>Ga0306923_10001355_pt1 | contig 21583 bp, 21 predicted proteins | sample sta12Can44000108_FD_203841 | JGI IMG/M metagenome (GOLD analysis project Ga0306923, IMG submission 203841) | Lab enrichment of tropical soil microbial communities from Luquillo Experimental Forest, Puerto Rico - statanox.12C.anox.44.000.108 (v2)... | ecosystem: Environmental > Terrestrial >... | reverse complement strand
GCGACGCGTGTCGCGCCTTCGCGCTGAGCCGCTCCTGGGAAATGAGCGCGCGGCAATTCATCGGTCATATCCAGAACGTCGCGGTCCGCGCCTATCGTCAATCCAATGCGGCAATCGCGCTGCCAGCCGCCGCCCAAGGCTGACGCCGTGCCCAAATTTCTCATGCCGGATCGACGGCGAATAAGGAGACGATCCATGAGCAACATGTCGCACGCGCAAATCGACACGGAGACGATCGCGAAAGCCTATGGGCGGTGGGCGCCCGTCTACGATGTCGTGTTCGGCGCGGTGTTCGAGCAGGGCCGCCACGCCGCGATCGCGGCCGCCGAACGCATCGGCGGGCGCATCCTGGAAGTGGGAATCGGCACCGGGATATCGCTCCCATATTATTCGCGTAACAGCCGGCTCTGCGGCGTCGACATTTCCGAGCCCATGTTGGGCAAGGCGCTGCAGCGTGTCGCCGATCTCGGCCTCACCAATGTCGAGGGACTTTGGGTGATGGACGCCGAGCGGCTGAATTTTCCCGATGCCGCGTTCGATGTGGTGGTCGCGCAATACGTCATCACCACGGTGGCCAATCCCGAGGCAGCGCTCGACGAATTCGCCCGGGTCTTGAAGCCGGGCGGCGAGATCGTGCTGGTCAGCCGGGTCGGCGCGGAAGCGGGCTTGCGGGGTGCGCTGGAGCGCTGGTTTGCGCCGGCGGCGCGCAAGCTCGGCTGGCGCACGGAATTTTCCTTCGAGCGCTATGCGCACTGGGCCGATCGTTGCCGGGATATAGAATTAATCGAGCGCCGGGCGATGCCGCCGTTCGGACACTTCTCGCTGATTCGCTTCGCCAAGGCCGCGGGCACGAACGCCGCCGCGCGCGAGGAGGAGCCGCTGGCGCGCGCCGCGGGGTGATTACTCCCCTGTCAGAAGCCCTGCCCTTTCGCCCGGTGACGGACCGCCTGTCACGCGGGATTCATCGAATCGCCATAGCATCGACACGTGACTGCAACACGGGGAATTGACATGCAGCGCTTTCTCGAGGCCCTGAGAGTGCAACGCTGGGACGATCATCGCTTCTATCATCACAGCCGAGTCAATCAGTCGCTCCATCTGGTGAGCGCGATATGTTTCCTGTTTGCCTATGTCATGATGTTTGCGGATCCGGCCTTGGCGGCGCTGATCGGCTGGCTTGCGGCAATGACCAGCCGCCAGATCGGCCACTTCTTCTTCGAGCCGAAGGACTACGACGTGGTGAACCAGGCGAGCCACGAATACAAGGAAGAGATCAAGGTCGGCTACAACCTCCAGCGCAAAGTCGTCCTGCTGACGATCTGGGCGCTGTCGCCGCTGCCGCTGTTTTTCGATCCGAGCTTTTTCGGCGTGTTCACGCCGCACGCCAGCACGATGGAATTCGTGCGCCACGTCGCGCAGATCTGGCTGGTCGTCGGGATCGGCGGCTTCCTGTTCCGCACGATTCAATTGTTCTTCATCAAGGATGTCATGACCGGGTTGGTGTGGGCCACGAAAATCCTCACCGACCCGTTCCACGATATCAAACTCTACTACAAGGCCCCCCTCGCCCTGCTGCGCGGCGAATGGATCGATCCGAATCACGGCCGTGACGCGTGGATCGATGGGAATGCCGCGGAGCTTGCGCACCCCCATTGATGAGTGCTGAGGGCCCTTCAGGCGCGTTGCGCGCGATCGCGCTTTGGCAAGAGCCGATGCGCGATCATCTCCTTGAGGACGCGGCGCTTGATCGACGTGTTGGTCGCGGCCGGATCGTGCCACCACCATCGGTCCTGCTGCATGGCGCGCGCCGCGGCAATGAAGCGGTCGGACACCGCCTGGAAATCGGCTTCGCCGTAGTTCAGGCTGAAAATCAGCCGCCCGGTTCCGATCCAGCTGAGCGCCAGCCCTTCCGCGCGCAAATAGTATTGAAACATCCAATTGTAGCGCGACGGCCGCAGATAACAGATCGTCCATATCGAGGACATGTTCACCACCTCGACCGGCAAGGCTTCATCGCACAGGCGCGCATTGAGCCGCTGCGCCCTCGCGTTCCAGACTCGATCGAGGTCGCGGTAGAGCTCGCGCGCGTGCGGCGTCTCGAGATATTGCAGGAATTCGTTCATCGCCGCCATGACATAGGGATGCGAGTTGAACGTGCCGCGGGCAAAGCAGATGTCGGCGGGTCGATCGTCACGGAAGCGCTTCATGAGATCCTTGCGTCCGCACACGACGCCGACCGGAAGCCCGCCGCCCAAGGTCTTGCCATAGGTGACGAGATCGGCGCGTACGCCGAAATATTCCTGCGCTCCGCCCATCGCCAGGCGGAAGCCGACGAACACCTCATCGAAGATCAAGACGATATTTCGCTCGCTGCAGACCTCCCGCAGGCGCTTGAGCCACTCGGCATATCCCTCCCTGTCGAAATGGGCGCTGCGCGCGCCGTCGAGAAGCGAGGAATCGGTCGGCGCCGAGGCATTCGGATGCAGCGCCTGCAGCGGATTGACCAACACGCAGGCGATGTCGCGGCGCGTGCGCAGGACGCGCAGCGAGTCCTCCGACATGTCCTTCAAGGTGTAGGTCTCGTGCGCCGGCAGCGGGTTGCCGATGCCGGGCTGCACGTCGCCCCACCAGCCGTGATAGGCGCCGCAGAAGCGCACCAGGTGCGAGCGGCGCGTGTGGTAGCGCGCGAGCCGCACCGCCTGCATCACCGCCTCGGTGCCCGACATGTGGAACGAGACTTCGTCGAGTCCCGAGATCGTTTTGAGGCGCTTTACGTTGTCGGCGATCACCGGATGATACGGGCCGAGCACCGGGCCGAGGTCGCCCACCCGCTCCACCGCGCGCGCGATCGCCTGCTTGTAGAAATCGTAACCGAGCAGATTGACCCCGTAGGACCCAGTAAGGTCGTAGAATTGGTTGCCGTCGAGGTCGCTGACCATCACGCCCGCGGAGGACTGCACGAACCCCGGGGACTTCAGATGTTGCCGCACAAGGGAGCGGTACTGGAACGGGACCCGATAGGCATCGGTGAATTGCAGGTCGGAGATGCCGTCGCTCGCCTCGGCGGTGCAGCGGATCGTTTTGGCAAAGCGCGTGGCATAGAGCGCCGCGAGCCGCGTGAAGCCAAGCCGGCGGCACGCCACGATCTCCTCGGGCGCGCCATCGCAGCAAAAAAATTCGTGCTCGCCGTATTGGTAGAACGGCACGAGCGAGGCAATGCGGCGGGCAATGCGCGCATGGCCGGTGAGCGTGCGGTTCTTGGCCTTGGAGAGCTGCAGCCGCCGCCGCAAGCTCACCAGCGACGTTGCCAGCGCCGCGGCGCCCAGTCCGTAGAACGCCAGTGCTGTGCTGCGCCATTCCATCGAATCACGCCTTACCTGACGGAGGTTACGGCACGATGACGCCGCGAAAGGGGATGCTTCGCCTGCTCGTACATGGAATTCTCGTTCGCTCTTACAAGCTGCGCGCGGGCTGCTGGCTCCGTAACCGGGAGAGAGTGGACGCGGGCCGAAAGCGTGCTCACGCGCGTGTTCGACGCGCCATGGCGAACGTTCGGGTGAGGGGAGCGCGCGTCGCGAAAAACCCTCTCAGGCGGCGTCTGCGACTCACGCGGCAACGCAAATCCGTACGATTGCGCGAGGATCTCAATTTCCTGATCACCAACCGGATTCCCCGGCGGCTCGCCACTCAATTCATGGGCCGGTTCAGCCAGATCGAGCAGCCGCTGGTGCGTCGCCTCTCGATCGGCATGTGGCGCTTGTTCTCCGGCCTGGACCTGAGTGACGCCAAGAAACGGCACTTTCGCAGCGTGCACGATTGCTTCATCCGCGAGCTCAAGCCGGACGCGCGCCCGATCGATGGCGATCCGAACATCCTGGTGAGCCCATGCGACGCGATCGTGGGAGCGTCGGGTAGGATCGCCGACACCATGCTCTATCAGATCAAGGGATTTCCTTACACCTTGGCGGACCTGTTCTGCGATCCCGCGCTGACCGACGCGCATCGCAACGGCCGCTATGTGACCTTGCGGCTGACCTCGAGCATGTATCATCGCTTCCACGCGCCGCATGACTGCCGCGTCGATCAGGTGACGTACATCTCGGGCGACACCTGGAACGTCAATCCGATCGCGCTGCGCCGGGTCGAAAAACTGTTCTGCCGGAACGAACGCGCGCTGCTGCGGACGAAACTTGCCGGAACCGGCCACACGATCACGCTGGTGCCGGTCGCCGCCGTGCTCGTCGCCAGCATCCGTCTGCGCTTCGCCGATGTGGTGCTCGGCCTCAAGCATCGCGGCCCCAACGTGATCGCCTGCGACGCGTCGTTTCGCAAAGGCCAGGAGCTAGGCTGGTTCGAGCACGGATCGACCATCATCGTCTTTGCGCCGGATGGCTTCTCGCTGCACGAAAGCGTGCGCGAAGGCAGCACGATTCGCGTCGGTGAGCCCCTGATGCGGTTGCCGTGACTGCAACTCGCTGGCCATGAGCTCGGCCTCGCCCGCACGCGCGTCGTGCTCGATCCACGCGATGATTTCGAACCGGCCGTCGAAATGCTCGACCACCGCGGTGCAGCTTTCCACCCAGTCGCCGCAATTGATGTAGCGTATCGATGAGTCGCCGCGGATCACCGCGTGATGAATGTGGCCGCAGATCACGCCGTCGGCGTTGCGCCGGCCGGCTTCGGCGGCGAGCGTGACCTCGTATGCGCCGATGAAATTGACCGCGTTCTTGACCTTCAGCTTGGCCCATTTCGAGAGCGACCAGTAGGTCAGCCCGAATTTTCGGCGCATGGCATTGAAATAGGTGTTGAGCCAGATCGCGAAGTCGTAGGCGCTGTTCCCCAAGATCGCGAGCCAGCGCGCGTGGCGGATCACCACGTCGAACAGGTCGCCATGAATGACGAGATAGCGCTTGCCGTCGACGCCGACATGAATGGCGTCCTCGACCACCTCGATACCGCCGAAATGCGTGCCGTAGTAATCGCGCAGGAATTCGTCGTGGTTGCCCGGGATATAGCGCACGCGCGCGCCCTTGCGCGCCTTGCGCAACAGCTTCTGCACGACGTCGTTGTGGGCCTGCGGCCAGTACCAGCCGGCTTTCAGCTGCCAGCCGTCGACGATGTCGCCGACCAGATAGATGCTGTCGGCGTCGTAATGGCGCAGGAAATCGAGCAGCCGATCCGCCTGGCAGCCCCTGGTTCCGAGATGGATGTCGGAGAGAAACAGCGTCCGAACGCGCTTCGGCCGCTCCCAAACCTGTTTAAGCATCCATCTGCCCGCCGCCGATGATGGACGCTTATCGTTGATTCCTATTGCAGATTCATGACGGCGTGCGTGATGCTTGTGTCACACCGCCGTGCTGAGGCAGGCGCCCGCCCTCTATCCGATGCAGGAGAATAGTCATGGCACGTCTTGTGGCTGACCATTTCGTCGAAACCCTCGCCGCCGCCGGCGTGAAACGCATCTACGGGATCGTGGGCGATAGCCTCAATGGGCTGACCGACGCCTTGCGGCGGCAAGGAGAGATCGAGTGGATCCACGTCAGGCACGAGGAGGTCGCCGCGTTCGCGGCCGGCGCCGAGGCGCATCTGACGGGCGAGCTCGCGGTCTGCGCGGGGAGCTGCGGGCCGGGCAACCTGCACCTCATCAACGGCCTGTTCGATTGCCACCGCTCGCGGGTCCCCGTGCTCGCGATCGCCGCGCAAATCCCCTCCCCCGAAATCGGCAGCGGCTATTTCCAGGAGACGCACCCTGAAACACTGTTCCAGGAATGCAGTCATTATTGCGAGCTCATCTCGAGCGCCAATCAGATGCCGCGCGTCCTCGACGTCGCCATCCATCAATCGGTCGGCAAGCGGGGCGTGTCGGTTGTGGTAATCCCGGGCGACGTCGCCTTGCAGCCGGCATCGAATGCACCTTCGCCCAAAGCCGAGGGTCTGCTGCCACGAGCGCCTATCGTCACGCCGGCCCGAGCCGATCTCGATCGCCTGGCCGCGCTGCTCAACGGCGAGGACGACCGCGTCACCATCCTGTGCGGCTCGGGATGCCGGGGCGCCCATGACGAGCTCATCGCGCTCGGCGAGCGTCTCAAGGCACCGATGGTGCACGCGCTGCGCGGCAAAGAGCATGTCGAATGGAACAACCCCTACGACGTCGGCATGACCGGGCTCATCGGCTTCGCGTCCGGCTACTACGCGATGCTGGACTGCGACGTCCTGCTGATGCTCGGGACCGACTTCCCCTATCGCCAGTTCTATCCAGAGGGACACGGCGTCCGCATTGCGCAGATCGATCTGCGGCCCGAGAACATCGGTCGCCGCGTTCCTGTCGATCTCGGCGTCGTCGGTGACGTGCGCGCCACGCTCGCGGCGTTGCTGCCGCTGCTCAAGCCGAAACGCGATGGCACGCATCTCGCCCGAGCGCAGCAGCATTACGCCAAGTCGCGCAAGGAGCTCGACGAGCTTGCCAAGGGAACGCCCGGCAAGCGGCTCCTCCATCCGCAGCAGATTGCCAAGGCAATCAGCGACCACGCGGCGGCGGACGCCGTCTTCACCTGCGACGTCGGCCTGCCGACGGTGTGGGCCGCGCGCTATCTGGCGATGAACGGCAAGCGACGGCTGATCGGCTCGTTCTGGCATGGCTCGATGGCCAACGCGATGGCCCAGGCGATCGGCGCCCAGGCCGCGTTCTCCGGTCGGCAAGTGGTCTCGTTGTCGGGTGACGGGGGCTTCGCGATGCTGATGGGCGATTTTCTCACGCTCACCCAATACAAGCTTCCGGTGAAAGTCGTGGTGTTCAACAACGGAACGCTCGGGTTCGTCGAGCTGGAGCAAAAGTCCACGGGATTTCTCGATTTCGGAGTGGACCTCCAGAACCCGAACTTCGCGGCCATGGCCGAGGCCATCGGCATACGCGGGATCCGGATCGAAGATGCGGCCCAGGTGGAGGATGGAATTGCCGCCGCTTTGGCGCATGACGGCCCCGTGCTCGTCGATGCGGTGGTGAACCGGACCGAGCTCGCGATGCCGCCGTCCATCACGCTCGAGATGGCCAAGGGCTTCACGCTCTACATGGTGAAGGCCGTGATCGGCGGCCGGGCCGATGAGGTCATCGATCTCGCGAAGACAAACCTCTGGCGCTGATAAGCAGACGAGAGGATGCGGCAGAGAGCATCACCGATTAAGCCACACCGTCATGCCGGGCTCGAACCCGCTCGGGTCGCCCTGCACATCGAGGCGCAGGCGCAGCGTGTTGCGGTCGTAATCGCCGACCGCGCGTTCGGCCTGCCAGGTCGCGAACGATCCGAGCGGCACCAGCTCGGTGACGACGGCCGGTGTCGGTTCGCGCCGGCCCGGCCGCACGACGTCGACCTTCGCTCCCACAGTAAGGCCGTGCAGCAAATCTTCCCGGGCGTTGAACGACAGCCACTGCTTGCCGGTTTCGGCGATCACGAGCACCGGCTGGCCGGGGTGGACGTTCTCGCCGACCTCGGCGACGATCACGCTGACCACGCCGTCGGCCGGCGCGCGCAAAATAGTCTTTTCCAGATGGCGTTCGAGCACCGCGAGCGCGGCGGCCGCCGCCTTGACCTGCGCGTCGGCGATCGCGCGCTCCTCGCGGGTCGGCCCGGCTTTGGCGGCGTCGTAATTGGCTTGCGCCTCGGCGACGTCGGCGTGCGCGGCCGCCGCGTCGTTTGTCGCCTGATCGAGGCTTTGCTGCGAAGCGGTGTCGCTGCGCGCGAGGTAAGCGGTACGATCGAGCTGCTGCTGCGCATATACCAGCTTCGCTTTCGCCTTGGCGATGCCGGCCTCCAGCACTGCGACCTGTTCCGCGCGCACCCCGGAATAGACGTTGTCGCGGTCGGCCCTCGCGGCGGCAAGCGCGGCGCGCGCCTGCACCACCGACGCGGCGAGCTCCTCCGCGGACAGCTCGGCGACCACGTCGCCGGCGCGCACGCTCCCGCCCTTCTGCACTTTGATGGTCGCGAGCTGGCCGCTGACCTCGGGCGCGACGCGGACTTCGGTCGTGCGCACGACGCCGACGATCGACGGCGACGGTTGCGAACGCCAAAGCAGATATCCACCGACGCCTGCCGCCACCGCGACGACGCCAACCGCGATGATGCGTGCCGGCCGGCGGCTAGCCATGCGCCTGCCTCCGCTTGATGAGAAATGCGGAAAACACCGCGAGCGCGAAGTAGATCACGGTTAGCGCCCAGAGGCCGCGCCAATCGCGCGCCACCTCCCACAGGCTGGCGCCCAGCTGATCGATGCGGACGATGCCGTCGATGGCGAGGTCCGAAGGAAATATGGTGCCTGCGGCCAGCACGGGCCCGGGGATCGCTTCGCGCGGCCAGGAAAACCCGGCCATGAAAAGCTGCGGAAGGCTCGTGCCGAGGAAGATGAGCGTCGGCGTCTCGGGATGCTTGAACCAGGCACCCGCGGCCTGGCCCATGAAGCTGGTCGCGAGAACGAAGACCGACGCCAGCGCGAACAGTTGCAGAGGATTGCCGAGGGTGGAAAAGCCGTAAAAGCGCGGCAGCACGATGAAATAGAGCGCAAGCGCGGGCAAATAGATGGTCAGGTGCGCGACGCCGCGGCCGAGCACGCTTGCGAACGGCCCGGGGCCAGCCTGCCTCACCGCGCCGACCGTCAACATCGACGAGCCCATCAGCAATATCTGCTGCAGGATCAGCACGAAGGCCGCCGGCACGATGTAGCTGGCATAGCCGCCGACCGGGTTGAAGATCGGCTGCAGCAGGATGTCGGCGGGACTCGTCGCGGCGAGCGCCACCTTCACCAGGCTGCCGTCGGTGCGCGCGCCGCCCGCGGCCAGTTCGGACGAAAGCGTGTTGAGGGCGACAGCGATACCGCTGCCCATGGTTCGGAAGATGAACAGGTAGGTGGCATCGGCATAGATCGGAACGTGGACAGAGGTGCCTTTGAGAATATCGCGCTCGGTCTCTGGCGGAATGCCGACCACGGCGAAGGCCTCGCCGCGATCGAGCGCGGCGCGCGCTTCGGCGAGCGTCTCGGCGCGGGCCACCACCTGGACCGCGCCGCTCGCGTCGAGCGTCTGCACGATACGACGGCTCAAATCGCTGAGATCATTGTCGACGACGCCGATGGGGATCTTGCGCAGAATCTGGTTGAGATACGGCTGCGGGTAATAGACGCCGTAAACCAGCGGCGCCACCACCAGCAGGATGAATGCGCCGCGGTTGCCGAGCACGCGCCGCCACTCGCCCGCGAACGCGCCGCCGATACCGCGCGGCGCGACAACCGCCGTCGGCGGTTCCGGTTCCGGCGTTGGGCGGTGCGTACTTCGTGCAAGCGATCGCAAGCGCAGCAACGCGAGCAGCGTGTACAGCACGGCGAGCGCCGCCAGCGCGGCGAAGGGACGCGCGGAATCGGAGAGCGGCAATCCGCGCGCCGCCTGCCCGAGCAGCACCGCCATGTACCAGCGTATCGGCAAGAGCGCGCCCCAGACTTGCGCGAACGCATTCATGCCGAGCGTGGGAAATCCTATGCCGGCGTAGCCGAACGCGGGCGAGACCACGAGGCCGGTGAGGCCGAGGCCGGTCGCGAGGTCGCGAACCAGAAGCTGCAGCAGCGCCCCCAGGGCCAGGTAGCCGACGATCAGCAGCAAAGCCGCGACGATCATCATCGGCAGGTCGCCCCTGAACGAAATGCCGAGCATTCCCTCCAAAAGGAGCGCCACCGACAGCATGAAGACGAAGAAAATCCCGAACAGGGGCGCAAGCTTGCCTGCGAGCGCGACGATCGGGTTGCCGCCCGCGCAGGCGAGCCAGACGCGCATGCTGCGCCGGTGGAACTCGGAGCCGACCGCGTAGCCGGCGGCAAGCGCGATGACCACGTGGATGACCATCGGCAGCAACGTGCGCAGCAGGAACTGCGCGTAGTTCTTCTCCGGGTTGACCAGGACGATCGTCTCGGCGACGAGCGACCCGATGCGCGCCGGTTTCGGCGCCGCGCGGGTCACAGCTTGGCTGACCGCCGCCGTGAGGCTGTCGCTCAGGCCTGACGACGCGATGCCCGAGGCGGTGAGGAACTGCTGGTTATAGAAGGCGACGACCTGCGGGCGCCGCCCGGCCTTGAGGTCGCGCTCGAAGTCGGCCGGCACGTAGACTGCGCTAATGGCCTCGCCGGAGCGTATCGCGCGCGCGGCGGACGCGAGATCGCCGGCGCGTTCGACGATGCTCAGGCCGGGGGACGCCGCCACCTGTTCCACGAACGCGCGCGAGGTGTCAGACCGGTCCGCGTCGACGATGACCACGCCGAGCCCGCGGATCACCGGATGACTGAAGACCGCGGTCAAGACGGCGAAGGCGAACAGCGGCACGCCGAAGATCAGTATCAGCGCCGCGCGGTCGTGCCGCAGCCAGCGCCATTCGCGCCGGGCGACCAGCAGGAAGCCCGGCTTTGCCGCGCGCCTCATCGGCGCGCCGCCCAGTCCACATAGGCGCTCATGCCGGGGCGCAGCTCGGGCACCTTCTCGACCGGATAGGCGCGGATCGAGAACGTGCGCAAATCGAAATCGCCGGTGGCGCGCGTGGCGCGCCAGCTCGCATATTCGCCCTTGGTGGCGATCAGCTTGACCTCGACGGTGATGCGGCGGTCGCTGAGCGCCGGAATGCGCACGCCAAAGCGGTCGCCGATCTTGAGCATCTTGACCAGGTCCTCACGCAGATCGAAATGGACCCACATGTCGTTGAGATCGATCAGCGTCACCAGCGGCACGCCCGGCGAAACGTATTCGCCGGGCTCCACGTTGCGCTGGTAGACCTGCGAGGCGACCGGCGCGTAGACCACCATCTGGTCGATGATCGATTGCGCCGCCTTGATGTCGGCAACCGCCTTGCCGACGTTCGCGACCGCGATCTCATGCTCCTCTTTCGTATAACCGTTGACCGCCTGCTCGTAGTCCGATTTGGCCTGGTCCACGGCGCGTTGGTTTTCGTGGAGCGTGTCGGTCGCCTGGTCGAGCCGCGCGATTGGGGCGTTGCCGTGTTCGGCCAGCACGCTGACGCGGTCATAGGTCTTTTGCGCCAGCACCACGCTCGCCTGTGCGCGCTCGAGCGCGGCCTTTTTTGCGGCGATGACCTCTGCCCGCGTGCCGACATTGATATTGGCGAGCTGCGCGTCGGCAACGATCTTGGCGGCCACCGCCTGCTCGTGCTTGGCGACCGTCTCGGGATTGTCGATCTTGACCAGCACGGCGTTGGCGGCGAGGTCCTGACCGCGCTCGACCGGAATCTCGGCGACGCGGCCGTCGACCCGCGCCGCGATGTCGAACCGCGTGGCATCCACCTCGCCTTGCACCAGCAGGGGTTGCGGCCGCACCAGGTACCAGATCGACAGGCCCGCGACCGCGGCGATGATGACGCCGACGATGAGCGATGGAAGACGGCTGGGCGGCGCCGGCCGATGCGCCGTGTCGCTGGGTTTCTTGACCGGATCGCTGCGCGGCTTTGCCGCGTCGCCGCGCGTCTCGGGCGTCTCGCCGCGCGCCGCGGGAGCCACTGACGCTTGGGCAGTAGGACCTGGCGTTTCCATCGCACGCTCCCTTGAGCTTGCGGACTGGCCGCGCTCCGAAAAAGTTCCGGCGCCCCGACATTACCGATTTAGCTCATTCGCGTCACCAACTGGGGTGCCGCGCATTCCGTCACAATAAATTGCGTGCGCGCAAGTTGCCGGGCAAAGCGCTACATTCGTTTGCGCTCTTTGGCTCCCGGCGCGACGGCGACTGGATTCGCAGCACCGCTTCAGCACCGCACTGACAAGGGCGGCCAATCGGCGCCGAACAGTGCTCAGGGTTGCTCGCGGAGCGCGGCGCGGTTCGCCGCAACTTCGCCGATCAGTAGCGGCCCACCCCGTAGTTGAATAGGTAATTGGCTCCAACCTTCACCATTTGGACATTCGGATTGCTGGTGGTGAAAGTGTCGCCGGCGAGGAACGTTCCGGCTGGAGCAGTAAATGTCTGGCTGTTCAGCCCGATATAATCATACTCGATCTTCACCGACCAATTGGGTGCCAACGCCCATTCGATGCCCGCACCCGCCAGCCATCCGCTGCTAGTGCGGTTGTTGAAGCCGGTGATCGAAACGCCCGTCGCCGTTATGGTGAGGTTGTCGTAGCCGACCCAGCCGCCGCCGGCCTTGCCATAAAATAGCCAAGTGTCGTTCGTGACGCCGAACCGTGCAGCCAAGGTTGTGATCCACCTGGCGTTGGAAGTCACCAGGATCGTTCCAAAAGCGGGGCTGATAACCCCGTTGCCCGGACTGTTAGTGTTCGCAACCCCGTCGACGTCGCCTTCAACACCGACAACGAAATTGCCGAGTTGATAGTTGAATCCGAGCTGGCCTCCTCCGATGAATGCGCCTTTGTCGTTTACATTGGTGAGGCTCAGGCCGAAGAGACTGTCGGTCAGATTACGGTGGCCCCAAGCTCCACCGATGTTGGCGCCGACGTAGAATCCAGTCCAACTGAATGGCGGAGGCAGATAGACTGCAGGCCCGACCGGACGCGCATAAGGCGGCACATCAGCGGCGTTCGCCGCCATCGATGTTGCCAGCAACACCGACAACGCGGCGGTCGCATGGAATAGCTTACCCATGATGGTCCCCGGCATTTCGCATCAGATTGGTTACGCCCTATCGCTTCAAAAAAACCGTTAAATCGCATTTGCAGGAGAAAAGTTTGAAAACTGTTGCATAATTACAACGCGGATTGCCGGAATGACAAAGTGGTGCGATCTCCTTGAGCAACTCGGCGTGCCAGGAGGCTGCTGCGCTGCGGGATTTCAATCTGGCTTATGTCGGCTTCGGGGTCATAAGCGGCGCAGCCAATTAGGCCAAGGCGGCGGCGCATGTCCGCTCCTGCTCCAATACCGGACATTTCAGTGCGCAGCAGCAGAACGACGCTTCGTGCTGCAGGCGGGCTCATGCGCTGCAGCAAACAGGGCTTACGCGAGCCGCCAAACCCGAATGGGCTGTTGGTAACCCCGGACTGGCACGTCGCCGAGTGACACCGCGCCTTCGACGTTGCCGATCTCCTGGTGGACGGCATCGGAAATCAGAAGCTGCGATCCGAACTCCTTGTTCAGTCCCTCGATGCGCGAGGCGAGGTTCACCGTGTCGCCGATCACGGTGTATTCCTTGCGCCGCGGCGAGCCGACGCTGCCGGCCACCACGTTCCCGAGATGCAGGCCGATGCCGATGCGCAACGGCCAGTCGCTGCCGACATTGTGCTGCGCGATGGCAGCAAGCATCTCGCGCGCGGCGGTCACGGCGCGTGCCGCTGCGTTCGGATCTTCGAATGGTGCGCCGAACAGCGCCAGAAAGCCGTCGCCGAGAAACTTGTTCACGATGCCGCCATTGCGGTCGACGATGTCGACCAGCACGGCGAATGCGGCATCGAGCCGGTCCACCACCTGTTGCGGCGTCCGCGTGCTCGCGGCGGCGGTAAAGCCGCGGATGTCGACGAACATGACGGCTACGCGCCGGGTATCAGTGGCGGCCGTTGGGCCCGCCACGAGCAGACGCTCCACGACTTGCGGCGACACGTGCTGTCCAAACAGATTGGTTACGTGATCGCGCGCGGTGGCGGCGGCGATGCTCGCTTCGAACTGCCGGCGCAGCTGCGTCCCGACGGCACCCGCGATCACGCCGCAAGCGAAGAGCACGGCGCTGCGTGACATGACAAACGGCGCCGCAAGCGTCGGGTCGCTAGCGGCCGCTTGCGTGGCGGGATGCAGGAGCGCAAGCCCAAGCAGTTCCGCGCCCGCCACAAAGCCGGTGAAGGCCGAAAGCCAGAAGTCGAGCCGCAGGGTCGAAAGAATGATGAAGATGAAATAGAGAAATGGACCCACAAAGGCCAAGGCTTGCGCCGCGCCCATGTTGCTCATGTGCGTCGCGATCACGACACTCGGCAGACTGGTTTCGACGAGCGCGCCGAGGTAACGCCGCAGCTGCGGAACATCGCCGCCCCGCTTTATCTGTCGGGTGATGAGAAGCAGAATCGATGCTTCAAACAACACGAAAACGACGTAGCTGGTCGCCAGGAACAGGACGGGGAAGCGTCCGTGCCAAATTCGATCCAACACCGCGGGCGCCAAACGATCGATGGTGCCGAGGCCAACGGCCAGCACTGTGGCCACCACGATGAGCGCGATAATGCGCAGCCGCTCGGTTTTGAGCACCTCGAGCGCAAGCGCGTGCTGGAACTCAGGCGAAAGAGTTCGCCGACGCTTTCGACGCGCGAGACTACCGACGAAAGGCTGCATGGACTCGCGGCCCCACGAACGACGTGCTCCCGAGAAGTGCGATGAATTCCCGCCGCCTCATGGCGGCCTACTTGGGGCTTCGGGCGTCGAGCGAATAAGTGCCGCCGCCGAAAGCAACAAACGCCAGCGCACCGCCGACGATCGCCATATTCTTCATGAAGTGCTGGAATTGATTCGGATCGCCAAGTTGCGAGTGCCCGATGAAAGCTGAAACCAGGACGTAGATCGCGAGCCCGAGCGATACGAGCCGAGTTTTATATCCTGCCAACACCAGCAAGCCAGCGCCGATCTCAATGATGATGGCAAGAACAGTGAATAGTGCGGGTGCCGGAAGGCCCAGTGAGCCCATGTAGCCCACGGTACCAGCATACGCTGTTAACTTGCCGTAGCCGAATGCCAGAAACATCGACGCAAAGAAGAGGCGGCCGATAAGCGCCGCCTGATCGCAGTACTTTTCGAGGTGAATCATGAGCATCCTCCCAAATGGACGCTGCCTCCCCGTGCCTCCGCCAGAGGCGAAACGGCATGGGCGCTGGTCGTCGGGAGGCTTATAATTGCATGGTCCTTCGCGCAAAACGATCAGCATGACGTGGAGGTTGCCATGAAATATGTGCTGCTTGGAAATCTAAGCCCGGAGTACGCGAGCAAGCAGTCGGAGCGAGTCAAGAAGGCCAAGGCAAAGCTCGACAAACTGGGCATCAAGATAGAGTCGATCCACTACACGCAGGGTTACTACGACTTCGTCGACATCGTCGATGCCCCGAATCCGGAGGCCATGCTCGCGTTCTCCGTCTGGTACGCCACCCAACGTCTGGGGCGGATCCAAAGTATGCCGGCGTTCGACGCAAGGAGCTTCGAAACGGCGATCAAGGACGCAGCGGGCTGAGCGCGAGGTAGCTCGCAGCTTTGCTTCCCCACCGTTGATGGACAAGCGTGGGGATACGCGTGTGGCGTTGGGTCCCGAGTGGGTCAGGCGCGACGTCCAAAACTGTCCAAAAGCAGACAATGCCTCAAGGCAGGTGTCTCCGCCGCTTAGCGCCAATCGCGTCCCAGCGCACCGCAACAATAAAGAGCTGCTACTTGACCACCTCGTCGGCAATTCGCGAGGACACCCTCGGCGACGGTGAGGCGAAACGCCCTGGCAGTCTTGAGAGACTCCAAAAGCCGTCATTCAATCGCGGACACGAGGTCTGACGCCGGCTCGTGCAGAATGACGCCTTCGAGCGGATCGCACGCATCGTCCCACGCCGAGCGGCGCACCGCACGGATCGTATCCGCATGACCGGCTTCCCAGCGCCGGCGAATGCCCATCGGGCTGAAATCGATGTCTTTGTTATGATTTTCATTGTCCAAGCGAGGTGCAAGCAGCCGCACTACATGCATGCGCGTTAAACAGCCATACTCTGCCAGATCCTTGACGACCGGATCCTTGCGGACGTCCTCGGGGATCCTTTTGACCAGCTCGGAGATCACATGGCGCAGCCTGTGGACCTGACGCAGTCTAGCGATGTGACTCGCAACACGGCTTGAGTACTGGATGTCTTTATGTCGGTGCAGTACATCCCAGATCGTCTCGGGCTCCGGTCCCATGGGATTCCACATGTGGACCGCGAAGATCAGCGAATTGCGGCGGGGGTTGTCCTCGAAAATCGCCTCGGTCGGCGTGTTGGAGAGAATCCCGCCGTCCCAGTAGAGTTCGCCATCGATGCGCACCGCCGGAAACGCCGGCGGCAGCGCGCCCGACGCCATGATATGCCGGGTGGTGATGGCGGTTTCGCCGCTGTCGAAGTAGCGCATCTCGCTCGTTCGCACCTGCGCGGCGCCGACCGTCAGCCGCGGCGTGCAACGCTCGATCAGCGAAAAGTCGACAAGATCGGTCAAGGTCTTCTCCAGCGGAGCCGTCGAGTAGAAGGCGGCGTTGTCGCGCCCTAGCGGATAGTGCGCGCCGAGAAACGCCAGCGGATTGGGCTCGAAGAATCCGGAAATACCGCCGAGCACGGTTGACCAATAGGACGTCGTATCGGCGAGCCCCGGCCAATTGGACAGGCCCCAGAACTCCTTGCGCCGCATTCTGCGCCAGAATTCCTCCAGCCGCTCCACGCGATTGCCGGGCTCGTTGCCGGCGATCAGGCTGGCGTTGATAGCGCCGATCGAGGTGCCGATAACCCAGTCCGGCTCGATTCTCGATTCGTGCAGCGCCTGATAGACGCCCGCCTGGTAAGCGCCGAGCGCGCCGCCGCCTTGGAAAACAAGAACGACTTGCCGCTGCTCCTGCGTCGGCGTCGGCTTCGTCTCCGCCTCTGCTTGGCGCTCCTCGTAATGCGTACTCGGGGCGTCCATGATGTTTCCTCGCAGGCTGCGCTCTCGCCTAATACCGCCAGGCGCCAAAACCGGACGTAAGTGCGAGCCTAGTCTCCCGATTCCGAAGTTCGCACGCGCTCGCGGCAGTCTCGATGCGAACTTCGGAATCAAAGGGACACTAGCAACGTTATGATTCTAGTGCCGCTTTTGAACCCGAAGTTCGCAAACACCCTTGCCGCCCGACCGTGCGAACTTCGGGTTCGCGGCACTAGCCTTCACCGATCAAAGACCGTGCTCCGAAAAGTTCCGGCGCCCCGACATTACCGATTTAGCTCATTCGCGTCACCAACTGCGCGCCGCACATGTCCGTCACGGCAAATTGCGTTCGCGCAAGTTGCCAGGCAAAGCGCTACATTCATTCCGGCAGCAAGAGTCTTCCTTTCGATGGTGAGGCGCGAAAATGGCGACAGATGAAGTCACGATAAAATCGTTATACGCGGAACTCTACCGCACCATTATTCGCTTCGGCCTGCTGATCGCGGCCGCCTGGCTGTTCGCAGCAATCTCTTATTATCTTTCGATAAAGACGGGCACCGATTGGTTCAGCCGCTCAGGGTCGGTGATGGCATTGGCCGGCGCGGCCGTCACGTTCCGGCTGGTCAACTTTTATCAACACGGACTCGCGGCAGCGCTCAAAGAAGGCCTGCTATCGATGGCCCGAGGAATCGAGCTTGGCCTCGAACCGCCCAGATCCTATCAGGTCCTCACGTATCTCGGTTACCTGACCGGCATCGTCGGCACCGGCATCTGGGGCTACGGAGACCTCCTGATCCGAATGGCTTCTTGAGAGCCTGACAAAGACGTGACACCGCCTTCGAAGCACCAGCTCCTTGGCGGGAAGCACTACAGCCAGCGCCGCACGCGCGCGCGGTAGCCCCGATAGACGTCGCCGAACTTGCGCTCGAGATAGGCTTCCTCGCGGGCGACCACCCCGTAGCGGATGACGAGAGCGAAGGGCACCAGCGCCAGCAACAGCCAGACGCTGTTGAAGGCAATGGCCAAGCCGATGAGCCCCAGCGCCATACCGAGGTAGATGGGATTGCGCGTGAAGCGGTAGGGGCCGCCGTCGACGATGGTCGTGGTCGGCCGGCTGGTGGGTACATTCGAGCCGGCCTGGGTGACGGTCGCGATCGCCCACGCGAAGAGCGCCAGCGCAAGGGCAAACACGATCGCGCCCAGCCAACCTGCAGGTACCGAGGCCGAAACGAACGGCAAGGGCAGGAGCCAGTTGAGCAAGAGCCCGCCAAGCACCGCGACCGCCCACGCGATCGGCGGCCGGACAATGACATTCGCGGTATCTGTCGTATCGGCCATGGAGATTCAGCGGACAGTGATCTTATCGTCCGGTTGCAACAAGATGCGAAACACCAGTCCGTGCGTAACGAGAAGCAGCGGTACGACGAACGTTGGAATGAAGAAGGTGGCGCCCAATTGACCCGGCAGCAAGCCGGACTGGTTGCCTTGGTAGAAGGCGTAGAGCAGGTCTGCCGTTCCCCAGATATTGAACACCCAAACCAGGGGAAGCCCCGCTCTATTCTTTAGCGCCGCGAGCGCAATCAGCGCCAAAGCCTCGGCGACGAGGTCCCCGTATGCAGCGGGTTGCGCAAAAGCGGCCGGCAAGTCAGGCGACACGACACCAGGCACCAGGAAAGCCAGTCCGATGAATCGGAAGCTATGAAGAACGAGCAAGGGGCGCAGCGCCTCGATGCGCGGCTGGGCGCGCAGCTGCGGCCAGATGAATTGCACGGCGACAATCGACCACGCGACGAAGCTGAACACGATGCTGATTGCAAAAAGCAATTGGGCGTCCATCACCCGCTCCTTCATGTCTCATCAGCATCACGCGCAACCATTCACGCGCCCAGCGTCCCGATTCAATTCCAGCTCGTAGTCCTCAGAACTTCTGCATGCGCGGCGCGACGGAAGTCGTCGGCCAAATCCGGATCGCCGACGCTACGCGCCAGCACCATGCCGCCGACGCACAGGGCAACGAGCGCGAGCGCACGATCGTGCGCCCGCGGCCCTTTGAGGTGATCTCGGAAAACCTTGACCATCTGCTCCACCACCTCTTGATACGCGGCCTTGACCTCTTCTCCGCCGCGCTGCACGTCGCAACCCATTCCGATCATGGGGCAGCAGTCGTCGCGATTCTCGAGGTGCTCGCGCGAGAAATAGGCGTCGACGATCCGTTGCGCGCGGGGCCTGGTGACCACGCTCGGTTTGCGCGGCTTCTGCCAGGATGCGGGTGCTTTCTTGCAAAGGAATTGCCGGACCGCCGCCGCGTAGAGCTCGTCTTTGCCGCTGAAGTGCCGATAGAAGCCGCCATGGGTGAGGCCGGCATGGCTCATGATCTCCTCGATGGAGACACCGGAATAGCCGTTCCGGTTGAACAGTCGCCTGGCGCTTTCGAGAATTTTCTCGCGCGTGTCGCGCTTATGCTCGGGCGAGTAGGGCATCGCTGCGTCCTCCGAGGGTGCCTGTGTAGCGTAGCGGCAAAAGATGATCTTGAACATCTTTTGCCGATCGACTTTGAGAGGGTTGCAATCCTCGTCAGGCGGCCGTCGGCGCGGCCGCGTAGCTCGGGACAAGCACCATGCTCGATTTCATCGGCACGATCGTCACGGCGGGATTGATGGTGCTGGTCGTCACCACCCTGACCACGTTCATGGATGTGTCGCGCGCCGCCAAGGTTGCCCTGGCGGCCGCGATCGGCGTTTGGATCGGCCTTGCCGCCGCGGTGTCGGGGGCAGGCTGGGTCACAATCGCGAGGCCGGTACCGGTGGTGGGATTGTTCGTGGCGGCACCCCTTCTCGCGGCGGCGCTCGCGACGGCGTGGCCGCAGGCGCGCAAGGCGATGCTCAGCATCCCGCTGCCCGTGATGGTCGCACTCAATGTCGCTCGGGTATTCGCCGTACTGTTTCTGCTGTTGGCGGCCGAGGGGCGGCTCTCAGGTCCGTTCCCGTACAGCGCCGCTTGGGGCGACATCATTACCGGCGTCGCCGCGGTGGCGGTCCTGTGGTTGCTGAAGGATGTGCGCGCGCGGACCATTCCGGCGATCGTGGCGTGGAACATTTTCGGCACCGCCGATCTCGTCCTGGCGATCGGCTTCGGCATCACGTCGGCGGAGGGCTCCCCCTTGCAGCTGTTCCCAGCTCCCGGCTCTCAAGCGATGCAGCGCGTGCCCTGGTCGTTCGTTCCGACGGTGCTGGTCCCGCTCTGGCTGATCCTGCACGGGATAATCGCGGCGCAGCTCCGGCGCGCCCGACTGGGCCAAGCGGCAAGCGTGCTCGCCTGACGGCCGGCCCCGGTTTCACAATTGGTCAACAGCGCTGGGGGTGGCAGCAGCCCTTGTCCGGTTCTGCTCCGAATGCCGACATTGTGCTGCGCGCCAACAGAATGTCGCGATGTCCCAGTGCGAAAGACCTGTTTCTCCGCTTCCAATTTCGTGAATGGCCTTTGGTCTTTCAATCTAATGCTCACACAGGGTTGTCCAGTTCGTTCATCAATATCTGATTGCGCTGAAATGATTTCAAAAATAATGGGATCAGCCGCGAGTACCGCCTTCCACAGCAGTGCGGTCAATGTTGCGCCGCCGATCACCGTGATGAACTCGCGCCGTTTCACTCAATCACCTCGTCGGCGGTATTTGCATGATCAGCGGCACGGCGAGGCCGAGCGCCTTTGCCGTCTTGAGATTGACCGCCAGCTCGAATTTCACAGTCTGCTGCACCGGCAAGTCGGCTGGCTTCTCCCCTTTGAGAATGCGCCCTCCGTGCGCGGTCTTGGCATAAAACAACAAACAACTGGCAATGTTTCGATACTCTCTCAGCCTGAGATTGGGATAGGACTGTTCGGTCTTTAGCTCAAGTTCATCGCATGACCGAAACCGCGAAAAAGGCGCAGGAGGACTTTGCGCAGTTCCAAGCCGCCGCTGAACAGGGGTAAGGATTTCGAGCCATGGGAGTGCGAGCGGAAGGCCTTGATAGATCTCGTGCTCACCGAGGAGTCAACGAGGGGGCCAAGCTAAATGCGAACCATGATGACGATGATTGCGATGCTCATCCTCACCGTCACATGTACGGAAGCCCACGACATCTACACCGGACTAAAGGATCACCGTGGACAGTTCGATTGCTGCCACGAAACCGATTGCCGTCCGGCCCATTACCGAGTTACTGCCGCCGGCGTCGATATGTTGATCGATGATGAGTGGGTGCGCGTGCCTAATGAGATAATTCAATATCGCCGCCTCGATGGTGATACTGGCGAAACCAACGGCGGACATTGGTGCGGCGTTACGAATTTCCGGGGTTATCAGTTACATCCGGATCATCCACCAGTCCCTTATTCATCCCGGTTTTACACCCGTTGCGTGGTCCTGCCGCCAGGGCTCTTCTGAAAGGCCAAAGCGCGAAGCCGAAGAGGATTGGGGCAAGGATAGCTGGCGGTGCTAGCCCACCCTGGGCGTCTCTTACGCAAGGAAATGGGTGTGCGATTTATGAGTACACGCCTTATTAGGCGGGTCGCATCTGGCCGAAGGCTAAGGGATCACTTACGGGTCCCATCTGCGATGTCTTCAACCGAAGGCTAATAGGGGTCCCATCGAGGCCGAGTTAATGAGTTAATCTGGCGATGGAAAACCTATTAGATAACCTAACTATCGTCATCGTCCTTTGCGTCGTGCTTTTCATTGCCTACGAAGTCGGCAAGCGCATCGCAGCAAAGATCTTTGGGTGGAGTAAGGACAAGCGTTGATCTTTCGAGGTACTGCACAAGCCCTGTGCTAAGGTTGAACGGTGGAGGGCTGACCAATGCAACAGCAAATAATCCACAGGCAGCGCCAACTAACGCCCACAGCCAGCGAAATGGAACTTGAGCGCGTGCCATACCGTTTGACGCTTTCTTCGTTTGGCAAACGAT
>Ga0306923_10001347_pt1 | contig 21626 bp, 20 predicted proteins | sample sta12Can44000108_FD_203841 | JGI IMG/M metagenome (GOLD analysis project Ga0306923, IMG submission 203841) | Lab enrichment of tropical soil microbial communities from Luquillo Experimental Forest, Puerto Rico - statanox.12C.anox.44.000.108 (v2)... | ecosystem: Environmental > Terrestrial >... | reverse complement strand
AGAACGGCGAAGGCGAACTGGACGCCAACGGCGAGCGCCGCAAGCGCCGTCGTGGCCGTCGCGGTGGCCGCCGCCGCCGCCGCAACCGCGAGGGCGAGGGCGAGGCTGGCGAGGCCAGCGAGGCCGGAGAGCAGCAGCCCGTGGCCCTGCCGTCCGTGCCCGGCGGCGACCTGATCTCCAACCCGGACGCCGTCGCCGACGTGTTCGCCCAGGCCGAGGCCGCCGCCGAAGCCGAGGCCGCCGCCCGCGCCGCCCAGCCGGCCGAGGCACCCGCCGCCGAGGCGGTGGCCGAGGAAAAGCCCCGCCGCCGCCGCGCCCGCAAGGCCGAGGCCGAGGCGCCGGCCGCCGTCCAGGCCGAGGCCCAGGTGGTCGCCGAAGCGCCGGCCGAAGCCGCCCCGGCGGAAGCCGAGGCGGAGGCCAAGCCGAAGCGTTCGCGCGCCAAGAAGGCCGCCGAACCCAAGGCAACGGAGAAGGCCGAGCCCAAGACCCGGTCACGCGCCAAGAAGGCCGAAGCCCCTGCCGAAGCCGCCGAGGCGGAGGCCAAGCCGAAGCGCTCGCGTGCCAAGAAGGCTGCGGCTCCCGAGGCGCCCGCCGCCAAGGAAGCTCCTGCCGAGGAAGCCCCGGCCGCGGTCGAAGCCCCTGCCGCCATGCCTGCCGTGGAGGCCACTCCCGAGCCGGCCGTGGCCGAGCAGCCTGCCGCCGAAGCCGCTTCGGCCCAGCAGGAGGCCCCTGCCCCGGTCCGCCCGACCCGCAAGGGCTGGTGGAACCGCATGCTGTCCTAGTCGGACAGCCTGGGCTGACCTGACCAAAGGGGCCTCCCGCCATGCGGGAGGCCCCTTTTCTTTTCCGACCTCAATCGACCGGCCGATCTTGATTGACGAATTTGCTGTCGCCCCCGCCCGCGCCTGGGTAGCGTGAACGCAACTTCACCGGGGATAGCGATGGATCAGCCCGACCAGACCATTTCCGTCCACGACCGCCTGCTGAAGGCCGCTCGCGATTGTTTCCTGGCCGACGACTACCATAACGTCAGCACCCGCCAGATCGCCGAAGCGGCGAAGGCCAACGTATCCATGATCCGCTACTATTTCGGCAGCAAGGAGGGCCTGTACGAGGAGATGATCCGCCATAATCTCGCACCGCTTCTGGACGTGCTGGATGGCGAGACCTTGAACTCCCCCACGGGCTTCGTCGACTACCTGCGCCTGTACTATCGCACCATGAACGCGACCCCGGAATTTCCAAAGCTGATCCTCAAGGTGCTGGCCCTCAACCATGGCCCCGGCCGCCGCTTCGTCCAGCAATTGCTGGAACGGGGACGCACCAAGGGGGCGAAGCGGGTCGAGCAGATGAAGAACAAGGGCCTGGTGGCCCCCGACATCGATGCCGACGTCCTCAGGCTGTCATTCGTCAGCCTGGCCATGACGCCCATGCTGCTCAAGGACATCTTCGAGCAGCAGGCGGAACGGGCGATGGACGACGATTTCCTCGACAAGCTGGCCCGCTTCAATGGACGCCTGATCGCTGCGGGCATCGCCACTCTGTCCGCCGAAGGGCAAGCGACATGAAGATTCAGCGCCATTCCCTCGCCGCCCGCGCCTTCGCCCTGGCCGCGCGCCTGTCCAATGCCCTGCTCGCCTGGCCCAACCACGTGGTGCCGCCGCCATTCAGGCTCATGCAGATCGGCTCGGCCTTCTGGCAGTCGCGGGCGCTGTACGCCGCAGCTACCCTGGACATCGCCACCATCCTGGGTGACGACGGCCTGACTGTCGCCGCGTTGGCCCAGACGGCGAAGGCCGACCCGCGCGCCCTGGGGCGCCTGTTGCGCATGCTGGCGGCCATCGGTGTATTCGCGCAGACGGCACCGGGGATCTTTCGCAACAACAAGCTCTCCCACGCCCTGCGGTCGGATCGGCCGGGAAATGTCCGCGCCATCGTGATGATGCATAACAGTCCGGAGATGAGCCGGCCCTGGTTCGAGCAACTGGAAGCTGGGATACGCCTTGGCGAGGTTCCCTTCGAGCGGACCCACGGGACGCCGTTCTTCGATTACATGGACGCCCACCCGCAATTCGACGGCCTGTTCTCGGAAGCCATGGGCGCGGTGGACGCCCTGGCGGGCGACAGCTATGCGTGGCAGGTGGACTGGCGCCGCTTCGACCGGGTCATCGATGTGGGCGGCTCCAAGGGCGCGAAGGCGGTGACCCTGCTCAGGCGCCATCCCCACCTCAAGGCGCTGGTGGTGGACCGCGAGCCGACCATCCGGGGCGCTGCGGAGTACTGGATGGAGCGAGGCGCCGGAGACTGCCTGTCCCGGCTCGGTTTCGAGCCCGGCGACGTTTTCGGCTCGGTTCCAACCGCCGCCAACGGGCGCGACGCCTACCTGCTGAGCGCCGTCCTGCATTGCTTCGACGACGACACCGCCATCCGCGCCCTGGAGGTTGTCGCCCGCGCCGCCGCCCCTGCCCAGGCGACCATCATCCTCCTCGAGCTGGTGCTGCCGGACAGCGGCGCCGATCTCACCGCCGCCGCCATCGACATGCAGATGTTGATGGCGACCCGGGGCGGCGAACGAACCCGCGCCGAATGGGAACACGTCTTCGCCGGCGCCGGAGTACGGCTGGCCGAAACCGTCCACCTCGCCTCGTTCGCCAAGGCGCTGGTGCTCAAGCCTGTGGTGTGAGGTCTACAACCCGATCTTCGCCGCCACGATGGCAGCCTGGGTGCGGTTTTCCACCCTCAGCGCCCGCAGGATGGCGGTGACGTGCAGCTTGACGGTGATCTCGGCAAGATCGAGATCGCGGGCGATTTCCTTGTTGCTCTTGCCCTGGCGCAGCATAGCCAGCACGTCGCGCTGACGCGGGGTCAACGACTGGCGCACGTCGTCCGCACCGCCGCCATCCATGGGGGCGGGCAGATCGGGGACTTCCAGGCCGGGACTGATGAACGTCTCGCCCGAGAGCACCTGACGGATGGCTTCGAGCATGGAAATGCTGGGTGAGGCCTTGCTGATGTAGCCGTGGGCGCCGGCACTCAACGCCCGGCGCACGTCGGCCGGCTGTTCCGAGGCGGAAACAACCACCAGATGGAGATTGGGCGCGACGCGCTTCAGGGCCTCGATGCCGGAGAAGCCGTCCATGCCGGGCATATTGAGATCCACGAAACCGACATCCACGTCGGTATCGACCCGCACGGCAGCCAGTGCCTGGATGAAATCGGGGGCTTCGACCACTTCGAGTGGACCGTCCACCAGGTTTTCAAGTACCAGCCGAATGCCCTCGCGGAACAGGGCATGATCGTCGGCAAGCAGGACCTTCATTCCAGAACTCCCGGTTGGCGCGCGAATCAATGGCTTCCCATCCCCATCGCGCACTTTAACCACACTCCTTTTCCCGTCGCAATACTAGATTTTCCAGATGTAGCATCCGGAAGCGATTTCGTGTAACCATTTACTGACGACGCACCAATAGAAGACTGGTGCAATAACAGAGGAGCCAACTAACGTGCTGCGCAAACCGTCCATCCAGGTCGGTGACCGGTTCGTAAAGACTGGCGCAACTCAATCAATTGTTTGGGTTGTGTCAAAAATATTCCAACTTCCGGCGGAACCTGCCCACGCCAACTTGTTGAAAGAAGGCTCTGACACAGACACACTTACAATTTCTGTTCCCACGCTTGGCAATCCACATTTCTTCCGGCGCATGTAAAAATCGTAAATGCCGGGTAATTTCCCGCAGTTGGCGATGTTACATGCAATAGGAGAGTATGAAGCGGGCGATGGCGTCAACATCATCCCGGCGGAAGGTGGGCAATGCCGCGCCTTCCGCCGGATGATCACAAGCAATCGCAACAATCTCTCGTTGCGTTTCCGCAAGCATCGGCTTTCCGAGATTGGGGTCCCAAACTTCCAGGCGGGGATGGCTGCCGGCCTTGAAGCCCTCCACCAGCAGCAGGTCGGCACCACCCATGGCGGCGGCCAGGCGCGCAAGCGGCGGCTCGCCGTCTTCATTGGCATGCAGCAGGGAGAAACTGCGGGGCGAGGCGGTCAGCACCTCACCGGCGCCGACGGCAGCCAGCGCCTCGGCCTCCGCATCGCCGAAGGTGGGCTCGTGGTGGGTATGCTTGATGGTGGCGACCTCGACCCCCAGGCGCCTCAGCGCCGGGATGAGACGGACCATCAGGGTGGTCTTGCCGCTGCCGCTCCACCCGGCAATGCCGAATATTCTCATAGGCCGCAAGCCTAGCGCCCTTGCCGCCCCCTGGGCAACGCCGGTCTTTACCGGATGACCCCGGCGGCCTTCCACATCCGCGCCAGCGTACCGTCGCGCTCCATGCCGGCCAGCAGGCGGTTGACGGCATCCACCTCGAGCGGGCCGCCGCGGCGCAGCAGGATGCGGTGGTTGTAGCGCTGATCGAAGCGATCCGAGACCAGCAGGCGCTCGCGCGTACCCGGATTGCGGGCGAGATAGGAGTACAGGTAAGCGTCGGTCACCACCGCGATGTCCATGCGGTCGGCCAGAACCATCTCGATACTGGAGCGATGGTTGTTTAGCAGCTTCATGCCCCAGGTCTTGGACAGTTGGTCGGGATCGGCGACGAAATTGGCGAAGCCATAGTGATAGCCAAGGATGCCGACCAGGCGCTTGCCCCTGAGATCATCGAACCATTCCTGGCCGCGCCCCTCCTTGGCCGGGGCGATGTAAACCTCGCCGCCCTGCAGAAAGACGTTGGAGAAATCCACCGGCAGCCCCTTGGCCGCCCATTCCCATTCGGGGCTCTCGAAGAAGATGGCGTCGATATGGCCGTCGGCGATGTCGGCATAGCGACGCCGCGCCGAGGTGGCGACGAAATGGAACTCGTAGCGTGACTGGGCCTTGTTGAGCGCCTCGATGAGATCGACCGTCAGGCCCCTTACCTGACCGCCATCGGTCTCGACGAAAGGGGGGAACTCGTAGCCGCCGACACGAACGACCTCGGCGGCCCAGGACGGCTGAGACAGAAGGCCGCAGCACAGGGCGAACACCGCAAAGAGCGCTCTGAGCATACCTGCCCCTCCCATTCTCAACTCTAGTTTGAGATGGAGTGAACCCCATTTGACAGAATCTGTCCAGACGCCTGCCCCCGGGCGCCATGCGCTTGCCGGCAGAGACCTCTTCAGCCATGAAGACAATGCATAACAACCATGCGTATATCGCATGGCAGAGCTGAAGCGGAAACTCGCGGTTGCCGTCCGTCAGCCGCATGATAAAACTCATAAAAAATCATAATGAAAAAACAGGTGAGGAGACATCCGTGCCCAACAATTGGCGGGGGCCTTTCCCCTGGCTGTTGGCCGCCTTCATAGCCAATGTGGCCGTGGTGGTCGGTTCGGCGTACGCCCTGTCGCAGGACGCCGCCGACCAGGAAAAACTGACCGCCCTGGTGATGGTGGCGGTGGCCGGCGCGGCGGTCATGTTCGCGCTGGCGTGGAAGATCGTTGACTTCCAGGTGGTGCGGCTGGCCAAGCGCATGGCAGCCGAGGTGCGCGCCATCGCCCACGGCAGCAGCCGCGACGGCGTCGACCCCGGCCGCTATGCCATTCTGGCCCCGCTGCCCGAGGCGGTGAACTCGTTAAGCTCACGCATCGCCACCCTGCGCAAGGAACTGGCCGACGGCCTGGCCGGCGCCACCGCCAAGTCGGAGGAGACCGCGTCGCGCCTGGCCGCCATCCTCAACGACCTGCATGAAGGCGTGGTGGTGTGCAACCTGCGCCACCAGGTGGTGCTGTACAATTCGGTGGCCATGGACATGCTGGCCGAGGCCGGTCAGCTGGGCCTCGGCCGTGCGCTGTTCGAGACGGTGGCGCGCGACCCCGTGGTGCACATGCTGGAGATGCTGACCCACCGGCAGGAACTGGCCGGGCGCGGCACCCCCTTCCTGGCCGGCACCGCCGACGGCCGCATGCTGCTGCAGGCCCGCATGACCCTGATCCGCGGCCCCGAGGGCGACGTCACCGGCTATGTGGTGACCATGGTGGATGCCGGCCCGCAGGTGGCCGCCCTGGCGCGACGCGACGCGCTGCTGCGCGAGGTGGCCGAACAGATGCAGTCGCCGCTGCTGCGCCTGCGCCTGGCCGCCGACAACCCGCAACTGGTGGCCCGCGAGGCCGAGACCATCGAGGCCGCCATCAAGCGCGTCACCACCGGCTACGAGCGCGCCCTGTCGGAATGGTGGCCCATGGCCGACGTCCATTCGGGCGACTTCTTCGGCCTGGTGGCCCGCCGCTTCGAGGGCGACGCGCTGAAGGTCTCGGTTACCGGCCTGCCGGTCTGGCTGCACGCCGATTCCCACTCCCTGGCGCTGACGGTGGAAGCGCTCATCCGCCAGATTTCGGATCGCTTCGGCCTGTCCGAGATGGATCTCGCCGCCGGCTCCAACGACGAGGAAGCCTGGATCGAGGTGGGCTGGGCCGGTTCCACCGCCGCCAAGCCGGCGCTGCAGGGTTGGCTGTCCAAACCGGTGCCGACCCTGGGCGGCATGACCGTGCGCGACGTGCTGATCCATCATGCCGGCGATGCCATCCGCCAGGAGCACCGCTCGGGCTCGTCCTGGCTGCAGCTGCCCATGCGCAAGGGCGTCGAGGTGCGACTGCAAAGCCGCCCCGTCACCCTGCCCAGCCGCCCCGAATTCTATGATTTGGGCCTGCTGGACAACACCCGCGACATCGGCGAGCGCGGCAAGCAATCGCTGCGCTCGCTCACCTTCGTGGTGTTCGACACCGAGACCACCGGCCTGCAGCCCAGTCAGGGTGACCAGATCGTCCAGATCGGCGCCGTGCGCGTGGTCAACGGCCGCATCCTGTCGGGCGAAAGCTTCAACCGCATCGTCAATCCCGGCCGCCCCATTCCGCCGGAAAGCATCCGCTTCCACGGCATCACCGACGACATGGCCCGCGACAAGCCGCCCGTCGACGTGGTGCTGCCGCAATTCAAAGCCTATGCCTCGGACGCGGTTCTGGTGGCCCACAACGCCGCCTTCGACTTGAAGTTCCTGCGCATGCGCGAGCGGCAGTTCGGGGTGTGCTTCGACAATCCGGTGCTGGACACCATGATGCTGTCCAACTTCCTGGACGGCCCCGATGCCGGCCACTCGCTGGACGCCATCTGTGACCGCTTCGGCATCGAGATCACCGACCGCCACACCGCGCTGGGCGATGCCATCGTCACCGCCGCCGTGCTGCTTCGGCAGATCGACATGCTGGAGGAACGCGGCATTTCGACGCTGGACCAGGTGGTCAAGGAACTGGACATCAACATCCAGCTGCATCTGCGCCAGCAGACGCTGTAAACAAAAAGCCCCCTCCCGACCGGGAGGGGGCTTTTTTGCCTTCCAGCTCGTCAGCCCGCCACGCCGCAGATGTACTTCAGCGTCTTCAGGCGCTTGAAGCACCAGCGCAGGCGGTTGCGCATCTGCTTGTTGAAGCGCTTGGGCTCGATGCGGGCCGACGGCGCGATGCCGGCGGCCAGATCGGCCAATTGCTGGTCCAGCATCATGCGCATGACCACTTCGCGGATTTCCAGGAAGTCGCGCCAGTCGTCCTCGTGCAGAACGCCCTGGTCCTTCAGCGCGGTGTAGCGCTCGTCGGTGCCGGTCTGCATGACATGGGCGCGGATGGCGCGGAAGCGGGCGGCCGAAACCAGCGGCAGCAGGCCGAACTTCTTGGCATTCAGGCGGCCTTGCGTGGTGACGAACTCGCCGAACAGGCCCAGCGAGACATCCATCTTGGCCACGTGCTGGGCCAGGTACTGCATGAAGAAGGCCGACTGCGCCGCCTTCTCGACCGCATAGGTGCGCAGCTCGTCGGCCAGGACGCGATCGCCCCAAACCGGCTGGAAGTCGAAGAAAATGTCGCAGTACATGACCGTCTGATTCTCGACGGCATAGACCCAGTGGTGGACCTCGTCCTTCCATTCCTCCAGGCTCTTGCGCCACTTGGGCTCGCGCGCCATGACGCCGCCGTCGCAGAACGGGATGCCGGCGTCATTCAACAGCTGATTGACCCGGCGGCCCAGTTCGGCGAACCACACGTCGTCGGCGGGACCGCCGCGATGGACGATGGCGTTGTCCTGGTCGAACACCAGCAGGCTTTCACCACGGCCGCCCGAGCCCAGCACCAGCATGGCATAGGGGGCGGGAGGCGCCCCCCAGCCGTCCTCGGCCATGGCGGCCTCGGACAATTCCGTGGCACGCGCGGTGAGATCGCGGATGACCAGGGCGATCACCGAAGCGATGTTGCGCGCCGACACGCCCTCCGCCAGCAGGCTCTTGGCCAGCTTAGGCAGCGCCGCCATGGCCTCGGCCATGTCCTCAGGCCCGCGTGCCTCGTGCACCGAATCGCCCAGGGCCAGGGCATCGTTGGCGCGCACCTTGAGCAGCGCGCGCCCGGTCACCATGCCGATGGGGCGGCTGTCGGCGTCAACCACCACCAGATGGCGTAACCCCATGCGGTTCATCTTGCCCAATGCCACATAAACAAAAGCATCACCGTCCACCGCGGCCACCGGCCGGCTCATCACCTGGCCCAAGGTGGTGTCCAACCCCTGGGCGCCCTGGGTGGAGAGGATGCGCAACAGGTCGCGTTCGGTCAGGATGCCGGCGGCCCGCCCCAGATCGTCCACGGCGATGATCGAGGACACGCGCGAGGCGTACATGCTGTCGATGGCATCTTTCAGCGAGGTGTCGCCGGGAGCGGTCAGCACCGGGGTGCTCATCACCTCGCGCAGGCGGTGCTGGTACGGGAAGCTGTCGATTCTGGCCAGAGCGGCGACGTCGTTCATGGAGAGATCACCATAGAGGCGGATGGGCGGATCGCAACTGCGACGATATTAAGAAAAAGGTTATTGCAGACGCAAACGTTCCCACCCAAAAGTGTCGAAACAGAACACGATCGGGCGGTTATTTTTGACATACGCTGCCACTGAACAGTCCTGAAACCCGGAGAGGAAGGCGTATTAAGCGGAATTCAGGAAACGAAAGGCGCGTTCTTGTCGATTACTTTATCTTATTGCGCATAGTGCACTGCGAAATAACTTTGAGGATAAGAACATATCCTTAATCAATAATGCGGACACACTCGTATGGAGTTGACGGCATGGTAGGCGGATGTTAATGACAATGAAAGCCTCAGGCAAGCCGGGTGGCTATGCTGGAAACGCATAGGTATCCTTAACCGTCTGCGGAGCGCCAATCGAGCCGGCAGCAAGACCGGTAGAGAAAACAACGAAGCCGTCCGCCGACGAGCAGGACGGCTCAGATAGTGGAGGGTCAATTGTCACAAGTCTCGAACACGCAAGCTGTGCACGAGAGGATCCGGAACAATCCCAAGTTCCACGAACTGGTGTCCAAGCGCACCTCGTTCGCGTGGACGCTGTCCGCTCTCATGCTGGCCATCTATGCTGGCTTCATCCTGCTGATCGCCTACGGCAAGGACTTCCTGGGCACTTCGCTGTCCGGCGGCACCACCACCATCGGCTTCCCCATCGGCGTCGGCGTCATCCTGTCGGCCATCGTGCTGACCGGTATCTACGTCCGTCGCGCCAATGGCGAGTTCGACGAGCTCAACCGCCAGATCATCGAGGAATCCCGCTGATGAAGACGCTGAAATCCGCCTTCACGGCCGCGCTGCTCGCCACCGGCGGGCTGATGGCCGCCACCACCGCCGCCATGGCGGCCGGCGCCGACATGGGCAATGTCGAGAAGCAGTCCACCAACTGGCATGCCATCGTGATGTTCGTCATCTTCGTCGGCATCACCCTGGGCATCACCTACTGGGCCGCCCGCAAGAACAAGACCGCGGCTGACTTCTACGCCGCCGGTGGCGGCATCACCGGTTTCCAGAACGGCCTGGCCATCGCCGGCGACTACATGTCGGCCGCCTCGTTCCTGGGTATTTCCGCCCTGGTGTACGGTTCGGGCTTCGACGGCCTGATCTTCTCGGTGGGCTGGCTGGTCGGTTGGCCGATCATCCTGTTCCTGATCGCCGAGCGCCTGCGCAACCTCGGCAAGTTCACCTTCGCCGACGTGGCGTCCTATCGCCTGGCCCAGGGTCCGGTCCGCATCTTCGCGGCAACCAGCGCCCTGATCGTGGTGATCTTCTACCTGATCGGCCAGATGGTCGGCGCCGGCCAGCTGATCAAGCTGCTGTTCGGCCTGGACTACCTGGTGGCGGTCATCGTGGTCGGCGCGCTGATGATGGTCTACGTGACCTTCGGCGGCATGACCGCGACCACCTGGGTGCAGATCATCAAGGCCTGCCTGCTGCTGGGCGGCGCCACCTTCATCGCCCTCGGCGTGATGAACCACTTCGGCTTCTCGTTCGAGAATCTGTTCACCAAGGCCGTCGAGATTCACCCGAAGCATGGCGCCATCATGGCTCCCGGCTCGCTGGTGACCAACCCGGTCGACGCCATCTCGCTGGGCCTGACCCTGATGTTCGGCACCGCTGGCCTGCCGCACATCCTGATGCGCTTCTTCACCGTGCCGAACGCCAAGGAAGCCCGTAAGTCGGTCTTCTTCGCCACCGGCTTCATCGGCTACTTCTACATCCTGACCTTCATCATCGGCTTCGGCGCCATCACCCTGGTCGCCACCGATCCCCAGTACATCGACGCGGCCAAGGGTGGCCTGAACCTGAAGGGCGGCGGCAACATGCCCGCCATCTGGCTGGCTCACGCCATCGGCGGCGACCTGTTCCTGGGCTTCATCTCGGCCGTGGCCTTCGCCACCATCCTGGCGGTGGTGTCGGGCCTGACCCTGGCCGGCGCCTCGGCCATCTCGCACGACCTGTATGCCAACGTGTTTGCCCGCGGGCGGACCACCGAGGCTTCGGAAGTGCGGGTGTCGAAGATCGCCTCGCTGTTCCTCGGCGTCATCGCCGTGATCCTCGGCGTGATCTTCGAGAAGCAAAACGTGGCCTTCATCGTCGCGCTGACCTTCTCCATCGCCGCCTCGGCCACCTTCCCGGTGCTGGTGATGTCGATGTTCTCGAAGAGCCTGACCACCCGTGGCGCCGTCATCGGCGGTTACATCGGCCTGATCGGCTCGGTGGGCTGCGTGGTGCTGTCCAAGGTGGTCTGGGTGCAGAGCTTCGGCTTCAAGGCCGAGATCTTCCCGTACGTGTACCCGACCCTGTTCACCATGCCTGCCGCCTTCCTGAGCTGCTGGATCTTCTCGATCCTCGACAACTCGCCGCGGGCCCAGGCCGAGCGTGACGCCTACCCGTCCCAGGCCATCCGGTCCGAGACCGGCCTGGGTGCCGAGGGTGCGGCTTCCCACTAAGGGTCGCGTCTCCACAAATTCTTCGAAGAATAAACTCGGCCGCCGGCTAACCCCGGCGGCCTTTTTTCTTTGGTTCATCGCGGATGTGCGGGGAAGCGGGAAGGTCCAACATGCCTCGTCATGACACGGATGAACGCGGATATCTTTGATGCGTCACCCCGAACAAGCGCAGCGCAGATCCGGGGGCCATGGTCGCCTGACAAATGGATCCCGGCTCTCTGCTAAGCTCGCGGCCGGGATGACCAATAGAAATTCATCCGTGTTCATCCGTGGCCCGCGCCAGCGGGCATCCGTGTCTCTTGGCAGGGCGTCGACGCGTATGGCGGGAGACCCCGCCAACCCACGAAGAACAAAAAAAGCCCCGCCGAAGCGGGGCTTTCTATCTTCCGGAACGGCGCATTCAGCTGAACATCAGCACCAGCATGATGGCGCCGAAAACGATGCGGTACCAGGCGAAGGGGGCGAAGCCGTGGCGGCCGATGAAGGCGATGAAGCCCTTGACCACCACCAGGGCCGAGAAGAACGCCACCACGAAGCCGATGGCGATCAGCGAGGCACCGTCGAAGGACAGGTCAGCGCGGGCCTTCCACAGCGAGTACACCGTGGCCGCCAGCATGGTGGGGATGGCGAGGAAGAACGAGTACTCGGCGGCGGTGCGGCGCTCGACGCCCAGCAGCATGGCGCCCATGATGGTGGCGCCCGAGCGGGAGACGCCGGGGACCATGGCCAGGCACTGGCACAGGCCGATCTTGATGGACAGCGGCACGCTGAAATCCTCGACCGCGAAGACGCGGCCCTTCTTCACCATGCGCTCGATGGCCAGGATGGCGAAGCCGCCGACGATCAGCGAGATGGCCGCCACGGCCGGGTGGTCCAGCAGGACCTTGATGTACTTGTAGGCCGTCCCGCCGATCACCACCGCAGGCACCACGCCGACGATGACGTTGCGCACGAACAGGCGGGCGCTGGTGTCGGAAATCATATGGGTGCCGGCATCCCACAGGCGGCGCCAGAACACCACGCAGACGGCCAGGATGGCGCCCAGCTGGATGACGATCTCGAAGGTCTTGCCCGCCGGGCCATGGAAGCCGAGCAAATCGCCGACCAGGATCAGATGGGCGGTGGACGACACGGGCAGGAATTCAGTCACGCCCTCGACGACGCCGAGCAGCAGAACCTGCAAAATGGTATCCATGGGAATCCTTGGGAGGAAGATGGGACGCGGCCGGATCATGCTCTGGCGCGCGCGCAGGCGCAACAGGCGAAAGCGGCCTCCCCCGACCGGCTGGCGCCTCTCGCCTTTTGGTACGCAGCCCGCCCCGCTTGCCCCCGGCCGCCCCATCCGTTACACCAGCTTGAGGGAGGGCCGCCGCCGTGACATGCATCGGGTTTTACAGTTCGTACGCCGATTATAAGGGCTACCAAACCCCGCAATTGGGGAAAAAGGAAAGCGCCCGCTACGACGCCGAGATCTGGTACCCGGCTAAATGCTCCCCTTATGATTCGTTCCTCGAAATCGGCTGCGGCACCGGCGCCTTCCTGGCCTATCTGGCGGCCAAGAAAGTCACTCGTTTCCAGGGAATCGACCACGACCCCGCCCTGGCCCAGGTGGTGCCCGAGCAGGTGCGCTGCCATTTCTCGTGCAGAGATGTATGGGAATTTTTGGCCGACCCCGAAGCGGGACCGTTCGACCGCGTCGTCATGTTGGACGTACTGGAACATTTTCCGGCGGAAGAAGCAGCGTGCCTGCTCACCGCACTCAAGCCCCGCCTCAACGAGGGCGCCCGGGTATTGGTCAAGGTGCCCAACGTTTCGTCGCCCTGGGCGTTGCAATGGCAGTTCGGCGATTTGACCCACCGCACCGCATTCACCCCGCTGTCGCTGAGGCAGCTTGCGGGCGACGCCGGCTACGACCTGATTTCGTTCTGGCCACAACGCCAAGGCTCGTGCCGACGCATGCTGACCGACGCGCTGGTCCATCGTTTCCTGTCCTGGGCGCTGCTCAATCCGCCGCCGCTGTGGAGCGCCAATTTTTACGGATTGCTTAGCCCCCGATGACCAGATCCCGTTTGTCCGCCGCCGCCCTGGCGGTCCTGCCGCTTGCCTTCGTGCTGGCGCTGTTTGCCATGCGCGCCTCCAGCCTGCCGTTCTGGCAGAGCTTCAACCTGGACCCCGACTATTATTACCTGCTGAACGGCCTGCGCATCGTCGAAGGCCTGGCCCCCACCGACATTGCCCATCCGGGCACGCCGGTGCAGGTGCTGATCGCCGCGATCATCAAGGCCATGCACCCGCTGAAGGACACCGCCGCCACCGTGGACGCGGTGCTGGCCACGCCCGAACAGACCCTGCTGGCGGCCACCACGGTGATCTATGTGCTGGTGGGCGCGGCGCTGTGGTGGATGGGCCGCTCCCTCTTCCTGACCACCGGGGCGCTGATGCCGGCGCTGCTGGCGCAAAGCGCGCCCATGCTGTCGCGCATCATTCCCAAGTTCGCCCTGCACCCCAAGCCCGAGCCCTTCCTGGTCATCGCCGCCGCCCTGCTGATCGGCGCCCTGGCGCCGTTGGTGCGGGCGCGCAGCCCCGACGACCACGGTGGCGATAACCGCAGCGCCGCCGACCTGAGCGCCGCCTTGGCCGGCATCGCCATCGCCCTGGGCGTGGCCTGCAAGGTGCACTTCGTCGTGCTGGGGGTGGTGCCGCTGCTGCTGCTCGACCGCCGCCGCTTCCTTATTTACGTCGGAATCGGTGCCGTCGCCCTGCTGGTGTTCGTCGCCCCCGCTTTGCCGTCGTGGGACATCTGGACGGATTGGATCAGCCGCATGGCGCTGCATTCCGGCGCCTATGGCGAGGGAAACGCCGCGGTGATCGACACCGCCAAGTATCCGCGTGCGGTGCTGAAGCTGTTCGCCTCGAAGCTGATCTTCTCGGCCACCATCCTTGGGGGGCTGGCCCTGCTGGTGGCCTATTTCCGGCTGCGCCGGCGCGGGCTGATGGAGCAGGACAAGTTCGCCCGCCTGCTGGTGGGCATCCTGCTCGCCCAGGTGCTGGTGGTGCTGTCGGTGGCCAAGCAACCCGCCGCCCACTACATGGTGCCGGCGCTGATGCTGACCGGCCCCGCCCTGGCCGCGTTGTGGTCGCTGTCGCGGCCGTTGATGCGCCCGCCGGCGCACAAGCGCCTTTGGCTGGGGATTGGCGCAGCGCTGGTGCTGGTGCAGACGCCGCAGATGGTGCGCCAGAACATCGAGCTGCGCGGCTGGACCAAGGAGCAGATGGCCATCGACCTGGGCGCCCGCTATCCCGGCTGCGCCAAGGTGTATTTCGACGCCGCCTCGGCCATGTCCTACGCCTTCCAGCGCGGCGACATGAACGCGCTGGCCCGCTATTCGCCCAAGCTGGCCCCGCAGTTCCCCAGCGACGAGTACACCTGGTTCACCAACGACCACACCTACTGGAAGCACGGACTGATGCAATGGCTGCGCCCGGTCGAGCTGAAAGGCCTGCTGGAGCAATACGGCTGCGCCGTATTCCGCGGCACCCAGCCCTGGACCGTGCTGCCGCGCGCCCGCGAGCAGATTCCCGGTTTCAGCTTCGACGACCGCTGCGAGACCGGCGAGGAAACCCTGTTCACCAAGGGGGTGCGCTGCGACGGCTCGCGGGTTGTGACCTCGCCATAAGGCAGGGCCTTTCGCTATTGCAAAATAGCGTGAACCGGCTAGCCTTTCGGCGAGGTTAGACCGCCGTCTCAGGGGGACCAATGCCGGCCAAGATCGTCACCATCGCCCAGCAGAAGGGCGGCGCAGGCAAGACCACCATGGCCGCCCAACTGGCAGTGGCCTATGCGCAGGCCGGCAAGCGTGTCGGGTTGATCGACATCGATCCGCAAGGCTCGCTGGCCAACTGGTACGAGGTGCGCCGCGCCCTGGTGGATGCCAAGGGCGGCGGCATCACCTTCCTGCAGGCCTCGGGCTGGCGCCTGTCCACCGAGCTTGACCGCATGAAGCGCGATGTCGATCTGATTCTGGTGGACAGCCCGCCCCATGCCGAAACCGACGTACGCATCGCCGTGCGCGCCGCCGACCTGATCATGGTGCCCATGCAGCCCTCGCCCATGGATCTGTGGGCGACCCAGCCGACGCTGGACATGGCCAAGAAGGAGAAGTCGGCCGCGCTGGTGGTGTTCAACCGCACGCCGCCCAAGGGCAAGCTGGTGGACGCGGTGCGCAAGAAGATCGCCCAGGCCGAGATGCCGGTGGCCGCCACCGTGCTGGGCAACCGGGTGGCCTTCGCCGCCAGCATCATGGAAGGCAAGGGCGTGGTGGAATCCAACCCCCGCCACACCGCCACCAAGGAAATCAAGGCGCTGGCCGACGAGATCGCCAGCACGCTGGGAGTCTAGGAAAACACATGGATTACACCTTCGCCGCCACCATCGGACTGCACACCCTGGCCGCCGTCGTCTGGGTGGGCGGCATGTTCTTCGCCCACATGGTGCTGCGCCCTTCCGTCACCGAGATGACCGCGTCGCTGCGCCTCGCCCTGTGGCGCCGGGTGCTGCCGCGGTTCTTCCGCTGGGTGGCACTGTCCATCGCGGTGCTGCTGTTGACCGGCTACGGCGTGCTGTTGACCGGCTATCGCGGCGGCATTTCGGGCGGCAACGTCCATATCGATTCCATGCAGATCACCGGCTGGATCATGATCGTGCTGTTCATCGGCGTGATCCTGGGCCCCTTCCAGGCGTTCAAGCGCTGCCTGGAGACCAACGATCTGGTCGGCGCCGCCAAGTGGCAGGGCCGCATCCGCGCCGTCATCGTGGTCAACCTGGTCCTTGGCCTGTTCACCACCTTCATCGGCGCCGCCGGTACCTTCGTGGGGTATTGAGTTCTTCTGCCGGCCGGGGGTATAAGCGATCCCGGTCGGCAGTTCACCCAGGCGTCGCCGCCCCGCAAGGGGAGCTAAACCTGCCGCTTTCATCCTCTTCGACCCGACACCTTATCCCGTGCCGCGTCGGAAGCCGGCGACCACCGACATCCCCAACCGGATTTGGCACGCCCGCGAGGATAAGCGATGTCCCGAACCCCATTGCCCTTTCATGCCGAGGACATCTCGGCCCTGGCCCGCACGCTCAAAGGCGAGCTGGGCCGCTGCGATCATCAGCCCGGCCATGTGGAATTGCTGAACATGCTGGCCCGCTCGGCCGGCTGTCGCAATTTCCAGCATTTCCGCGCACAGGCGACCGCCCGCGAGAAACTTGAGACCGCCCCGCCCCCACCGCCAGCCGTGGATTTCGTGAAGGTGCGGCGCACCGCCCGCCACTTCGATCCCGCCGGCGGGCTGGTCCGCTGGCCATCGAAATTCAGCGAACGGCAATTGTGCCTGTGGGTGCTGTGGTCGCGCCTGCCGTCCCGGCGGGTGCTCAGCGAGAAGCAGATCAACGAGATGCTGACGCTGGAACACGGCTTCGGCGATCCCGCCCTGCTGCGGCGCGAACTGGTGGATGGCGGCTGGCTGACCCGGACGCGCGACGGCGCCGAATACCGCCGGGTGGAACGCCGCCCCCCGCCCGAGGCGCTGGCACTGGTCAACGCACTGGCGTGATCATTCCTCGCCGCCAGTAATGTGATCGCCCCGTCCCACCAGCCCGGTGACGATCTTGATCTCGCCGGTCAGGGTCTTGTGGACGGGGCAATGTTCCGCCACATCCAGCAGCTTCTTACGCTGATCCTCGTCCAGGGCGCCGTCCAGCACGATGTCGCGCAAGATGAGGGTGGCGTGCGAACCGTCCTCTTTCGCCAAAGAGCCGCGACGAAGCCGCACCTCCACGTGGTCCAGCGGCCATTTCTTGCGGTCGGCCACCATCTTCACCGTCATGGCGGTACAGGTGCCCAGCGCCGCCAGCAGCAGTTCATGGGGGGTGGGCCCGAAATCGTCGCCGCCGGCCTCAAGCGGCTCGTCGGCGCGAAAGGTATGGCGGCCGATCATCACCGCCTGCGTCAGCCTGCCCTCGCCGGTGGACGCCACCACCACGGTTCCCGGTTCCGCCATCTGCGCCTCCCATCCCGCCTTGTGTCGCCGATCGTTGCGCAGTACAGGTGGGGTGCGCACCGAATGCATGGGAGACCCCGATGGCGCCCACCCGTTTTTCCGCCGAAGATGTTGAGGTGATTTCCAAGGAGCGGAAGTTCCAGGGCTATTTCGCCATCGACGCCTACCGCCTGCGCCACCGCACCTTCGCCGGCGGCTGGACCCATGAGTTCACCCGCGAAATCTTCGAGCGCGGTCACGCCGTTGTGGTCATCCTGTACGACCCCGAGCGCGACGAAACCGCCCTGATCGAGCAGTTCCGCTCAGGTGCCCTGGCCGCCGGCATGTATCCCTGGTTGCTGGAATGCGTCGCCGGCATCATCGAGCCCGGCGAGACGCCCGACCAGGTGGCCATCCGCGAGGCGAAGGAAGAGGCCGGCACCGAGGTCTCCGACATGGTCCACATCGGCAGGTACATCATCACCCCGGGCGGCTCGTCCGAGACGTGCGAATTGTTCTGCGCCCGCATCGATTCCAGCAAGATCGCCGGTCTCCACGGCCTGGCCCACGAGGGCGAGGACATCCGCGTCTTCACCGTGCCGGTGGCCGAGGCCTACCAGATGGTCAAGGACGGCCGCATCAACAATTCCATGGCGGTAATCGCCACGCAGTGGCTGATGCTGGAACGGGAAACCTTGAAGAAGCGCTGGGGCATCTAGCCTCCACCGACGGGCCCTCTCCCACCGGAGAGGGCCTTTTCCACCTCCGAATTGTACATTTTATGATGCTTGATTATGAGCGCTGCACGGTGATACGTTTGTCTCAAGTGTAGTTTATTCATGAAAGAACACCACCAATGACCGACGTTCGCGACGGCTTCCTCGACACCATCGGCCGCACTCCGCTGATCAAGCTGCAGGGCCCGTCCGAGCTGACCGGCTGCACCATCCTGGGCAAGGCCGAGTTCCTCAACCCCGGCGGGTCGGTGAAGGACCGCGCGGCGCTGGCCATCATCCAGGATGCCGAAGAGAAAGGCCTGCTGAAGCCGGGCGGCGTCATCGTCGAAGGCACCGCCGGCAATACCGGCATCGGCCTCACCCTGGTGGGCAACGCGCTGGGCTATCGCAGCGTCATCGTCATGCCCGAGACCCAGAGCCAGGAAAAGAAGGACATGCTGCGCCTGATCGGCGCCGACCTGCGCCTGGTTCCCGCCGTGCCCTATTCCGATCCGGGCAATTACGTGCGCTATTCCGAGACCCTGGCGGGCGAGCTGGCCAAGACCGAGCCCAACGGCGTCTTGTGGGCCAACCAGTTCGACAACGTGGCCAACCGCCTGGGCCATTACCGCACCACCGGCCAGGAGATCTGGCGCCAGACCGGCGGCAAGGTGGACGCCTTCACCTGTGCCGTGGGCACCGGCGGCACGCTGGCCGGCACCGGCATGGCGCTGAAGGAGCACAATCCCAACGTCAAGATCGTGCTGGCCGATCCCATGGGCTCGGCGCTCTATAGTTACTACGCCAACGGCGAACTGAAGGCCGAAGGCACCTCCATCACCGAGGGCATCGGCCAGGGCCGCATCACCAAGAACCTAGTGGGCGCCCCCATCGACGACCAGGTGCGCGTCACCGACGACGAAGCCCTGCCCCTGATCTTCGATCTGGTCAAGAAGGAGGGGCTGGTCCTGGGCGGTTCGTCGGGCATCAATATCGTTGCGGCTATGAAGATTGCGCGGAAGTTGGGGCCCGGCCATACGGTGGTGACAGTATTGGCTGATTATGGTACCCGCTATCAAAGCAAGCTGTTCAACCCGGCCTTCCTGCGCGAGCGGAAACTTCCCGTCCCCGAGTGGCTGGTGTAGGCGGCATACCCAGAAAATCCAGCGGGGGAAGTATGTCCTATCCCAATCCGGAAGCCCTGGTCTCCACCGAGTGGCTGGCCGCCCACCTGTCCGCCCCCGACGTGCGCGTGGTGGATGCCACCTATTTCATGCCCTCGGCCGGCCGTAACGCCCGCGAGGAATACGAGAACTCCCACATCCCCGGCGCCGTCTATTTCGACGTGGATGAAATCAAGGATTCGTCCAATCCGTTGCCGCACATGCTGCCGCCGCCCGAGAAGTTCGCCAGTCGGGTGCGCAAGCTGGGCCTGGGTAATGGCAACAAGGTGGTGGTGTATGACACCAACGGGCTGGGCGCCGCGCGGGTGTGGTGGATGTTCCGGGTGTTCGGCCACCGCGACGTGGCGGTGCTGGATGGCGGCCTGACCAAGTGGATGGCGGAGCACCGCCCCACCGAGGACCTGCCGCCCATGCCGCGCGACCGCCACTTCCTGCCCCAGGTGAACGCCACCCTGGTGCGGAACTTCGCCGAAGTGAAGGCCAATATCGACAGCAAGCGCGAGCAGGTGGTCGACGCCCGTGCCGCCGGCCGCTTCAACGGCACCGCCCCCGAGCCGTGGCCGGTCAAGCACGTGGGCCACATGCCGGGCGCGCTCAACGTGCCCTTCGGCGACCTGATCGACGAAACCACCAAGACCATGAAGCCGGCCGCCCAACTGAAGGCCCGGTTCGACGCCGCCGGCGTGGATTTCTCCAAGCCGGTGATCTGTTCCTGCGGTTCGGGCATCACCGCCTGCACCGTGGCCCTGGCGCTGCACCTGTTGGGTCACAACGACGTCTCGGTCTATGACGGCTCTTGGGCCGAGTGGGGCAACCACGCCGACGCCGTCGCCGTGGTGGGCTGAAATACCCACGCCCCTCTCCCGCTGAGGGCGGGAGAGGGGCGTGCCATGTTCTTTTTGGGACCTCTTGGGCTTTGGACTTTTTCTACCCCATACGCCCATCTGCTGCTCTGTTGATGCCTCCGGACCGCCACCCCACCTTCCAGGCAAAGCCGAACACGAGGTGGCCCCATGCTCTCCAAAGCGCCCTTCCTGGCCCGCGCCCTGCCCTCGCCCCTGGCGGCGGTGTTCCTAACGCTATTGCTGATGGTGCTGGCGGTGTCCGGCTGCAACACCGTCTCGGGCGCCGGACAGGACATCTCCGCCGCCGGACAGGGCATCGATCGGGCCTCGCAGGCGACGCAAGAGGGCGTCACCGGCAAGGAGCAGCCCCCCCCGCGCAGCACCACCAATCCATCGGGTGGTTATTAAAAGCAGTAGCGCCGGACGAGGGGCAGTGCCACCATCGGCGCCGATCCCTCGCCCGAGCCTGGAGCCATGAAGAAAGACAGCCTTCTCGTCCATGCCGGCCGCCATCCCGACAACCAGCATGGCGCCGTCAATCCGCCCGTCTATCACGCCTCGACCATCCTGCACCGCTCGGTCGCGGCCATGGAGAAAAGCGGCAAGACCCCCTTCGAGGGCGTGCGCTACGGCCGCTACGGCACCCCCACCACCTTCGCCTTCGAGGAGGCGGTCGCCGCCGCCGAGGGCGGAACCAAGACCATCGCCACCTCGTCCGGCCTAGCCGCCATCACCGGCACGCTGATGGCCCTGCTGAAGGCGGGCGACCATGTGCTGATGGTGGACAGCGCCTATTTCCCCACCCGCAAGTTCTGCGACTCGGTGCTTGCCAATTTGGGCGTGGAAACAACCTATTACGACCCCGCCATCGGCGCCGGCATCGAGGCGCTGATGCGCCCCAACACCCGCGTGGTGTTCACCGAATCGCCCGGGTCGCTGACCTTCGAGGTGCAGGATATCCCCGCCATCGCCAAGGTGGCCCACGCCCACGGCGCCCTGGTCGCCCTGGACAACACCTGGGGTGTGCTGAACTTCCAGCCCTTCGCCCACGGCGTGGACGTGTCGATCCAGGCCTGCACCAAATACATCGTCGGCCATGCCGACGCCATGTTAGGCGCCATCACCGTGGCCGACCAGGATTTGTGGCTGAGGATCAAGACCTCGGTGGCCGCCTTCGGCCACTCGCCGGGGGCCGAGGAATTGTTCCTGGGCCTGCGCGGCCTGCGCACCCTGGCTGTGCGCCTGCGCCAGCACAGCGAAACGGCGCTGAAGCTGACCACCTGGCTGCGATCCCGCCCCGAGGTGGCGCAGGTGCTCTATCCGCCGCTGCCCGGCGATGCGGGCCACGATTTGTGGAAGCGTGACTTCACCGGCGCCTGCGGCCTGTTTGGCATGATCCTGAAGCCCGCCTCCAAGCAGGCGGTGGACGCCATGCTGGACGGCTACAGCCATTTCAATCTCGGCTTCTCGTGGGGCGGCTTCGAAAGCCTGGTCATCCCCACCACCGGCCATTCCATCATCCGTACGGCGACCCAATGGGA
>Ga0306923_10001346_pt1 | contig 21631 bp, 19 predicted proteins | sample sta12Can44000108_FD_203841 | JGI IMG/M metagenome (GOLD analysis project Ga0306923, IMG submission 203841) | Lab enrichment of tropical soil microbial communities from Luquillo Experimental Forest, Puerto Rico - statanox.12C.anox.44.000.108 (v2)... | ecosystem: Environmental > Terrestrial >... | reverse complement strand
CGCCGAGCGCGCCGTTCTGATGCAACTCTCTTAATCTCTGCACGGCGCCGTGGAAAAGATACGTATGGTCGACCATCAGCGTCGTCCCGCACTCTTCGGCCAGCGCCACCAGCTCCTTGGCTTCCGCGAGACTAGCGCACATCGGTTTTTCGACTAGGACGTGCTTGTCGCGGAGAAGGGCGAGGCGTGCGAGAGAGAAATGGGTGGCGGCGGGGGTGGCTATCGCCACGGCCTCGATGTCCGGGTCGCCAATAAGCTCCGCCGCATCCTCGTACACGCGGATCGTCGGTTTGCTGCAGCGAACCTTTTCCCGCGCGCTTTCCCGGACATCGGACACCGCCGCCACTTCGAACGCCGGATCGGCGGCAAAAGTCCGCAGGAGGTTCTGACCCCAATAACCGTGGCCACAGAGTCCGATTTTGATGACGCTCACGCTGTCTCCCTCGCGGCGCTCGTTCGGAGCGCGGTGAAGATGGAGTGCACGGGGATTTTGGGCCAAGGAGGGTTAGCGCCCGGTTAACCGGCCGACGGCCGCCGGGTGATGTGCTTGCCCCGACTTCGTCGGCCTCGTCAGCTAGCCCAGGGGATTAGGTTTGGCAGGGCGCCACCCGGTGCCGTGGCAGCGCCCGTGCTGCACGATCCGCCTGATCTTGTAGGGCGGCCGCCCGCGCGCCTCGTAATAGGTGCGCGCCTGCACCTCCGCGATGATCCCGAGCAAAAGAAAGAGGACACCGAGAGACCGATCGTCGCGGCGAGCAAGGGCAGCGGCGTCTGGATCAGCGTGACGTCCCCGGCGTATTTCAGAGCCAGCCCCCGGCCGAAGATGGCGACCGCGAGGAGGAGAAAGCCGAGGCCGAGCTTGCCGAAGCACTGGATCGGCCGATCGAAGGCGCGGTCGATAAAGTAGACGATCAGCAGATCGAGCAGCACCCGCGCGATGCGGCCAATGCCGTATTTGGATCTGCCGAACCGGCGCGGGTGGTGACTGACCGCGATCTCGGTGACGCGGGCCCCTTCCAGGCGGCGTAGATCGGGATGAAACGGTGCATCTCGCCATAAAGCCGGACATCCTCGAGGACCTCGCGGCGGTAGGCCTTGAGGGTGCAGCCGTAATCGTGCAACGGCACCCGCAGCAAGGCCGAGATCAGCCAGTTGGCGACGACCGAGGGCAGCCGGCGGGTCAGCGCATTGTCCTCGCGCGCCACGCGCCAGCCCGAGACGACGTCATAGCCCTCGGCGAGCTTGGCGATGAGCCGCGGGATGTCGGCGGGATCGTTCTGGCCGCCGCCGTCCATCGGGATGACGACGTCGCCGCTGCTGTTCTGGATCGCGGCCATCAGGGCGGCGGTCTGGCCGTAATTGCGCGACAGATGCAGCACGCGAACCCGCGGGTCGGTCTCGGCGATTGCGTCGAGCGCGGCCGCCGAACCGTCGGTCGACCCGTCATCGGCAAAGATGATCTCGGCCGATTGCGGTAGCCGGTCGAGCGTGTCGGCGAGCGCCCGGTACAATTCCGGCAGCGCCCCCTGTTCGTTGTAGACCGGGATGACGACCGAAATATCCATCTCGCCCTGCCGAGCGCCTGTGCCGTCCCCCTTATTCACCGCAAATCGATGAGCAAACCCTTAGGAGCGCCTCGGCGGCCCGCGGAGGCGGTCGTTTCCCTGCTAGCCGGGAAAATACCAGGAAAACCCCGATTTTGCGCCTTTCAAGCACCGCGTGGACGCGGCCAAGTCATTGATGTTTCTGTAAACTGTGAGGCAAATTCCCTAAGCAACCGAACAGGGAAATAAATCTGTCGAACAGGGAAGGAAATCGGCCGAAGACGGAAATAAATCGGCTGAACAGACAATCAGCGGCGCGGCCGCCGCGGGCGAGGGGAGGACGGTGTGCGGTATTGCTGCAGGCGGGTAGCCCGCAAGCCGGGCAGACCATGCGTGTCATAAGCGCGCTGCCAAGTGCGGAACTCTTCCTCGGTCAGCTGGTAGCGGCGGAGGGCTTCTTCGAGGGTGATCCTGCCGCCTTGCACGGCGGCGACCACGGCGGCCTTGCGGCGGACCACCCATCGCTTAGTGTTGGCCGGGGGCAATTCATCCATCGAACGTGCTCGGATAACCACGTGGCAGTTTAATCAACCGGCGCCTGCGCTGCCCAGAATGATCTTTCGCGCGCCGCTTGGCGTCGCCGTCGCGACTGGGTGCGGGCCATCGCATAGTCCTCGAGTGCGGCTCGGTCATGAGCGGTGATAATGCCCTGAGTCGGTAGAGCGCAGGCCGTCGGACACCGCGTAACCCCCTTCATGCGGATAAACGCCTCGACCTCAGCCTCGTACTCGTTCTCACCCATGATCCCGATCCTTTTGCGGAGCCGTCTCGATCGCTTTCGGGGAGTCTCTCGAACAATCACCCGTGTTGGTTTTAATCTCATCCGAAAGGGCGAATTCCTCCAGAACATTTATGTTTAATCCGCCTAGAATTCGTGGTAAAGCATCCTTTGTTCAATTTTATAGTAAACGCCGCCGGTGCCCGCGCGGCCGATGATCAGTGTCCCGGTCCGTTCGTGGAGCGGCGGGCCGCGGGCGATTATCCGCTCCTTAACGGGTGTGCGTCAGGCTGCAGCGACGATGACTATGCCCGTGGCGCTGCATCTTATTCCCCTCGCCGGGTTCGCCGGGCTGATGGCCACGTCTGCCATCGAAGATTTCCGCAGGCTGATCATCCCGAACGGACTAGTCCTCGGCTTGTGTGTCCTCTGGCCGCTCCACGTCGCGACCGCGCCGATGCTCACCCTCTCCGCAGCCGGCCTGGCCACGCTTTGCGCGGCTGCCGTTTTTATCGGTGGCGCTCTGTTGTTCTCCCGCGGCCTGCTCGGCGGAGGCGATGTCAAGCTGCTCGCCGTCGCAACCCTCTGGGCTGGTCCCGCCGCGACCCTTCCGCTCCTCGTCTTGACGGGTCTCCTCGGAGGGTTGTTGTGTCTGCTTGTTCTGACGCCGGTCGGGGCACTGATCACCGCGGCGCGGTCGACCCACCGCGACCCGCCGAGGGCCCCCGAGAGCGGCGCCAACCCGGTCGTCGTACCCTATGGGGTGGCGATTGCCGCGGCCGCTTTGATCGTCACGATCCCGCCCAATTTCAACTTATAGGCCCGATCTCCGCTGTCGCGCTGTCGGTCGGCAGGCCGCCGTCGAGCCGGGAAAGGAAACTTATGCGCGGGTGCTACCACCCTATTGCGCGGAAACGGCAAGTCGTGTTAACCTTGAGTATCGCAATTCGTCTCGAGGTCTGCGATGCGCTTTCTGCCACTCTTCGGTCTCGTCGGATCGACGATGCTCCTGGCGTTTGCCGCGACACCCCAGGCTGCCGACCCATCCTCGCCCGCTGCCGCGCCGCGCGGCGGCGCCCAGATCCCGGCCAATGGCGGGCGGATCACGCTCGAGGTCAATAAGGGCACCCTGGTTCGCCTGACCGCGCCGGCGGCCACCGTCTTCGTCGCCAACCCCGACATCGCCGACGTCCAGGTCAAGTCTCCGACCCTCGTCTATATCAGCGCCAAGGCGCCGGGCGAAACGGTGATCTACGCCGTCGATGCGAGCGACAGCGTGCTGTTGAACTCGACGATTCTTGTCCAGCACGACGTGTCGCGGTTGCGCTCCTCATTGCGACAGCTGGCGCCGGGCGAGCAGATCTCGGCCGACTCGGTCGACGGCAACCTGGTGCTGAGCGGGGTCGTGTCGGACGCCGGGCGAGCCGACAAGGTCCGCGCGCTCGCCGCGTCGATTGCCGGCGAGGTCAAGGGCTCGCAGGTGATCAATCGTATGACCGTCGCCACCCCGAACCAGATCAACCTGCAGGTGAAGGTCGCCGAGGTTCAAGTTAATAAGCTGAACGAAATCGGGGTCAATTGGAGAAAGGTAGGCTCGAATCTGAGTTTTTTGACGCAAAACCCGGTGACGATCGGGAGCGAACTCCAGAACTTCCTGATTGTCGGGCACCCGAACGGAACAGGGGCCGTCGCCACACTCGACGCCCTTACGCAGGAGGGGTTCGTAACCTCTCTAGCGGAGCCGAACCTGACGGCGATGTCCGGTCAGACCGCGAGCTTTCTCGCCGGCGGCGAGTTCCCGGTGCCGATCACCGGCTCCGCCGCGACCACCGGCGGCGTCCCGACGATCACGGTCGAGTATAAGGCCTTCGGGGTCAGCCTCGCGTTCACCCCGACAGTCATCGACGCCACCCACCTTAACCTGCGCGTCCGCCCCGAGGTCAGCGAGCTGAGCAACGTCGGGGAGGTGTCGGTGCCGATCACGTCGAGCCAGGTCGTCACGATCCCCGCCTTGACCGTCCGCCGTGCCGAAACCTCGATCGAGCTTGCCAGCGGTGAAAGCTTCGCACTTGCCGGCCTGCTGATGCACACCTCTCAGCAGCTCGTCTCCAAGGTCCCGTGGATCGGCGATATTCCGATCATTGGCTCGGTATTTCGCTCGGACCGCTTTCAGCGCGGCGAGACCGACCTCGTCGTCATCGTCACTCCCTATTTGGTGCAGCCGGTGCAAGGGCGTGTCGCCGCCCCGACGGACGGTCTTAAGCTGCCCAACGATTTCCAGCGGGTGTTTCTCAGCGAAAAATACCGACAGGGGCTGCCCGGACCCAGTCCGGCCCCACTTAACGCCGGCGGCAAGGGCCTGATCGGTCCTGGCGGCTTCCGGCTGGATTGAGGAGGAATATCATGAAGAGCCACCTCCGACTCGCCGTTCTTCCGCTGATCCTGGGACTGTCGGCGTGCGCCGCCGAGTACAGCAAGAGCGAAGCTCCCGATACGTTGCGGGTCGATGGCGGCGAAAGCCGGCTTTCGATCGCCTTTGCCGGCGGTTCAGATCGGCTCGCCGCGGGCGAGGCCGCGCGGCTCGACCGCATGGTGCTGGCGGGCACCATCCGACCCGCCGATCGAGTCCGGGTCGCCGCTTCTGGCCCACCCGGGCTTGCGGAGCGGCGCGCAGCGGCGATTTCGCGTGAATTGTTGCGCTACGGTATCGTCGCCCAGCCGACGGCGCTCGACGCGGTGCCGGCCAATCATGCGCTCGTCTCGGTCGGCCGCTACTCCGTGACTTTGCCGGACTGCCCGAATTGGAGCCAGTCCTTGAGCTACGACTTCACCAACGCGTTTACCAGCAATTATGGCTGCGCCAACGCGACCAATCTCGGCCTGATGGTGGCGAGCCCGGGCGATCTCGTCAGCGGCCGGTCATTCTCCGGGACCAACGCCCAGGTGACAGCCAACGCGATGCAGCGCTACCTGACCGACCGAGTAAAGCCGCCGCCGTCGCCGACAGCCACGCCATTCGGGGGCGGAGGCGGCGGTGGGGGTGGCGGTGGCGACTCCGGTGGCGGGGGTGGCGGTGCAACTGGTGGCGCCGCAGGCCCGTAACCGTGAGCGTCGCGATGCGAGTCGACGCAGGCTGGCCAGCATCGCCCTGACGCCCGCGCCTGTAGAGAAACCACCGACCTCGTCGTCAAACATTCGGCGGAGGGCCAGCCCGATTAAAGTCTTCTTTAACCAATACCTGACCAGGATGCGCTTCCACTTAGCTGGTAGCAAGCAATGCGCGCACGCACTCTGGTCCTCTTCTTCGTCGCCCTCACCCTCGCCGGCGGCACCGCCATGTTGGTCCGATCCTTCCTCGCGCAGAAGACCGACGCCGAGGCGGAGGCGCTGGCCCGGCCCGCGGCACCGCAAAAGTTCGTGCTCGTCGCCCGCGGCGCGATCACCCGCGGACAAATCCTGAAGCCGCAAGACTTCTCCTGGCAGGCATGGCCCGAAGGCGGGATCGACAAGAACTATATCCTGAACGGGACTGGGGGGACTCGGACCCCCGAGAGCTTTGCCGGTTGGGTTGCGCGCGACCCGTTCACCGCGGGCGAGCCGATCAGCGACGCCAAGATCGTCTCGCCGGGCAGTCGCGGCTTTCTAGCGGCGGTGCTCCGTCCGGGCATGCGCGCCATTTCGGTGCCGGTCACCGCTACCTCCGGCATCTCGGGCTTTGTTTTCCCGGGCGACCAGGTCGACATCCTGATCACCCACCGGCTCACGAAAGAGAAAGAGACCCAACACGAGGCCGCAGAAACCGTACTGCAGGACGTGCGGGTGATAGGGATCGACCAGAAGCTCGACAGCAAGAACGGCGAAGCGCTGGTTGCGCATACCGCGACACTCGAGGTGACGCCGAAGCAGAGCGAAATGATCGCGGTGGCCGCCGAGATCGGCAAGTTGTCACTCAGCCTTCGCAGTCTCGCCACTGCATCGAACGAAAAATCACCGGCGGATTCCGCCACCGGCGACGCGCAGGGTACCTATACCCTCGACAGCGAAGTCAGCCAGCTGCTGCCCAAACCGGGAGCTGGCGCCGAGGGCGTCACGGTATTGCGCGGCGGGTCTGGAAAGGCGAGCTAAACACCCGAGAAGATTGCTTCGTCGCACCGCTCCTCGCAATGACCGGGTCCGGCGTCATTGCGAGGTCTTGGGACAGCCGCTCAGCTGTGCGCCGTGCTCCCGTGCCCTGCAGCCAGTCTTGACCACGCGCTCCGGCTGACCGCCGGTAAGGCCGCGTCATCGCGAGCGCAGCGCAGCGATCTCGCAGAGATTACGTCGTGCACCGCTCCCCGCAATGACAGGGTCCGGCGTCATTGCGAGATCCCCGGACGGCCGCTCTGCGGGCGTTCCGGGGAGAGGAATACCGTGACGCGGAAGCAAAGACGTGGAGAAGGTTATTGCGTCTACATTTTGACCAACCGCCACAATAGAGTTCTCTATACCGGGCGTTACTGGCAATCTCAAGCGACGGGTGTATCAGCATCGGGAAAGGCTGCTGCCGGGATTTACGAACCGCTACAACGTTTTCAGGCTCATTTATTATGAAGTCGGTTACGATGCGCCCGGCGTGATCGCTCGCGAGAAGCAAATCAAAGCCGGCTCCCGCCGGAAGAAGATCGATCTTATCAACCGGATTAATCCGAGTGGCGCGATCTGTACGAGGAGCTTTAGACCAGCGCAGATTGCTTCGCCGCTCGGGTCCTCGCAATGACAGCCATTTGCGGTGTCGTTACGAGCGAAGCGAAGCAATCTCAGCGGCGGGGCATCGGTACCAAGTGTCAGGTTAGTCGGCACCGGCGTCGAGACCGCGTCGTGGTGTGCGATCGAGCGGCAGGATCAGTCGGTAGCGGCTCAGTTTGAAAGCGCCTGAATCGGCGGGCACGGAGCAGAGCCAAAGGAGCAGAACACGCAGCAGTCTCCCGGTTTCGGTTTCAGCAGCGTTCCGCAACCCTCGCATTGATAAAAGAATTGACAAGCGTCGGTCGGCATCGTCTCTGACTTTGCGTGTCCGCAGATCGGGCACGTTACGACCGATGTCAGGATCATGCGAAGAAGTAGCCGGCGATCGTGAGTACGGCCCCAAGCGAGACAAACCCAATGACCAGCGATGTCACTGCCGATTTGCCACAAGCCCTCTCCGGAGCGCATGCAAGAGCCCGCCGATACCGGGCCAGCACCGCTCCAGCTCCGACAAGACTAATAACCGCTGCTGCGACCAACGCGATGCGATGCGGGGCGGTGACGATGGCTATGCCGGTAAGCCAAGCACTGCCAAGGCCGAGGCCCCCTAGCAGCACTGGAATTGCGCAGCATGATGCTGCGCCGAAGGCGGCGGCTAGCCCTCCAACGGCGAGCAGAAGCGCCCCGGTCTCCTTCGCGGTCTCTCGCACCGGAGGCGGGTCTCGGATTTCGTCGGTCATCTTTGATAACCTCTCGCGTAGCATCGCGGACGCGCTCCCTATATATGCTCGTCTCCAAGTACATCAGGATCACGATGCCGAGAGGACTGCAAGGCCAGCGACGACCCGCCGACACCCGCCACCCGCCACCCGCGAGACTCTCAAGATTACGCAGCGGTTGATGTGACGTAGCAAGGGTACGCAGCGTTCTGGTGCCACCTGTCTTGCGGGAGGAAGGAACCCGTGGGCGCCGATGGCGATCCGCGGTCCTGATTTCAGCGAGAATGAAAGCGCCGTCCCGTCAATTTTCCTGCGCGCGCAATCCGATCTTAGATTTCCGGGACTACGACTCGGCTGGTCAGGTTGATGGGTCCAAAGGGGAGCAATATTGGTGTTATAAAATTGAATGTGTAAGTGGCCGTGATCGTCAAATTCTTGGGAGTCGATGCGTCCTCACTTGGTTGGGAAACGCTGATGCCCGTACCGCCATAAGCGGCCAAATACGCGTCTGCCTTGGCTTTGGCACAGTTCGCGAGTGTCACGCTCGCGACATTGGGGCAGCTTGCCGAGGTGAGCAAGCTCGGGGAGGCGGCGTAGACCATCGCATACCGACCCGCCTCTTCAACGGCAAGCAGCATCGTATGATAGGTCCAGAGGCCGCGTCCGAACTCGACGCTGCCGATCGCGGCCAGGAGCAGGACCGGCAGCACGACGGCGGCTTCCATCGCTGCCGAACCTTCCTCTTTGCCGCGCCTCAGTGGTCTGCTCTGTCTCACTGGATGCGCAGCTCCGTGCTGGCGGTCAACGACGTTGGGATCCCCGGCCAAGGCAAGATTGGCGTATAGGTCTGGCTCGCCGTGACCGTGATCAACACGCGGTTGGGGGTCTTGCCCACGGCGCAAGTGGTGCCACACGTGATCGAGCTTCCGTCATCGCATTCGCAGCTTGCCGAAGGGTCGCTGGGGAAGGTTAGCGCCGGGCTGAAGTTCCCCGTGCTCTGCATGGCGGTTTTGATGCCGCTGATGCAACTCGCACCCCCGATGTTCTGGCACGTCGACGTCGAATTACTCCTCGCGTATTCGGCGCCGACGCGTGTCGCTCCTTCGAGCGCGGCATTTTTGGCTGCCAGCATGCCGAAATCGGCGATCCCCAACACCAGTGTGACAAGGATTGGCGCGGCGAGGGCAAATTCGACAAGGGCGGTCCCATCGCTGCCGAGAAACCCTCCTGCGATTTGACGCATGGCTCGTTTCGCGTGCTGCTGTTTGCGTCTCATCGGTAACCTCAGCTGGCGAGAGCGACGTTCTTGACCTCTGGCAGCGGGAAGGTGGCTGGGCACCCTCCCGCAGCGAGGCCCGAATTTCCGGCGAGCGTCAGTTGATTGGCGACCACCAGCAAGCAGTTATCGGTAAGGCTCGGGTTCCCTTGGAAACTCAAATTCGAGTTCGGTGTGTAGATCAGGCCACTCAAGGTCTGCCCGGGTGTCCCTTGAAATTGGGCGGTGGTCGTATAATTGGCGCCCGGCACCGTATCCTGGACCATCAGCAGGCTGGTGTAGGTTCCTGAGGTGGGTGCGTTAAGATTGTCGATGGTCGGATTGCTTTGCATCGTCGGCGCGCCGATTTTGTTCGCAGGCCCGGCTGTGAAGATGATCGTGACCCCCACGCCGGTGTTGGCATTGCAATTCTTGCACTCTAACGTCCCGCCGGAATCGAGCGCCAAATCGCCGTCCGTAATCCAGAAGACACCATTCGAGGCTTGGGCGGTCGCCGTCGCGCATTTGGGGGGGGTACAGCCTCCGCCCGATATATTGACGGTGACTGGGTTCGTATAACCCGAACCCGGTGTGACCGTGATGGACGCTACCTGACCTTGTCCTTTGGCCAGGTTTCCGCTCATTGTCACAACAGCCGTCGCTCCTGATCCGCCGCCCCCACTGAAGGTTACGTTCGGTGTCCCCGTATAATTACTGTTGTTGGGGCTCGTCAGAGTGAGAGATCCGATGCCACCGTTGTTGGGCACCAGATCGACGGTCGTGTTCTTGATTGGTAATGCTGCTTTTCCCGGCGATGAGGGGCAAAACCGCGCAGGCCCGGCATAGGGAGAGGAGGTCACGGTTGTGTCGACGATGCACGCCGCCGTCGCAGGCATATTGCAGGTCAGAAAAGCGTGGCTGAGATAGCCGGAAGTGCCGTCACAGGGGTTAGTGAAATAGGTGGTGCCGGATTGAGAGCCGTAGGGGTCGGTGAATTGTTGGCTCGGGACCCCCGTCATTAGGCCTGCGCTCAGATTGGCCGGGGGACTGGTCGGATTGAAGACGGTGCAGCCCTGGCCATAAGACACCTGGCCGGCGGTGATCAAATATTTCGCGGTTATCGAGCCGCCCTGATCGTGGTCATTGATCGCGCAGTTATCGGTCGACGCCGCCATCACCGAGCAGTCGGGCGCGCTGAGGGTCGACGAACCGCTGACCTCGACGTCTTCTCCAGTGTGGCTCAAGGTCAGGATACAGCCCGGCGCGGCGGGAAAGACGCGTGCAACGGCCTTGGTCTCGATCGTGACACTGGGCAGGAAGAGCCCCGTCAGCAAAGTTGCTTGAGGTTTCTCCAGTTTGACCCCGACGGCGTTGTTGACGATCGCGTCGTTGTAGGGGTAGGTGACCACCGGGGTGTTTCCGGTATAACCATTTTGCGTCGCAGCCCTGGTCGCCGCCGGGATCAGGTTGATTTCCAGATTCGTGTTGCCTGCCAGAATTTCATAGGCGGCCGAGAGGGCGGCGGCGTCGGCGGCGGACTGGTTCTGCCGCTTGATCGAATACCACAGTCCGGTTTCGACGCCGAGCCCGGCAAAGCCGACCAAGACCGTAAGACTGAGGGCCACCATAATCGCGCTGACGCCGCGTTCGTCGCGCCAAACCCGACCAATCGGGCTTCGCAGCGAGCATGCGAAATAATTCGGCATGACCTGCCTCGCGGTTCGGCTTCGCATTGCGACGCCCTTCAGCACACCGATTCCTCTCATCGCACGCCTACTCCGTATGACCAGTGATCTGATTGTTGGCGGGAATTCGTTAATCTCGAATTAACATCTGCCCGGCTGCGGTGGGTCGTTGACTCTGGTAGGCGTGCGCTCGGATCCGACGCGAGGGAACGAGTTTATACCGCAGGCTATTGTCGCACAGGCGTAATAAGCCAGAGCTCGGCTCGTCTCAGCGATCGAGCCGGATCAGCTGCTGTGCGGGCGATTATCCGTTGTTTAACTATTGCGACGGAAGATGCGCCGCCAGTAACCATCGCCACGGAGCTCATCATGCCCGGCCGGCCCACGCGCTGCCTCGACGCACAGTTAACGCAGCTGACCGCGTCGCTTTTTGGAGTGGAGACTCGTCCATGCTAGGATTGCGGGCTGCTGCGGCGCCCAAGCCCGATCGAGCGGGCGTTCTTGCCGTTGTGCAAGACCAGCCGCTGGCTGATCGGCTGCAAGGGCTTATGCACGAGCTGCAGTTGGACGACGAGCTGGTCGTTTCCGACACGCTCGACGCGGCATTGCGGCGCATCCGCTCGGGTTACGCACCGCGGGTATTGCTTCTCGACCTTGCCGAGTCCGCCGCTCCGATTGCCGAGGTCAGCTCGGCCCGTACGATCGGCGGCGCCGAACTGAAGCTCGTCGCCCTCGGTATCGTCAATGATGTGACTCTGTTCCGCGACCTGCTCGCAGCCGGCGCCAACGACTACATCGTCAAACCGGCGCCGCGTGAGGTCTTGTCGGCTGCCTTGGAAAAACGGTCGACTAACACGGGAACAGGGACCAGTGGCGGGCTGGGGCAAGTAATCGTCTTCGTCGGCAGCCGCGGCGGCGTCGGCACGACGACAACCGCCGTTTCATGCGCCTGGCTGCTCGCCGAGGAGCGCAGCGAGCGGGTAGCGCTCGTCGATCTCGATCTCCACTTCGGCACAGTTGCGCTGAAGCTCGATACCGATCCCGGCAGCGGGTTGTGCGAGGCGCTGGAGCAGCCTTCGCGCATCGATAGCCTCTTCATCGAACGCGCTATGGTCAAGGTGACCGACAATCTGCTGGTGCTGGCCGCCGAGGCGTCGGCAGCTCAGCATCTGATCGTCGATGCCGGTGCAGTCGACATGCTGCTCTACGAGCTGCGTCGAAAATTCGCCCGGATCGTCGTCGATCTACCGCGCGGCGCAAACCCGATACAGCGCGTCGTGCTCGGCGCGGCAAGCCACGTTGTTATCGTGTGCGAGCGCAGTCTCGCGGGCCTGCGTGACACGATCCGTTTGCAGACCCTGATGCGGGACCAGGCGCCGCAGGTTCGCCTCTGGATGGTCGAGGCCGGAGCCACCGGCGAACGCGCTCTGATCGGCAAGAGCGAGTTCGAGAAGGGGGTCGGCAAGTCTCTCGACGCCAGCCTATCTCATGATCCGAAAGCCGCCGGAGCGGCGGCCAATTCCGGCCAACCACTGCCCCAAGCTGTCCCGCGCAGCCCGGTCGTGAAGGAGTTCCGCCAGCTCGCCGAGATGCTTGCCGGCCCGGCGACGCCTGTCGCGAAACGAAAATTGTTTGCGGTGCCATGGTAGGTCGCTTCAAACGCTCGGAGAGCGAGGATTCGCTCTCCGACCGCATCGCAGTGCTTTCGGCGCGGCGCGCGGCGCCGGTGGAAGTCGTGCCTCCTGTCGCCCCGGCGCCGGAGGTCGAGATCCCGACCAACGCCCCGGCGCAGGATCGCCTGCTTCTGGCAAAGGAGCAGCTGATCGCTCGCCTGAGCGCGGAAGTCCGGCCGGAGCGCAGAAGCCTGCTGAGCCGCGGCGAGCTCGCCAAAGTCGTCGACGCGGCGACCCAGGCTTATATGATCCGGCACGGCATCGACACGAACCCGCTCGATCGCCGCGATCTCGTTACCGAAATCATCGACGGTCTTCTCAGCGCCGGAAAATCGGAGCTCACGCAAGACGGGACCGTCTCGCGGCGCTCCAATCGTGCCGCCATCGAAACAGCGAAGGCACAGATCCAGCCCCTCGTCCTCGAACACATGGACGTCACCGCCGCCGCCGAAATGCCGCGTGCGGTGTTCGAGGCGCAGCTCAGCGGCTGGGTCAAGGATCTGCTTACCGAGAGCAAGATCCAGTTGAATTTCGTCGAGCAGCGCGAACTCGTCGAAATCCTGATCGCCGACATGCTCGGGCTCGGGCCGCTCGAACCGCTGATCGAGGACGAGACGGTCACCGACATCATGGTCAACGGGGCCAAGCAGGTCTATGTCGAGCGCGCGGCAAGCTCGAGCTGACCGACGTACGGTTTCGCGACGACGACCACGTCATGAACGTGGCGACAAAGATCGTGACCCGGATCGGCCGGCGCATCGATGAATCTCAGCCGCTCGTCGATGCCCGTCTGGCGGACGGCAGCCGCGTCAACATCATCACGCCGCCGCTGGCGATCGACGGGCCCAGCATCTCGATCCGCAAATTCTCGAAGAAGACGATCACGCTCGACACGATGGCGGGGCAGGCTAACATCTCGCCGGCGATGGCGACGTTCTTGAAGATCGCTGCGCGCTGCCGCCTCAACATCCTGATTTCCGGCGGTACCGGTTCCGGCAAGACGACGTTGCTGAACGCCATGTCGCGCCTGATTGACGCGGCCGAGCGGACGGTCACGATCGAGGATGCTGCCGGATTGCAGCTGCAGCAGCCGCATGTCGTGCGACTCGAGACTCGCCCGCCCAACCTGGAGGGCACCGGCGAGATCACGATGCGCGACCTGCTGCGTAATTCTCTGCGCATGCGACCGGACCGCATCATCCTAGGCGAGATTCGCGGCGCGGAAGCCCTCGACGTGCTGCAGGCGATGAACACCGGTCATGACGGCTCGATGTCGACGATCCACGCCAACTCGCCGCGCGAGGCCCTGACCCGGCTCGAGAACATGGTCGGCATGACCGGCATCAACCTCAGCTTGCGCGCGGTTCGCACCCAAATCTCCGCCGCCGTCCATCTTATCGTTCAAGTGGACCGCATGCGCGACGGCATCCGTCGCATCATCCAAATCATGGAGGTTGTCGGGATGGAAGGTGATGTGATCACGACCCAGGAGCTGTTCAACTTCCAGTTCCAGGGCGAAACGACTGAAGGCATGCTGCGCGGGACATTCAAATCGAATGGAATTCGCCCGAATTTTCTAACGCGCGCCGAGTATTACGGCCTTGACAGGCCGCTTCTCGAGGTCATCTGAGACATGGGACTGGGGCTCGATCCGGCAACCTCGATCACGGTCATCTGCGCGATCGGTGTCGCGCTGACGTTTGGCCTCATCGTGCTGGCGCTGAGCGGCAGCGCTGCCGACCGGCGCTTCAACCGGCGCGTCAATACGATGCGAGACCGGGCGCAAGGGGTGCTCCCCTCGGAGGCCGCCGCCACGCGATCGCTGTCGCGCCAGCAGAGCGCATCGGCGATCGATCGCCTGGCTCGTACTTGGCTGCCCCGCCGCGACCTCCTTGTGGCTCGTCTCGGGCGAACCGGGCGGGCGATCAGCATCGGCCACTACGCGACGGCGTGCGCCGTCCTGGCCGTCCTGGCGACGATCGGCCTTGCCGCCGTGGCGCGGATCGGTGTCGTGCCGAGCCTGGTGCTGGGACTGCTGATCGGAACCGCCCTTCCTCACTTGGTCGTCGGGCGTTTGGGAAAGCGCCGCCTGGCTGCCTTCATCAATCTGTTCCCGGAGGCGATCGATCTGATCGTGCGGGCGCTGCGTTCGGGTTTGCCGGTCAGCGAAGCGATCGTCGGAGCAGGCCACGAGATTGGCGATCCGGTCGGCGCTGAGCTGCGCCTTATTGAAGGTGGGATGAAGCTGGGGCGGGACCTCGAAAGCCTGTTGTGGGACACCGCCAAGCGCATCGACGCCCCGGAATTCCGCTTCTTCGTCATTGCTCTCAGCGTGCAGCGCGAGACCGGCGGTAACCTCGGCGAAACCCTCGCCAATCTCTCCGATGTCCTGCGCCGGCGCCGGCAGATGAAGGCCAAGGCGCGCGCGATGGCAAGCGAGACGCGCGCGACCACGATGATCCTCGGCGGGTTGCCGGTCGCGGTCATCGGGGTGCTGTCGCTGACCTCGCCCGCTTATCTGGTGCCGCTGATCAACGATGTCCGTGGCATCGTCCTCGACGTGATCGCGCTGGCGATGCTGACGACCGGCGTCGTGATTATGAACAAAATGGCAAAGTTCGAGATATGAGGCTTCAGGATTTCGCGATCGCCGACTGGCTGCCGGCCGGCGTCAGTCTCGATCAAGCGATCACGGTATTTGCGGGGCTCGCGACGCTGGCGACCGTTCTGGCGATGTGGCAAGTGCTGCGGCCGAACAACTCGTTCGAGCGGCGTCTCGAAGAGATCGTGGAGCGCAAAGAAACCCTGCGGCAAGGCGCTCTTGCGGCGCGCCGAGGCCGCCAGCGCACGACCGCTGTCGGGGTGATGCGCGAGACGGTGTCGCGTCTCAACCTGCTGCGATCGAAACACGCCACAGAGGCGCGCAACATGCTTGCCCAAGCCGGCATCCGATCACGGGACGCAATGATCGGCTACCTCTTTGCGCGAATTACCCTTCCTTTTCTATTCGGTCTCGCGCTGCTTGCCGACGCCAATGTGTTTCACCTGCTCCCGATCCCGCCACAGTTCAGGTACCTGATGCCATTTGCGGGGGTTCTGATCGGGTTCTACGCGCCCATAGTCTTCTTGAGGAACGCGGCGGCCAAGCGGGCAAAGAGCATCAAACTTGCCCTGCCGGACGGGCTCGACCTGATGGTGATCTGTGCCGAAGCCGGGCTCAGCCTCGATGCGACCCTGTCGCGTGTCTCCCGCGAGCTCGGCAACGGCTCACCCGAACTCGCCGAAGAGCTTGGCACGACCGCTGCTGAACTGACGTTTCTGCCCGAGCGCCGCTTGGCGTTCGACAACCTCAACGCACGAACCAACTCCGACGGGATTCGCGCCGTCGTCAATACGCTGCAGCAGACCGCCAAATTCGGCACTCCGCTGGCACAGTCTCTGCGTGTCCTTGCCGCCGAAATGCGTCAGGCTCGGATGACCCGGGCGGAGGAGAAGGCGGCGCGCCTGCCGGCGCTGCTGACCGTGCCGATGATCCTCTTCATCCTGCCGTGTCTCTTCATCGTGCTGCTCGGCCCGGCGGCGATCGGCATCATCGACACGTTTGCGCACCGCTGATGAAGTCGGCTCGGTTGTACCTCGCGAGCTCAGCCGAAGGCGTTCCGTCGAGACCAATTTCAATGGACGTCAACCATCCAATACGGATGATATTGATTCCAGTTGCTGGCGGGGGACGGTACAGCCCTCGCCGCGACTGCAAGAGCAGGAGCAGGAGCAGGAGCAGGAGCAGGAGCAGGCAATAAGCGCATCTGCGCAGGTGGGGAAGCAGCCGGAGCGACAGCTGCGGCCAGCACAGTATAGGCCTCGGGCACCAGCGGTGTCGGTGCGGCGGCGCGTGGCACAAGCGGCGTGTTCCCTTCCGAGACATCATGCGCGCAGCCGAACACAGAGGCGATCCCGAGACCAAGACCGACCATCATTCCGACTTTCATGAAGGCCCTCCTACGCCGGCACGGCAATTGCCGTGCCGGCGTTCGTGACCCGAGCGACGAGGATAACGTCCAGATCTCGAGTCTACGGTCTCCGCCGCTGCTTGCGCTCAGGAGGCGGCAGGCCCGCTTGGCGACAATATCGCCCGGCTGCGCGCCTCGGGCGAGAGTTCGCGCAAAGTTGCGTAATAGGCGAGGTTGTGCTCGACCGAGGCGTCATCGAGGTCGATCCGATTGAGCCGGGCCGCTTCCGCGAGATTTCCTCTCAATCCGTAGATCAGCGCTAGGGTCTGCCGCTCCTGCGGCGATGCGCCGGGCGCCAGTGCAACCGGCTGCAAGGTGGTTACCGCCGTGGCATAATCGCCGCCTAACGCAAGCGACAAAGCGAGGTTGGCCGTCAATGCCGGGTCACCCGGGGCCGCAGCCAGACCGCTCCGATACCACCACTGCGCCGCCGCATGCTCGCCCGAGACATCCTTAGCGACCCCGAGCAGGAGCAGCACCTTGGGGTTGTCTGGGCTCAGCGCATATGCCTTGCCGAGTGGATCGAGCGCAAGTGCCGGCTTGCCGGTCTTCAAGAAGGCCTTGCCTAGTCCGACGAGCGCCGAGGCATTTTGGCCATCGCGGATCAGCGCGTTGTTGTAGCTCACGATGGCTTCGTTGACGGACCCCATCTCGAGCAGCACGTCGCCGGCGGCGACAAGCGGAGCCGGATTTAGCGGGTCGACCTCGGCGGCACGCCGATAAACGCCCAGCGCATTGACGAGATCGCCACCGCCGCGTGCGGCGGCTCCGATGCGCATCAGCGAATCGTAGCTCGGCACGGCGCCGCCGCCGTCGCGTCCGTTGGCGCTCAGCAGGTCGGCATGGAAGGGATAGGTTCCGCAGCCCGTCAACCCAAGGGCGGCCAAAGTCAACAGGAGCGCAGAAGAGCCCCTGATTCTAAGCCGTGCCCGGCCTCGGCAAGCCACTTGATAATGTCGTCGATGCACTCGATCCCCCATTTTTAACCAAATTATGCAAACAGTACAGGGAATCGCGCTTTAGATTTTCGCAAAATCTCGTAAATACAATGGCTTAGACCGCATTCGGTGGTGCGGCGGTGGCCCACGCCCGGCGAATCGGGTGTTGAACCCGTCTATTTCGTCGCAGCCTGCATCTTGGTGGCTACGCCGCGCTCGACAGCGGCGAGCGCCTCTTCGGCCGAAGCGGCCTCGGGACCGCCCGCCTGAGCCAGGTCGGCGCGACCGCCGCCCCCCTTGCCGCCCAGCGCTTCGGCGCCGAGACGCACCAGCTCGACGGCATCAAAGCGGTCGGTCAGATCCGGGGTGACGCCGACGACGATCGCCGCCTTCCCGTCGGCGCGTGAAACGACCGCGACCACACCCGAGCTGACGCGTCGCTTCAGATCATCGGCCAGCGATTTGAGCTCGCGCCCGGGGACGCCGTCGACCAGCCGGGCCTCGAAAGCGATTTCGCCGATCCGTTTCTCTGTCGTCTTGGGGCTGGGGCCGGCGTTGGCTAATGCCCGGCGCGCCTCGGCGAGCTCGCGCTCGAGCCGCCGGCGCTCCTCGACAACCCCGGCGATCCGCGCCGGCAGCTCGGCGGGGTTGGTCCGCAACGCCGCCGCGGCCTGACGCAGAATCCCCTCTTCCCCGGCGACGAAGGCTTCCGCTGCGGCACCGGTCAGGGCTTCGATGCGGCGCACCCCGGACGCGATCGCCATCTCCGCGACGATCTTGAACAGTCCGATATCGCCGGTCCGGCGAACATGCGTGCCGCCGCAGAGCTCGACTGAGAACGGGCGGTCTTCGTCGCTCGCTCTCCCCATCGCGACCACCCGCACCTCGTCGCCGTACTTCTCGCCAAAGAGCGCCAACGCGCCCTCGGCCACGGCGCGGTCCGGCGTCAGGAGGCGGGTGCGGACCCCGCTATTCGCGCGAACGCGCTCGTTGACTTCCGCTTCGATTGCCGCGATGTCTTCCGAGCTCAGCGCCCTCGGATGACTGAAGTCGAAGCGCAGCCGGTCGGGCGCCACCAGCGAGCCCTTTTGTGTGACGTGCTCACCCAATCGCCGGCGGAGCGCTTCGTGCAGCAGATGGGTCACCGAATGATTGGCGCGCAGCTGGCGCCGCCGCCGGCCATCTACCCTGAGCTCGACCGCATCGCCTTCCTTCAGCACGCCGCGGGTCACGTTGCCGAGATGGACGTGCAGGTCGCCCGCTTTCTTTATCGTGTCGCGCACTGCGAGCTCGGCGCCGCCGGCCGAAAAGACGATGCCGGTATCGCCCACCTGGCCGCCGGCCTCTGCATAGAACGGCGTCTGGTTGACGATTAGTGCGATGTCGTCCCCGAGAGAGGCCACGGCGAGGCGGACGCCGTTCCGCATGATCGCAAGGACGACGCCTTCGGCGCTTTCGGTCTCGTAGCCGAGGAACTCGGTGGCACCGACTTCCTCGCGCAAGGCAAACCACGCCGCCTCTGTTGCCGCCTCACCGGAGCCGATCCAGCTCTTGCGCGCCTCCTCGCGCTGACGCGCCATCGCCCTCTCGAAGCCCTCGACAGCCACCTTGCGGCCCTGCCCACGCAGCACGTCCTCGGTCAGGTCGAGTGGGAAGCCGTAGGTGTCGTAGAGCCGGAAGGCAATCTCGCCGGATAGCGCCTCGCTGGGGCCGAGCCGAGCGGTCTCCTCCTCGAGCAAGCGAAGACCCCGCTCGAGCGTTTGTTTGAAATTCGTCTCCTCGAGCCGCAAGGTCTCGGTGATCAAGGGCTGGGCGCGCAACAACTCCGGATAGGCGGCGCCCATCTGCTGCACCAAAGTCGGGACCAGCCGCCAAACCAGGGGCTCCCGGCAGCCCAGGATGTGTGCATGGCGCATTGCCCGCCGCATGATCCGGCGCAGCACGTACCCGCGTCCCTCCTTGCTCGGCAAAACACCATCGGCGATCAGAAACGCCGCGGCCCGCAGATGGTCGGCGATGACGCGGTGTGAGACAGCGTGGTTCCCGTCGGACGCAACACCCGATGCCTCGGCCGAGGCCAAGATCAGCGCCCGGAAGAGGTCAATGTCATAATTGTCGTGCTTGCCTTGCAAGACTGCGGCTATGCGCTCCAGTCCCATGCCAGTGTCGACCGAGGCGCGCGGCAGCGGTACCCGTTCGCTCGCGTTCACCTGCTCGAACTGCATGAAGACGAGGTTCCAGATCTCGACGAAGCGGTCGCCCTCTGCTTCCCCGCTTCCTGGCGGACCGCCGGGGATCGACGCACCGTGATCGTAAAAGATCTCCGAGCAGGGACCGCACGGGCCGACATCGCCCATCGCCCAAAAATTATCGGAGGTTGCGATGCGGATGATCTTTGCGTCCGGCAGTCCGGCGATTTTTGCCCACAACTCGGCGGCCTCGTCATCCTCCGCGTACACTGTTACCAGGAGGCGGTCACGGGCGAGCCCGAACTCCTTGGTGATCAGGATCCAGGCGAGCTCAATTGCCCGATCCTTGAAATAATCGCCGAACGAGAAGTTGCCGAGCATCTCGAAGAAGGTGTGATGCCGGGCGGTATAGCCGACATTCTCCAGATCGTTGTGCTTGCCGCCAGCGCGTACGCATTTCTGGGCGGTGACGGCGCGCCGGTAAGACCGCTTCTCCAATCCGGTGAAAAGGTTCTTGAATTGGACCATCCCGGCATTGGTGAAGAGCAATGTCGGATCGTTCCGCGGCACGAGAGGGCTGGATGGTACAACTTCATGCCCGTGGCGCGCGAAATAGTCGAGAAATGCCGAGCGGATGTCGTTGGTTGTCTGCATGGATAGATTCTGGCCCTCGGCGGTCTCTATACAAGAGCCACCGCGCCGCGTTATCGCAGCCCGTGGGCGAAAATGTCCAGACGCAGCCGGAGTTTGGTGCTGGGTATGCCGGGCTAACGCAACCGCGCAGCTACCGCCGGTAGGCTGGCAATGTCGATGCCGTGGCGGGCGGCTTCAGCGACGAGGGCAAACGGATCGGCGCCCTCGCGCATGCGGCCCAGCGCCCACAAGAGAGCCGATCGTGTTCCGCTCCGGCAGTGTGCTACGACCGGTGCCGACGCATCGCGCATGGTCGCGGCAAATGCTTCGACATCCTTGCGCGACAATGTCGCGGCGGTGATCGGAATGTGATGATAAGCGATCCCGAGCGCCTCGGCGAGGCGCCGGGCCTCGGCAGCCGACAGCTGTCCCTGGTCTTCGCCGTCCGGTCGGTTGTTGACGATTGTCCGCACTCCCGCGTGGGCCAGCGCCTCGATATCCGGGCGATCAAGCCGGCCGGCAACGCTCAATCCAGGCCCCAGAGAAACAAGATGAGGTGACATACCGCTCCCCCTCGTTATCTGCGAGTACGCATAATCGCAACCCCAGCCCCGCCGTTACCAAAAATCAAGCGGCAAATTGCGGCGGCCGCTGCATGAGGTCGCCGGCGCGGATCCAGAACCGCTCGAGCCGGCGAAGCGTCACGCCGACGGCCTGAAGATCATCTATATTAAGACCGGCCTGCGACAGCATTTCCAGATGGCGCTGAAGCATGACGCTCACCCGGTCGCGCAAGATCGTCCCTTTTCCGGTCAGGTGAACGCGGATCGAACGGCGGTCGTGCAGCGAGCGTTCCTGAACGAGATAGCCGTTTTCGACCATCTTCTTGACGTTGTAGGAGACGTTCGAGCCGAGATAGCAGCCGCGCAGCGTCAGTTCGCCGACGGTCATCTCCGCGTCTCCGATGTTGAACAACATCATCCCCTGGACGTTGTTGATGTCGTGGATCCCAAGACCTTCGAGCTCGAGCTTCACCACCTCCAGGAAGTGACGGTGCAGGCGCTCGATCAGTGAAATTACGTCGAGATACGCGTTGGTCATTCGAACCTCATTTTGCGGCGATCGGCCGCAGATTAGTCCGCGGTTTGTAAATTTATCGTTTCAAATTTTAACCGCGGGTTTGCGAATGAAGCGATAGATTCCCGAAAAATCAAGTCCACCCATGCCCTCGTCGACGAACAGCTGGTATAGATTGGCCGCCGCCGCACCAAGCGGCGTTGCTACTGCACTCGCTCCGGCTGCCTGCTGCGCCAGTCGGAGGTCCTTCAGCATCATCGCGGCGGTAAAGCCCGGGGCATAATCGCGATTGGCCGGCGAGGCCGGAACAGGCCCGGGCACCGGGCAATAGCTCGTCAGCGCCCAGCATTGGCCGGAGGATTTGGCGCTGATGTCGAACAATGTCTGAGCCGCGAGCCCGAGCCG
>Ga0306923_10001345_pt1 | contig 21637 bp, 18 predicted proteins | sample sta12Can44000108_FD_203841 | JGI IMG/M metagenome (GOLD analysis project Ga0306923, IMG submission 203841) | Lab enrichment of tropical soil microbial communities from Luquillo Experimental Forest, Puerto Rico - statanox.12C.anox.44.000.108 (v2)... | ecosystem: Environmental > Terrestrial >... | reverse complement strand
CACTGACATGCAGGCTCAATACATGGCGCTCGCCACCCAAGCCGAGGGCAGGTCCACGATCGCTGAAACCATCTTCGAAAACCGCTTCCTCCATGCGCTGGAAATGAAGCGCATGGGTGCCAACATCACGATTGACGGCCACCACGCCGTCGTCCACGGTCCCTCCGAGCTCACCGGCACCACCGTCCAGGCGTCCGACCTGCGGGCCAGCGCCGGCCTGGTTCTCGCGGCTTTGGTCGCCTCCGGCCAGACCATCATCGAGCGCGTCTATCACATTGATCGCGGTTACGAACGCATCGTGGAAAAACTCCGCTCTCTCGGCGCCGACATTTGCCGTACCCACTCGACGGGCTCCTGACGCGGGTCTCCCGCCGATCGGTTCATCGATTTTCTCTGACCTCTGGCGCGCTGTTTGCTGCCATGGTACAAAATTCCTCTCGCCCTTTGCTGCGGGCTTTGCCCTGCGCCCATGGCCCCGGCACATTAGGAGGCATTAAACTGATGCATTGTTTTTCTCAAGCTAGCGTGCGTGCTCTTGCCGGCGGAGCCTTCCTGGCCCTGGGCCTCGTGCCGTTGCCTGCCGCGCCGCAAACTCCGGCCGAGAAGCCGCAAAATTCACTGGAAATCAGAGCGCCCGGTAAGGGAGAGGAAAAGGCCTACAAAGCGTTCCAGCACTTTCAGTCCGTCCCGGAATCAGACACGGCAAAGAAAGTAGCCGAAGGAGAGGGCTTCACAGACAAATTCCCCACCAGCACCTACGCGGGCTATGTCTATTCGTATCTGGCCGTGGCTTACATCCAAGCCGGGCAAGTCGATAAAGGCGTCGCTACCGGGGAGAAGGCCCTTCGGATCAACCCTTCGGATTTCCGCACCATGGCGGTCCTCAGCCAGACCCTCGCCCGCACCGCCGCCAACACCGCTCCAGACTCGGACGCCAAGCTCGCCAAAGCCGAAACGGACGCAAAAAACGCCATTGTGGGCGTGGCGACTTGGGTCAAGCCGGACGCGATGCCGGAAGCGAATTTCACTGCCCTCAAAAATGGCACGCTGACCATGGCCCACGCCAGCCTGGGCTTGATCGCGCTTCACAAGAACAACTTCGCAGCCGCGGTCCCTGAACTGGAGCAAGCGGTTCAGCTCGCCGCTCCTGATTCCGCCAATACCGATCCTACCAATTACTACTTGCTGGGTGTCGCCCAGCAAAACTCCGGGCACCCGGACAAGGCCATCCCCAATTTTGAAAAGTGTGCCGCCGTTAAGGGCACCAACCTGACCGCCACCTGCGTCGTTCTGCTGGACCAGTCAAAGAAAGACGCCGAGTCCAAAACAAAGTAGAGCCGGTTTATTCCCGGCATGGATTTTGCTTCTTCCGCCGGTTTGCTACACTCTTTTCATCATTTTTCTGCGACGCTTGCAGCTAATCTTGCCGCACTTGGAGGTTTGTGATGTCCGCCAACCAGCTTCTTGATAGAATTGACGCAGCCATCGCCGAAAAAAATCTCTTGAAGCACCCCTTCTACCAGGAATGGCAAGCCGGCAGGCTTTCCCGCGAATCGCTACAGCTCTACGCCGCACAGTACTACCGCCACGTGGAAGCCTTTCCGAAGCACCTGCGTGTCCTGGCAGCCCGCGCCGACCAATCGCTGAAGCCGGTGGTTGTTGACAACCTGGCGGAAGAAGAGAATCCCGCGCGACCCCATCCCCAGCTGTGGCGCGACTTTGCATCGGCCTTGGGCGTCAGCGAAGACGACATTACAACCTCCCCTTCTCTTCCCGGTACGCAGAATGTGGTCCACACGTTTCGCGACATCTGCGCCAATCGCTCTCTAGCGGAAGCGGTCGCCGCCCTTTACGCGTACGAGTCTCAGGTCCCTGAAATCGCCAGCACCAAGATCGACGGCCTGCAGCGTTTCTATGGAATCAGCGACGCCAAGGGAACCGCCTATTTCTCGGTTCACCAGGAAGCCGACAAAGCGCACCGCGAAGCCTGGCGCGGTTGGCTGGTCCGAAACACCGCCACAGCCGGCGTAAGCGAGGAGCAGATCCTCGCTTCCGCCCAAGACGCGCTGAATGCTCTCTGGGGTGCGCTCGACGCAGTCCACTCCGGCAGTTGCAAAGCGAACTGATCGGCTAACCGTTGTTCCGGAAGCGAATTCCTGCAATCGACATAGGTGAGCGGTCTCCCTCCGTCCCTGTCACACCACCGTACGTACGGGTCCGTATACGGCGGTTCGGTGGGTTGAGCTAGCGGCGCTCAGTCAAGGACGGAAGCCCGAGCGAGGTAAAGTAGGCGTTGGGCAATGCCATGGCGAGGGCGGGACTGTTTGCCAACTGCCACGGGCCATGGGCGCTGCCGGCCGCTTTCGCGGCAAGGTCCTTGCCCACGCCTCGTTTTCGCAGTTCTGCAAATCGTGTCGCGCCACGCTTCCACTGCTTCCAGATCGCCGAACGCAGCCGGCGTCTGGTCCACTCTTCAAGGTGTTTCAGCACACTCGGTGTTTCGCAGTTGCCGAAGTAGCCGACCCAACCCCGTAGGTAGCGGGCCAGTTCCTCAGCCATTCGGTCTACGCTCACACTTCGCGTCCGACTTGTCAGTTCTCGGACCCGCTCCTTAAAGCGGAGCACCGCTTTTGGCGCTATGCGCCGTTTGGGTGTTGGTCATGAGTTGCGCCGCTTACTCGCCACTCCCATTAACCCCTTGCAGGGACCGTTCGGGCCTTCACTGCTTGCGCAGCTAATACGCCCGCTGCTGACTCCTGCCGCTCGGTCAGGACCGATCACTCGACCAGTGCCTTTGATGGATACGGACTTCGCGGCCACTTGCCCGCTCGTCCGGCACCGTATGCCTCAGATCCGGTTCTTGTACATCGGCTCGCGCCTTTGCTCCACGCTTCTTTCCGACACCGCCTCGCGGCGACGCCCTTGCGCTTCGCTACCACTTCACGTCCATCACGTTGTGAAGAGGACTTGCACCTCCTAGCTGATGAACATGCTCGGCACACAAGAAAAACGCCTCCGGCTTTGCCGGAGGCGGCGTTATGTTTGGGCTGGCCGTCCTTCTATAGGTAGTCGCGGGACGGCCCTTCGAGAAAAGCGCGCAGCTTTCGCGATCGCGAAGGATGACGCAGCTTGCGCAGCGCCTTGGCTTCAATCTGCCGGATGCGCTCGCGCGTAACCGCAAAAGACTGGCCGACTTCTTCGAGCGTGTGCTCGCTGCCGTCGTCCAGGCCGAAGCGCATCTTGATGACCTTCTCCTCGCGCGGCGTCAGCGTTTTCAGGACCGAGGAAGTCTGTTCCTTCAGATTGAGGTTGATGACCGCATCGGAAGGCGAAACCACGGCCTTGTCTTCGATGAAGTCGCCCAAGTGCGAATCTTCTTCCTCGCCGATCGGAGTTTCAAGCGAGATCGGCTCTTGCGCAATTTTGAGGATTTTGCGGACCTTGGACACCGGAATGTCCATGCGCTTGGCAATTTCCTCGCTGGTCGGCTCGCGGCCAAGCTCCTGAACCAGCTGGCGGCTGGTGCGCACCAGCTTGTTGATGGTTTCAATCATGTGCACCGGAATGCGGATAGTGCGGGCCTGGTCGGCGATGGCGCGGGTGATGGCCTGGCGAATCCACCAGGTGGCGTAGGTCGAGAACTTGTAGCCGCGGCGCCATTCGAACTTGTCGACGGCCTTCATCAGGCCGATGTTGCCTTCTTGGATCAGATCGAGAAACTGCAGCCCGCGGTTGGTGTATTTCTTCGCGATGGAGACGACCAAGCGAAGGTTGGCTTCGATCAGTTCCTTCTTGGCCTGTTCGGCTTCGGCTTCGCCGCGATGAATGAAAGTCAGCGTGCGCTTCAGCTCGGTCAAGCCGACTTCGCTCGCATCCTCGATATCTTTCAGTTCAGAGCGGCGCGTGCGCAGTTCCTTGCGGGCCTCGGCGGCGACGTCGCCCTTGGCAACGTCCACGCGGCGTTCGAGGCGGCCGGCTTCGCGTTCTAGCGACTGCAGGCGCTCCACGGTGCCGCGCATCTTGTCGATGAGGCGCTTCTTCTCGAACGGGTTGAAATCGATGCCGCGAATTTCCAGTGAGATTTCCACGCGGGTGCGCGCGACATCCCACTTGGCGCGAATCCACGAGCGCTTTTTGGCCTTGGGCGTCTTGTCCAGTTTTACCGCCTGTTTGAGCGCGGTATCGTAAAGCTTGGCAATCTTGTCGATGTACTTGAGGGTCTGCTTGGTCTTGTTGGCGATTTTTTCTTCGGTCAGTTCTTCGTCGTCGAACTGGACGATCTCCTTGATGGAGCGGGCGCCTTTGCGCAGATCGTCGCCGACGGCGATCAGTTCCTTGATGACGATCGGCGAGCGGGTGATGGCCTTCATCACCACCAGTTGGCCGCGTTCAATGCGCTTGGCGATGGCAACTTCGCCTTCGCGGGTGAGCAAAGGGACGGTGCCCATTTCGCGGAGGTACATGCGGACCGGGTCGTTGGTTTTTTCAAGCGAACCGGGAGTCAGGTCCAGATCGCTGCCGCCCGCTTCCTCGGCATGACCGTCTTCCTTCATGCCGGGTTCGCGCTCGCCGTGCTCGACGGAAAGCTCTACTGCCAGCGCCGCTTTGGCCGAGGCCTGGTCTTCGTAGATTTCGATACCGTTGCGTTCAAACGTGGTGAGTAGGTCGTCGATCTCTTCCGAGGAATGCACTTCGGCAGGAAGCGAGTCGTTGACCTCGTCATAAAGCAGGTAGCCGCGCTCTTTGCCGATGGCAATGAGCGCCTTTACCGCTTCGTATTTTTCTTCAAGAAGAACCTGCGCCACAAACCCTCCCGCAGTCAGCGAGCATTTCTAGGGCCTTCGGGCAGCCCAACAGACCGGCAAAGGCCGGTATGCTTCAAGAAAATTTCGTAGTCACACACGATGGGCGGGACGCGCACTCGCACGTTTTGGGACTTTTTCCCTGCTCACAGTTTAATTTTTTGTGAAGCCTCTAGTGCGCCCGCGCCGCCGTATCCGCTGGCAGTTGCGTTGCCCGTATCCCGCACCTGCCTGTAAGGGGGCCGTTCCCCAGCCGCTAACTACCTAAGTATAGATGCACTTAGGCCGGAAATCGTTACCCGCCTGAACCTTATGACGTTACACGGTTAAGTGGCGTTTCGTCAATCATTTAGTCAGCGGCCCGTGCTGTGGGAATCTGTGGAAGACCCACGGCAAGCTCTGGGCGCCCCCGGGGACCGCTTTCAGGCGGAGGCCGCAAGCCGCCGCATCAGGTCCTGCTTGCGGGTGAGTAAATCCTTCAAGGCCTGCCCGGATGGGTTCGCTTCAATGCCCCGTTGCACCTCGGCCAGCTCACGTTCGAGCTGCTTGCGAGCCAGCGTGTCCAGGCAGCTCTGCGCCTCCTCCCAGCTAGGCGATTGCGCGTCCTCAAACAGGATTTCAAAGAACAGCCGTCGTTCGCGGTCCTCGAGCCTCGAGCCGATTTCTGAGGCCTGGAGCGGCCCGCCAGAAAGCGCGGCGGACACCAGGGCCGCGAAGATCTTCTCCGTTTCCAGGCCCTGATAGAGCCGCGAGGTTTCTAAATGCCGTGCCAACTCGGCGCGAAAGCCCTCGGCTTCGGCCAGCATACGGATCAGGCGGCGCTCGGCGGGTTTGGCGGGACGGCTCAGCAGCTCAGGTTGCAGCTTGATCTCGCTGCGGCGCTCCTTGGCGGCCTTGCTGAGCGCCGCGCGCAGCACCGGCTCATCGATTCGCAACTGCTGCGCGATACGCGTAGCCCATTCGGAGCGCAAGATGCTGTTGGGGATTCTTTGCACGTAGGGAAGCAGAAAATTCACGGCGCGACTCTTGCCTTCGCCCGTCGTGAGGTCCATCTGGCGGGCGCGCGTGATGAGGTAATCCACGTAGGGAGGCGAGTTCTTGAGCTGTTCGCGGTAGGCGTCGGCGCCTTTTTCCCGGATGAAGAGATCGGGATCGGCCTTCTGGCTGCCGACCGACGGCAGATTGAGGACGCGAACCTCGAAATCCTGCTCGAGCAGCGCGGTGAGCGAGCGCTCGGTGGCGGCCTGGCCGGCGGTGTCGGGGTCGTAGTTGACAATCACGCGCTTGGTGAATCGGCCGAGCAGCTTGATTTGCGTCTCCGCCAGCGCCGTCCCACAGCTGGCCACGACGTTGCTGATGCCGGCGCGAGCTACGGCAATGGCGTCCATATAGCCCTCGACCAGCACGGCGAAATCCTGGCGGCGGAGCGCGTCTTTGGCCCGATCGAGGTGATAAAGCACGTTGCTTTTGGAATAGATCGGCGTCTCGGGCGAATTGAGATACTTCGGCAGGTCGTCGCCAAGCGCGCGCGCGCCAAAGGCAACGATCTTGGAAGACTCGTTGGAAATGGGAAACGTGACGCGACGGCGGAAGCGGTCGAACAGGCGCCCGCTCTGATCGCGCGAAATCAAACCGGAATCGACCAGCGCCTTTTCCTGATATTTCGGTTTGAGATGGCGAAGCAGCAGGTCCCCGCCGCTGGGCGCGTAGCCGATTGCGAACCGCGTAATCGTGTCGCGATCCAGCCCGCGGTCTTCAAGGTAGGCGCGCGCGGCTTTTCCTTCGAGCGTGCCTTCGAGCTGCTTGACGAAGTACGCCTGCGCTTCCCGGTGAATTTCAAGAAGTACGCCGCGCTGCTGATTTTCGCGGCGCTCTTCGGGGGAGTGTTCTCTGGCGCGGGGAAGCGCGATGCCGCATTTCTCGGCAACGATCCGCATGGCCTCGGGAAACGGGCATTTCTCCATTTCCATCACAAACTTGAAGACGTCGCCGCCCTGGCCGCAGCCGAAACAGTGGTAAATCTGCCGGGTCGGATGCACGTTGAAGGAAGGCGTTTTTTCGGAGTGAAACGGGCAAAGGCCGCGGAAATTCTGCCCGGCTTTCTTCAGCTGGACGTATTCGCCGATGACGCGGACGATATCCGCCTGCTGTTTGACCTTCTCCGCGAGTGAGCCCGCTTCCGCCATCGGCTATGGACGCAATTCTACGACAGTGACCGCTTTGCCGCCGCGCTCAGGGGCCTCGGATGTATGGGCCGCTACCAGCGGATGAGTCCGCAAGAAATCGCTCAATCCGCGCCGTAACGCGCCGGTGCCGTGCCCGTGGATAATCCGCACGCTCGGCAAACGGGCCAACGCGGCATCGTCCAGAAATTTGTCGACCTGCTCTGTCGCCTGCTCCACGGTCTGACCGATCACATTGATCTCGTTGGCGGCCGACGAAGGTGCACTGACGCGGACCGAAGGTCCGGGACCCGACACCGACGTTGCGGGCGCTTTCCCCGGAGAAACCGCCTCCACGCCGACAATTTCGTCCGTCGCGATCTTCATGCGCAGCGGGCCCGCTTCGATTTCCGCGTTGCGGCCTTCGATGCGCCGCAGGATGACGGGCTTCGAAAAGCCGCGCACCCGAATTTTGGTCCCGGCCTGCAATAGTTCCGCTTGCACGTTCCCGGTCCCAGCCGAGGTCACGCCAAGGTCAGATTGCGAATCGGAAATGGTCCCTACCACGGCTGCGTTCAATTCTTCGCGCGCTTCGCTGCGCGCCTCACCCAGCTTGCGGCGGGCCGTTTTCTCGACTTGCGCGCGCAGTTCGCGTTCTCTCACCGCCTCCACCACCCGCGCGACATTCTCTTCGAAGCGTTTTTGCATGTGAGCGAACTCTGCTTCCAGGTCGCGGATGCGCTTTTGCTGGCGGGACGCCCATTCTGTACGCAGCCCGGCGCGCTCGGTTTCGAGTGCCCGCTGTTCGTCGGACATTTGCCGGCGCATGCGATCGAGCTCTTCCCGGCTGCGGTGAAGGTACGCGATCAGGTCCGCCGCTTCGCGCGATTCGGGCGATAGCAACTCGCGCGCTCGCGCGATAACCGGCTCGGCGAAGCCCAACCGCCGGGCGATCGCAATGCCACTCGAGACGCCCGGAACTCCCACCATGAGCCGGTAGGTCGGCCGCAGGTTGACGTCGTCAAACTCGACTGCCGCGTTCACCACTCCCGGCGCGGTGGATGCGTACGACTTCAGCCGGTCGTGATGCGTCGTTGCGAGAGCCATGGAGCCTTTAGCACGGAATTCGTCGAGCAGCGCGACGGCCAGCGCCGCGCCCTCCTCGGGAGCGGTGCCCGTTCCCATCTCGTCCACTAACACCAGCGACTCCGGACCGGCCGTTTCCAGAATCGATTTGAGGTTGAGCATGTGCGCCGAAAACGTGGAAAGGTCCGCGGCAATGGACTGCTCGTCGCCGATGTCCACCAGCACCCGGTCGAACGGCGGCAACACCGCGCGCTGCGCCGCGACCGGAATCGCGCATTGCGCGGCCAGCGCCGCTAACCCGGTGGTTTTAAGAGCCACCGTTTTGCCGCCGGTGTTGGGGCCGCTGATGACCAGCAGGCGCTCCTCGCGGTTGAGCGACAAGGTCATCGGCACAATCGCGCGCTGCTCGCGCTTCAGCTTGTCTTCGAGCACCGGATGTCGGGCGGATTCCAGCTGCAACATGCCATCGGCGGAAAATTCAGGAAACGCCGCGTCAAACTCGCGCGCGAAGCGGCCTCGCGCAAAAACTCCATCGAGCAACTGGATAGCGTCCGTCGCGGCCACCAGCAAGGGCAGTTCCCGCAGCAATCGTGCGGTAAGCCCGCGCAGGATGCGCAAGATTTCCGCCGACTCATCCTCCGCAAGCTGCACCAGCTGATTATTTGCTTCCACGGTCTCGAAGGGTTCCAAGAACACGGTCTGCCCCGTGGAGCTCGCGCCGTGCACCACGCCCGGCACGCTCCTGCGATTTTCCGCGCGCACCGGGATCACGAACCGGTCGTTGCGCAGCGTGACGTAGTCCTCTCCGGATTCCGCATTCCGCGAGCGCAAGAGCTGTTTCAACACGCGCTGAATCCCGTCGCGGGTAGACACAATGCTGGCCCGAATCCGGCGCAAGGCGGGTGAGGCGTCGTCGCTGATCTCGCCGTTCGGTAGCACGCACCTTCGAATCGCTGCCAGCCCGTCGCGGAAGTCCGCGAGTTTGCCGGCGCGCTCAGCCAACAGAGGAAACTCCGAGGCTTGCTCGCGAAACTGCACGCGCAACCAGGAAGCCGTTTCGAGCAGCGACGCCGCTTCCAGGAATTCCTGAGGCTCGAGCGAAGCGCCCGGGCCTTCGATTTTCGCGAGCCAAACGGCGGGATCAGAAAGCGCGCCGAAGCCCAGGTCGCGCCCCGATCGCAGCCACTCGCGCGCTTCCCGGATCAAAGCGAACTGCCGCTCGAGAGCCGCCACATCCTGCGAAAACGCAAGGGCATCGATCGCGCGTCTGCCGAGCACACAGGTCGTGCGCCGCCGCAGCAGCTCGCGCAGCTTGTCAAATTCCAGAACCTCTTCGGTGCTTCGGCTCATGCCAGTTTTTGCAGCAGAAATTCCGCCGCGTCGGCCGCGGTCGCGGCCATGTGTACCAGCTTGCCGTTGGCCTCGCCCCAGGGGCCGGGATGTCCGACCTCCACCTCGCGAACGCGCTCCAGGATCGGCGACCAAAACTGGCCGAGCACGACGATCGGCTTGCCGCTGATCACCGACTTATTGAGCATCTCCCACACTACGGCCAGCTCCACCAGCGTCCCGGTTCCGCCCTTGCAAGCCACAAACCCATCGGCGACGCGGACCAGTTCAAACAGACGCTCCTGCCAGGTTTTCACGCGAATTTCCGTATCCACCCAGGCGTTGGCCTTGGGCTTGAAAAATTCCGCCGTGACGCCATAGGTCTTGCCGCCGGCCTCCTTGGCCCCGCGCGAAGCCGCTTCCATCACGCCGCCGTAGCCGCCGCTGCACACGGCGAATCCCGCCTCGGCCAACGCATGCCCAAGCAAACGCGCTTCTTGGTAGTCCGCGTGATCCTCGCGCGGACGGGAACTTCCGAAAACCGTGACAATGCGCTCCACCCTGGCTCCAAACGATCTCAAGGCGCTTTCTTGCAGCAAGCCGTGCCCTCGGCGTCAAATTCTTCGATCATGGCGATGCTCAGCGCATCGAGCGCATCGGTGGCTTCGTGACCCTTGGAGCCCATATTGTTGCTCATGAACGAAAAAACGACGCGCTTGCCGCTCGGCAGGTCCGCATAGCCCGAGCGCGTCCGCACGTGTTCGACTGATCCGGTCTTGGCATGCAAGCGTCCAACCGCAATGCTGTTCTTCATGCGGTCTTCGAGCGTCCCATCGACTCCCGCAACCGGCAGGGAAGCGAAGAAGTCGCCGAACCACGGCTGCTTCTGGGCGTAGAGAAGCAGCGCTACCACCGCTCGCGGCGTCACCAGGTCGTGCCGCGACAATCCCGAGCCGTCGCTCTGCACCACGTCGCCCGGAGGAATTCCCGCCGTCGCGTAAAAATCCGCCGGGAAACCGGCCAGCTCATCGGGCGTCGTCCACAAGCCTTTCTGCCGCGCCGCCGTGCGCAGCAGCATTTCCGTGTGCAGATTCTGGCTGATTTTGTTCACCAGCCGCACCGATTCGCCGAGCGGAACCGAGAGATGCTCGGCCAGCACCACGCGCTCGTCGGGAGCCGTCGCCACGGGAGCGGAAAGTTCGCGGGCTGCTCCATCCACTTTGATACCGCGTTCTTCGAGCAAGCGCTTGAGCAGCGCCGCGGCGTGCAGCGCCGGTTCCTGAATCGCCAGCGTCAACTTTCGCGGATTGCTGCTGGCCGGCAATGTGCCGAGCACCGTCACCAGATTCGCCCCCGGCTCGCGTTTGAGCGTCAAGTCGGGCTTCACTCCCACGGCCGAAGTGACCACCTGGTTGTCCAAGGTAAACTCCGGCGTCGCCGGGTTCACCGAAGCGGCCACGTGATCGCCTGCGTTTTCGCCCGGCGTCAGCGTGAGCTGCACCGTGTTGTCGTCCACCACGATGGCCGAGATCGCCGCTCCGTACTCCCACACCATGTCGTCGATTTCCCAGCCGTTAGGATAGCGGTCGCGCGGGAAGTAGCTGTCGTCGCCCACCACGTCGCCCTCGATTTTCTTGATGCCTTTGGCGACCAGTGCATCGGCCAGTTCGGCGAGCGCGCGTTCGGGCGGTCCGTCGAACTCCTCTTTCAGCACGTAGGGAAACTTGCGATTGGAAAGATTCGGATCGCCGCGGCCAACCAAAAACACCGGGCCCTTCAATTTTCCGTCCTTTTCTGGCGACGCCAGCGCTTCAAGCGTCGTGCGAAAGCGAAAGTCCGGCCCTAGCGTCGCCAGAGCCAGCGCGGTCGTAAACAGCTTCATGTTGGAAGCGGGAACAAAGTAGCGATCGGCATTCTGCTCAAACAGAACTTGGCCGGTTTTTGCGTCCGCGACCAGCAGGCCCCAATCGCCCTTGGCCGGCTGGCCCGCCCCCAGCACCAGCTGCGCGCGCGCCGCAAAGAGTTCGGCCGGGGCCATCGCACGGCCTTCGTGTGCCGCGGAGCCCTTCTTTTCCGCGGACATTCCGGCCGGCTGGCTTGCTTGCTGGGCTTGTGCGCCGCGAGCGGTAGCCAGAGCGCACAAAACCAGAGCCGCGACGATCTGCATTTTCCTACGTGCAATCATGTACGTCCGCCTCGGATTCCACCCGCTGGAAAATTCCCGCTTGGCCAAGTATAGTCCATAGACCACGGAACACTTCCTCCAGAGGGCATCCGCTGCCGCCTCCCGCCCGAATCTGGATCCGGAGTTCCGGCGCCCGCACTTGAAAGCCAGTCAGCCCTTTGCAGGGCGGGTTTCACAAAGGAGATGAAATGAAAAAGCATTTGGCCCTGTTTCTGGCTGTGGCCTTGATGGCATTGCCGCTCAGCGCGGACGATAAATCCGATAACAAAGAAGACAAGCGGCTTGAGAATTGCGGATTGGTAATCAAAGAGATCATGGACATCCCCGACGATATCCCGCAGGACCTGATCGACAAAGCGGAATGCGTCATCATTTACCCCTCGGTCGTAAAAGGCGCATTCATCGTCGGCGGCAGCTACGGCCGCGGCGCCATGGTCTGCCGCACGGGCGAACACTTCACCGGCCCCTGGGGCGCTCCGACCATGATGGCGCTTGAGGGCGCGAGCGTCGGCTTCCAGCTCGGCGGACAAGCCACCGACTTCGTTCTGCTGGTCATGAATCCACGCGGCGCGCGCGCCATCCTGCATAGCAAAGTAAAGCTCGGCGGGGATGCCTCGGCGGCGGCCGGACCTAAGGGACGCGATGCCGAAGCCTCGACCGACGTAACACTGCGCGCCGAAGTTCTCACCTACTCGCGCGCGCGCGGCCTGTTCGCCGGAATCTCGCTCGCCGGTTCCACCGTGCGCCCGGACAACGGCGCCAACGAAGTGCTCTATAAAAAGAAGGTGGAGGCCGGAGACATCATTTTCAAGGGAGCCGTGCCTGTTCCGCCATCGGCGCAAAAGATGGTGGCCTACCTGAACAAAAAGACTCCGAAGAACTTGTCCGATCCCGACTCTCTCAAGTAAAACGAGCCTTTTTTGGCTCTTGCTGGCGTCTTGCGCGGCAACCGCGCGAGACGCTTTTTTTTGGTTTCCTCGGACGCTAAAATGACTTATAGTCATTTATGAGTGAAGGTCATGACTGAGCCGACTTCCATCCCGCGTCCCGGCGAGCGCGTTCCGTTCCCGGCCCCGGGCTCGCGCCGCGAGCGCCGCTCCGCCGAACTCCGCGAACGCCTCTTCCGCTCCGCTCTGGCCCTGTTTGCAAGCAAGGGTTATGCAGAAACCACCGTTTGGGACATTACCGAAGCCGCCGACGTCGGCAAAGGTACCTTTTTCAACTACTTTCCGAGCAAAGAACACATCCTGATGGCCTTTGGCGAAATGCAGCTGGGGCGTCTTGAAGCTGTCGTCCGCGAGGCCGAGCAGTCCGATCTGCCGATGCGCGACGTCCTGCGCACTCTGGTCATGCGCATGACCGAAGAGCCCATCCGCCACCCGGCGATTGTTCGCGCGCTCTTGCAGGCAAACCTTTCCTCCGTGCCGGTGCGCGGCGAGATGGTGCGCATCCACGACCGCAATCGCGCCTTGCTCGGCCGCTTGATCCGGCACGGACAGGAGCGCGGCGAAATCCGCGGTGATCTTGCCGCGGAAGAGATCGCCCAGGTGTGGCGGCAAACCATTTTCGGCACGCTGATGTTTTGGTCGCTGACCGGCGACGCCACGCTGACCGCCCGTATTGAAACGGCGATTCGCCTGCTATGGGAAGGCATCCGCCACATGTCCGGAAGGCATTCCGCCGAGAAGACATCTAGGGTGAAAGGGAAATGAAAGCCAAGCGCATGGGGATGGCGGCGGTGGCGATGGCCGCGATGGTCGCGGTCGGCGTGCTCTACGGCGGCTGGTTCCACCGGGAAATCGGGCTCGACGGCTCCGGCACGGTTGAAGCCCGCAACATTCGCGTCGGCTCGAAAATCGGCGGCAGGATCGACAAAGTGCTGGTGAGGGAAGGCGACCACGTCCAAGCCGGCCAGCTGCTCATTACCTTTGACGACAAGGAGTTGCTGGCATCACTCGAACAGTCGCGCGCCAATGCCGAGAAAGCCAGGCGCGGTTACCGCACGGAGGAAATTGCCCAGGCGCGCGCCGCGGCCGAACAGGCGCAAGCCGACTACGACATGCGGCGAAACGGCTACCGCAAGGAGGACATCGCCGCCGCCGAAGCCGATCTCGATCGCGCCGCGGCCGATGAGACCCGCACCCGCCTGGACTTTGAACGCTACGACGCGCTCGCGAAAAAGGATTTGGTGTCGAAACAGCAGCGCGACACCGCCGACGCCAACTGGAAAGTCGCCGTGGCCCAGCGCGAAAACGCGCAGCACAAATTGGACGAGCTGAAACGGGGCTACCGTCCCGAGGAAATTGCCAGCGCGCAGGCCCGCTTTGCGCAGGCCAAGGCCACCCTCAAAATGATGGAACGCGGCAATCGTCGCGAGGATATTGACGCGGCGCAAGCCGGATTGGCGCTGGACCAAGCGCGTTTTCGCGAACGCCAGGTTGTGGCGCCGACCGCCGCAACCGTGGAGGTGCTGGACGTTCGTCCGGGCGACCTCATCGCTCCCAATACCGCCGTGGCGACGCTGCTTGAGAGCGACGAAATCTACGTCCGCATCTACATCCCGGAAACTGAAATCAACCGCGTCAAGGTCGGCGACAAAGCCGAAGTTACCGTGGACTCCGCGGGGCGCCAGACGTTCGCAGGCGTGGTTGAACAGATCAACCAGCAGGCCGAGTTCCTTCCGCGCAACGTGCAGACGCGCGAAGAACGCGTGCACCAGGTCTTCGGCGTGAAAGTGCGCATCAACGATCGGACGCGGCACGTCCTGCCCGGAATGGCCGCCGACGTGAAACTCAGGAGTGGAAGCTCGTCCGGTGACTCTCACTAGCCAAAACCCCCAGGGCGGCGCGCCCGCGACCGATCCGGCCATAGCGGCTCGTGGACTTGTGCGCAGCTTCGGCAAATTCACCGCGGTAAAAGGCGTGAGCTTCCAAGTCGCCAAGGGCGAAATCTTTGGTTTTTTGGGCCCCAACGGGAGCGGAAAGACCACCGTCATCAAGATGTTGACCGGCCTGCTGCCGCTGAGCGGCGGAGAGGCCACCGTCGAGGGACTCAACGTTCGCACCGATTCCGAACGCGTGCGCGAGCGCATCGGCTACATGTCGCAAAATTTCAGCCTGTATCCCGACCTCACCGTCACGGAAAATCTGACGTTTTACGGCCGGATCTACAGCCTCAGCTCCCAGCGCGTGAAAAGCCGCATGCAGGAGGTGATCGAGCTGAACGGTCTCGCTCCGTACTTGAACCGTCTCGCATCGCAGCTCTCGGGCGGCTGGAAGCAGCGCCTGGCGCTCGGCTGCGCCATGCTGCATGAACCGAAATTGCTGTTCCTAGACGAACCGACGGCCGGAATCGATCCCGTCGCGCGCCGTCAGCTTTGGGATCTGCTGTTCGATCTTTCCGGCCGCGGCATCACGTTTTTCGTCACCACCCACTACATGGACGAAGCCGAGCGCTGCGGCCACGTCGCCTACATCTACTACGGCAAACTCATCGCCGACGGCACGCCGAACACGTTGCGCGAACTCCCCGACTTGCAGCCGCCCGGCACCCTGCGCGTCGAGATCACCACGCCCGAAGTCACCCGGGCGCTGGCTCGCGCCCGTCAAATCAAAGGCGTCCGCAGTGCGACCATCTTCGGCCAGTCCATCCACGCGCTTGTCGACGACCACCTGGATCTGGACGACCTTCGCGTGCAGCTTTCCCGGCAGGGAGCCGCGGTCGGCGAAATCCGTCCGCTCGCTCCGAGCCTCGAAGACGTCTTCGTGGAGCTCACCTACAAGAATCAGGCCAACAGCAACAATCCGGAGGCCGCCCGCGAAGCGACGGAGGCCGGGCATGACTGACATCTTTCGCGGATTCGGCGCCGTCTTCTACAAGGAAACGCTGCACGTACGCCGCGATTTCGGCACGCTCTTCTTTTCGCTGATCATTCCGTTGCTGCAAATGCTGCTGCTCGGCTACGGCATCGACACCAACATTCGCCAGATCAACACCGTGGTTTTTAACGCCGACGGCCGGCGCGAGAGCCGCGAACTCATTGACCGGCTCAAGAACTCCGACACCTTTCACGTCGTCCGCTACGTTGCAAGCGACGCCCAAATGAACGACATGATCGTCGGCGGCAAAGCGCGCGTTGGAATCAAGATCCCGGTCGATTATTCCGACAAATTGCTGCACCAGATGAGCGCTCAGGTCCTGGTGCTGATTGACGGCTCTGACTCTTCCGTCGCGGGCCAGGCCATCAACGTCACCACCTCCATCGGCCTCGACGAATCGCTCCGCCGCGTCCTGGTGAACAACAGCTCCCTTGCCGTGGACATGCGCCCCAAGCTGCTCTTCAATCCCGATTCGCGCTCGCCGAATTTCTTTCTTCCCGGCCTAACTGCGATTCTCTTGCTCAACGTCACCACCTTCCTGACCGCCTTCTCCATCGTCAGAGAAAAAGAGCGCGGCACGCTCGAACAGCTTTTCGTAACTCCGGTCAGACCGATGGGCTTGCTCCTGGGCAAGCTGCTTCCTTACCTGGTGATCGGTTTCTTTGAGCTGCTGCTAATCCTCACCTTCATGCGCTTCGCGTTTCGCGTGCCGATTCACGGCAGCGTCGTCCTGCTGGCCATCCTTTCCTTGCCGTACATCTTCGTTTCGCTATCGCTAGGCATCCTGATCTCCAGCAAAGCCAACACCCAGTCGGAGGCCATGCAGCTCGCTTTCCTCACCATCCTGCCCAGCATCTTCTTCTCCGGCTATATTTTCCCGCGCGAAACCATGCCCAGGGTTTTCTACGTCATCAGCTACTTTGTGCCCGCCACCTATTTCATCAACATCACCCGCGGCGTCATCCTGCGCGGTGCCGGCCTCTATCATCTGTGGCTCGACGGCCTGGCCTTGTTCGCGATCGGATCATTGCTGCTCATCATCGCCGCGCGCCGCTTTCATAACAAAGTCATCATGGCTTGAAAAGCCTGCGCTTTTCTGGCGCCGCCGGCTTTTGCCATTTTGTTTTTCCGCGAGGCCCGTCGTATCCTGCCAGATCACGGTCGTGCATCGAGGGGAGCCGTTTGAACTGTTCCATTTGTGAAAAGCGCAAGGCTGCGCGCTACTGTCCGGCCAAGGGCGAAAAGATCTGCGCCGTCTGCTGCGGTACCGAGCGCGAGGTGACCATCAGCTGCCCGCCCGAGTGCGCCTATCTCGTCGCGGCCCATCGCTATGAAGACGAACACCAACGTGCTCTGCCCGCAGACACGCCGTTTCTTGCCGAGCGCGTGCCGCAGGAAATACTGCACACCCATCAACAGTTCATGGCGGCTCTGGCTTTCCAGACCGCCAAGTTCGCGAGCCATGAAGCTTCCACGGCCGATCCCGACGTGATCGCAACCCTCGCGGCGCTCGCCGCCACCTACAAAACCCTGCAAAGCGGCTTGCTCTACGAGAAAATTCCCGATATTCCGGTGCAGCGCGACCTGTATCTCGCGCTTTCCCAATTCCTTGACGAAATCAAACGGAAAGCGGCCGAGACCGGCCAGTCCGCCGCCCTAAAAGACGTCGCCATTTTTCAGGTGATCGTTTTTCTTTACCGGATGGGCTTACTGCGTTCGAACGGTCGCCCGCGCTCGCGCCGCTTCATCGAGTTTCTGCGCGGACAATTCCCGCAAGCGGAAGAGCTGAAGCGCGAAGCTCCGCGCATCATCGTTCCCTAGGCCGCAGCCATCGCTGCCAGTCTATTGCGGTCTGCTCGCGGTACCGGCGCCAAACCGCACCTGAACCTAGCCATGGGCCCTGCACAGCCAAGATAACTGCGGATTGGCTCCGCTTCAGGCTGCCATCGAGTACAGGTGTGCGGGAAGCGCTACGTGAAGTTCGAGCAGCTTCAGGCCGATAGCGACAGTGTCAGCTGTGCCTGCCTGGCGACCGGTTGCGTCATCTCCTGCCAGGGGCGCGCCGTCATCCCCAGCTGCGTCTTGATCCGCCCCACCCGCTCCGCGATCTTTTCGCGATAGGCCTCCGGCGCGTATGCGTTGCGCACATACCAGTCCTCGTACTGGCGCACCAGCCGGGGAAATTTCTCCCTTAAGAACGGCAAGAACGTCTTTGCCGATGAAGGCATCAGGAACAGCACTCCCGACACAAACCACTGCGCCCCGGCTTCCTTCGCCGCTTGAGCTACCGCTTCAAGCTCGCCTTCGCGATCCGTAATGCCCGGCAGCAGCGGCGAGGCCATGGCACCCACCCTGATTCCCACCTCGCGCAGTTTCCGGATCGCCGCCAGTCGCAAGTCCGGACGCGGTGCCCGCGGCTCGAGCATATGAGCCAGCCGCGGACGCAGCGTGGTCACGGTCATGTCCACAAACAGCCGCGATTTCGCCGCAATCTTTTGCAGCAAATCGATGTCCCGCGTAATCAGATTCGACTTCGTGGTGATCGAAAGGCTCAAACCCTCATGCCGCGCCAGCTCTTCAAGACAAGCCCGCGTCACGCCGTACTCCCGCTCCGCCGGTTGGTAGGGATCTGTGGCAGTCCCTATTCCGATGTGTTCGGGCGCTCGACCGCGCCCCACTTCAAACCTGTACTTGGTCGCGATATCGCGTGCCAGCAGCACCGCCGCATCCTTCTTCACATAGATCTTCTTCTCGAAAGCCGCGCCGTCCATCTCCATGAACTCGTGCGTGTACCTCGCGTAGCAGTATTTGCACGCAAACTCGCATCCGCGGTAGGGATTGATCGTCCAGTCAAACGGCACTCGATTCGAGTCGCAGCGGTTTAAGAGCGACTTCACCGGCAGAAAGAAATACTCGGGCCGTTCTTCCGATCGGCGCCGGGTCGGAGCCATGGGCGAAATGGAAGCGAGGCGGGCGATGCCGACCAGTGGCGAAGCCTGCTCGTCGCAGACTGACGCCGGTGCTGCTTCTGGCGTATCAACAGCGGCCTTCTGGAAATCCGGCATGTCGCGGCAAATCTCACCGCTTCCGGCCGGCGCGAGCGGAGGGCAATCCGCTTCACGGGTTTCAGGGTCGGTCGCTACAAACCCTGACCTGAAAAAGTCCAGAACGCCACTGCCCGGAGCCGAGAGAGGGGCAAGCTCCTCGGTCCGTTGCTTCGGGCTACGTTCAGGGCTAACAGGAAAGAGGAATGCTGAGGAGGTTCGAGCGCGTCGCCGGGCCGTAAAGCCCGACGCCGTAGGGGAGGGGAAGGAACGAAATACTGGGGACATAGCCCACCTCGAAACAGCCCGAGTATTTCGCCTTTCTTTCGCCCTGTCAAGAGCTATTTCGTCTTTTCTTCGCCATCGGGTGGCAGGGCCTTCCTCATCTCGCCCAACCTTGCCTTACCCTCCCCCATTTGGTCTAATCCTCGAGCGACTTATCCACTGAATTGTCGAGGGACCACAGCTCGCGATGCCAGCCCAGCCGCAAAGCTCCATTGTTTTTCTGACCTTAGCTTTGGGCTTGGCTCTCGCTTCCGATGCCCAAGGGCAAGCCCCCGCCAAGCCCGCGACGCCCGCAAGGCCGCCATCCTCAACGCAAAAAACTCCCCCGTCCCCGCCTGCACCTCAGTCCAAGCACTACCCCATCCTGTTGATCGCCACCGGCACAGAACCCTCCTGGAGCCTCCGCATCGGCATGAAGGGCGCCGAACGCCTCGAACGTGCCGGCTATCCGCCCGTACCGCTCGAGCCGGGCGAAATCGAGCAGGAAGGCACGACCGAAGCCTGGCTCTACCACGCCAAGGATTCGGCCACTACGGCGGACGTTACCGTCCGCGTCTCGCGCGAAGCCTGCTCGGACAACGTGTCGGAAACCAAGTATTCTTTCCGCGCCCTCGTCACCCACGCGCAAATCGGTGAACTCAAAGGTTGCGCCAGAATCGCTCCCGATCAATTCCCCGAGTTCAAGCAGAAAAACCTCGACGACGACGATCCCGAAAAAAAGAAGCTCACACCGCCGCTCATCACCAATTTCAAGCCGCCGACCGCGGTCGCCTATCTCGACCCCGCCGGCAAGGTCATGCTCGCCCGCGGCGAAGCGGCAAAGCTCGTGGCTTCCAAGGGCTCGCAACTCTCTCTTTCCCACGACGGAAAGCGACTGCTTTATACCCGCGAGGATTCCGCCGGCGATCGTACCGTCGTCCTCTATGACGCGACTACGGCCAGGGCTGCCGATCTGATCCGCGGAGCGCAAGCCGCTTTCTGGTCTCCGGACGATTCGCAGATCGCCTTTCTGAAGTCTTCAGGTGGCGAGTTTCAGGTATGGACTGTCCCGGCCAGTGCTCCCGACCGCGCGGCGCAACTGGCGTCGACTCCGGTCCTGGCCCTTCATGGCTGGCAGGACATCCACACCGTTCTGGCTACCGATGCCGCCAAGCTCTACTTCCTCAAAACCGAAAGCCCGGCTTCCTCGATGGATCTTCGCGACGTTTATGGAACGACGTACCAGATTGGCGCTACCGACACGTTGCGCTTCAGCCCGGTCAATTCCGACCTACTTGCCGTCGCGGCCTCCGCCGGAGCCGTCAGCAATGTTTTCCTGTATGAACTCAAGTCCAAGCGCCGCGTTCCTCTCACCGCTTCGAATCTCAACGCCTCCGCCGCCGAATGGTCCCGCGACGGTATCCAGGTCTTTTTCACGGCGCGCGACGCGGCCAGGAATGCTTCGGTCTATCGCATTTTCTGGGACGGCTCCGGCCTCAAGCGCATTCGCCCCGGCGGCTACCTCGTCATAGGCCAGTAATCGTGGCACAATCGAACTAGCCCGGCCGGAGTTCTATGTTCGGCAAAGCCTCTCTACTCGCAGCGGCTTCGATCGCTATTTCACTCCTCATCTTCTCGTTCTCGGCGCCCGCGCAGGAAACCGCGTCGTCACCTGACCAGCCCAAGTCCCATCGCATGCCCGTCCCGCGCAAGTTTTCCTACAGCTGCGATGGCGGCACCACGGTAAAGGTCACCCTGCGCGAAAACCATGCCCGCGTGACGTTCAAGGACAAGTCCTATGCGATGCATCAGGTCGAGTCCGGTTCTGGCGTGCGCTATGCCGAGGGCCGCGTCGTCTGGTGGAGTAAGGGTTTCGACGGCTTCCTGCAGGATGAAACTGATCCCGACCACCCCGTGAAACTGGCCGAAAACTGCAAGCAAATTTCCGCCAAATCGCCCTAAAGCCAGTCCTTCCGTACAGGTGCCCCTTAAGCCGCCGCCTCAAGCGCAACCCGCCGCGCGGGTTCAGGAGCCGCCTATACTCGAAAGAATGGCGTCCCCTACGCAACCGACCGAACCGCTTCCCGTAAACATCCTTGTCCTCGATGAGGACGGTCCGGCCGCTCTGGCCCTTCGCCAAGTCCTTGACTCAGAAGGCTGGAGCGTCCGAGTCACTTCGGACGCCAGGCAGCTCCTGACCGAACTTCGCGTCGGCGTGTGGTCCCTGGTGATCGCCAACTTCGCCCTGCTCGGCGTCGACTCTCCGGGTTTCCTCACCTTGCGTGAAATCTCTTCCGTACCGGTCGAAGAAGGCGGCCGCGTCCGCTGCCTCTTCCTCATTCCGGAAATGACCGGCAGCCAGTTCATCCGCGCCATCGAACAAGCCCGTCTGCCCTACGTCGTCCGCCCGTATCACCTGCACGACTTTTTGGAGAAAGTCAGCGATCTGCTGGTTGAAATCAAAGCGATCGACGCACCGCTGCGACAGGTGCGCTACGAATTCGGCGGCCTCCGTAAAAAGAAACGCTTGGCGGCCAAGACCAACTCCATGTTCGCTGCCCGCGATTCGTACTCCTACAGCGAGGAAGAGCTGGCCGAATACGAACGCCAGGAATCGGAACTCAACCAAAACAAGCGTCGCAAAAGCCTCGGTAACCTCGGCGATCCCAATCGCTGATTTTTTCGATGAGGCTTCAAACCAAAGCAGGTTAAATCCTCGACACAGAGGAGGTCTGGGTATGAGTCCCGGCTAGCCTACCTATCACCATTGTTTCAATGACTTGCGGGCAAGGCATTCTTGTGCGGCGCCTAACTCAACGTCCCTGCTCCCGAATCCGCAATCCGAGTGAACCGATAGATCCAAGCTGCCGGGGGTACCCAGATTACA
>Ga0306923_10001344_pt1 | contig 21645 bp, 26 predicted proteins | sample sta12Can44000108_FD_203841 | JGI IMG/M metagenome (GOLD analysis project Ga0306923, IMG submission 203841) | Lab enrichment of tropical soil microbial communities from Luquillo Experimental Forest, Puerto Rico - statanox.12C.anox.44.000.108 (v2)... | ecosystem: Environmental > Terrestrial >... | reverse complement strand
AGTTCGACATTCTCAAAGTGATCATCGATCGCGTCGGCAGAGAGGTGATGGAAAGAGCCGGCATTACCGTGCGCTATCTCGTCGGCACGATGATTGAGCTGCCGCGCGCGGCATTGCGCGCCGGCGAAATTGCCGAGACCGCCGAGTTCTTCAGCTTTGGCACCAACGATCTGACCCAGACCGTCTTTGGCCTGTCACGCGATGACGCGGCGAGCTTTGCTGGGGCCTATCAGCGGCTCGGGATCTTTGAGCACGACCCGTTTGTCACACTCGATGTCGACGGTGTCGGCGAACTCGTGGGCCTCGCGGTCGACCGCGGCCGTGCGGCCCGTCCGGGGTTGAAGCTTGGGATTTGCGGCGAGCATGGCGGTGACCCTATGTCCATCGGCTTCTGCCAGGCGATCGGTCTTGATTATGTTTCGTGCTCGCCTTACCGAATACCGATCGCCCGGCTCGCCGCGGCGCAAGCCGTGCTCGCGGGCGATCCCGGTGACACAACCGTCTGATGACGAAAGCCGAAGCCGCGTGCCAGAGGATTGCTATTTTCCGTTCAGGCGTCGTCGTCGAGACGCATCCAGCTCGGTTTTGAAGCGACGAGGGTAGTATTCCCGGCCTTCAGGTGCTTGCCCTCGACGACCGCCTCGATCCGCAACAGCGCCAAACCGCGCCCGTCGCGACTCGACCGCATCTCGCCGACCTCATGTCCGTCCGCCGTAACGATCGTTCCAGGTGCCAGCGCAGGCCCGTCGATCTCGACGGGCATCAGCCGCTTCTTGATCAAGCCGCGGTACTTGGTGCGCGCCGTGAGTTCCTGGCCGATAAAGCAACCCTTCTGCCAGTCGACGCCATTCAGTTCGTCAAACCCCGCTTCGAGCAAAATCGATTTTTCGAGCACGAGGTCGCGGCCGCCATCAGGGATCCCAAGCCCGAGGCGGAGCCGGTCATACGCCGGGAAGTCGGCCTCCGCGAGGCCGGTGCCTTCGAGCGCGCATCGGATATCAGTACGCGGCAGGATGCAGCGCGTACCCATCGCGGTAAGCCGCGGGTCGACGAAGGCCACACCAGAGGCGAATGGTCGGGCGGCACCCGGTTCTTCGGAGAGACCCATAGCCGCACCAGCGCCTTTGCCAAACACCGCCGCCACGGCGAAGTCGGGTCTCTCGTCGAGCGTGGCCTTCGCTCGCAGCCGATAGATCGAAAGGCGCCGTTTGAGATCGGAGAGGCGGCCGACTTCCGCATCGAGCCAGATTGCCTCACCGACCTCGATCATAATGAAATCGTGCAGGTATTTGCCCTGCGCCGTCAGCAGTGCGGCATAGCGCGCCTGCGCTGGACCGACCTTCTCGACATCGTTCGAGACGAGCCCCTGGAGGAAGGCGCGTCTGTCCACCCCCGAGACGGCAAGAACGCCCCGGTCGTCGAGCAAGGAAAAGCGTGCGTCGGGCATGGTTTGGTCGACCCCACTGCAGCCGGGTAGAGGTGGGGAAGGATCGCTTGCTTGGCAAGCCGAGTAACGCGGGATATAAGGCGCCCGAATCGGCGAAATGCACATCCTGTTTGTCACCGCGACGCGCATCGGCGATGCCGTGCTGTCGACCGGTCTGCTCTCTTATTTGATCGACCGCCATCCGACGGCGCGGCTGACGATCGCCGCGGGGCCCGTGGCGGCCCCGCTGTTCGAAGCAGTGCCGCAACTCGAACGGCTTGAGGTAATCGAGAAGCTGCGCTGGTCCGCACATTGGCTGCCGTTCTACGCTGCCGTTGCGACCCGGCGTTGGGACCTCGTCGTCGACCTTCGCGGCTCGGCGCTCGCTTGGCTCCTACGCGCGGGCGAACGCAAAGTCATGGCCAAGGGTGACGTACGCGAGCACCGAGTGCGCCAGCTCGGCCGGCTGTTTCAGCTTGACCCGCCGCCGGGCCCGCGACTGTGGACCGCGCCGCACCACGAGCGCGCCGCCGGCGCGCTCGTCTCTCCTGGGGCTCCGGTTCTGGCGATTGGCCCGGCTGCGAACTGGCGCGGGAAGGAGTGGCGAGCCGAGCGCTTCGCCGCGCTGGTGCAACGCCTGACTGCTACGGACGGCCTGCTGCCGGGGGCGCGTATCGCGGTGCTGGCAGCCGCGCACGAGCGCAAACAAGCCGAACCCCTGCTCGCGGCGATCCCGCTCCATCGCCAAATCGACCTGGTTGGCAAGGTCGATCTGCTGACCGCCGCGGCTGCATTGCGACGGTGCGCGCTATTCATTGGCAACGATACGGGACTGATGCATATGGCAGCGGCGTCGGGGACACCGACGCTGGGCCTCTTCGGTCCCAGCCCGAGCGAGAAATATGCCCCCTGGGGGCAGCGCACCGCGTTGGTGCGATCGATTGATCCGCCTGAGGCGATGTTTGGTCCCGCTTTCGACCACCGAACCACCGGCACGCTGATGAACGGCCTCTCGGTCGATGCTGCCGAGGCAGCTGCGCGCCGGCTGTGGCACTCGGTCGCGAGCGCTGCGGCGTGAATGGGCCCCCACGATCAAGCCTATCCGCCCTCGTCGTCGTCCACGACGAGGAGCAGCAGTTGTCCGAGTGTCTCGCCGGTCTGCGCTTTGCCGACGAGATCGTCGTCGTCCTCGACCGCTGCCGTGACCGATCCCGGGTGATTGCACGCGGATTTACCGAGCGGCTCATCGAAGGCGCGTGGGAACGGGAAGGGCCACGCCGCGATGCCGGAATCGATGCCTGCCGCGGCGACTGGGTTCTTGAGATCGACGCGGACGAGCGGGTTTCGCCGGAGCTGGCGAGCGAAATCCGGCGGGTCGTCGCGACCTCGCCTGCCGCGTGGCACCGGATCCCGATCGACAATTACGTCGGCACGCAACTGGTACGCTGGGGATGGGGCGCATCCTTCGGGAGGTCCGCCCATGCCGCGCTGTTCCGCAAGGGCGCCAAGAGATGGGGCGATCAGCGCATCCATCCGACCGTCTGGTTGTCCGGACCGCAGGGCGCAACGCTCGCAGCGCCCATCCTGCACCATGTCGATCGCGACATTTCCGAGATGCTCCGCCGCCTCGACCGCTACACGAGCGCTCGCGCCGAAGACCTGCGCGAGAGCGGCGACATCGGCAGCTACGGGCACAACCTGCGGCGCATCGTCTCGCGTTTTTGCAAGTGCTACATCGGTCGCAAGGGCTACCGGGAAGGGCCGTGGGGCTTTTTGATCGCGCTGTGTGCCGCGCTCTATCCGATCCTATCCTATCTGAAGGCGCGCCTCGAACCACGGTCTGAGGGGCAGCCGGCGGCGAAGCTTCGCCCTCTAAAGACCGAGTGATGGCAAGCGTTGTTATGGCCGATGACGGCATCGCCTTTGACGGGGCGATGGCGGAAACCGCGCCGCTCGGCGGCGCCGAGACCGCCTTCGTGGCACTCGCCGAAGCCTTGGCGGCGCGTGGCCACCGGGTCGAGGCGCGCAATCGCTGCAGCACGGCCGTCGTTTACAAGGGCGTGCGCTGGGCACCGCTGTCGCGCGACTTGCCACGGGCTTGCGACCTCTACATCGGCAATCGCAGCCATCGGGTCATCGGGCTCGTCCGCCGCGCCGGGCGTCGCCTGTTCTGGCTGCATAATCCCGCTGCCTACCTGAAGAAACCGCGCAATCTGTGGCGGCTCGCCTGGTACCGTCCCACCCTGGTGGTGACCGGGGCCTACCACGCGGCGACGATCCCGCGATGGCTGCCCTGCGGCAGGCGCGAGATCATTCCCTATGGCGTGCTCGATCGCTTCCGCACCGCCTCGCCGCGAGAACCGCCCGTACCACGGGCGATCTTCACATCGAACCCGTTGCGCGGGCTCGACTGGCTGCTCGATCTCTGGGTTGCGCGCATCAAGCCCGCGGTGCCGCAGTCGGAACTGCACATCTATGCCGGCGGCGCGGTTTACGCCCTCGCCGGCACACCGCGAGCGCGGCGGATGGAAGAGACCCTGGCTCGCGTCGACGCGCTCGCCGCTTTCGGTGTCCGCCGCTTCGCGCCGGTCGGGCGCGAGGCTCTGGCGACGGCGCTACCGGCGGCGCGGGTCATGCTCTACCGCGGCGATCCCGGCGAAACCTTTTGCTTGGCGCTCGCCGAAGCGCAGGCGATGGGGGTACCGGCCGTGGTCAAGCCGCTGGGCTCGACTGCCGAGCGGGTCGTCGACGGGGTGACCGGGCGTGTGGCAAAGGACGATGACGCCTTTGTCGCGGCGGCGATTGCGCTGCTGAGCGACGACAGATTGTGGCGAAGCTGCCATCTCGCCGCGCTCGAACGGCAGCGCGGGCTAAGCTGGGATGCGGTCGGCGCCCGCTTTGAGGCACTGATGCTGGACGAGCCGGATAAGCGGTGGTTTCCCGGTTTTTCCGGGAATAGCCGGGTAAAAAAATCGACTTTAGCCGCAAAATAGCTCGCGCAAGACCGGATAAACTAGCTTTCTCAGAGGCTTACGATCTTACCTCTCGATCGGTTGAACCGGGAATTCTGTGTCTGCAAACCGGGAACCAAAACGCCTAACCGGGAATTAACCGGGAATTCGGGTCTCCGCCCGCGCACCACGCCCGCCGCTCCTCGCGGTAGATCATACCCTTCGATCTTGACGCCACAATGGCGAGCGAGCGTAGAGGGCCCGCTGCGGGGGTCGAGAACGCATGGCGGTTGATTTGAGGGATGCCCAAATTCCGGTCTCAATAGGCGGCCCAGAACGAGGCAGGACGATGAGAGCCACCCAGGTGGCGACGGCGCGACTAACCCTGCGCGTCGATCTTGGCGGGGAGCGGGCGATCGGTCCGGGAAAAATTCGCTTGTTGGAGGCGATCCGCGACACCGGATCGATCACCAAGGCCGGTATCGCGCTCGGCATGTCGTATCGCCGGGCATGGCTCCTGGTCGACGATATGAACAACTGCTTCCGCGAGCCGGTCATCGCCGCTCAAGCAGGCGGAAGCCATGGCGGCGGCGCCGCCTTGACGCCCTTCGGAACCAGATTGATCGACCAGTATCGCGCGATCGAGGCCGAGGCGCACTCGGCAACCGCCGCTCGGCTGCGCGAGCTCGAGGCGGCCTGCAAAGGGGCTCAGGAAACGACGGCAGCGAAATCGCACGTTGCGCCGCGCCGCCGCACGATCGCCCGTTAGAATCACGTTCCCGGAAGAATGCGGGCGAGCCGTCGCGCGAGGAATTCGGCCACCAGCAAAGCCAGCATCGAAATCGCGATCGATATCAAGGTCAGGCGGAGGGCGCCCGCGTCGCCGCCGGGAACTTGGGTCAGGGTGTAGATCAACGAGGGCAGGGTCTGGGTCTCGCCCGGGATGTTCGACACGAAAGTGATCGTGGCGCCGAACTCGCCCATGCTGCGCGCGAAGGAGAGGATCATGCCGGCGATGACACCGGGAAGAGCAAGCGGCAAGGTGATCACCAGGAAGACCCATACCGGTGCGGCCCCGAGGGTGGCCGCGGCATCCTCCAGCCGGCGATCGACGGCCTCGATCGACAAGCGGATCGCGCGCACCATCAGCGGGAAACCCATCACGGCGCAGGCGAGCGCGGCGCCGGTCCAGCGAAACGCAAAGACGATGCCGAAGTGTTCGTCCAGGAATCGGCCGAGCGGCCCCTTACGGCCGAGCAACAACAGCAAAACGTATCCCGTTACCACCGGCGGCATCACCAATGGCAGATGAACCAGCCCGTCGAGCAGCGATTTTCCCCAGAACCGCCCGCGCGCCAGCGCCAATGCCAGAAGAATTCCCGGTATCAGGCTCGTCGTCATCGCCCAGAAGGCAACGCGCAGGCTCAGCCCCACCGCGGTCGCCTCTTCCGGCGACAGATGTAGCAATTCCGCCATTTTGCGCGTTTCGACTGATCTATTCCCGCATGTCTTATTGCAGGAACGTGAACCCGTGCTTCTCGAAGATGGGACGGGCGGCGGGCGATTTGAGATAGGTCAGATAGCCCATGACCGCCGGATTGGTCGAAATGGCCACCACAGCTATCGGATAGATGATCGGTGGATGGGTGTTTTCCGGGAAGGTACCAATGATCTTCACGGCCTTATCGGAATCGGCGTCGGTCTGGTAGACAATACCGAGGGGCGCCTCGCCGCGAGAAACCAGCGCCAACGTCGCCCGCACGTTTTCGGCGGGCGCCAGCCGGTCGGCGACGGTAGACCACGCGCCGAGCGACCCGAGCGCTGCCTTGCCGTATCTTCCAGCCGGCACCGCATTTGGGTCGGCGATAGCGAGCCGGCCATTGCCGAGCGCCTGCGCGAGCGGGAAATTCGGCCCGATGGCGAGATTGAGAGGGCTGTTGACCGGTGCGATCAAAACCAGCCGATTGGCGAGCAAATTGGCTCGCGTCTCCGGCTTGATCAAATTCCTCTTCGCCAAATAGTCCATCCAATCGAGATCGGCCGAGATGAAAATATCGGCGGGGGCGGCGGCCTCGAGTTGCTTCGCCAAGGTCGAGCTCGCGGCATAGGAGGTGGTGGTCGCTTGGCCCTTCTCGCGCTGGTAAGCGGCGTTCACCTCGTCGAGCGCGTCTTTGAGACTGGCCGCTGCAAAAATTACGAGCTTGGCATCCTGGGCTGGCGCGGCGTTATCCCACGCACCGCTCAACAATATAAGAAAGACGCATGCGAACAGACGGCGCGAAATCGGAAATGGTACGCCGCGTGCCATAATTATCTCCTTTTCCGACCGGCTTCGCGTCATATTTCATGGAATATGAAGCCACGTAAAGCCGGCCATTGACCAGCGGCGCCCCGGCGACGGGGTTGACGCTGTGTCCACGGGAATATAGCGTGAGCCGCGCTTCGAAATCGGATCAGGGGGAAACGTGGCCCGTCCTGGCGCGGCCGACGATTTTGCAGCGATCCGCGCACGCCTGGAAGAGCTGCGCCGCGACCGCGCACGGGTGTGGGGCGGCAGCGACCCCCTCGGCCGAACCACGGACATCTGCCGCCGGCGAGAAGCCGTCGTCTGAGGAAAAGCCGGGGCTTTCGCCAGCGATCCGCCGGGTCTTGTACCGGTCTGCCGCCAAGGCGCCGGGGGAGTGATCGGCATCCCGGCACGGGGAGGAGGTAAGACAGCCTGAGCCTTCACCACCCCTGCCGGCGTGCCCGTTCGCAAGACGACGTGGATCGTTCGCTGCGCTGCTCAAGGAGATGGACGCGACGATCGTTCGCGGACCGCAGGACGGCACTTGGGCACCGGGCTACTATTACGTGCTCTTCGAGGACGCAGACGGCATCAGGCTAGAGGTGAACTTTGTGCCGGGGGCTGGTGTTCTGGCGGATGGAACTCAGTTCAACCCCACGACGCGCTATTTCTGAGGCTCTAGACCCACTTATAACGGGGCGACGGCCCGACGATCTCCCAGCCGTGACGCTGTAATGCGGCTTCGGTCTTCCAAAACGGCGCCGCAGGAGGTTAGTTGAACAGTGACGGGGAAGGAGCTTGGTCCCCGTAATTGCGCCGCAAGCAGAAAACTGATCGCACGCTGCGTTTCTTCCGGCAATGTTTCTTGAGATGAGTTCTGAGCGACAGATGGCTGCGGAGTGCTGGGAGGCGAACTGGGAGGCTATCCGCCTTCAAGAGCCTACTCTGTCCTAGCGCAGTTCGCTAACAAGAACATTAGTCTAGACATGAAGTTCAAATTGGACGAAAACCACTGGCCTTGAGCCTGCGCACTCATCTGCAAGCTGTTACGAAAATTATCGGGCATCGGAACTTCGACCATTGTTGGCGTAAGCACCGTTCCGACTCCACTAAATGCCGGGCCGCCATCGAAATGCAGCTCTATCGGGATTTGGGTCTTCGGTTTTAAAGTCCACTGCGGATCAACATACCTCAGCGACCAATCAAATGATCGATTAACGGTCACGAGCGTGACGACGCCGCTATTGTTGGGGACATAGGCGGCGCAGTGGGAAAAGGCGCCGGTCTGGTCGTTCGTGTATGCACCTGCTGACCACAGCCCGAACGGAAAGGGGCGCATGGGACCTGCAGCGTGCACTGCCGTTGGTAGAAGGAATAGCAAAACGGCGGTAGCTATCGCTCCTGCGCTACGCTGAAGCATCTCGACCACCCCGCCGAATGTACAAACGTTCGACAGCCTGCCCATGTCCAGCTCCAGTCTCCCTACTGGCAGGGTTCTACCACTAAAGAAAGAGCTATTCTACTAAAACAACCATCGGTCGGAGTCCTGGATCAGAGAAGGGCGCGAGCCGTCCGGCGGCTGGAGATCATCGCCAAGCTTGCCGCGGTGCTGGAGGTCGAGCCGGCCGAGCTGCTGGGGTGCGGCTGCCGAAAGGCAAGCGGAGCAAGTAATGCGTCGTCACTCTCTCGCGGACGTTTCTCGCCGTACGGCGTCCTCGAAATCGATGGTTTTGCCAAATTCCACAAGCAGCGGGCTGACGCGATAGACGAAGTCGCGCGTCAGGTGTCGCGGGTGCGGAGCGAGGGGGCGAGCCGTTATTTCGATCAACTGGCGGCGCGAGAACGTCTGAGCACGTGCGCCCCGGCTGCCGACGCGCGGGGGTCTGGCGCGCGGCGCTCGGGATCATCTTCGCCACGGCTGCGCCCGTTTTTCTGGGGATCGAGGCGTCTTGGCGTCACGAGGAATTAAACCGACATTCACCACATTCCTGTGGTTCGTGATGCCAGGATCGCCGCGTCGGGCGTCTCGGGCAACGACAAATCGTGCTCAGCAGGTGCAGCAGGCGGCCGAACCGGCCGATTGACTGCGCCGAGCTGAAACGCAGTGCTTTGCCCGCATCAAGGCGCACCTTACCCGTCGTCATCGATCGCATCGGACCTGCGCGCCGTTCATGCTGGCGCGGGCGGTGCCCGTAGCCGGGCGATCAGCGACAGGATTCCCGCGTGAGCTCGGCCATCTGGAAGGTGACACAGGGGCCATGGCTGACGACCTTCGCACCGATCTTGATCAGCTTTTCGTTGAGGCTCGTCAGCGACCACGGCTCAGCCGCCTTGGGCAGCGCCAACGTCTGCATGAAGTTGCCTAGGTTGTAGGCGAGGGCAAGGATGAACGACGTCCCCTCATGGCTGGAGCGAGTTCGGACGGTCGCTTGACCGATAGCGCATATCTCTGCATATCGTTATATCTGAATGGAAATTACGAAGCGCCGTCGCAGATGGCCGAGCTACAAGTCGCGGAGGTGCCGCGCGAGATCGCGGTGGGCCCAGAATACGGCCTCGCGATCCTCAAGGGCGCCGATCCTAGGGCAACTGATCTGGCGCTGTTCATGCTCTCGCCCGATGGGCAGCAGATCTTCTCCCGCGACGGATTTGCACCGATAGCGCTGCCGGCGGCGGAGCGCTGAGCACCATGCGCAGCAACCAGCGCTCGAGGCGACGTCGATTACGCTGCAGCGCGTTCTTTTGCCAGCACCGACTCGGCGAGCCGCACCCAATAGCTCGCACCGAGCGGCAACACCTCGTCGTTAAAATCGTAATGTGGATTGTGGAGTATTCCGCCAGCTTCGGCGGTACCGTTGCCAATCCAGATATAAGCCCCTGGCTTCTGTTCGAGAAAGCACGCGAAATCCTCCGCCGCCATGCTCGGCAACAGGTCGCGCTTGACATTGCTCTCGCCGACGATGGTAGCCGCTGTCGCAGCTGCCATCTCGGTTTCGGCCGACGTGTTGATCAAAGCCGGGTAGCGGCGTTCGTAGCGGAGCTCCATCCGCGCGCCGCAGGCCCGGCAGGCGCCGTCAGCGATGCGCCGGATCGCGGGCTCGATCTGATCGCGCACGGCCGGATTGAAAGAGCGGGTCGTCCCCCGCAGCACCACCGTCTCGGGAATCACGTTCCAGGTGTCGCCGCCATGGATCTGGGTGATGCTGACGACGGCGCTCTCAGCCGGGTTCACATTGCGGCTCGCGATTGTTTGCAGCCCATTCACCAGTTGCGCTGCGACGACAATCGGATCGATCGCCAGGTGCGGCATCGCCGCGTGTGCGCCGCGGCCGCTGACCGTAATCTCGAAAATGTCGAACGCGGCCATCATCGGTCCCGGCCGGACCGCGAACTGACCGACCGGCACCTCGGGCCAATTGTGCATGCCATAAACCGCTTCAACCGGATAGCGCTCCAGCACTCCTTCTTGGACCATCAGCCGGGCGCCGCCCTCATTCTCCTCGGCGGGCTGAAAGATGAAATGGATTGTGCCGGCGAAATTGCGGGTCTCTGCGAGGTGCTTCGCCGCGCCGAGGAGCATTGCGGTATGGCCGTCATGACCACAGGCGTGCATACGTCCGCGATGGCATGAGGCATGAGGGACTTTGTTCTGTTCTTCGATGTGCAACGCGTCCATATCGGCGCGCAGCGCGATTGCACGATCGCCCGGCAGCGAGCCTTTGAGCGTGCCGATCACACCGGTCCGGGCGATACCGCGATCGACAGAAACGCCGAAAGATTCGAGGAGCCCGGCGACCAGTTCCGCCGTCTGATGCTCCTCGAAGGCGGTCTCGGGATGCGCGTGGATTTGGTGCCGCCACTGCGTCATCTCGGCGTGAAACTCGGCAATCCGATTGATGATCGGCATGATCCGTAATCCTCTCAGGCAGCTCCCTGGAGGTTGACAAGCTGAGGACTACCCTGTCAACAGCACCCAGTTCGCGCCTCTGGACGGAAAGGGACCTTTCCTGCCATCTTTGTGGCATGACCGATACACCGTCCGAGGCCGAAAGCGAGCTCCGCCAGGGCGAGGTTGTCGTTGCGTTGCCACCGCACAGCGACGCCGGCCTCTACTACATCGGCACGATCCACACGCCGTGGCAGACCCGCCAGGAATGCCCGAAGCGGGGCAGCCTCGACGGACCGATCTGTTCGATCGTCGTCGACGAGCGCTGGCAGATGGCGCTGACCGGTCTCGCCGGTCACCGGCGCATTCAGGTCCTCTATTGGATGCACGGAGCGCGTCGCGATCTGGTACTGCAGACGCCGTTCGCTACCATGCACACCAACGGAACCTTCGCCCTGCGCTCGCCGGTGCGGCCGAACCCGATCGCTTCATCGATCGTCGAACTGCTGGCGATCGACGGCACGACCCTGCAGGTGCGCGGGCTCGACTGCCTCGATGGCACGCCCTTGATCGACCTCAAGCCGGAACGCGGAGCGAGCGAATAGCAGGGAAGCCGCGCGGGGTTCACCTCCGCGGCGCTGACGCAGCGACCAGTACAGGCGTGGCGCGATAGAGGTCGGGGAACAGTCGCTTTAAATCCTCGATCTTCGGCAGGTCGTTGGCGACAATGTACGGATAGGTTGGATTACGCGTCAAGAAGTCCTGATGATAGTCCTCGGCCGGATAGAAATTCCGGCCGGGCTCGATCCTGGTGACGATCGCAGCATTAAACGCATTCGCCTGGTTGAGCTGGGCGATATAGGCCTCGGCAATGCGCGCCTGCCCCGGATTTGTCGGGAAGATTGCCGAGCGGTATTGAGTCCCGACGTCCGGGCCCTGACGGTTGAGCTCGGTCGGATCATGGGCGACCGAAAAATAGATCTGCAGTATGTGGCCATAGCTGACGTGACGGGGATCGAAGGTGACCTGGACCGCTTCCGCGTGCCCGGTCGTATTGGTGCCAACCATCTCGTAATGCGCCGTATCCGCGCCGCCGCCGGCATAACCGGAGACGGCACTGGTGACGCCCTCGACATGCTGGAACACACCCTGGACGCCCCAGAAGCAGCCGCCGGCGAGGACCGCGACCTCGGATGTCGCCTGCGGGTTCGACGGTTCGTCGAGCACCGGCGACAGGATCCGGCGCGCGCCCTCGGCCGCCGACGGCAAACCTCGCAACGGGAGGCCCGCGCCCAGCAGGAGCACCGTAAAGATCAACGCTAGGCGGAAAAAAGAGGATGCTTGCGGCACGCGTCCCTCCTGGAAACGGGCTCAGACAAAACCGACGACCGCATGCGGCACGTTCGGCTCGTTTAGAGAGATAATCGCGTCGCCGGAGAGTTTCACGTTCACTGATGCGAGAGCGTCGTTGAGATGTCGCGGCTGGGTGGCGTCGACGATCGGAGCGGTGATGACCCGCCGGGATAGCGGCAACGGCAGCGCCGTTTGCCTCATGGGGCGTCCAGATAACTCTCGATCGCGCGATCGAGTATCAGAACGACGTCTGCGGGCGTTGGGAGCAGGGTCGCGCAGGCGTTTCTATCGCCGTTTAACGTCAGCAGCTGACCGAAGCGCCGTTCGCCAAGGGACACTTCGTCCCGCCGCCCGGCTACGCCGAAGTGCGCGACGACATGCGGATCGCCCAAGAGGAGATCTTCGGCCTGGTCACCTCGGCGATCCTGTTTACCGATGTCGACGAGGTCATCCGTCACGGCAACGCTACCACATTGGGCCTCGGCAGCGGAGTGTGGATGTGCGATGTCAGCAAAGCCCACCGTTTGGCGAAGGGGCTGCGCGCCGGCTCGGTGTGGATCAATTGCTACCAGGCGATGGACCCGGCTGTGCCGTTCGGTGGCTAGAAGATGAGCGCCTACGGCCGCGAATCCGGCATTCAGCGGGTGGAAGAGTATTTGAATGTGAAGGCAGTCTGGATCAGAACCGCTTAGGACGGTAGGACATTACGCGAGGTCGGCGCTCCGGCGTCGCCTCGGGCGCCTCGGGCTAGAACGGGAGTAATCCTGATGAAATTCGGCATTCACAACCCATCGTGGTGGTTCGGTTCCGATCCGGCCGAAGCTTTCGAGGCGGTAAAGGCGAAAGCGCAATGGACCGAAAACCATGGCTTCGTCTGGTTCTCGGTGATGGACCACCTGATCCAGATCGGCGGCGTGGGCGCCCCCGATGAGCCCTTCATGGAAGGCTGGACCGTCTTGTCGGCACTGGCCGCGGTGACCAGCCGCATTCGTCTCGCCACGCTCGCGACCTCGGTCGGCTACCGCAATCCGGCGCATCTGGCCAAGATCGCCGCCGGTGTCGATCTGATCAGCAGAGGACGGCTGACACTCGGCATCGGCGCGGGCTATCTCGAGACCGAATACCGGCAGTATGGCTTTGAGTTCCCGGCGCGCCCGGCGGTGCGCATCCGGCAGATGGAGGAAGCTGTTCGGCTGATCCTTGCGATGTGGATCGAGAAGCGAACGACCTTTCGCGGCAGGTATTTCCATGTCGAGGACGCGATCCTCGAGCCGAAGCCGGTGCAGAGGCCGCGTCCGCCGGTGATGATCGCCGGCGGCGGCGAGCAGCTCACATTGCGCGCCGTCGCTCGCCTGGCCGATGCCTGCAATGTCGGCGGCGATCCCGAAATGGTGAAGCCCAAGCTCTCGGTGCTTCGCGGCCATTGCGATGCAGCGCAACGCGATTACGATGCGATCGAGAAGACTCACAATAACAGCTGGTTGCTCGCCCGCGACGCGGCTGCGGTGGCGGCGAAACGTGAGCGGCTGGCTGATCGCGGGCCGCTGCGGGGTTTCGTCGGCACTGTGTCCGAGGCGATCGATCTGATCGGCCAATATCAGGACGCCGGCGTGCAATTGTTGATCAACAGCGATTACCGAAACGACGCGGAGACCAACGGACTGCTCGCGTCGGAAATCATGCCGCATTTCGCGTGAGGCGGCCGAAGAAGACAGAGATTACGCCCGCCGTTTCAGCCGAAGGTGAAGGCGTAGGCCTCGACGCCCGGATCGAGGAAGCGGATCTCGAACGTATGATCGGTGATGGCACCATTCTGCCGAACAAGCTGGTAGAGCCGCTGCCCCATCACGACGCCCTGGCCGTCGGCATCGACATCGGCGCCATGGCTGTCGCCGGGCAGTGCGCCGTCAATCGTCACGCGGAAGCGAACGGGATTGCCCTTCTGCGCGGAGCCGAGAACGAGGTGGAGATCGCGCATGGAACCGGTAGACTATGCTGCCCTCATTCTTATTGAGAACGGCACGATCTTCACCGATCGTCCAATCCCCTGACAGGCCCCATTCGTTGAGTTGCGGCGTCCCGACGGCATAAACGTGCGAGACACCTTTGACGGCGCCGCCCGGTGAAACGTACTTCTCGGTTCGGGCATAGCCGATATAGGTCTCGGCCGACCGAACGTCTTCGGTGTCCGAGGCCGCTTCGGCCCCGGAGGCGTTTACGGCGACCAGACCGCCGGGCACATCGGTCTCGCCGGCTTTTGGGAGAAGCTGCTGGATCACATGTTCGGAGGCGGCGTAGTCGCCTTCGCCGAACGAATGGTCGCGGATGCGACCCTGCGCGTCGATGAAGTAGTCTGCCGGCCAATAGCGGTTCTTGAAGGCGCGCCAAATCGCATAGTCGTTATCGATCGCCACCGGAAAGCTGATCTTCAGGTCCGCAACGGCTCTTTTTACGTTATCGACATTTTTTTCGAAGGCGAATTCCGGAGTATGCACGCCAATCACTACAAGCCCTTGGTCCTTATATTTTTTGGCCCAGGCCCGGATATAGGGGATCGAGCGCAGACAATTGATGCAGGAATAGGTCCAGAAATCGACAACGACGACCTTGCCCTTGAGGGCCTCCGGGGTCAGCGGCGGCGAATTCAGCCACTGGACGGCACCGGACAAAGAAGACATCGCCCCTTCGTCCGGGAAATCTTCTACCTGCACCTCCGGCTGTGCCTGCGCCGGCGGGGGCGGATTGCCGGCCATCGCCAAGGGGCTGTCCACTACCGAAGGCTTAACCCGCACCTCCGTTTGCCCCGACATCGTCGCGGGAGGATTGCCCGTCATCGCTCCGGGGCCGCCTTCCGGCGAAGGCTGCCCAGAAGCGGCGGGATTGAGCTTGTCGACCAGGCCCTGTTCTAGAGGGGCCGTGCTCGCGAGCGAAACCTGGGTGAGAAACCTCGTGTCGAGGCCCAGCGCGATGACGACGACGCCCGCAAGGACCGCGGCACCCAGGCCCCGCCTTATCCACTCGCCGGCGCCGAGCGAGCGCTTCATCGCGGCAAAGACCCGGCCGCCGATCACTAGGGCTAGCGCGAGCGAAGTCGCCGCGCCCGCCGCATAGGCTGCCAATAATAGCGAGGTCTGAATATTTGCCCCTTGAAGAGCCGCTCCGGTCAGGATCAAGCCAAGTACCGGGCCGGCACAGGGCGCCCAGAGCAAGCCCGTCGCAACGCCCAGCAAAAGCGACGACAGAACCGTCGAACCGCTTGCCCCGGAGCGCCGGTCTGCGGCTTCGGACAGGCGCGAACCCAGCGCGACGACCGGTCGCGTCAACCGATCCGACAGCGCAGGGAACAACAGGGTGACGCCGAATAACGCTAACAGGGCCAGCGCTGCAAAGCGGCCGTACTCGTTCGCCTGAACCGCCCATCCGCCGCCGACGGCGGCGAGAGTCGCCACCGCCGCGAAGGTCGCGGCCATGCCGGCCAGCATCGGCAGACCGCTGCTGACGAATGGTTTATCCAACCGTGCGAACACAAATGGCAGCACGGGTAGGATGCAGGGGCTAATAATCGTCAGAGCGCCGTCGAGAGAGGCAAGCACGAACAAGATCATGGATGTGAGCTACCCGTATCAGGCGATCGCGGGCTTAAAGGTCATGGCAACCCCGTTCATGCAGTAGCGCAGGCCCGTTACCTTGGGGCCGTCGTTGAAGACGTGACCGAGATGCCCGCCGCAACCGTTGCAATGGACCTCCACTCGGGTCATGCCGAGAGAGGAGTCCTGATCGGTGCCGACGGCGTTATCGTGCAGCGGCGCCCAGAAACTTGGCCACCCGGTGCCGCTCTCGAACTTGGTCTCCGACGAAAACAAGCCGTGATCGCAGCCGGCGCAGGCGAAGACGCCTGAGCGATGCTCATTGAGGAGTGGGCTCGAAAAGGGGCGCTCCGTCGCGCTCTGCCGCAGTACCGCGTACTGATCCGGCGTCAGCAGCTTGCGCCACTCGGCATCCGTGTGCGCAACCTGGAATGTCTCGGCTGCCGCCGAGACAGTAAAAAGCCGTGATGAGCCAAGCCATGTCGCCAGCCCGATGGCGCTGTTCGTCAACAAGAAACGTCTCGTCAACATTGAGTGAGCCCTCTTACGGTGCAAGCTCCGACGCAGGTCAATATCAGATGCGCCTCGAGGCGGTATATTTGAGCAGGCGTAAGGAGCGTCACGCGATCGTGAATGCCGGCGCGCGCCGCGGGTCCGGAATGCTTCAACGTCAAAGCGGTCTGGATCCGGACCGCATAGGCGAGGCCCGGTCCCGCAGCGGGTAGCGGCTCTGGCCGCTCCCGCTGCCCGGCACTATGCAGCTCTTGTTTCGAACCCCGCGGGCCGGCGCGCAAGTACAACCTTCTGCGCCGAGCGGCCGAAGAAATGGTAACCCGATCCACCCTCGGCCAATAGCTCGAGGAATGCATCAGGCTCGGTAATCCTGACGCAGCCCAGAACATCGGCGCCGCGGGCGAGAAAGGCACCGGGCAGCATCCCGACAGTCGGGCCGACGACCGTGACCCGAGCTTCAGGCCGGATCAACGCCAGCAGGTACTCGAGCGTTTTGTTGACCAGGGTTGAGCCGGTGATGAGCACGACATCGGCACTCGGCAGGATTTCGGCGGCTCGCTCGGCCGGACGGAAGAACGGCAGCTCGTCGGCCTTCAACGTGGCGGGGTCCTGTTCGAGCACGAGAAAGCTTTGGCCGCGGCGCTTCAGCTCCTTCAGGAACGGAACAAAAGCGCCGACCACCACGACCTTGTCGCCGGGACGGATATCGGTCGCGTCGAAGGCGTCGATGCCGGGACAAAGCTCGACGTCCGAGTGCGGCCGGCGCTGCCAGCACACCTCGGCAAGGGCATTGACGGCGGCAATTCCGACGGCGCGGCGGATCCCATGACCGGAGAGGGCTTCGCGCGCCAGATCGGCCGCCCGGCGCCCTCGCAATTTGCCGGGGAACGGCATCGCCATCGTCGAACTTGGGCAGCATACGGCTTCAGGGATCGATTTGATCGGCGTGGCGCTGGCCCCGGCGGCGCCGTTGCTGAGCTTGACCCCGGTGAAAAACAGCCCGACCACCGCTCTCTCGACCGTGATCTCGTCGAGCTCCGGGCCGAGGATTGTGCCGATCGTTGCGATCGTCTCGCCGATGATCGAATTGTCTTCGGTCTGCATGATTGCTCTGCTTCTGGTTCCAGCGGTCATCCTAGCAGGGTTGGCCTGCGGCATAAACCCGCCGGGCTGGCAAACGCGATATCCGATAGGATAGAACGTGCGGCCGCCGTAGCAAGGAGATCGTCATGAAAATCAGCGCCCGCAACCAGCTCAAAGGCAAGATCGTCGGGGTCACCAAGGGTCAGACAACCGCACACGTCCGCATCGATATCGGCGGCGGAGTGATCGTCACCTCTTCGATTACCAATGAGGCCGTCGACGATCTCGCTCTCACAGTCGGCGATGACGCGTTTGCGGTGATCAAGGCGTCGGATGTGATGGTCGCCAAGTGAGGCGGCGCGACCTCTTCGGTCTTAGCGCCGGTGCGATCGCCGGCCTCGCCTTTGCGCCATCGCTCGCCGAGGCAAGGCCCTTCACCGATTCCGCCGAGCGTCGGGTCGATATCCCTGACGCGGTGCACCGCGTCTTTCCGGCTGGGCCGCCGGCCTCTGTTGCTCTCTATATGGTGGCCCCTGAGAAGATGCTGGGGTGGACCAGGGCGCCGAGCCCGGAAGCGCGGGCCTTTCTGCCCGCGCGATATGCGGAGCTACCCGAACTCGGCCGGCTTACCGGTCGCGGCAATACGGTCAATCTCGAAAACGTCGTCCGGTTGATGCCCGATCTGGTTCTCGATGTCGGCGATACGAGCGCGACCTATGTGTCGCTCGCCGACCGGGTCCAGGAGCAGATCCATATTCCCTCGGCGCTGATCGGTGGGCGTCTCGTCGAAACCCCCACGACGTTGCGCACTGTCGGCGCCGTGCTCGGGGTTCCGGAGCGCGCGGACACGCTCGCCAGCTACGCGGAAGGCGTGCTTGCCAACGTCCAGAATGAGACGGCGAAGATACCGCCGGGGAGGCGGCCGGGCGTCTACATCGCGCGCGGGCCGCACGGGCTCGAAACCGCGGTCGCCGGTTCGATCGGCAGCGAGGTGGTCGATCTTGTCGGCGCCCGCAACGTAGCAGGCGAAGAAACCGCACCGCGCACGATCGTCGACGTCTCGGCGGAGCAGATCCTCGCGTGGCAGCCCGACGTGATCCTGACCGTTGATCGGCGCTTTCACGCGACGATCCGCACCGACCCGGTGTGGCGCGACGTCAAGGCGGTCCAGGCCGGGCAGGTCCACTTCGTGCCTGATCTGCCGTTCTCCTGGCTCGACAATCCACCGGCGCCCAATCGGTTGATCGGGCTGCTATGGCTCGGCAAGCTGCTCTATCCTGTGTCGTTCCCACAGGACATTCGGGCCGAGGCCCGCAGCTTTTATGCCCTCTTCTACCAGCAAGAGCCGAGTGACGCCCAGCTCGACGGACTTCTCGCCGATCCGCCGGCGTGAGCCTTCGTCGGCTTCTGGCTACCGCGCGATCGTCATCGGCGCCGCTCTGGCCCTCCTACTGATAGTCGTTGTTGCCGTCGCCCTCGGACCTTACCAGCTCTCGGCAAGAGACCTCTTCGCGTTCCTGGTGGCCAAGGCGACCGGTGCCGCCTCGCCGCTGCCGGCATCGGCCGAAACCGTCATCCTGCAAATTCGTCTGCCCCGGATATTCGCCGCGACCGCCGTCGGCGCGGCGCTCGCGGCCTCGGGAGCGGCCTACCAGTCGCTGTTCCGCAATCCGCTGGTTTCACCCGATATCCTGGGCGTCTCCGCCGGCGCGGCCTTCGGCGCGGTGGTGGGCATCTTCTTGTCATTGCCGGTCCTTGCGATAGAAGCCGCATCCTTTGCCGGCGGGCTGGCGGCGGTGATCATCGTCTATGGCATCGCCGCGACGATCCGTGGCCGCGACGCGGTGTTGGTGCTGGTTCTCGCCGGCGTCGTCATCGGCGCGCTGTTCGGCGCCGGTGTCGGGCTGCTGAAGTATCTCGCCGACCCCTACAACCAGCTGCCGGCTATCACCTTCTGGCTGCTCGGCAGCCTGGCGGCGATCAACCCGCGCGATCTGACGAGCTTGTTGCCGGCGGTGGCGATCGGATTGGTGCCGCTGGCTCTGCTGCGCTGGCGCATTGACGTGATGACACTTGGCGACGAAGAGGCAACCGCCCTCGGTCTCGACACTCGCATGCTGCGCATCGTCGTGATTGCTGCGGCGACCTTGATGACCTCGGCCGCGGTCGCGGCAAGCGGGATCATCGGCTGGGTCGGGCTCGTCGTGCCGCATCTCGCGCGGCTCACGGTAGGGCCGGCGTTCACCCGGCTCCTGCCTGTCAGCGTCCTGTTGGGCGCGGGCTATCTGCTCGCCGTCGATACGGTGGCGCGCACTCTCGGCGCCGTCGAGCTGCCGCTGGGCGTGCTGACCGCCGCGTTCGGCACGCCGGTGTTCTTGTGGCTCCTGGCCTTCAGCCGACGCCCGGCCTGGTCGTGAGCGCGCCGCGGCTAACGATTGAGGACCTGAGCTACGGCTATCCCGGGCATGTCGTGGGGCACGGTATCAGCTTCACCGTCGGTGCCGGCGAAGTCCTGTGCGTGCTCGGGCGCAACGGCGAAGGCAAATCGACATTGTTCAAGACGATCCTCGGTCTGCTGCGCCCGCGGGCCGGCACCTTGCGGGTCGACGGTGAGCCTATCGCGGGCTGGAACCCGCGCCGACGAGCCCTGACATTTGGGTACGTGCCGCAGAATGGCGGCGGGACATTTCCGTTTACGGTTGCCGAGCTGGTGCTGATGGGACGCACCGCGCATCGCGGGCCGTTTGCCGCTCCGTCGGCTGCCGATCGTGAAGCGGCAGACGAGGCAATTGCCACCCTCGGCATCGGCCACCTCGCCGCGCGCGAATGGGTACGGGTTAGCGGCGGCGAACGGCAGCTCGCCTTGGTCGCGCGCGCCCTGGCGCAGGAACCGCGGATCCTGGTCCTCGACGAGCCGACCGCGAGCCTCGATTTCGGCAACCAGGTGCGGGTTCTCAGCGCCGTTCGCGGGCTTGCCGAGACCCGCTCGCTGAGCGTGCTGCTGTCGACCCATCATCCCGAGCAGGCTTTTGCCTGCGCCGACAGGGTTGCGGTGCTGGCCGGCGGCGAATTGCTGCGGATCGGCGCCCCTGCCGAGGTTGTCACCGCGGAGACGCTTGCCGCCTGTTATTCGGTCGATGTCGCTGTGCTGCCGGTAGCGGACGACCGCTACCGCGTATGTGTGCCGCGGTCATATCTCTTGTGAGAATTTTCATCGGCCACAATGTGGTGATCTCGATCTGTCGCCGAGCGGGGCGGGTATTCGATGCATGACTCACCCCGAGTGACGAAAGTGACCGGGCCACTGCTCTTCTTCGGCGGTCCTTACAGCAATTTGAGGCGACAAGAGCGATCTTGGCGGAGGCGCGTCGCCGCGTCGTTCCGCCCGATAACATCGTGTGCACCGGGGATCTCGCAGCCTACTGCGCGGACCCGCAAGGGGTCATCGACTGAGGAGGACCGGAATGATCGATCACACCGGCATTGGCGTTGCGGACGTAGGCCGATCCGCCGCTTTCTACGACATGGCTTTGGAGGCGCTGGGATTACGCCGAGTGATGCAGATGCCGGAGAACGTCGGGTCCGACGCCATTGGTTACGGAGTCAGCTTTCCAATCTTCTGGATTGATCATTTCCACCCGCACTCCGTGCGACAGCACACCGCCTTTGCGGCGAAAAGTCGGACTGAGGTCGATGCCTTCCATGCTGCTGCACTCAAGGCGGGCGGCACCGATAATGGCGCTCCTGGCCTGCGGAGGCCAAATTATTACGCAGCATTTGTGCTCGATCCGGATGGTAACAATATCGAGGCGGTCTTCCGCGGTGACTGATAGGAGGCACCAAGGCGAAGCGCAAGGGTGCAGAAAGTCATTTGTGGACGGCCCGTCGCCGGCGAAGGATGTTGAGATCAGTATTAGATGAGGCGGTTCATGATCCCATCCCGCAGCTTGCTTGACACTGTGCAGGTGCCGGTGCTGCACCTGTTGTAACGAGGAGGCGAAATATGTTGCAGGCGGATCGTCGCGTCGTCGTAAGCCATGTCGGTAGCCTGGTGCGGCCGCCGGCCATGATCCCGTATCTGGAAAAAATTCGCGATAAAGAGCCCTATGACGAGGCAGCGTTCGAAAACTGCCTCACCGACTCCGTTGCCGAGGCGGTGCGGCTTCAGGCCGAGGCGGGCATCGACGTCGTGAGCGACGGTGAGTACGGCAAATCCGTCAACTGGGCCTTCTATGTCCACCGGCGCCTCTCCGGCCTCACCTGGCGGCCATATACGGCGGAAGAGGCGAGAGACCCGACGATCGCCGTCATCGGCGGCCGCGATCGCGAGGCGTTCCCGGAGTTCTATGGCGAATACGACGCCCGCGTCCTCGCCAATGCCCGCGCCGCTGGCCGGGCGATCGTCACTGGCGCAATAACCTATACCGGAACGGCCGAGCTGCAGCGCGACATCGCCAATCTCAAGGTGGGCCTAGCCAAGGTGAAAGGCGTGACTGGATTCTTGCCGGTGGTGGCGCCAGCGAGTGCGCTGCCCAATGCCAAAAACGAGCACTACCGCG
>Ga0306923_10001342_pt1 | contig 21649 bp, 19 predicted proteins | sample sta12Can44000108_FD_203841 | JGI IMG/M metagenome (GOLD analysis project Ga0306923, IMG submission 203841) | Lab enrichment of tropical soil microbial communities from Luquillo Experimental Forest, Puerto Rico - statanox.12C.anox.44.000.108 (v2)... | ecosystem: Environmental > Terrestrial >... | reverse complement strand
ACACGGTGAGCGACGTAGACAACGCCAACGAAAAGCATCCGGACGAAATCACCCTGCTACTCTACGTCGAACGACAGTTGGAGCGCGAGGCGGCCCACGAAGTGTCTCTCCACACGCAGACGTGCACGCGATGCCTGACGTTGTTGCGCGCGCTGGACCGGGAATCGCGGTTGCTGACACGGTCAATGGTGGAAGAGGACGAGCCGCTGCCGGCGCGGCTGACGGAGTTTCACGACAAAGCGAAGCGGTCGATGCAGTGGATCTGGGGAGTGGTCTTTGGGTTGGCGGTGCTGGGCGTATACGCGCTCTACACCGGATACATCGAGCCCTGGGAGCAACAACTGGAGCAGGCTGGCTTTGGGGGAAGCAACCTCGTGAGCTTGTTGGTGTTTCAGGGCGCGTTCTGGAAAGGGTGGCAGTCCATGGTGACATTGGTCGAGTTGGTAGCGGTGATGAGCATCGCGGGATTCGGTCTGTTCGCGATTCGGCGATATTTGCGGCGAGGCGCGGCTTTGGCAGTGGTGTTTGCGAGCCTGGGATTGATTGCGTCGTTCGCTCCCCGATCGTCAGCGTCCGAATTCCGAAACGCGCAGACCGTCGAAATCAAGAAGGACCAGACTATCAAGGGCGACCTCTTGGCCACGGGTGAAATTGTGCACGTAGCCGGCACGGTGGATGGCGATGTATATATTGCCGGGAAGCAGGTGGAAGTGTCCGGCCATGTGACCGGGGACGTCATCTGCGCTTGCCAAAGCCTGAGAATCAGCGGACAAGTGGATGGAAACGTGAGGAGCGCGTTAAACAATTTGACGATTACGGGATCGGTGGGGCACAGCGTCACGTGCTTTTCCGAGACGCTAACGCTCGACCCGGGCGGAAAAATCGGCAAAAGCCTGACGAGTTTTTCGGAGTCACTCAACGTCAGTGGCAGCCTGGGCCGCGATCTGCTGGCGTTCTTTAAGAGCGGCGTGGTCGAAGGCAATATCGGCGGAGACCTGCGCACCAAGGGCGGTTCGCTGAGAATCGCGGATTCCGCGTCCATCGACGGAAAAGCCAGCTGGATCGGCGATAATCCGGCGGAGGTAGCCTCTGGCGCCAAACTGGCCTCGCCCTTGGAGTACAAGAAGTTCGAACACCGCTCGGGAGCGGATCGTGGAGCGGGTTACTACGTGTGGCGGGTGATCTGGGCGGCGGCGTTCATTCTGTTTGGGCTGGCTCTGATTTCCGTTATGCCACTGTTTTCGCGGGAAGCGACCGATAACGTGGAGAATGTGGGAGCTTCGTTTGGATTGGGTGTGCTGGTGGCGTTTGCGGTGCCGATTGCGGCGGTGATCGCGTGCGTCACGGTGGTGGGATTGTTCGTGGGCTTGTCATCGCTCTTCCTGTGGTATGCGTCGCTGTACTTTGCGCAGATCATTGTGGGTGCGGCGGTGGGGCAGTGGATTCTTGGGCGCGCGCATGAGACCTGGGGCCTGATCGGGCGGATGACGGTAGGAGTGATCCTGCTGCGGGCCGGAATGGCGCTGCCGTACCTCGGAACGTGGCTGAAGATTGCGGTGATTGTGTGGGGGATCGGTGCGATTTCGCTGGCGATTTACCGGCGTTTGCAACCGGTGATGGCGCCGAGCATTCCGGCGGTGCCGACGGCTCCGCTGAGCGCGCCGTTGCCGCCGAATACGACGGTGGGTGGCATCTGAAGAAGGTGGAGCTGGGAGTCGGGAGCAAGACCTTGATGGGGAAGGAAGCAAAGAGCCAGGAAATCGAGACGTAGCGAAATAAGGAAAGACCGTTCGGAAAAGAAATGAGCCCCGGAACTTCCGGGGCCCGTTGCCTTTTGCGGAGGCGGAAAGATTAAGGTACGCGCACCTTGGCTACCGCGAAGGTTGGGTTCACGTTGTTGAGGTAGAGGGTGCGTATCGAAGCCGTAGTTACGTTCGCAAGACTCGGGGTGTCGGTGACGCCGTCATACAGTGTGGTGGTGTACGTGAGAGCGATCGGCGCCGCGGGCAAATTGGAATTCAAGAACGAGACGTAGGCGGGCGGCGCGAAGTAGAAACCGGAGGTCCCCACATTCGAAGGTGTCCCGGGCAAACGGGAGAAGCGCAACATCACGTTGTTAGCAGTGGCGGTGATGACGGTGTTCCCGCCCGAGGTTCCGGTGGTTACGTTTTGAACCTGCAGACGAACCTGTTGACCGGCAAGGATATCGCCGAGACCGGCAAAGCCGAGACCGGAGGGATTGGGGAGTTGGCTGGTCAGCGTCTTGGTATCGATACAGAAAACGTTGTTGGTCGTGCCAGCCGTCACGAAAATACCGGTGCCCCAAGTGGTCGTCTGCGCCTCGAGAATGGCATTTCCAGAAACGGAGACTTTGTCGGCAAGAATGACGCCGTAAACATTCGTTGTGGAGGTCGGATAAATAATGCCCTCGACCTCGTCGACGGCGGTCACATCCAACACGTCGACCTCGGAAGCGGTAAGGACACCGGCGGAGCTGAGGTTCGAATCGACGCTGACGGTGCTGCCGACCTTGATACAGGATTGCGGAGTGCCGCTGGAACAGCCGGTATAGGCGCTGCCATTCGGGGAAGCGTCATATTCGGTGTTGCCGTTGAGAACAGCGGTGATTTTCTGACCGCTCACGCCATTTTGAACGGTAATGCTGCTGCCGGCGGAATAGGCGGTGACCGTGCCCGTGAAATCCTCGATGGTATCAACCGAGCCGGACGGTATCCCAATGCGCGGAGTGGTGATGAACGAGAGCACTTGCGGTTGAGAGAAGTCCACGCTCAGGCCGCCCGCGGTTGTGATGGCGTTACTGAGATTCAAATTGAGCCCGATCCAAACGTTTTGGTTGGCCGAGAAGGCCTGATTCAACGAAAGGGGGATGGTGAAAATCGCACCGGCCGGAAGATAGCAGACCGCACCCGTGACGCAGGAGCCGCCGGAACCGGTAGTCCAGGTGATGGTGGAACCGGAGGCATTGACGAAAACGTTGGAGGTGGCGGTGGTAGGACCTAGGGTAACGTTTAAGGTTGTATAAGTCGCGGCAGCAACCTCGGCGGCGTCAAGAATAAGAGCGGAATCCGTAACCAGGCGGGTGGCTTCAACGCTGCCCACGGCCGGGGCAAGTGGCACGGCGCTTCCCGTAGAGGGAACGAGGCTGAGGCCTGCGATCGGGAGGGTGAAACTCAAAAGATTGAGCCCAGTGGGAGGCGTGTCATAGAGCGTGATCGTTAATTTGGCGTTGCTCGAGCAGTCTGTGCAGGGTGTGGAGTTGTGCAGTCCGCTGCACGAAGTCAATGCCAGGCCCGCGGCTGCAAGGACAACCATAAGAACACGTTTCAGGTTCATGCAATTACCCCAGTTGGAATTGGAAGTCGCACGCCACCTCCGGCGGCTTGGGACGACCCGTGATCTCCCAAAACACTCTAACCCGCCCAAGACGAGGGAATTTGGAAGGAAACGAGAGCGGTGCTCAACTACTAAAGAGCTTCGGCCGCGGGGGAGAGGCGAGAGCTCCGAAAATACGTGTGGTATCGTTAAACGAGAAACTACCACGCGGGAGGGGTGAGGACGTTCTGACAAAAAGACGAGCCAAGCCGGAAATATCCGAACCAGAGAGGCCCCGGACCTCGGCGAGCGAACGGGTGTATGTACCCTTGGAGCAGGAGTTTGTGCCACGAGGGAGCCAAGCCCCATTCCGAGAGACTCCCGGGAAGGCCATTTCGGATAGGGAAGGCCAGTTGCCCGGAAGACCGAGCATGGAAGAAGTGTTCGGCCCCGGAGGATTGCTCGAAAGGTGCCTGATGGGCGGGTACGAACACCGGCCGGCGCAGCTTGAAATGGCGCAGGCGGTGGACCACGCGTTCGAAAATCACCACCACGCGATCGTGGAAGCGGGCACGGGTACCGGGAAGACGCTGGCGTACCTGTTGCCGGCAATTTGCAGCGGGCGGAGAGTGGTGATTTCGACGGCCACGAAATCGCTGCAAGAGCAGCTGTACCAGAAGGACGTGCCGTTCCTGCAGAAGCACTTCGCGCCGAATTTGAAGGTCGCGGTGATGAAGGGGCGGTCGAATTTTCTTTGCCTGGCGAAGATGCACGCGCTGGCGGACCAGCCGATGCTGAGGGGAATGGAAGAGGTAGATGCCTTTCGACAGATTCGGAATTGGTCGAAGCTTACGGAAACGGGAGATCGCGCGGAGTTAACCTTTTTGCCGGATGATTCGGAATTATGGTCGCGGATCGATGCGCGACGGGAGACCTGCACCGGGAAGAGATGTCCCCAGTTCGAGCAGTGTTTCCTGACGGCGATGCAAACGCGGGCACGCGAAGCGGACATTATCATCGTGAACCATCACTTGTTTTTCGCGGACCTGGCGCTGAAGCAGGACGATTTTGGAAGCATCCTGCCGGAATATTCGGCGGTGGTGTTCGACGAAGCGCACGAGCTGGAAGATGTGGCCAGCGATTATTTTGGGCAGGAGATTTCGAATTTCCGGTTTGAGGAGCTGGCGCGCGACGCGGACCAGGCCATCCGCATGGCGCACCTGGGGGTACCCAGCTTATTGCGAAGGACGCAGCGGATTCGCGAGAAGAGCCGCGCGTTTTTTGATGCCTTTCCGCCGCGGGACGGACGGTTTCCGTTTTCGCAGCCGGAGCGGGAAGCCTTTCTCGAGCAGAATCGCGAGGCGTATGATGCGCTGCACAACGCGCTGAAGAGTTTCGAGACGGAGATTGCGGCGCTAACGCAGAGGCCGGAAGAGTTGGTGCGCATCGCGCGGCGAAGCTTTGAGATTCGCCAGGAATTTTCGTTCCTATTCGAATCGAGCGAGAAGAATTACGTGTACTGGTTTGAACGGCGGAATAAGGGTGTTTTTCTGGCAGCGACGCCAATCGATGTGAGCCAGATTCTCCGCGAAAAGCTGTTTGAAGCGTTCGATACCGTGATCCTGACCTCGGCGACGCTGACCGTTGCGGGACGATTCGAATTTATTCGTCAACGGATGGGCCTGGATCACGCGAAGGAAACGGCGCTGTCACCGGAATTCGATTATCAGCAACAGGCGTTGTTGTATCTGCCGCGACGGATGCCGGACGTGCGGGACGGGCGATTCGCGGAGAAGGCGGCAGACGAAATCGCGACGTTGCTGGCGCTGAGCGAAGGTCGAGCGTTTTGTCTGTTCACCAGCTATTCGCAGATGAATGAGCTTTTCGAGCGATTGCGCGAGCGGCTGGATTTTCCGTTGTTGCTGCAGGGCACGGCGCCGCGTTCGGTATTGCTGGAGCGCTTCAAGACCACGGCGAACGCCGTGCTATTCGCGACCGCCAGTTTCTGGCAGGGCGTGGACGTGCCAGGCGAACAACTCTCGTGCGTGATCGTGGACCGTTTGCCATTTGCGGTTCCGAGCGACCCGATCGTAGCGGCACGCGTGCGGGCATTGCAGGACGATGGGCGCAATCCCTTCGCGGAATTTCAGGTGCCCGAGGCGGTGTTGTCGCTGAAACAGGGGTTTGGACGGCTGATTCGAACGAAGACGGATCGCGGGGTGTTGGCGCTGCTGGACACGCGAATCCAGCGGATGCCATATGGTAAAATTTTTTTGGAGTCTTTGCCGCGCTATCGCAGGACCAACGATCTGGGGGAAGTCGAGCGATTTCTGGGCGCCGGCAACCCCGATGCTTTGCCAAACGCGTCCTTTGCAACTCGGGGCCGGCAAAGGAGCGGACACACCTAAGGATGCGCCGAGAAGAGAGAGCCAGCTAGCACACATGTTTCAAGTGAGCGTAGAAGAGACGTTTTCATCGGGGCACGCGCTGCGTGGGTACAAGGGGAAATGCGAAAACCCGCATGGGCATAACTACCGCGTGCAGGTGACTTTGGAAGGGCCGCAGTTGGACGGGATCGGCTTGCTGATCGATTTTTCGCAGCTGAAAGAAGTGATGCGCGGAATTATCCGGAAGCTCGACCACCAGTTCATTAACGACCTGGAGCCCTTCACGACCGTGAATCCCTCGGCGGAAAACATCGCCAAATATTTTTACGATGAAGTCAGCGGGAAGTTGACGGGCTTGCCGCCCGGCGCGCGCGTGACCGACGTGGTGGTGTGGGAGACGGACACGGCGATGGCGAAATACCGGCCGGGGGCGTAGAGTGTGGGATAAGGCGGAGGGCGAATGAACCGCTCTATTTTCATCATTCTGGTTCCGGCGCTGCTGGTCGCGGCGGGCTACATCATGGTTCTGCGGATGATGGGGCTGGCGCCGGGCTATCCGCGACTGGTCATCGCCATGATCTTGTTTTTCGGCGGGATTTACTGGCTTTCCAAGCGATCGGCAAAAAAGGCGAAGAGTCGTCCATAGCCGAAGGTCTTCCCTTCGGGTGCATTATGCATATCACCGAGATCTTCAAATCCATTCAGGGTGAAGGAAGCCGCGCCGGGCAGCCGTGTATCTTTGTGCGGCTGACGGGATGCAATCTGCGGTGCGTGTGGTGCGATACCGCGTATGCGTTCTCGGGCGGCCAGAAGATGAGCGTGGAAGACGTCCTAGAGCGCGTGGAACTCCTGAATCGGCGATCGGATGGGCTGCCGGGCGGCGTTCCGTTAGTGGAACTAACCGGCGGAGAACCGCTGTTGCAGGAGGAAATTTATGCGCTGGCGGAACGGCTGCTGGCGGCGGGCTACACGGTGATGGTGGAAACCAGCGGCGAGCGCTTCGTCGGGCGCTTGCCTAAGGACGTCATCCGCATCGTAGATGTGAAGTGCCCCGATTCCGGGGAAGCCGACACGTTTGAGGTGAAAAATCTGGCGGAGCTGAAGCCGAAGGACGAAGTGAAATTCGTAATCAGCAGCCGCCGGGATTACGAGTTTGCGCGCAACTTCACCCGCGAACACGAGTTGGAAGACAAGGTAAACGAAGTTTTATTTGCGCCGGTCAACGAGGATCCGCAGGGTAAGTGGCAGGGACTCGAGCCGCGGCAATTAGTCGAATGGATGCTCGAGGATGGCCTCGGCGTGCGGTTGAGCCTGCAACTGCACAAGATCGTGTGGGACCCGGCGGTGCGCGGCGTTTGAACCGCCCCTATTCGCAGAAGATGCGAACCTTCTTGCCGCTACTTTCATCGACATGAACGTCAAGCTGCTGGAGCGCCCGCTCCAGATCCTGCCCACGCAAACGTGAAAAACTGGCGATGTCGATGCCATTCGCGGACAGCTTTTCCTGAACATGGTGGGGCAGCAGGACATGCAATCCCGCGGAGGCGCGCAGAAAACTCAAGGGAATGCGGACATTGATGTTGTCGCTGCTGCCCGGCTTTTCGACTTCCACCCGGAGATAGCGGAGAGGTCGGCTATCGGTGGCTTTGGATTCAGGCGCTGAGCTTTCCGGTTCTGCTCGAGAGCCGGAAACAGCGTCCAGTTTGTTCAATAATTTTTCGGCTTCCTCGGTCGTGATTTTTCCCTGAGCGAGCAGTTCGAGGACCTTCTTGCGTTCGGCGGACATGATGTCGCTCCTTTCAAAATCAACTGAGCTTGTTGAGGGCTTCTTCAACGGAGATTTCCCCGCGGGCAATTTGCTCGAGGACGTAAAGGTTCGGGGAGGGAGCCTCAAAATCGCGATCCAGTGCGGCCGCCAGGGCGTTCAAGCGGTTTTTCACCGTGGGATAACTGATGTTGAAGAGGCTTTCCATTTTTTTGATGGTGCCGTGATGACGGATGAAAGCGATGACAAAGGCCTGATCTTCCGGGGAAAGTTTGCCCAGCGGGGAGAGTTCGAATTCGCCTTCGACGTGAACCGCACAAGCGGGGCAGGAGAGGCGAGCCAGCTTGAGTGGCGCAGCGCAGGAGGGGCAGTTGGCTTTGGAAATGTCCATGATGGACTCCGTAATATTATATAACTACACTAATGTATTAAGTTAATCAAGAATATTACAGGATTATGTGACTTTATTATGGTTATCCCAACACAGCAAGGAAGTCGTTTCGAACCCTCTGGTTAGAAACGGCTATACTCGAAAGGGGAGGATTGCCGGGTGAAAGCGGTGGTGCTGTTGAGCGGGGGAATGGATTCCTGTGTATGCGCAGCGATCGCGCGCGAGAAACACGGGGCGGGAAATGTTGCCTTACTGCACGCCATGTACGCGCAGAGGGCGGAGCAACGCGAACGCCGCGCTTTTGACGAGATTGCGAGGTTTTACGGAATCCGAGCCACGCTGGTGGTGAAGTTGCATCATTTTCAAGCCATTGGGGGGTCCGCGCTCACGGACGGGAGAATCGCAGTGCCGGAGAATCGCCTCGACGAAGCGCGCGCCGGAAGCACGATTCCCGTGACGTATGTGCCGTTTCGCAATGCTCATTTTTTGAGTGTCGGAGTGAGTTGGGCGGAAAGCATTGGAGCGGGCGCGCTATACATCGGGGCCGTGGCGGAAGACAGTTCGGGATATCCGGATTGCCGGCCGGAATACTATCGGGTGTTTCAGGAACTGATTCGCGTGGGAACGAAGCCGGAGACGCGGATCGAAATGGTCACGCCGGTGATCGCGATGAAGAAGAGCGAAATCGTCCGGCGCGGCAGAGAGTTGGGAGCACCGCTGCACCTGACCTGGTCGTGTTATCAGGGAGAGGAACTCGCGTGCGGGAAGTGCGACAGTTGCCTGCTACGTTTGCGGGCCTTCGCGGAAGCGGGCACGGAAGATCCGATTCGGTATCAGAAGGAAGCGCCGCGTCCGGTCTGAGAATCTCCCCAAATCGATTGGATTCTCGTGAAGTTGAGCGATAATGGGGGCGAACCGGCCAGACTATGGGAGCCCGGCCGGCGCTCCCCACGACAAAGGAGAATGGAGCATGTTGAAATTCTTGAAATCGTACGCTCTCGCCGCCACGCTGGTGCTGGGACTCGCTTGCTGGATGGTGCCCCGAGCGGCAGCGCAAGAAGGAACGATCAGCGGGACGGTTCTGGATTTGGATGGGAAGCCTTGGCCGGACTGCCCGCTGAGTCTCGAGAGTGATCAGGGCGTGAAGACCGCCGGGAAGACCGACAGCGCGGGGAAGTACAACATCAGTGGTTTGAAACCAGGAACCTACAAGATCCTTGTGACGCTGCCGTTGCAGAAAGATCCGTACCTGGCGGCGCAAGTTAAGCTTGCCGCCGGGCAGACCGTTCCCGCGGATTTGAACTTCCAAGAACTGGTGGCAAAAAAGAATCCAGAATATATGGCCCAGGTGAAGAAGCAGCAGGAAGACAAAACGAAGTTCAGCGGAATGAAAAAGCACTTCGATGCGGGCGTAGTGTTTTTGAACCAGGAAAGGGATGCCAAGGCCGAGCTGAGTAAAGCGACTCCCGATCAGCGAGATGCGCTGAAGGCCAAGGTTGCGGACTTGTCGAATCAGGCGGTGACGGAATTCCAGGAAGCGCAGAAAGCGGCTCCGGAAAAAGATCCGAATCAGCACCTGTTCTGGGCGCGCATGGGAGAAGCCTACGACCTGGCTGGGAGAAACGAGGAGGCCATCAACGCCTACAAACAAGCCATCGCAGCGAAGCCGGACAATGCCGGTTACTACAACAACCTCGGGAATGTTTTGGCGCGTTCGGGCAAAATCGATGAAGCCAAAGCCGCGTACGAGAAAAGCGCCGAACTCGATCCCGCCAATGCGGCGTTGGCCTGGCGGAATTTCGGAATCAGCCTGTATCAGGCAGGAAAGATGCAGGATGCCGTCGAGCCGCTACAGAAGGCGACACAAGCCGACCCGAAGAATGCGCAAGCATGGTATCTGCTCGGAGCGTGCCTGGTGGCGACGGCGGACTACAAGCAAGTGGGCGACAAGATGGAAGTGACGCTGAAACCGGGAACGGTGGAGGCGTATCAAAAGGCCGTCGAACTCGACCCGAACGGCCCGTATGGCGCGCAGGCGAAGCAGGGCCTGGAAGCGGTGCAGGCCATGACGGGTGGTATCGACACCAAAGTGGGCGGCAAGAAAAAGAAGCCGTAGCGGGACGAAAATCGAGCGCCGGTTGAACCGGCTCTGCTCCGCGAGAGCCGGTTCTATTTTGAGCCGGATTAGCGGTGGGAGAGCGTACCCGTGATTTTGGTTCGGCGCAGGGCCCAGGAGAAGCTCCAGATCGAGGCGGGGAGAAGAATAAGCGCGAAGAGAAGAAGCATGGCGACCGCGGGAGCAATTTGACGCAGGCGGGCGCCAGCGAGAAGTGCGGCGCGCATGGCGTCGAGCGAGTACGTCACTGGATTAAGATGGGCGACGAACTGGAGCCAATCCGGGAGGATGCTCACGGGGAAGAGCATGCCTCCGACCAGACTGGAGATCCCGACGAAGAACCACTTCGCGGGATTGCCTCGTTTGAAAATGAGAAGGTAGGCGGCAGAGAAGATCCCTAAACCGGAAAAGGCGAGAAGAGTCGCGAGCAGCACAACCAAAGCGGCAGGCCAATTCGCGGCGGAGACCGGAAAGTGAAACAGCATCACGCCCCAAGCGAGATAAACGGCGATGCGAAGGGTGGTGACGAGAAAGGGATAAATGGCCGAGCCGACGAGGATTACCGGAAGGGGTACTTGCGTGACGAGGAGAGGCTCGAGCGTGCCGGAGTCGCGGGCTTCTTCGATGCTGCGGTCGAAAGCATCGAGCGACGCGTAGAGGTAGTCGAAAAAGATAAAGCCAACCAGGGAATATGCGAAATAGGTGCTGCCTTGGGGGAGAGCGGCGCGGAGTTGCGGGGAATCGACAAAATGCGCGGCGTAGTAGAACAGTGCGGCGCCAAAGAGGGCTTCGATGAGTTCGAAGACCACAGGAGCGCGATAAGTGCTCGCGATGCGAAGGTCGCGTTCGAAAAAGAGCGCGAGATCGCGAAAGGAACGGAGCATCACGAAGCCGGCTCCTCAAGCAGGTGCGCGCCGTGTCCGGTAAGACGGGAGAAGGCATCTTCAAGGGTCGCGGCGTTCGCGCGAGCCTTTAGCTCCGCGGGCGAATCAAAGTCGATGAGGCGTCCGTCGTCGAGAAGCGCGATGCGATCGGCGAGGTATTCGATTTCCGGAAGCGTGTGTGATGCGAAGATGAGAGTGGTGCCTTGGCGACCGAGAATTTCAGCCTTCAGGAAGCGTCGAAAATCCCTGGCCGCGAGCGCATCCAAACTGCGCGTCGGCTCGTCGAGGAGGAGCACCTCGGGCTGGTGGAGAAGAGCGCGCAGGAGGCTGAGGCGCTGGACGGTGCCGCTCGATAAGGTGCGAACCTGGCGATCGAGGGAATCGCGAACATCGAATTGTTCAGCGAGCGCGGGGATGCGGGTCTTGAGGTAGGAGTCGGGCAGGTGATTGAGGCGGCCAAAGAAGCGAAGATTTTCACGGGTGGTGAGGCGGGGGTAGAAACCGAGGTCGGAACCAGCGTGATAACCAAGATGGCGACGTACGGCGGAGGGATCGCGTGAAGGATCGAAGCCCGCGATGCGGGCGCGGCCGTTGGTCGGAAGTAGAAGCGTGGCGAGAATGCGGAGTAGGGTGGATTTGCCGGCTCCGTTCGTGCCCAGCAGGGCGACGGCTTCCCCGCGCTGTACATCGAACGAAACGCCGCAGAGCGCAGGGACCGTAGACGCCGAAAAGGCCTGCACATAGGCGCGCCATCCGCTGCGTGCGGGAGGAAAATATTTTTCGAGCGAATCGATGGTGATGGCCGGGTCGGACACTAACGAGGTTATAGCCTGTCTATGAGAAGAAAACAATCATGGGCGGGGTGTTCTGGAAACGCGCGTGACGGGAGCAGGCAAATCCCGGTAAGATATGAACGCAACTTAAGAAGCCAGAGCGAGTCCCCGGCCTCTCAGGCGAATCCGGAGCGAAGGAAATGGTGGCGTTTTCGAACCGCGCGGTTGTGCCCGCGCATGTGCTGATCCGGCATCTTCACGGGGAATCCGTGCTGTTGAACCTGGAAACCGAAAAATATTTTGGCCTGGATCCCACCGGGACACGGATGTGGGAATTGGTGACCAATTCGCCCAGCATCGAGGCAGCCTACGGGATGCTGGCGCATGAATTCGAAGTGGAACCGGAAACTCTGCGCGTACACCTTGCCGAACTCCTCGGCCAGCTCGTGGAAAACGGGCTGCTGCAGGTGCGACCCTCCGATGTGGAAACCCTTCCGGCGGTATAAAGAGCTGGATCCGGAATCACGCAAAATGTTCTGGCGAGCGGCGATGCTGCTTTTGGTGGTGGGCATATCTTTGCGGACCAAGGGATTCCGGCGTACGCGCGAGCAGCTGCGGAGAAAAGTGTCGAAGGGCGCGACCGAAGCGGTTTTTGCGGGAGCCGTGGAAGAGAGTGTGCAGAGAACTTGCCGCATGGTGAGTGCGGGCGCGCATTACGGATTGGGTCATCCGACCTGCCTCGAACAGTCGCTGGTGTTGTGGTACTTGCTGCAACAGCAGAAAATTCCGGCGAGATTTCGAATCGGCGTGCGCAAGGAAACGGATAAATTCGAAGCACACGCCTGGGTGGAATACGAAGGCAGGGCGTTGAATCAATCGGAAGAAATGCACCAGCATTACGCGGCATTCGAAGGCGAGTTTTCGGATTTGCCGGAAGAAATCGCATGACTGGCTTCTTCGGCATTGTGCGGGACAGGGCCAGGCCGGCGACTGTGGGGGTGCATGGGTAAGGATTCACAACACCGCGGCCGCCGGCCCGGCGGATTCCCACATCGCGGTGTAAACTGACAATCGAAAGCGGAGCGTCTTCTGCCCGAACCGATTCCATTCGGCGCGATTTTCCTGCAAAAAGAGTGGCCCTTTCTGTGCGCCTGTGTGTCGCCGTCGCGGGACCGCGCGCGCCTCGAAGCCTTGCTATCGGCTGGATTGAACTGGGACGGCCTTCTGCTCTTGGGCGAGGAGCATGGGGTACAAGGGATGCTCGCCCGGTGCCTGCAGGAAATCGGATATGCGCGGGTACCCGGTGACGCGCGCCAGAAGATGCAATCAGGAATACGCGCGCAGCAATTGCTCACATTGGGTTTGACGGCGGAGCTTTTTCGTGTGTTGGGCGACTTCGCGAAAGCGGGTATCGAGGCTATTCCAGTAAAAGGCCCGCTGCTGTCTCAGTTGGCTTACGACGATCCGGCGATGCGGAGTTTCGGAGATGTAGACCTGCTGTTGCCGCAAAGGTTCATACCGCCGGCCATCGAAAGAATGCTGGCGATGGGATTCGCTCCGGACCTTCCGTTGGGGGCGCTGCGGTCAGGGAAGGTTCCCGGAGAATACGTGTTTCGACGAGCCGGGCGATTGGTGGAACTCCACACGGAAAGGACGTTTCGGCATTATCCGCGGCCGATGCGCATCGAGGAAATGATCGGGCGAAAGCGGCAAGTGTCGCTCGACGGGAGGCCAGTGCCGGAGCTGTGCCTGGAAGACGAATTGGTTTTCCACTGCATTCACGGGAGCAAGGATTTTTGGGAGCGCCTGATCTGGGTATCGGATGTGGCGGCGTTGCTGACGAAATACCCGGAAATCGATTGGAAAAAGGCGTGCCGCGCGGCAGAGGATGTGGGGGCCAAACGGATGCTGCATGTGGGCGTGCAGCTGGCGTCAACGGTGTTGGGTGTGCATTTGCCCGGGCCGATATCCAAGGAGATTCAGGGTGACGCGCGGAGTCGTTCGCTTTCGGAGGAAATCCGGGAATCGCTGCCATACGCCGGTCATAGACCCCAGGGCCTGGTGAAGCGCGCCCGGTATCGCGCGCAGATGAGCGGCGGAGGAGTTCCTGGACTGAGCTATTTGCTGCGGCTATCGCTCGTGCCGAGCCAAGACGATTGGGACCAAAGCGGCGGGGAGCGCAAGGGGTGGTTCTGGGAAGTGGTGCGGCGGCCGTTACGGCTGATCCGAAAATACGGTTCGGATGTCTAGAAGTCCTCGGATGCGTTCTAGCCAAGCCCCAGAGGGAAAAAGAAAGCCCGGCTGGCATCAAGCGCAGCCGGGCGCCCAAGTGGTGTGGGTGTACTAAATATTGGTGCGTACGGAACTGTGGTGTTCGTGTTTTTCGGTGGGAGCAGGCATATCGATGGTTACGGTGAGCGGAGCTTTGTTGCGAAGCAGCCCGAGCTTCACCGATTTTTCGCCGCGCTTCTCGACGAGTTTCTCGCGCAGGTCGCCGATCGAACGAATGCGCTCGCCGTCCACGCTGGTGATCACGTCTCCGACTTTCAGGCCGGCTTTCGACGCCGGAGAGTCGGAGAACACTCCGCGAACGAGCACGCCTTCACCCTCCGGCGCACCAAAGAAATTACCGAAATCGCCTTCCAGATCCTCGGCGTCGATGCCGAGGCGAGGACGGCCGACGAACCAAGAGCCGGATTCCATCAAATCATTGAGCTGAGGCATATCGGGCATGTGCAAGGCGAAGGTCCCGGGGGCAACCACGGAAGTGTTGAAATGGGGAGCGGACTTGCCGAGGGTTACGCTAACGGTTTGCGCGTGGCCATCGCGCCAGACGGTGAATTGCGCCGTGCGACCCGCGGGAATCTCGTGCACCATGCGGCGAAATTGTTCGGCGCCCTCGACGCGCTGCCCATTAATTTCGGTAACAACGTCGTTTTCCTTGAGCCCGGCCTTGGCGGCGGGGCTGTCGGGAACGATTTTGCCGAGCAAGGCGCCGCGTTCGGCGGGCAGCTTGAGTTCTTTAACTTTTTCGGTGTTGACCTCGCTGACGCCGACGCCCAGCCATCCCAGGCCCGCGCCGACGACCACCTGGACGTCACCATCACCATCCTGCAGGGCAAGGCCCTCCAGTTCCGAAGTGACGACCGTCAACGGCGAGACGTCGTAAACCTGTGAATCATCGGGATCGACCGGAAGGCGATCGGGAGCGGGTGTCGGTGCGGGATTTTGTTTGCGAGCCGAGGAGCCGGGAACGGCGACCAGCGCTACCGTTAGGGCGCCAAGGCCGGCGGCGATTAAGAATTTTCTTCCGTTCATATGAAAGGCATCTCCTAGTCCGGTTAGACGCACGAAATGCTAAACGGTAGAGCGCAGTGCAACGACGCGGATAGCGCCATTCACGGTGCTGAGGTGAATGGGTGCGCCGCCATGGCCGAGTTTGCCATGCAGGGTGCGCGGCTGCTCGGCCCCGCCCATCACCAGGGGCAATTCGCTGGAAAAATTGCCGTTCATGCAGCGGGCTTCGAGATCGGCCGGCATATCCGCGGGTACGGCGAGGAGCACGGAACCGTTGGTGGTTTCGGCGGAGGCGCCTCGGGAATCGCCAGCGCGCTTCAGTTCGAGATAGACGTTGCCGTTGGTGGTGTGAGCACGAACGTTGCCGCCGCCTTCATACACCTCGATGTTGCCATTCACGGTATGAAGTTCGCCGACAGATTCGGAGCTGACTACGCGAAGCGTGCCGTTGACGTTGGTGACGTGGTTGAGTTGTGCGCGGCGAGGAACGTGGATGGTGTAATCCACGGCGACTTCCACACCTTCTTCCTGGGGATAGCGCGTGGAAATGGTCAACGCTTCGGGCTTGGAGTCCACGTCAATGTCCACCATGTCGAGAAGAGCTTCCTGATCGGGTGTGCTTTTGACGGCGCGAACTTCGACTTCGTCTTTGTCCCATGCCTCGATGCGCACGGTGCCGTTCACGTTGTTCAGTTCAAAGGAGCCATCCGCATTCAAGGGATAAGTGCGCGTGACCTCGCGGGTGACACCCCCGAAGCAGTTTGGCGTGAGAAGCAGCAGGGACAGCAGCAGACCGACCACCGAGTATCGTAAGGCGGAGCGAGATGACATGGTACCTCCTTCAGATTCACCTTAAGACTATCCCCAGACCAGAAAGTTCCACCGCAGCACATCAGTGGAGTGTGAAATTAAAACTCACGGTCGAAACCACTTCGACATTCCTGCCGGCAACCTGTTCCGGCGTAGCTCGCCAACTCCGCACCGCCGCGGAGGCCGCGTCGGCTAAGGTCGGCGGCCCTTCCAGAACCCTTTCGACCACCAGCGAACCATCCGTCTTCATACGCACTTGCAGAATGACCAGACCCTGAATTCCCGCTTTGCGGGCGAGAGCCGGATATTCGGGCACCGGATTCTTAATGAGATGCCGTTTGAACTCCTTTTCGTCTTCCCGGAGGCTGCCCATGAACATTACTTGGAAGCGGGCTTTGGCTGCATCGAACCAATCTTCTTTCGAGTCATTTGGCTGCAGGGAAGGCGGGGGGGAGTTCGACGGCGGGGGCGCAGAAGACATCGAGACCGGAGTAACCGTGTATTCGTTCAGCTTGTCGGCGAGGCGCTGTTTTTCCTCGTTGAGGAGCGTCTGCCGAAGGGAGACCTGCTCGTCGAGATATTGCAGCTGAATTTTGCCGGCAGCGGTATGCAGTTTGAGAGGAGCACCACCACCATTCAGGGAGGCCATGGCGTGGACCGGCCCGTCAGGGCGGGTCTGAATATTCAGGGGAAGCGAGGGGTCGGCTTCGATGCGGCTGGGACCGCCAGAATCGACGGTGGCATCGATCGTCATCGAAATATCGCGAGGAACAAAAACCACGATGTCGCCGGTGTGCGAAGCGAGTTGGGAGGGTCCAGGCAGACGCAGCGGCTGGTGCGGGCGGGATTCCGGAGTGATCCACGCAGTGATGGTGCCTTCACTGGTCTGTGCATGAACGGTATTTGCAACCCGCGTGAGGCAAATGCTCCCTCCGCTGGTGACCACTTCCATGGGGCCGGCGACATACATGACGCGAATACCGCCGCCTCCGGTTTGCGCATGGACCGAACCGCGGGCTTCGCCGAAATCGATCTGGCCGCCTCCCGTGTGGGCACCGACGTAGGAACCGGCTTCGCCAACGGTAATGTTTCCGCCCTCGGTCTCGAGCTGTGCGGTTCCCTTAATGCGCGTTGCACGGATATGGCCTCCGCCGGTGCGCAGTTTGGCGCTGCCATCAATATTCCCCGCGATGATGTGGCCACCGGCAGTGAAGGCGTCCACGTCACCGTCAACATCCTTCAGCGTGATGTGGCCACCATCGGTTTCGATTTTCGCGGCGGGACGATCGCTCCGCGGAATGGGATGGCCGGGCAGCCCGATACGACCGGCGGTGATATTGCCACCTTGTGTGCTGAGCAGAACACGTCCACCGAGGTCCGCGGTTTCAATATCACCGGCGCCGGTGGAGACATCGAGATTAAACGAGGCAGGAACGGTGACCGTGAACTGAACCCAGAATTGAGCATTGCGGATGGCGGGGAGCCGGCGATTAAAGGTCATGGCGCGAGAGTTGGGAAGCGTACCGGAGAGTGAGACGGTGTCGAGAGTCTCGCGGGTAATAAGCGCGTAGGCCGCGAGCAGTTTGGAGCCCTCGGGCTCAGGCGCGTCGGTTTCGACGTGAACGGTATAGTGGAGAACCGGGGGGGCCCCCGCGGGAAGGGTCTGAATGCGGACATTACCGAGATCGGCATTCAAATGCAGCGTCATGCCGCTGGTGACGGCCAAATCCCCGGAGCGCTCAACAGCGGCGTGGGCCGCGGCATTTTCGGCTTCGGCGGCCGGAAGCCGCGAAGAAAGCAAAAAGGCGGAAGCAAACGCAACGGTGTGAAAGAGCCGTTTGTGTGAGGGCTGAGGCCAGAAACTGGGAGCGCCCGGATTGTCCGACGAGCGTTGCATGCTCGGAAACCGCCGATTTCTGCGATCTCTGGCCGTCACTGGTCGCTGCGCGCACTGATTTCGCGCAATGCGGCAGCACTGCGCAGGCGCACGTAACGGCTGGGGTCGTTGTGCTGCAATTCGGCCAAAGCGCGAATCACACTTTCGAGAGAACCATCGGGGACAGCGGAAGTGTCGCCGACCTGAAGCAGGCTGGCAGAAGGCATTTCCGGCAACACGCTTGGCATGTGCATCGGGTCATGCTGTTCGTTTTCGAGCGAACGGACCAGCAGGTTCACGGCTTCGACGCGCACGCCGGGATTGGAATCGTGCCGCAGCGCCTGAAGCAAGGTTTGACGCACAGCCTGATCGGAGGCCGATTCGCGGAGGGCTTCGAGAGCCTTGAGGCGAACTGCGGGATTCTGATCGCGTCGAGCAGCACAGAGCAGCGCCGAACGAACTTGGGAATTCGCGGCGTGTGGCCGGAGGGCATCGAGACAATCGAGACGCACGCCGGAATCGAAGCGTTCGCCGTTCTGCACGACATAGGTGAGGACGTTGCGTACATCGGAATCATCAAGATTGCCGGTGAGCTCTACGGGCTGCTCCGCGCTCAAAATCACGCGAACATTCTTGGAGCCGGGATCGTTCGAAGGGGTGATATTGACACCGGCAACGGCCATTTTCGAAAGCTGGTCTTCCGTGATTCGCGGACCGGGGCGGATATTGACGGCATCGACGGCCATGAGGTTGTTGCGGCCGGTGAACCACTGCGCGGACTCCGTTCCGATGAGCAGTCCCAGCAGCACAAGCGTAGCCGCGCTCCAAGCCGGGTGTAGAGCCATCCAATGGCGCAAGAAACCCAACGACGATGATTTTTCCTTCACCGGGGGAGATTCGAGGTCATCGAGGGATTCGGCGAGTTCGCTGCGGCACTGCGAAAGTAAAATTCCTGTGGCATCGAGTTGATCGCCGCTGCGCGGTACGGCGGCGAATACGACGTGGAACTCCTGCTCGTCTTTCAGTTGGGCCTGGCATGCGGGACAAATCGCGAGGTGCTTTTCGATCGCCGCCCGCTCTTGATCACTGATCTCTTCGCAAACGTAGAAAACGAGAAGCGGAGCTATCTCGCGGCAAACGTTCATGGGTTCCGGAGAATTCATCGCAGTATCCCTAGTTCGCTGCGGAGTTTGCGGGTCGCCCGGAACAAGGAATTCTTCACCGTCTCTTCACTGGTGCCCAAGGCATCGCCGATGGCTCGGAGCTTCAAGCCCTGGTAATGCTTCATTTCGAAAACGACGCGCTCGCGGGGGGAGAGGCGCTCCATGGCCGCCGCCAATTTGGCCTGAATCTCCTGGCCGAGCAGGTGGCGTTCGGGGTCGAGCGTGGCACGGTGCTCGCGCTGGCGTTCGAAGAAGTCCGTGCCGCCGTCTTCATATTGTGCGGGGTGCATTTCCGGCGCTTGGTCCTCGGGGCGAGCTTGACGCCGACGCAGGTGGTCGAGGCAGACGTTGGTGACGATGCGATAGAGCCAGGTGTAAAAACTGCATTCGAAACGAAAACGGTGGAGGTTCCGATAGACCTTCAGGAAAGCTTCCTGGTAGACGTCGCGAGCGTCTTCGGTGCGCTTCATGAGGTTGAGAGCCAAGCGGAGGACGTCGCGGTCATAGCGGCGGACGAGTTCTTCGAAGGCGGGTCGGTAGCCCGTTTGGGCGCGCTCGACAAGCACGCGTTCATCGAGGCTGGCTAGAGACGTGACCGTCTCGAGAGACGAGTCCGAGTTTCCGGTGCGGCCGGATTCATCGGCAAACGCCAAAGCCCAGTGAGGTAGGGGCATATTCGCTTTCTATTTGCCAGAGTGGCTCTAACTGCCGAAGCAATAAGTAGTTTCGCTCAATCGGGCCGTTCTGCGCAAAAAGCGGACTTGATCGCTGATTCGTTAGACGTTATACGATTCGGAGAGTGAGCGAAAGAGTCCATTTTGCCTCATGGTGCAGGACCTCGATGCGCCGGTGTGAAGGAGGGTCTCCGGTCTCATCCCTCGGATTGGGGTACCGCGGCGACATTCCCGCGCAGGCGCCACAGGATCAGAGGCCAAGCCAGAAGAACCAAGTTCGCGAACAGCAGGAGGTAGCCGTTGCGGCGGTACAGGGTGTTCGGTTGGGCCAGGAGAGTGCTGGCGCTTCCAAGGAGTGCGGTGCAAACGGCGATCAAAAACAGGCCCAGTATGTTGAATCGGACGACGCGGCGAATGCCGAAGACGGCGATTGCCAGAAGAACCGAGCCCGCCATGAACTGCTTGAGGAAATCGCCAAGGGAGCCCCAACTCCCGACCATGGCGGCGGCCACCGCGAAGAAGAGAAACAAGCGCAGCCAGCGGGCGCGCAATTCGGCGCTGATGAACGCGGCGGCGAGCCCAAGAAACGCCACGGCGAACAAACCATGAAACAGCGAGCCACCGATCAAGCCAGCACCCGGAAAGAGGGCGTCGAAAAATGCGCCGAAATCGGCGGGCAATTCGCGGTGCTGCGTAGGCCACCACACCGAAGCGAAATCCAGAATGCGACGCACGCCGATCAGGAGTGCCGAGCCGCCGACCGCGATCCAGAAGGCGTCGCGGTAGTAGTTGGCGGGCATGGCGAACCAGGTGGGGAGCTGTTCCTCCCCGAAGGCGCGCGAGCCAAACGACCAAGCCAGGCCGAAAGCGAGTGTCAGGAGGCCGAGGCCCATGGCACCCAGAAGGAAGACGCCGACACCCACCGTACCGACGAACAGGCGCATCGGCATGGAGGTTTGGTAGCCCGAGAGCAGCCCCGGGATGCCACGGCCGAGGAAAAAGCTGACGGCGGCAGCGCCCATGCCGATGCAACTCCATCCGAACAATCTTCGCCAGGGAACGGTTGTGGCGGTTTGCCGGAGATTCTTGAAGTAGAGAAGCAGGACGCCGACCAGCAGGCCAAGGCCCACGGCGGTTTGCCCGACAAAAACGAGAGTTCGCGCGAGGGTTTGCTCGTCCTGCTGGCGCACGAAGGTTTCCGGAATCTTGACGTAGCTGCGGAAGTCGGCGGGTTCGTCGCCGAGGACCTTCATTTCGATGCGGGCATAAGCGTGGTCCGACGGGTCCTTGGCTCCAGGGTTGCTCGGGTCGAGGGCAGCATCCTGCTGCCAAGTCAGTGTCGTGTCGGTGCGGTTGGGGCGCTTGTCGGATTCGGCCTGTACCAGTTTCCAACCGGAAAGGTCGATTTGTTTTTTCTCGTTGAGGAATTTTTCCGCGACACCGATCGCTTCTTCCTTGGAAAGGTTCGCACCTTTGGCGGCTTCGGGCAGCTTGTGCCAAAAGCCCTGCAGCGAGCCGTCGGGTTTAAGAGTAATGGCGTATTCCTCGGGCTGAGAATCGCGGAAGTAGCGGACGCGCCAAAGAGCGCCGGGCACGCGTTCGGCGTAAATTTTGTTGATCTCGGAAACCGGCATGCCACGCCGAAGGAACTCATTGGTAATGGGGTTGGTGTTGTCCGCGAAAATCGTGGCTTTGTGGAAAGTGTTGGGATCGAGGCCGTGTTCCCGCAGGATCGCATCGGCTTTTTGCGCAGCCGAGTTTCGGTCCACGGACAGCTGGAGGTAATCGCCGATGTGTTCGCGTTTGAGGCGCCAGGCCGCGAGTCCGCCGAGCAGCACACAAAGCACGAGAAAGCCGATGGTGCCGGTGGTGAGTGGTTCATAGCGGGGCGTGCGGATGGCCGTGGGGCCGGCCATCGGTTGACGTGCCAGGCTGATCTGCGCAAGGGGCTGCGCTCGGTTGAGAAGGTCGTCGACTTCTTCGAAGCGCCCGCGCGAGAGATAGAGAATGGCGGAGAGCAAAAGCGGCGCGACGGCGGCAAGTCCGACGACAATTCCGGAGATTTTGAAATAGAGATTATCGGAACGGATCAGCAGCATACCAACGAGGGAGGCATCGACGGTGTAATGCCAAACCAGGGTGGCGACGATTCCCCAACGCAGCATCACCAATCCGGCGAC
>Ga0306923_10001337_pt1 | contig 21694 bp, 27 predicted proteins | sample sta12Can44000108_FD_203841 | JGI IMG/M metagenome (GOLD analysis project Ga0306923, IMG submission 203841) | Lab enrichment of tropical soil microbial communities from Luquillo Experimental Forest, Puerto Rico - statanox.12C.anox.44.000.108 (v2)... | ecosystem: Environmental > Terrestrial >... | reverse complement strand
CGTGACGTTCAGCCCTTTGATCCGCTCGACCTTGTCGTAGTTGATCTCGGGGAAGATGATCTGCTCGCGGATGCCGAGCGTGTAGTTGCCCTTGCCGTCGAACGCCTTGGGCGACACGCCCTTGAAATCGCGGACGCGCGGCAGCGCGACGTTCACGAGCCGGTCGAGGAACTCGAAGGCGCGGTCGCCGCGCAGCGTGACCATGGCGCCGATGGACTGGCCCTGGCGGAGCTTGAAATTCGCGATCGACTTGCGGGCCTTCGTGACCACGGGCTTCTGGCCGGTGATCTGACCGAGCTGCTCGACGCAGGCGTCGAGCACCTTGCCGTTCGAGATGGCCTCGCCGAGGCCCATGTTCACGACGATCTTCTCGAGCCGGGGCGCCTGCATCGGGTTCGCAAACCCGAGCTCCTTCATGAGCGCCGCGCGGATCTCCTTCTCGTACCGCTCCCTCAGACGTGCAGCCATTGGTTCTCCTTGCCTTCGGCCGGCTCCTGCTCGTGCCGGGCGATGCGTGGTCGGGTCGTGCGTTCTACAGCGCTATCGCCGCGCGCGCTACTTCGCGGCCGCCCGCTTCGTCTTCCGCGCCTTCTCCTTGGCGCCGAGCTCGCGGGCGATCTTCTCCTTGCGGACCTTCTCGCCGTCGGCGCCGAGGACCATCACGTTCGAGATCGCGACCGTGCCGGTCTTCTCGACGATGCCGCCCTCGGGGTTCGACATCGTGCGGCCCTTCTTCAGGTGCCGCTTGACGACGGCGATCTTCTCCACCCGGATCCGGCCCTTCTCGACCAGGACCTCGAGCACCTTGCCCTGCTTGCCCTTGTCCTTGCCGGCGATGACCTGGACGGTGTCACCCTTGCGGATCTGCATGGCTAGAGGACCTCCGGGGCGAGCGAGATGATCTTCATGAACTTGCGGGCGCGGAGCTCGCGGGCCACCGGGCCGAAGATGCGGGTGCCGATGGGCTCGAGGTCCTTGTTGATGAGGACCGCGCTGTTCCCGTCGAACCGGATGTAGCTGCCGTCCGGCCGCTTCACCTCGCGCGCGGTGCGCACGATGACGGCGCGGGCGACCTCGCCCTTCTTCACCTTCGCCTGCGGGATCGCCTCCTTCACGGAGACCACGATCACGTCGCCGATGGAGGCGTAGCGCCGGCGGGAGCCGCCGAGCACCTTGATGCACTGCACCCGCTTCGCGCCGGAGTTGTCGGCGACGTCGAGCATCGTCTGCTGCTGGATCATCGCTAGACCTCCGTCGCCTTCTCGATCGTCTCGACCACGCGCCAGCGCTTGTCCTTCGACAGCGGGCGGGTCTCGACGATGCGAACCCGATCACCGGGCTTGCAGGCGTTGTCCTCGTCGTGCGCCTTGAAGTTCTTGGCCTGCTTCACGATGCGGCCGTACTTCGTGTCGGCCACCCGCCGCTCCACGCGGACGACGACGGTCTTCGTCATCTTGTTCGAGATGACGACGCCGATGCGGCTCTTGCGGTTCCCGCGCTCCATGGCGTCCTACTCCTTGGCCTTCCGCTCGAGCTCGGCCTTCACCGTGAGGCAGCGCGCGATGTCGCGCTTCGCCTTCTGGAGGTCGGCCGTCGAGTCGAGCGTGCCGGTGTTGTGCTTGGACTTCAGGTCGAAGAACTGGCGCTTCAGGTCGGCGACGCGCGCGTCGAGATCCTGGGGCGACAGCTGGCGAAGCTCCTGGACGGTCGGCATCGTCGGCTCCTTACAGCGTGGTCCCGCGCTTCACGAGCTTCGTGGAGACGGGGAGCTTGTGCGCGGCCAGGGAGAACGCCTTCTTCGCGATGTCGTCGGTGACGCCCTCCATCTCGTAGAGGATGCGCCCCGGCTTCACGACCGCGACGTAGTACTCCACCGCGCCCTTGCCGGTACCCATTCGCGTCTCGGCGGGCTTCTTCGTGATCGGCTTGTCCGGGAAGACCCGGATCCAGAGCTTGCCGCCGCGCTTCACGTAGCGGGTGATCGCCACGCGGGCGGCCTCGATCTGGCGGCTCGTGAGCCAGCCGCACTCGGTGGCCTGGAGCCCGTACTCGCCCTGGGCGAGCGACGAGCCGCGGTAGGCCTTGCCCTTCATGCGGCCCTTCATCTGCTTGCGGTACTTCGTACGCGCCGGCTGCAGCATGATCTTGTCTCCGTGTCCCGAACGCGGGCGCTAGGCGCGGACGCCGGGGGTGCGCGGCGGGCGGGCGGGGCTCGAAGCGGGCAGCACCTCGCCGCGCATGATCCACACCTTCACGCCGATCTTGCCGTACGTCGTCTTCGCCTCGGCGAACCCGTAGTCGATGTCCGCGCGGAGCGTGTGAAGCGGCACGCGACCTTCGCGATACCACTCGTAGCGCGCCATCTCGGAACCGCCGAGGCGGCCCGCGCAGGCGACACGGATGCCCTTCGCGCCGAACTTCAGAGCGGTCTGCAACGACTTCTTCATCGCGCGACGGAACGCGATGCGGCGCTCGAGCTGGGTCGCGATGTTCTCGGCGACGAGCTGCGCGTCCGTCTCGGCCTTGCGGACCTCGACGACGTTCAGGAAGACCTCGTTGTCGGTCAGGGCCTGGAGATCCTTCTTGATCCCCTCGATCCCGGCCCCCCGCTTGCCGATGACGATGCCCGGCCGCGCGGTGTGGACGTTGATCTTCACCTTGTTCGCCGCGCGCTCGATCTCGATCTTGGAGATGCCGGCCTGGCCGAGCTTCTCCTTCACGAACTCACGGAGCTTGATGTCCTCGTGCAGCCACTTCGCGTAGTTCCGCTCCTCGTACCACTTCGACTCCCAGGAGCGGATGACGCCCAGGCGGAACCCGATCGGATGGACTTTCTGACCCACGGTCTTCTCCTTTACGCGCGGGCGCCGGACCCGAGCTCCACATACACGTGGCTGGTCTTCTTCTCGACGCGGTAGGCGCGGCCCATCGCGCGCGGCATGAAGCGCCGCATCTTCGGTCCCTGATCCACGGTGAGCGTCTTCACGAAGAGCGCGTCGACGTCGACGTTGCCGCCCTTCTGCTCCGCGTTCGCCACGGCCGAGCGCAGCAGCTTCTCGAGCGGCTTCGCGGCGGCGTTCGGGACGAACTTCAGCATCGCGATGGCGGCGCCCACGTTCATCCCGCGGACGTTCGCCGCGACGAGGCGCACCTTCCGCGGGGCGATGCGCAGGTAGCGCAGCGTCGCGTTCGGGCCCTGAGCCGCCTTCTTCGCGGCCACGCGGGCGCGCTTCTGCACCTTGCGCGCCGGCTTGGCCTTCTTCTGGGTCTTCTCGGTCTCGGCCATGTCTCGGTCTCCGCTACTTCCTGGGCGGCGGGGCGGCTGCCGCCTTCTTCTCGGCCGAGTGCCCGTGGAAGGTGCGCGTGGGCGCGAACTCCCCGAGCTTGTGGCCGACCATGTTCTCGGTCACGAACACCGGGACGAACTTCTTGCCGTTGTGGACCGCGAAGGTGTGGCCCACGAAGTCGGGCAGGATCGTCGAGCGCCGCGACCAGGTCTTGATGACCTGCTTCTTGTTGCCCCTGTTCGCGTCCTCCACCTTCTTCGTGAGGTGCTTGTCCGAGAACGGGCCCTTCTTGATGGAACGCGCCATGTCTCTTCCCTCGTCCCGTGGCTAGTGCGGCGTGTTGCGGATGCCGGGCCGGCGGCGGGTGACGATGAACTTGTCGGTGCGGCGGTTGTTGCGGGTCTTGAGGCCCTTGGTCTTCTGGCCCCAGGGCGAGACGGGGTGCGGATTACCCTGCCCCGACTTGCCCTCGCCGCCACCGTGCGGGTGGTCGACCGGGTTCATGGCGAGGCCGCGGACGGTCGGCCGGATGCCGCGCCAGCGCGCCTTGCCCGCCTTGCCGACGCGGACCGAGGAGTTCTCGATATTGCCGAGCTGGCCGATGGTCGCCTTGCAGTCGACCATGACCTCGCGGACCTCGCCCGACGGCATGCGGATCTGGGCGTAGGCGCCCTCCTTCGCCATGAGCTGGCCGGAGGAGCCGGCGGTGCGGATCATCTTCCCGCCCGAGCCGGGCTGCGTCTCGACGTTGTGGATCATCGTGCCGACCGGGATGGAGCGGATCGGCAGCGCGTTGCCGGGGCGGATGTCGACCGCCTCGCCGGAGACGAGCGTGTCGCCCACCGCCACGCCGATGGGGGCGAGGATGTACCGCTTCTCGCCGTCGGCGTAGTGGAGGAGCGCGATGCGCGCCGTGCGGTTCGGGTCGTACTCGATCCCCGCGACCTTCGCGGGGACGCCGTCCTTGTTCCGCTTCCAGTCGATGAGGCGGAAGCGGCGCTTGTGACCGCCGCCGATGTGGCGGGTCGTGATGTGGCCGTGCGCGTTGCGGCCGCCGGTCTTCTTCACCGGGCGGGTGAGCTTCTTCTCCGGCTTCGCCTTGGTGATCTCCGCGAAGTCGGAGACCGACATGTGGCGGCGCGCGGCGCTCGTCGGCTTGTAGATCTTGAGGCCCATGGTCGCGACTCTCCGGCCCTACACGCCCTCGAAGAGGGCGATGGTCTCACCCTCCTTCAGCGTGACGACGGCCTTCTTCCAGTTCGGGCGGCGGCCGAAGCTCCGGCCGACGCGCTTGTTCTTGCCGCGCGCGATCGCGGTGCGAACCGCGGTGACGTGCACGCTGAAGAGCTTCTCCACCGCGTTCTTCACCTGGATCTTCGTCGCGTCCTGGTGGACCTCGAACGCGTACTGCCGGGCGGCCTCACGGGCCCGCTCGGACTTCTCGGTGATGATCGGACGCTTCACCACGTCCTGGTCGAGGAGGATCATGAGAGCGAGGCCTCCAGCTTCTTCGCGGTCTCGGCGGTGAGCACGAGCATGTCGTGCTTCAGGATGTCGTACACGTTGAGCCCCTCGGCGGCGAGGAAGTCCGAGCCGTCGAGGTTCCGCAGGCTCTTCGCGAGCGCGTGGTTGTCCCCCGCGTCGACGATGAGCGCCTTCGCGAGGCCCAGCTTCGCGAGCACCTGGGCGGCGACCTTCGTCTTCGGCGCCGCGGGCGCCCACTTCTCGACGATGAGGAGCTTGCCGTCCTTGGCCCGGAGCGCGAGCGCCGAACGGAGCGCGGCCTTCCGCACCTTCTTCGGCACGTCGTAGGAGTAGTCGCGCGGCTTCGGCCCCATCGCCTTGCCGCCGCCCACCCACTGCGACGCACGGGTCGAGCCCTGGCGGGCGCGGCCGGTGTGCTTCTGCTTGTACGGCTTCTTGCCGCCGCCGGAAACGAGGGAGCGGTTCTTCACGGCGTGCGTGCCCGAGCGATCGGAGGCGAGCTTCGCCTTCACCACCTCATAGAAGAGGTGCTCGTTCACGTCGCCCGCGAACACGGCGTCGGAGAGCTCCAGCTCCGACACCTTCTTCCGGTCGAGATCGTAGACGTCGAACTTGGCCATGGCGGTTCCTACTTGATCTCCACGTCCACGCCTGCCGACAGGTCGAGCTTCATCAGCGCGTCGAGGGTCTGGGGCGTGGGCTCCAGGATGTCGAGAAGCCGCTTGTGCGTGCGGATCTCGAACTGCTCGCGCGACTTCTTGTCGACGTGCGGAGAGCGGAGAACGGTGAACTTGTTGATGCGAGTCGGCAGCGGAATGGGGCCGGCCACCTTGGCGCCGGTCCGCTTCGCCGTCTCGACGATCTCCCCGGCCGACTGGTCGAGCAGCTTGTAGTCGTAGGCCTTCAGCCGGATCCGAATCTTCTGAGTCGCCATCGAAATGCCTTCTCGTCGTCACCTGGCGCGGCACGGCGCACGGCCTCGGCCGTGCTCCGCCGTTCACCGGTGGGCTTCTGCTACTGGATGACCTCGGCCACGACGCCCGCGCCCACCGTGCGGCCGCCCTCACGAATCGCGAAGCGCAGCTCCTTCTCCATCGCGATGGGGGTGATCAGCTCCACCTCCATCCCGATGTTGTCGCCCGGCATCACCATCTCGACGCCGGCCGGCAGCTGCACCGACCCCGTCACGTCCGTCGTCCGGAAGTAAAACTGCGGCCGGTACCCGTTGAAGAACGGCGTGTGACGACCGCCCTCCTCCTTCGTCAGCACGTACACCTCGGCCTTGAACTTCGTGTGCGGCGTGATCGACCCCGGCTTCGCCAGCACCTGACCGCGCTCCACTTCCTCGCGCTTCAGGCCGCGGAGCAGCGCGCCGATGTTGTCGCCCGCACGCCCCTCGTCGAGCAGCTTGCGGAACATCTCGACGCCCGTCACCACCGTCTTCACCGTCGGCCGGAGACCGACGACCTCGATCTCCTCGCCCACCTTCACGATCCCGCGCTCCACGCGCCCCGTCGCCACCGTACCGCGGCCGGAGATCGAGAACACGTCCTCGACCGGCATCAGGAACGGCTTGTCCGTCGCGCGCTGCGGCGTCGGGATGTACGAGTCCACCGCCTCCATCAGCCGGCCGATCGACGGCTCCCCGAGGTCGCCCTTGTCTCCCTCGAGCGCCTTCAGCGCAGAACCCTTGATGATCGGGATCTCGTTCCCGGGGAACTCGTACGACGTCAGAAGCTCACGAACCTCGAGCTCCACGAGCTCGAGCAGCTCCTTGTCGTCCACCATGTCGCACTTGTTCAGGAACACCACGATGTACGGCACGCCGACCTGACGGGCGAGCAGGATGTGCTCGCGCGTCTGCGGCATCGGGCCGTCCGCAGCGCTCACCACCAGGATCGCGCCGTCCATCTGCGCCGCACCGGTGATCATGTTCTTCACGTAGTCCGCGTGGCCCGGGCAGTCGACGTGCGCGTAGTGCCGCTTGTCGGTCTGGTACTCCACGTGCGCCGTCGCGATCGTGATCCCGCGCTCCCGCTCCTCGGGCGCCTTGTCGATCTGATCGTACGCCATGAAGCTCGCCATGCCCTTGGCGGCCAGCACCTTCGTGATCGCCGCGGTCAGCGTCGTCTTCCCGTGGTCGACGTGCCCGATCGTCCCGACGTTCACATGCGGCTTGTTACGCTCGAACTTTTCCTTCGACATTTCGGCTCCCGGTGTGCTGGTGCTGCGCGCTGCGAGAGATGGAGCCCTCTTCCAGGCTTGAACTGGAGACCTCGTCCTTACCAAGGACGCGCTCTGCCAACTGAGCTAAGAGGGCCTTTCTCCTTTATTTCGTGCTTCGTCGGTGGAGCGGGAAACGGGATTCGAACCCGCGACATTCAGCTTGGAAGGCTGACGCTCTACCAACTGAGCTATTCCCGCGTACTGCCGAACTCTTTCTCTTGTGGAGGGGGGTGGATTCGAACCACCGAAGGCGTAAGCCGGCAGATTTACAGTCTGCTCCCTTTGGCCGCTCGGGAACCCCTCCGAACTCTCGACTCTACCTCACCCTCCGCCAGACCACCGAGCTGGAGCTGGCGGTGGGATTCGAACCCGCGACCTGCTGCTTACAAGGCAGCTGCTCTACCTGCTGAGCTACGCCAGCAAGAAACCAAAGCGAGCGGGGCCGCACATGACCCAATCACTCACGAACCGTGCTGAACCCTACCGGAACCCGTGGAGCGGCGGTTTCTAAATGACACCCGCCTCCTTGTCAAGCGGGTGATTCGCCTCTCGTTCCACGCATTCCCGGTCTTCGCCCCCCCGCCCCTCCGGACTGCCCTGCCGCAGCGCGTCGCCGCTGGCGCATCACCTCGTAGAGGCAGATGGCCGCGGCGGCGGAGGCGTTCAGGCTGCCTACCTTTCCCGCCATCGGGATCCGCACCACCTGATCCGCGGTCTTGCGCACGAGAGGCCGCACTCCGTGCCCTTCGCTCCCGATGACCAGCGCCACGGGACCCGTGAGGTCCACCTGGTCCAGCTCGGCCTCGCCGGAGGCATCGGTGGCGAACGACCACACGCCCTCCCCCTTCAGCTCCTCGAGCGTCTGCGCGACGTTCGTCACCCGGGACACGAGGCAGTGCTCCACCGCGCCAGCGGACGCCTTTGCCGCCGCCGGGGTGACACCGGCCGCGCGGTCGCGGGGGATGACGACGCCGTGGGCGCCCAGCGCATGGGCCGAGCGGATCACGGCGCCGAGGTTCTGCGGATCCTCGATCTGGTCGAGGACGACGAGCAGCGGCGCCTCCGAGCGGGCCCGCGCGACGGAGAGGAGCTCCTGGAGGTCGTGGTACCGGTACTCGGCCACCACGGCGACCGCGCCCTGGTGCCGGTCGGTGCCGGCGAGCTGGTCGAGCTTCGCACGCGGGGCCCCGCGCACCTTCGCGCCCGCGCCGCGGGCGAGCCGCTCGAGCTCCTCGGCGGACCGGCCGCCCTCGGCGAGCCAGACCTCCGCGACGCCTTGCCCGCCGGCGCGCAGGAGCTCCCGCACCGGGTTCACGCCGTAGACGACGCGCACTACTTCACCGCCACGGCGAAGGTGACGTCCTTCACCTGCTTCACGCAGGCGTCGGCGCTGCACACGAAGAAGTCGACCTTCGCCTTCGCCTCGTGCGCGCCGGCCGCCACCGCGGTGAACGGCGCCTCGAAGCGGGGGGACTCGGCCTTCGGATCGACCACGTCCGCCTTGCCGAGCCGCGCCTTCGCGAGCTTCAGCCCCTCGGACGCGGAGAGCTCGATCTTGAGGGGCGTGCGGGGATCGACGTGCCAGCCGTCCTTGGCGCGGATGACGAGCACGAGCTTCCCCTCCCCTCCGCGGCGCAGCGCGGACGTGGAGTCCTTCGTGTCGAGCTCGTACCTGGGGATCGCGTCGGCCGCGCGGGCGGCGGGCGCGAGGAGCAGGGTGGCGAGGACGAGGGACGCGAGCGTGCGCATGGCCGGTGCCTATCACGGAGACGCGACGAGCGCAGCCGCCATTCAGGCGGCCGGAAGCCGCTCGCGGCGTCGCCGCGGCGCGCTGCTGCGGTGGCCCGCGAGCACCTCGGCGTGGGCGACGATCGCGCCCGCGACGTCGCACCCGCAGGCCTCCTCGGCCTCGCGGATCCCGGGAGAGCTATTCACCTCGAACACCAGCGGGCGGCCCTTCACGTCGAGGAGGTCCACCGCGCAGACCTCGAGGCCCACGATGCGCGCGGCGTCGATCGCGGCGCGGGCCTGGCGCGGCGTGAGCGCGACGGCGTCGAAGCGCGCGCCACGGCGGAGCGTGCGGGTGAAGCGGCCGGGCCGCGGCCGGCGGCGGAGCGCGGCCACCACGCGCCCGCCGACGACGATCGCGCGGAGGTCGCGCCCCTTCGCGCCCTTCACGTACTGCTGCACGACGATGTTCTGGCCGAGCCCGAGGATCGCCTCCAGCGCGGCCTCGAGGGACTCGAGCGTCTCGCTGATCATGACGCCGCCCTTCTCGCTCGCGCCGAGGAGCTTCACGAGCACCGGGACGCCGCCCACGTGCTTCACCAGCTCGCGGAGCCGGGTGGCGTCGCTCGCCATCACGGTGCGGGGCACGCCCACGCCGCTCGCGGCGAGGAGCTGCAGGCTCTGCATCTTGTCGCGGCTCGCAGCGATCGCGGCGGCGGAGTTCAGCACCGGTACGCCCTGGAGCTGGAGCTGGTTCACCACCGCGAGGCCGTGGAGGTGGATCGACGGGGCGATGCGGGGGACGACGACGTCGATGCGAGGGAGGGGCTTGCGCCGGTAGTAGAGCGCGGGCCCCTCGGCTCCCCCGAGCATCATCTCGACCTGCACCGGGTCGAGCACCCGCGCGCGGTGCCCGCGCTCCCGCGCGGCCTCGACGAGGCGGCGCGTGGTGTAGATGGCGGGAGAGCGGGAGAGGATGGTCAGATGCACGGGGCGCATCCTAATCGGAAGACGGCACGGCCGCGGCGGGGATGCCCCACCGCGGCCGGATGCGCGGTCATCTGGATCGGGGGGTTTCGCCCCCCCGATACCCCCAGCTCGCTCCGCGCACGACCTGACCGGTCGTGCGCTGCGCTCTAGACCTGCTTGAACTCCGCGTCGACGACGTCGCCGTCGGGCTTCTTCTCCTCGGGCGGCGGCTGCTGCGGGCCGGCCCCGGGGGCTCCCGGCCCCTGCGCGGTCTTGTAGAGCTCCTCGGCGGCCTTGTGGCTCGCGCGCTCGAGCTTCTCGGCGGCGGCCTTCACCTCGTCCACCGCGCCCTTCTCGCGGACCTTGTGGACCTCCTGCACCGCGTCCTCGATCTCCTTCGCCGTGGCCGGGGAGAGCTTCTCCTTGTTGTCCTTCAGGAGCTTCTCCATCTGGTAGGCGAGGTTCTCTGCCCGGTTCCGCTGCTCCACCTCGTCGCGCTTCGCCTTGTCCTCGGCCTCGTGCGAGCGGGCGTCGGCGACCATCTTCTCGACCTCGTCCTTCGCGAGACCGGACGAGTGCGAGATGGTGATCTTCGTCTCCTTCGCCGTCCCCTTGTCCTTCGCCGAGACGTTGAGGATGCCGTTCGCGTCGATGTCGAACGTCACCTCGATCTGCGGGAGGCCGCGCGGCGCCGGCGGGATGCCCTCGAGGTGGAAGCGCCCGAGGGTGCGGTTGTCCCGCGCCATCTCGCGCTCGCCCTGGAGCACGTGGATCTCGACCGAGGTCTGCCCGTCCGACGCGGTGGAGAAGGTCTCCGACTTCCGCGTGGGGATGGTGGTGTTGCGCTCGATGAGCTTCGTCATCACGCCGCCGAGCGTCTCGACGCCGAGCGAGAGCGGCGTCACGTCGAGCAGCAGGATGTCCTTCACCTCGCCGGAGAGGACGCCGGCCTGCACGGCGGCGCCGACCGCCACCACCTCGTCCGGGTTCACCGTGCGGTTCGGATCCTTGCCGAAGAACTTCTTCACCGAGGCGATGATCGCCGGCATGCGGGTCTGGCCGCCGACGAGGACGATCTCGTCGATCTGCGACGGCTCGAGCTTCGCGTCGGCGAGGCAGCGCCGGGTGGGCTCGAGGGAGCGCTCGACGAGCGGCTCGACCATCTGCTCGAGCTTCGCCCGCGAGAGCTTCATCGCGAGGTGCTTGGGGCCGGTCTGGTCGGCGGTGAGGAACGGGAGGTTGATCTCCGTCTCCATCGTCGACGAGAGCTCGATCTTCGCCTTCTCGGCGGCCTCCTTGAGCCGCTGCAGGACCATCTTGTCCTTCGAGACGTCGATGCCGGTGTCCTTCTTGAACTCGGCGATGAGCCAGTCGATGACGATCTGGTCGACGTTGTCGCCGCCGAGGTGCGTGTCACCGTTCGTGGCGAGCACCTCGACCACGTTCTCGCCGACCTCGAGGATCGAGATGTCGAACGTGCCGCCGCCGAAGTCGTAGACGGCGATCTTCTCGTTCTTCTTCTTGTCGAGGCCGTACGCGAGCGCGGCCGCCGTGGGCTCGTTCACGATGCGGCGGACGTTGAGGCCCGCGATCTCGCCCGCGTCCTTCGTGGCCTGGCGCTGGGCGTCGTTGAAGTAGGCCGGGACCGTGATGACGGCGTCGGTCACCTTCTCGCCGAGGTAGTTCTCCGCGGCGCGCTTCAGCTTCAGCAGGATCTGGGCGCTGATCTCGGGCGCGCTGAACTGCTTGCCGTCGATGTCGACGCGCGCGTCGCCGTGCGGCCCTTCGACCACGTGGTACGGCACGCGGCGGGCCTCCTCGCTGATCTCGCCGTAGCGGCGCCCCATGAACCGCTTGATCGAGTAGACGGTCCGCTCGGGGTTCGTGATCGCCTGGCGCTTCGCGACCTGGCCGACGAGCCGCTCGCCGTCCTTGGTGAAGGCCACGACCGACGGGGTGAGGCGGGAGCCCTCCTCGTTCGTGATGACGACGGGCTCCTTGCCCTCCATGACCGCGACGACCGAGTTCGTCGTGCCGAGGTCGATGCCGATGATCTTGCCCATGTGCTGGAAATCCTCCGTGTGGCCCGCAACGTAAGACCGCACCGAGGCGTGTCAAACCTGGAACGACGAGGCGACCAGCCGGTGCCCTCCATGTCTGGAGGCAAGGCGCCAGCCGCGAAGCGCGCTACGCACCCGCCACCCGTTCGACGCGCCCCGGCGTGAGCTGTGCGCTTCTGTCGCAGGCGCAACCCCTCGATATATCTACACCTACACTTCCTGACGCGCCATGGCACCCGCGTTGCTCAGGCAACCCAGACAATGAGGTCAGACCTAGCTGGGGCCATGGCGGGTGGCGGAACTTCGCAGGCGTTCGTCACCGGGCCTCGCGCCGCGGTGCTGTTGAACGCCAACGCGAAGCAGGTGAACGGCCGGGTCCGCGACGCGCTGGCTCGCGTGGTGCCGGCCGAGGACCTCTTTTTCTCCCGCAGCGCCGAGGACGCGAACCGGATCGCCGACGCGGTGATCGCGCGCGGCTACCGCACCGTCTTCACGGGCGGCGGCGACGGCACCTTCGTCTCGTGGGTGAACCGGATCCTCGACCACGCGCAGCGTCGCGCGGTCCCTGCCCCGCGGTTCGGGGTCCTCGCGCTGGGCACCGGAAACGCCGTCGCCGAGGTGGTCGGCGCCCGCCGCGCCTGTCACCTCGACGCGCTCCGCGCCTTCTCCAACGGCCGGGCCGGCTCCCGCCGCCTCGAGCTCCTCACCTGCAACGGGCGGCGCACGCCGTTCGCCGGCATCGGCGTCGACGCGGCGGTGGTGAACGACTACCAGTGGCTGAGGCAGCGGCTCGGCGACACCTCGCTGCGCCCGCTCTCCACCGGCATCGCGGGCTACTTCGTGGCCGGCGCGATCCGGACGGCGCCGCGGGTCATGCTCGAGCGCCGCTCGACCTACTGCGAGGTCGTGAACATCGGCGCGGCGGCCCACCGCCTCGACGCCGCGGGGCGCCCGGTGGGGCCCGCGATCCGGCACGGTGAGCTGCTCTACGCCGGCCCGTGCATGGTCGCCGCCGCCGGCACGGTGCCGTTCTACGGCTTCGGCCTGAAGGCCTTCCCCTTCGCGACCCAGCGCCCGGGGTCCATGCAGCTCCGGCTCATGACCGAGATCGGCGTCCCGACGGTGCTGTGGAACCTGCCGCGCCTCTGGTCCGGACGTTTCTCGCATCCCGGCCTGCTCGACTTCCACGCCGAGCGCGTCACGGTGACGTTCGAGAAGCCGATGCCGCTCCAGGTCGGCGGCGACGCCGAAGGTTGGCGCGAGCAGGTGGCGCTCGGGATGAGCGGCGAGGCGGTGGAGCTCGTGGACTTCCGGGCCCGCGGCGAATTGCTGAACTAGAGGTAGTAGACCACCCGCTCGTCGGCCCATAGGGCCTGGTACACGGCGCGGCGCTGGTCCTCGCTCTCGAGCCGCACGAGTACCGACACCGAGTGGTACTTCCCGCCCGCGCTCGCGCGGACGGTCACCTGCTCCGCGGGGGCGGACCCGACCACGCGCTCGACGATCCGCCGCGCGTGCTCCGCGAACTCGTCGGCCGCAAGCCCCATGATCTTGAAGGTGTAATCGAGCGGGTACGTGATGAGCGGCTGTTCCGCCGCCCGCCCGCTGCCTGAGCCGTCGGTCATCGGTTGAACTTAGGCCGACTAGAGGAGGTTCGCAGCCAGCTCTGCGAGCGGCGACCGCTCACCCTTCGACATCGTGATGTGGCCAGCGAGCCGCTCGTTCTTGAACCGGTTCACCACGTGGATGAGGCCGTTGTTGGTCTGGTCCACGTACGGGTTGTCGATCTGGTAGGGGTCGCCGGTGAGGACGATCTTCGTCCCGTCGCCGACGCGGGTGATGATCGTCTTCACCTCGTGCGGCGTGAGGTTCTGCGCCTCGTCCACGATGATGTACTGGTTCGGGATCGAGCGGCCGCGGATGTAGGTGAGCGGCTCGATCTCCATGATCCCCAGATCGACGAGCTCGTGGTACCCGCGCCCGGACTTCTTGTCGGAGCGCGACAGGTTCATGAGGTACTCGACGTTGTCGAAGATCGGCTGCATCCACGGGTTCAGCTTCTGCTCGACGTCGCCGGGCAGGTAGCCGATGTCGCGGCCGAGCGGGAAGATGGGCCGTGAAACGAGCAGCTTCTGGTAGACGCTCTCCTCCATCGTCTTCTGCAGCCCGGCGGCGATGGCGACGAGCGTCTTGCCCGTGCCGGCCTTGCCGACGATGGTCACGAGCCGGACGTCGTCGTTCAGGAGCAGGTCGAGCGCGAACGACTGCTCCTTGTTCCGCGGCCGGATGCCCCAGACCCCCTCCTTCGAGATCTTGATGAGGGGCACGTAGCCCTGGCGCGCGGCGCTGTACTTGCCCACCGCGCTGTGCTGCGGGTTCGCCCGGTCGCGCAGCACCACGTACTCGTTGGGCGGCGGCGCATCGTCTTCCCCGCCGGCCCGCGCCACGAAGCCGGTCGTGTAGAAGTCGTTCACCTGCTGCGAGTCGACCTCCACCTCGGCGACGCCGCTCCACAGCTCGTCGAGCGTGACGGCCTCGACGTCGTAGTCCTCGGCGTGCAGCCCGAGCGCGTCGGCGCGGATGCGCAGGTTCGTGTCCTTGGACACGAACACCGCCGGCAGCACCTTCTCGCGGTCCTTCAGGTCGAGGGCCACCGCCAGGATCTTGTTGTCGGTGGAGTGGCCGTCGGCGAGCTCGCGCGGGAGCTGGCGGTCGGTGAAGAGCACGCGCAGCGCGCCCTTGTCAGGCCCGAGGGAGACGCCATCGCGGAGGTTCCCGAGGCCCCGGAACTCGTCGAGGTAGCGCGACACCTGGCGCGCGTTGCGGCCGAGCGTCGAGAGGTCGCGCTTGAAGTTGTCGATCTCCTCGATGACGTAGATCGGGACGACGACGTTGTTGTCGCCGAAGCCGAAGAGGGAGCGCGGGTCGTGCAGCAGGACGTTCGTGTCGAGGACGAAGTTCTTCTTCAAGGGCTTTTGCGCTCCCCAGGGCTCGTGGCCCAGGGATCCTAGCAGGCGCCAGGGGGCGGCTGCACGCCCGAACCACCGCCGCGAGTCGGAGCCACGGTGACCCGGTTCCGGCCCGCGTGTTTCGAGGCGTAAAGGGCCTGATCGGCGGCCTCGAGGAGCCCCGCCTTCTCCTTGCCGTTCCTGGGGACGGAGGCGACGCCGAGCGAGATCGTGACCGGGAGCGGCCCGCGCGAGGTGGGGAACGGCGCGCTGCAGATGCGCGCGCGCATGCGCTCGGCCACCGCGAGCGCGCCAGCCGCGTCGGTCTCGGGCATGAGGACGACGAACTCCTCGCCGCCGTAGCGCGCGACCATGTCGGTGGCGCGCGCCTCCTTCGCGAGCAGGCGGGCGACGGCGCGGAGCACCTCGTCGCCCACGGGGTGGCCGTGCGTGTCGTTCACCTTCTTGAAGTGGTCGACGTCGGTGAGCAGCAGCGCGAGCGGCCGGCCGTAGCGCTGCGCCTGCGCGAGCTGCTCGTCGAAGCGGGCCTGGAAGGCGCGGTGGTTGAGGAGGCCGGTGAGGCCGTCGGTGGTGGCGAGGCGCTCCGTCTCGTCGAAGAGCCGCGCGCGGACGATCGCGTTGGCGGCCTGCAGCGCCACCACCTCGAGCTGCCGCACGGCGTCCGGGCCGTAGGCGCCGCGCCGGCGCGCGCCCAGCACGAGCGTGCCGAGCACGCGATCCGGGCCGCGGAGCGGCAAGACCTTGAGCGACGCGAGACCGTCGAGGCGGGTCTGGTCGTCGAACACCGCCGCGCGCGCGGCGTGGTGCTCGCGCGCCGGGAGGCTCGCGTCGAGGCGGACCGCGGACGCGACGATGCCGGGGCCGTCGTCGAACACGCGCCCCTCGAGGCGCGACCACTCCTCCTGGCCCACGGCCGCCACCCGCACGAGGCGGTGCCGGACCCCGCCGGTCTGGAGGTCCTCCACCAGCGTCACGGCGCCGAGGTCCACCTGGACCACGCCTGCCGCCACCTCGAGCAGCGCGTCGAACACGTCGCGCGTCTTCGCGGTGCGGTTCAGCCGCTCGATGGCCTGGTAGAAGCGCTCCGTCTCGTCCCGCGCGCGCCGCACGTCGCCCAGGAGCCGCTCGGACTCGATCGCGCGCAGCATCTCCGCCGCGAGCGTCGACAGGAGCCGCTCGTCTCGGGCGTCGAACGGCTCGACCTCGAGCCGGTCCGCGAGCAGGACGCCGCGGGCGCGGCCGGCGGGATCGACGAGCGGCACGGCCAGCGCCGAGCCGGGGTGGGTCGCGTCGTCGTACCAGGTCGCGGCGACCGCGCCCTGGAGGCGCGCCGGGCCCTTCGTCCGGAAGGCGGCGCCGGGGAGCCCCTCGGCGGCGGGGAGCGGCCGGCGGGAGACGGCGTCGGAGGCCGACCGGCACTCGAACAGCCGCAGCTCGCGGTCGTCGTCGGAGGGCACGAAGAGCACCGCGGTGTGGGCCCGCAAGGCGACCTCGGCCACCTCGAGCGCGCCGCGCACGGCCGCCTCCACCTCGACCACGGACGCCTCGGCGGCGCGGGCCACCCGCTGCTCCGCCGGCAGCGCCCCGGCGCCGAGCACGCGGAGGGCGCGGGCCCGGGCGTCGATCGCGCGCAGGCGCCGCGACACGGCGGCGCGCTCGGCGCGGGCGGCGATCGCGAGCCGGGCGCCGAGCATGGAGCGTCCGAGGGCGGCGAAGACGCCCACGAGGGCGGAGTGGGCGATGAGGCCGGAGAGCGCGGCGGGCGGCGCGCCCTGGAGGCGCCACCCGGCGACCTCCACGGCGACGGCGAGGAGCGCGACCGCGAGCGAGACGCGCCGGAGCGAGGAGGCGCCGACGAGCGCCAGGGCGAGGTATGCGAGCGGCGCGAACGGGCCGGCCCCCAGCCGGAGCACGCCCGTGGCGAGCTGGCCCGCCGCGAGCGCGAGCACGACGAGCAGCGCGCCCAGCTCGAGCTGCTCGAGAACTCCGGCGGGGACCGATGCAGCGGCACGGCGGAGCCGGCGCACACAACCGTGCGCGAGCGCCACCGCCACGGCGCCGAGCGCGGCGAGCGCGAGCAGCGACGGCGCGGGGCCGGCGAGCGCGCGGAGCGCCACGAGCGCCCCGCCCGCAGCGGCCACGGCGAGGGGGGCGGCGCGGAGCGCGAGGGAGAGCGCCGCGCGGCGGACTCCGGGCCCGAGCGCGCCATGGGGGCCGGCGATCGCGGCCCACACCGCCACGAGCAGCGGACGGCGGCGAAGGGCGGCGTGCGCGCGCACCTCGCGACCGATGCCGGCGGGAGCACGCCCCGTGGCGGCTCGCGCCGGGCGGGTCAAGGCGCCGGCTCCTCGTCGAGCTTCAGGATGAGCTCCCCCTGGCGCGTGTAGCCGAGGTCCTCGCGGACCGCGCGCTCGATGGCGCGCGGGTCGAACTGGAGGGCATGGGCCTCGCGGCGGAGCCGCTCGTTCTCGCGCGCGAGCTCGCGGTTCTCGGTCTCGATCCGGCGCGCCTCCACGGAGAGGCGCCGCCACTTCCGCAGCCCGCCGGGATCGAGCGCGGACGCGCAGAGCAGGACGGCGGCGAGGCCGACGGTGGCGAGCGCGGCGCGGCGGTGGAGCGGGGCAGACATGGGGCGGATCCCGACGCCTGCACGCTAGCAGTGCGCGGATCCGCCGCAAGAAAACGGCCGGGCGGAGTCCGCCCAGCCGAATCTTTTCACGAGGGGCTGACAGGAGGCCTTGCTCAGGAGTCCTTGGACTCCTTCATCTGCTCGGCCATGTAGTTCTGGATCCCCACCTGCTCCACGAGCGTGAGCTGGGCCTCGAGCCAGTTCACGTGCTCCTCCTCGTCCTCGAGGATGTCCTCCAGCAGGTCGGCGGACCCGTTGTCCGACTCCGCCCGACACAGCGCGATCCCGTCGTTCAGGAGCGGGATGGCCTGCTTCTCGAGCGCGAGGTCGAGCTTCAGCTGCTCCTCGACCGTCTCGCCGATCGTGATCTTCCCGAGCCGCTGCACGTTGGGCATGCCCTCGAGGAACAGCACGCGCTCGATGAGCTCCTCCGCGTGCTTCATCTCGTCGATCGACTCCTCGCGGATCTTCTTGTAGAGCCGCTCGTAGCCCCAGTTCTGGCACATCTCCGCGTGCAGGAAGTACTGATTGATCGCGGTGAGCTCGTTGGTGAGCACCTGGTTCAGCAGGTCGACGACCTTCTGGCTGCCCTTCATGCGGAGCCCCTTTCGTTCGGCGCGGCCGTGAATGTGGCACGAGCACCGCCCGGCGGCAGCAAGGACTACGCGGCTCCCCTCCTGGGACAGGCCTCGCACGGTCCACCGCAGCAGCCGTCCTCCTCCACCTCCGACAGCAGAGCCTGCACCTGCGCCCGGCAACGGCCGCAGTCGGAGCCGGCTCGGGTGAGGGCCAGCACCTCGCCTGGGGACGCGCCCGCGGCGAGCGCGGCGCGGACGGCGCGGTCGGAGACGGCGTGACAGGAACAGACGATCACGGCTTCACCTCGGGTGCGGGCGGTGCGGGGGTCGGGCTCGCAGGCGCCGCGGGCGCGGCGGGAGCAGCGGGCGCCAGGGGCGGCGCGTCCTTGGCGTAGGCCTGGAGGAACGCGAGCACGTCGGCGCGGTCGGCGCCGAAGAGCTTGGCGCGCGGCCCGTACTTCTCCACCGCCCACGCCCAGCGCGCGCGCGTCTCGGAGGACGGCGCGCGGAGCCGGTGACAGGCCGCGCAGTGGGAACGGTAGGTGCGCTCGCCCTGCGCGTACGGGCCGTTGGGATCGGCGATCGGCGGCGCCGACGCGCAGGCGGCGAGGACGACGACGAGGGCGGCGGCGGCGGACGCGAGGACGAGCGGGGCGCGCATCAGAACTGGAACGCGAGCACGGCGCGGGCGCGCAACTGCTCGCTCTGATCGGTGAGGCCGAAGCCGAGCGCGGTGACGAGCCACACCCGCGAATAGGCGAACGAGAGCGCCGGGCCCGCCCAGTGCTCGCTGATCGTGGAGCCGGCGGCGCGCCGCCAGTCGCCGAAGACCTCACCACCGGCGCGGACCCAGGGGAACACCTCGTACGACGTGCCCGCCGCGTAGCCCCACTCGTACTCGCGGCCACCGCCGGGGATGAACTCCTGCTCGGCGATGACGTTGACGGACGTGTTCCAGGCGCCCACGTCCTTGCCGACGATGAGCTTCTCCTCCACCGCGAACGGCTTGTCCTCGATCCACTCCTTGCTCAGCTCGAGGTAGAGGATCGGGTCGACGAACCACTCGCCCGGACGCGAGAGCCGGTACCGGGTCTCGACCTTGGTCGCCTCGTACTTCGTGCTCTCGCCCTGCGGGTAGACCCACACGTTGTAGAGCGCCACGTCCCAGCGATCGGTGATGCCGGTCTCCAGCTCGAGCTGGTGGCGCCAGAGGTGGGAGTTCCCCTCGTCCTTGGGTGCCTGGTGGAACGTGGACCACAGCTCCACGTCGAGGCTGCCCGGGGCGGCGGTGGTGGCGTTGTAGGTCTCGCCGTAGTAGCGGCGATCCGCGCGCGCGAGGGCGGGCGTGAGGAGCGCTGCGGCGAGGACGGCTACGGTGCTCTTCTTCACTCGGGGTGTGCCTGGGCTCGGCGGCCGCTTCCGGAAGGGCGCGCTGGGCGCTCTGGAGCGTGAAGCGGTCAGGCTTCGACGCGCTTCACGAAGATCTCGCCCGCGATCTCGGGGTCGAGGGCGATGGTGGTCTCCCCCACCTCGATGACGAACGACGGCGCGCGCTGGTGGAGCCGCACCTCGCTGCCCGGCACGACGCCGAGCGCGGCGAGCCGGTCCATGCGATCGTGGAACTTGGGCGCGATGAAGACGATGCGGGCGCGCGCCCCGAGCTCGAAGCTCGCGAGCCCGGTGACGAGCGGGCGTACCGTCTTCTGGTAGCTGCCGCAGCAGTCGCCGGGCGGGATGGGCTTGCCGTGCGGGCAGGTCGGCGGGTGGCCGAGGAGCGTGCACACCGAGTCGGTCGCCTCGGGCGAGAGGATGTGCTCGAACTCGCAGGCCTGGTTCTCCATGGTGTTCTCGGAGACCGCGAGCAGGTCCTTGAAGAGCCGCTCGGCGAGGCGATGGCGGCGCACCACGCCGCGCGCCCGACGCTCGCCCTCGTCGGTGAGGGTCACGGCCGCGCCATCGAGCCGGACGAGCCCCTCGTCCTCGAGCGCGGCGAGGCCGCGGAGCCCGGCGTCGCCCGCGTGGGCGCCCGCGCGCGAGATCACGCCGGCGGCGTCGCTCCGGCCGTGCTCACGCTCCGTGAACACCGCCTCGAGGAGCTCCTCCACCTCGCGGGCCTGCATCGAATCCGTCACTCCGCCCTCCGCTTCCGATCGAGCATCCGCCGCAGCTTGCCGGCGAGGCCGGTCTCCTGCGGGAACGAGTAGCCGCACGACGGGCAGCACACGACCGAGCAGCCCTTCGCCATCGGGCAGCTCGGGCGGCAGCCCTGCCCCGACGCGTCGAACTCGGTGCCGCAGAGCGAGCAGGTCTCGAGCCGCGGCGCCGGTACGTGGGGCTCGGCGGACGCGCTCACAGCCACACCCGCCGCATGAGGAAGTTCACGATCCCGCCGACGCAGATCGCGAACGGCACGATGAAGCCGGCGATCGCGACGCCGGTCTTCCAGCCGCGCTCCTTCAGGATCATGAAGAAATTCGCGATGCAGGGGATGAACAGCGTGATGGTCGTGAGCGCGACCACGATCTCCACCTGCATCTCGCGGGTGAGCGTGCCGCCGTCGATGAAGGGCTGGTAGTGCAGGAAGAGGCCGGCCGCGGCGTAGTCGCGGCGCAGGAAGCCGAGGATGAACGCGGTGGCGGCCTCCTTGGGCAGGTCGAGCACGCCCACCACGAGCGGGGCCATCGCGCGCTCGAGCACCGCGAGCCCGTGGATGCGATCGAGGCCCCACAGCATGAGCGTGCCGAGGAGGAACAGCGGCAGCGCCTCGCGCAGGTACCACTCGATGCGCGCCAGCGTCTTCACCGCGATGTTCGAGGCCTGCGGGACGCGGAGCGGCGGGAGCTCGAGCATGAAGTCGGAGCCGCGGCCGGGGATCACCTTCGCGGCCAGCCAGCCGCAGAGGAAGAGCACGAGCAGGATGGTGAGCGCGAACCAGGCGGCCGGGACGGCCCCGAGGTGCGACACCATCGCCAGGATCACGGCCATCTGCGCGCTGCAGGGGATCGCGAGCGCGAGGAGCAGCGTCACGATCACGCGCTCCTTCCGCGTCTCCATGATGCGCGCCGTCATCGTCGCCATCGTGTCGCAGCCAAGGCCGAGCACCATCGGCAGCACCGCCTTGCCGTTCAGCCCCATCCGCTTGAAGACGCGGTTCACCATCACCGCGAGCCGCGGCAGGTACCCCGAGTCCTCGAGGACGCTGAAGGCGATGAAGAAGGTGGTGACGATGGGCAGCACGATCGCGAGGCCGTAGGAGAGCCCCATGGAGACGACGCCGTACTTCCCGATGAGGAACCCGGCGTGCTGGAGCGGATCGACGCCCGGGGGGCCCACGAGGAAGTCCTGCACCCTCCCTTGCGGCACGACGAAGCGCACCGCGGCGCCGAGCGCCGGGATGAGCCACTCCGCGAACACCGTCTTCTCGAGGAAGTTGACCGCCGTGCCGGCGCCGAACACGCCAACGAACTCGTACGCGACGACGAGGACGACGGCGAGGATCGGGACGCCCCACCACGGGTGCGTGGAGAGGTGCCCGAGCTTGCGCGCGAAGCCGCTGCCGGCCGACACCGAGCCGCGGGTGACCACCGCGTCGTGGAGACGATCTGCCGCGGCGAGCCGCTGGCGGGCGACCACGAATCGGAGCGACTCGGGGTATCGGGCGGAGAGCGCGCGGCGGACCTCGTCCACGCGGCCGAGCTCGGCGGACGAGAGGTTGGCGGCGAGGTGGCCCCGCAGCGAGTCGTCGCCGACGAGGGCCATGACC
>Ga0306923_10001335_pt1 | contig 21703 bp, 18 predicted proteins | sample sta12Can44000108_FD_203841 | JGI IMG/M metagenome (GOLD analysis project Ga0306923, IMG submission 203841) | Lab enrichment of tropical soil microbial communities from Luquillo Experimental Forest, Puerto Rico - statanox.12C.anox.44.000.108 (v2)... | ecosystem: Environmental > Terrestrial >... | reverse complement strand
CCGGGCTCGTGGACCGCATCGCAATGATCATCGCCGTGCGAAGCCGGCTCGCATCTATCTCAGGCCACCCTCGGTCCGAGCCGGGCTCGTGGACCGCATCGCAATGATCATCGCCGTGCGAAGCCGGCTCGCATCTATCTCAGGCCACCCTCGGTCCGAGCCGGGCTCGTGGACCGCATCGCAATGATCATCGCCGTGCGAAGCCGGCTCGCATCTATCTCAGGCCACCCTCGGTCCGAGCCGGGCTCAAGGACCCCGCTACAATGAAACGGCTCTTCGTTGTCGACGGACACTCGCATCTCTTCCGCGCCTACCACGCGGTCGGCTATCTCTCGACCTCGCGCGGCGTGCCGAGCCACGCGGTGCTGATCCTCAGCACGATGCTGTGGAAGCTGATCCGCGAGGAGCAGCCCGACTATCTGGCGATCGCATGGGACCCGCCGGGCCCGACCTTCCGGGACGCGCTGTCGGCGGACTACAAGGCCACGCGGACCTCGATGCCCGACGACCTCGTGCGCCAGCTTCCCTACGTGCGCCGGCTCTTCGAGGCGCTGCGCACGCCCGTGCTCGAGGTCAAGGGATTCGAGGCCGACGACGTGCTGGCAACCATCGTCGACAAGGCCCTGGCGCAGCCGGAGCTCGAGGTCGTCGTGGTGAGCGGCGACAAGGACCTGCTCCAGCTGGTCGGGCCGCGCGTCCGCGTGCTGAGCGTCGCCGGGCGCACCGGTGAGCCGGTGCTCTACGACGAGGCCAAGGTGCGCGAGCGCTGGGGCGTCGAGCCCGGGCAGATCGCCGATGTGCTGGCGCTGATGGGCGACACCATCGACAACATCAAGGGCGTGCGCGGCGTCGGCGAGAAAACCGCGGTGAAGCTGATCGGCCAGTACGGCTCCGTCGACCGCCTGTACGAGAACCTCACGCTGATCCCCGGCAAGCTCCGCGAGACCCTGGCGGCCGGGCGCAAGGACGCGCTCCTCTCGCGGGAGCTGGCGCTGCTCAACCGCGAAGTGCCGGTCGCCCTCGACCTCGACGCCTTCCGCCGCGTCGAGCCCGACTGGGCGAAGCTCCGCCAGCTCTGGATGGAGATGGAGTTCACGCGGCTCGTGAAGGAGCTGCCGCCGCCGGCTCCGCAGGCGGCGCCCGAGCCCGGCCAGCGCCTCGAAGGCGCGGCCGCGATCACCGCATGGCTCGCCGCCGCCCCGGCCGGCGCCCCGCTGGCGCTCGACTGGGCCGGTGAGTCGACGCCGCCGGACCCTCGCATCGCCGGTCTCGCGATATTCCACCCGGCCGTCGGAGCGGCCGAGCTCTCGGCCGGCGAGCCGCCGTCGTCGCTCGGCGAGCGCGAGCTCCTCATCCACGACGCGAAGCCGCTGATCGAGTCCTGGCTGGCCCGCGGTGTCACGCCGCCGCCGATTCACGACTCGGCGGTCGCCGCCTATCTGCTCAACTCGGCGCGGCTCACGTACAAGCTCGAGCAGGTCTGCCTGGACGCGCTGAACGAGTATCCGCCGGCGGCCGATCCGGCGCGCGCGTTCGGCGTGCGCGCCGAGTTCACCTGGCGCTACTGGGAACACGCGGCCGCCGAGCTCAGGACGCGCGAGCTCTGGTCGATCTACGAGGAGATCGAGCGGCCGCTCGTACCGGTGCTCGCCCTCATGGAGCGCCACGGCATCCGCGTCGATCCCGCGCGGCTCGAGGCGTTTGCGAAGGAGCTCGAGCGCGATCTCGACAACCTGACCCGCGAGATCTATCAGCTCGCGGGCGGCGAGTTCACGATCGCCTCGCCCAAGCAGCTCGCACAGGTCCTGTTCGAGAAGCTGAAGCTGCCGCCGATCCGGAAGACGAAGACCGGCTACTCGACGGACGCCGACGTGCTGACGGAGCTGGCGCTCGGCCATCCGCTGCCGGCGAAGATCCTCGAGCACCGGAGCCTCGCGAAGCTCAAGGGCACCTACGCCGACACCCTGCCCGGGCTGATCAATCCCACCACCGGGCGGATCCACACGACGTTCAACCAGCTCGTGGCGGCGACCGGGCGGCTCAGCTCGCAGGACCCGAACCTCATGAACATCCCGATCCGGACCGAGCTCGGGCGGCGGATCCGCCAGGCGTTCATCCCCGAGGCGGGCTGGCGCTTCGTCGCGGCGGATTACTCGCAGATCGAGCTGCGGATCCTCGCGCACCTGTCCGAGGAGGCGGCCATCATCGAATCATTCGGGCGCGGCGAGGACATCCACACGCGGACCGCCTCGGAGGTGTTCAAGGTGCCGGCGGCCTCGGTCACGTCGCTGCAGCGCACGATCGCCAAGAGCGCGAACTACGCGATCCTCTACGGCGTGTCGGCCTTCGGCCTGTCCCAGGCGACGAAGATCGACCAGAAGGAAGCGCAGAAGTACATCAACGACTACTTTTCAGCCCACCCGCGCGTGCGGGCGTTCATCGACCGCACCCTGGCCGAGGGGCGCGAGCGCGGCTACGTGAGCACGCTCCTCGGGCGACGCCGCTATCTGCCCGATCTGGTGAGCGGCAACCCCGTGGCCCGCAACGCCGCCGAACGCATGGCGATGAACGCGCCGGTCCAGGGCACCGCCAGCGACATGATCAAGATCGCGATGGTCCGCGTGCAGGCGGCGCTGACGGCGCGTGGCCTGCGCGCGCGGATGCTGCTGCAGGTCCACGACGAGCTCCTGTTCGAGGCGCCGCCGGACGAGGTTGCGGCGGTCGAGGCGCTGGCGCGCGAGATCATGGCGGCGGCGCTGCCGCTCAAGGTGCCCGTCGTGGTCGACGTGAAGACCGGAGACGACTGGGCCGAGGTATGAGCGCGCCCCGGAAGTTCCTGCTCGTCGGCCTCACCGGCGGGATTGCGACGGGTAAGAGCACGGTGTCAGACCTCTTGCGGGGGCTTGGCGGCGAGATCATCGACGCGGATCTGCTCGCGCGCGAGGTGGTCGAGCCCGGCCAGCCGGCCCTGGCGCAGATCGTCGGCGAGTTCGGTCGCGACGTCCTGACGGCGGCCGGCGCGCTCGACAGGAAGAAGCTCGGCGCGATCGTGTTCGCCAACCCGGAGCGACGGCTCCGGCTGGAAGCGATCACACATCCGGCGATTCGCGAGCGGTTCCTGGCGCGCCTCGACACGCTGGCGGAGCGAGGCTTCGCGGGCATCGTCGTCTTCGACGCCCCGGTGATGATCGAGAGCGGCAACTACAAGAACATGGAGCGCATGATCGTCGTCGTCACGGATGACGCCACCCAGATGGCCCGTCTCCGCGGCCGGGACGGCACCGACGAGGCGGAGAACCGGCGCAAGATCGCGAGCCAGATGCCGCTGGCCGAGAAGGCCAAGCTGGCCGACTACGTGATCGACAACTCCGGCACGCGCGAGGCGACCGCGGAGCAGGTGGGGCGGGTCTACGCGGCGCTGATGTCCGAGCTCCAGTCGCGCTCCGCGGCGTAGCCGCGCGTCGGCGACTGCCGAGCGGGCGGGACACCAGTTGCTTCACCGGACGGAACTCCACGATGCCGACCTCGACCAGCCGGACCTCGAGCGGCACGGATCATGACGAAGCGGCGTGCGCTCGGCCAGCACTTTCTCCGCGATCACGCCATCGCCCGCGCGATCGTCGATATCGTCGCGCCGACGGCACAGGATCTCGTCGTCGAGATCGGCCCGGGCGACGGGGCGTTGACCGGGCTGCTGGCAGGCCGGGCCGCGCGCGTGATCGCCCTCGAGATCGATCGGGCGCTCGGCGCGGCGCTGCGCGCGCGGCTGCCGGCTGTCGAGGTGCTCGATGCCGACGCGCGGACCTGGGACTATGCGGCGCTCGCGGCGCCGGCCGGCGGCCGCGTGCTGATCCTCGGCAATCTGCCCTATAGCGTCGGCAAGCCGATCCTCACCGCGCTGATCGCCGCTCGGGCCGCGATCGACGAGATGGCGCTGATGCTCCAGCGCGAGGTCGCCGAGCGGATCGCCGCGCCGCCCGGGGGCAAGGCCTACGGAAGCCTGTCCGTGTTCACCCAGCTCCACTGCGACGTGCGCCTGGCTCTTCGGGTGCCCCCGGGCGCCTTTCGCCCGCCGCCAAAGGTCGACTCGGCCGTCCTTCATCTACGCGTCCTTCGCGCGCCGCGCATTCCGCTGGCCGACCCGGGGCGCTTCGAGAGCGTCGTCCGGGCGGCCTTCGCCCAGCGCCGGAAGATGCTGGCGAACGCGCTCGCCGCCGGCCTCGGCCTGCCGCTCGACGTGGTCCGTCGGGCGGCGACGGCCGCTAACGTGGACCCGACCCGTCGAGCCGAGACGCTCTCGCTCTCGGAGTTCGCGGCGCTCGCGACCGGGCTTCCCTGAGGCGCGAAGCCCCGCAATTTCCGGCCATTCGCCGCCGTTTGAGTCCGTGCCGCGAGCCAGACACCACACGTAGTGTGATAGCTGACATCCCATCCGGAAACTATTGTGGTTGCTGATTTTTTCGGTCTACGACGGGCCGGCTGTCGTTATGATGGGCGTGATGCAGAAGCGTTCCCTGGCCGCAGCGGGATTCCTCACGATGAGCCTCCTCGTGCTCGCCGTCTCCGTCCATCGACACGTGTGGCCGGGAGCCGCCGAGGCTCCGCACTGGCTGCCCGAGCCGAAGCTCGAAGCGCTCGTCGTTCCCGCATACCCATCCACGGTGCGCAAGGTCGAGATGCGCCGCGGCGACTCGCTGGTGCAGGCCCTCGCGCGGGGCGGTCTGCCATCGCGCAGCGCGACTCTCCTTGCCACGCAGTTCGCGAAGAATGGCGCCGATCTCCGGAAGATCCGGGCCGGCGCCACGATCGAGATCACCTGGAACGTCCGGAGCGAGCCGATGGAGGTCCGCTACGAGGCGAGCCCCTGGCTCACGTTCGCCGCCCGCCCCGCGCAGGGTGGCTGGCGCGTCGGCCGGGCCGAGACGATCCCCGACCTGCGTGTCGAGGCCGTGAGCGGCATCGTGGAGCGGTCGCTCTTCGACGCGGTCGAGCAGTCCGGTGAGTCGGCCCGCCTGGTGCTCGGGCTGGTCGACATCTTCTCCTCGGACTTCGATTTCACCGCCGACACGCGCGCCGGCGACCGGTTCCGCCTGCTGGTCGAGAAGCGCTACGCCGGCGACACCTTCGTCGATTACGGCCGGATCCTCGTCGCCCAGTACAAGAGCGGCGGCAAGACGCTCACCGGCGTCGGGTTCGACAAAGGGGTCTCGCGCTTCGCGCACTACGACCTGAACGGCAACTCGCTGCGCAAGAGCTTCCTGAAGTCGCCGCTCGAGTTCACGCGCATCACCTCGGGCTTCACCTACGCGCGCCCGCATCCGATCCTCGGCGGCGTGCGCCCGCACCTCGCGATCGACTACGCGGCGCCGGTCGGCACGCCGGTGCGCGCCGTGGCCGATGGCGTCGTCGTCTCAGCCGGCTGGAACGGCGGCAACGGTATCCAGGTGCACCTGCGCCATCGCTCGGGCTACGAGACCCAGTACAACCATCTCTCGAAGATCCCGGCCGATGTCCGCGCGGGCGCGCGCGTGCACCAGAAGCAGATCATCGGCAATGTCGGCGCCACCGGCCTGGCGACCGGGCCACACCTCGACTACCGCATCGTCCACAACGGCACGTACGTGAACCCGCTCAGCGAGAAGTTCATCCCCGGCGAGCCGATCTCGACCGCAGTGCGCCCCGACTTCACGCGTCACTCGCGCGAGCTGCTCGCGCGCCTCGAGACCGCCGCGCCGTTTTGATCCAGCCTGGGCGAGCGAGACCGCTCCGCCCGGCACCGATCGCGTAATTCGGCGCTCGCCACCGACTCTCGTCGCCTGTCGTCCACGGAATTGCATCGAGAGCGCGCTCTACCGCCCTCGCTCGGGACACCCGGCGATGCGAGATATACTGCGACGGCGGTGATAACCGGTACAAGTTGATGAGAAGAGACGCGTCATTGAAGCACCATCCACCTGATTCGTTGCTGGGGCCTCGTGTGGGTCTATTGCTCCTTCTGGCGTTCCTCTTGGTCCCCATGAGCGACCCTCGCGTCGTCGGCGATGCTCGCGCACAACAGTCGCCTTCGGCAAAGGTCTACCGGATCGGCTTTCTGAGTCAGGGGCAGCCACCCAAGGCCTTGATCGAGGCGCTTCAGCAGGGTCTGCGCGAACGGGGGTACGCCGAAGGTCAAAACCTCGTTTGAGTGTTCAGATCGACCGACGGCAGCCTTGACCAGCTCCCGCGATTTGCCGAGGAGTTGGTGAGCTCGAAAGTGGATCTCATCCTGGCTCGAGCTTCGTCGGGCGCGATGGCCGCCAAGCGAGCGACGACGTCGATACCAATCGTCTTTTTCGCCGTGTACGATCCGGTCGAAATCGGCATCGTCCCGAGCCTGAGCCGACCCGGCGGGAACGTCACCGGAGTCGCCGTGACGGCCTCGGACATGGCGGCCAAACGTGTGCAGCTGCTCAAGGATCTCGTGCCCGCGCTCAAGAGAGTCGCGATGCTCTCGCATCCGCCACATCCAACAAACGGCATTCAGCTGCAGGGAGCGGAGGCCGCGGCGCGCTCGTTGGGCGTGCAGTTCGAAGCGGTTACGGTGCGGGGCGCGGACGATTTTGCGCCCGCGCTCAAGGCTCTGCGCGGCATCGACGGTGTGCTACATGCCGATACTCCACTCTTCGTGACGCACCGTGCGCGACTCGTCAACGCGGTAGCCGAGAGTCGGCTGCCCGCGATCTATCCGGCTCGGCTATACGTCGAGGCTGGGGGGCTTGTGTCGTACGGTCCAAATCTCGCGGCTGTGTGGAAAGCCGCTGCCCCCTACGTGGACAAGATTCTGAAGGGTTCAAAGCCTGGCGATCTTCCTGTCGAGCAGCCAACGACGTTCGAGTTGATGATGAACAACAGGACGGCCAAAGCCATGGGCCTGACAATTCCGCCATTGTTCGTGATGCGAGCGGATCAGATCTTTGAATGACGCCGACTCGTCAGCGTTAAAGCTAAGACATTCCGCGTAGTTGACCGTTCGACAACCTCCAGCCGCGCACTCCGCGAAATTACGGTGAATTTGGGGGTGGGTGGTACGATTTGCCCGCCGTCTGAAAGGAGTTCCGTGGAGCCCGTTGTCCGACTGATCCCACTCGGAGGTCTCGGCGAGATCGGCCTCAACATGATGCTGATCGAGTCCGGCGAGGACTTGATCGCCGTCGACTGCGGCCTCATGTTCCCGGACGACGAGCTGCCCGGGATCGATCACGTCATCCCCGATTTCTCGTACGCGCTGGGGCGGCGCCAGGCGTTCCGCGCGGTCGTCCTGACCCACGGCCACGAGGATCACATCGGGGCGCTGCCGTACCTGCTGCGCGAGCTGCCGGTGCCCGTCTACGGCACGCCGCTGACCCTGGCGCTGGTCGCCGAGCGGCTGCGCGAGCACGGGCTCGCGGAGACGGCGGACCTGCGAGTGATTCGCCCGCGCGACCGCATCGAGGCCGGCTCGCTCCGGGTCGAGGCGATCCGCGTCACGCACTCGATCGTGGACGGCATCGGTCTGGCGATCGAGACGCCCGTCGGTACGATCGTCCACACCGGCGATTTCAAGCTCGACCCGAGCCCGCTCGACGGCGAGGCGCCCGACTATCGGCGCTTCGCCGAGCTCGGCGAGCAGGGCGTGGCGGTGCTGTGCTCCGATTCGACCAACGTCGACCGGCCGGGGCACACGCGATCGGAGATGGACGTCGGCCAGGCGCTCGGCGCACGCTTCGACGCCGCGACCGGGCGCATCATCGTCGCCACCTTCGCCTCGCACATCCATCGCATCCAGCACGTGCTGACGCTCGCGGCCCGCACGGGCCGTCGGGTCGCGCTGCTCGGCATGAGCATGCAGCGCAACGTGACGATCGCCGCCGAGCTCGGCTACCTCCGTGTGCCCGCGAACCTTCTGGTCGAGCTCGAGGAGCTCGCCGAGCTTCCCGCGAATCGCCAGGTGATCCTCTCGACGGGGAGCCAGGGCGAGCCGCACTCGGCGCTGGCCCTGATGGCGTCCTCGGAGCACAAGTACGTGCGGGTCGAGCCCGGCGACCTCGTGATCATCTCGGCGCGCGTGATCCCGGGCAACGAGCGCACGATCGGCCGTGTCGTCAACGCACTTTATCGGCTCGGCGCCGAGGTCCTCTACGAAGACAACGCGTTCGTCCACGTCTCCGGCCACGCGAGCCAGGAAGATCTCAAGATGATGTTCAACCTGACGCGGCCGCGCTACTTCGTGCCGGTGCACGGTGAGTACCGGCACCTGCTCGGTCACGCTCGGCTCGCCGAGTCGGTCGGCATCGGCCCCGAGCGCGTCTTTTTGATCGAGGACGGCATGGCGGTCGAGGTCTCGAAGACCGAGGCGCACCTGGCCGACCGCGTGCCCGCCGGCCGCGTCCTCGTCGACGGCAAGTCGGTCGGCGACATCGGCTCCGTGGTCCTCCGCGACCGGCAGCTGCTCGCCGAGGATGGCCTGATCGCGATCTCGCTCGCCGTCGCGCGCGACGGCACGGTGATGGCGGGGCCGGAGATCGCCTCGCGCGGATTCGTCTACGTGAAAGAGAACGAGCCCTTGCTCGAGGAGCTCAAGAAGGCTGTCGTCGCGGCGCTCGCCGAGCGCGGCCCCGACGTGCCGTTCGATCGTGAATCGATGAGCGCGACGGTTCGCATGGCGGTGCGGCAGTTCGTCAACCAGCGCTTCCGCCGGCGGCCGGTCGTGCTCCCGATCATTCTGGAGGTCTGATGGCCACCGTCATCTCGACGGAAACAAAGTCGACCGAAGCGAAACCGGCGGAGAGCAAGCCGCGGCGACGCCGCAAGCGCGGCAGCGATCGCTGGGTCAGCGAGCTCAAGGGGATCGTGGCGCTCCTGGTGGCGGGCTTCGGCCTCATCGCGCTCGCGACCTTCGATCCGACCCTGACTCCCGCCGAGCAGCAGGGCCTGACCGGCCCCGTCGGCGTCTGGCTCGGCTGGGCGACGTTCCAGTCGTTCGGCTACTCCGGCTATCTGCTGCCGCTCCTGCTCGGCGCGTGGGGCGCGTCGGCGTTCCTGCGCCCGATCGTCGTGCGCGGCTGGGTCCCGCTGGTCGGGCTGGCCGCGCTCCTGGGGAGCGCCGCGGGGATCCTCACGCAGGCGACCCGCGTGCGCGGCGCGATCGGCGGCGGTCTGGTCGGATACGCGACGACCGGCGCGCTCCATGCGGGATTCGGCGACGTCGGCACCTGGCTGATGCTGCTCGCCGCGATCCCGATCGGCGTGCTCTGCGTGACTCGCGTGTCCTACGCCGCGGTCGTTCGCGTCACCACGTCGCGGCTCGCGAAGCTCAAGAAGCGCCGCGCCCAGCCGGCGACGGCCGCGGCGCGCGTGCCGGTGGAGCCGGTGGCGCCGATCGTGGAGGCCGAGGCGCCGGAGATCATCGCGCCGCCGGTCGTCGTCGAGCCTTCGCGGCCGCGCGGACGGCTGGCCGAGCAGGGGCTCGCGTGGCAGGAGAATTTCGACTTCGGCGGCGGCGGCGCCGCGGCCTTCCAGCTGCCGCCGGTGGGGCTCCTCAAGGTCCCGCCGCCGAGCGAGCTCAAGCGCACCCGGGAAGAGCTGCAGGACAACGCCGAGACGATTCGCCGCAAGCTTCAAGATTTCGAGGTCGAGGGCCGCATCGTGCAGGTGAGCCCCGGCCCGATCATCACATCGTACGAGTTCGAGCCGGCGGCCGGCGTCAAGATCAGCCAGGTCGTGAACCTCGGTGACGACCTGGCGCTGGCGCTGAAGTCCGCGTCGGTCAGGATCGTGGGGCCGATCCCCGGACGCGGCACCGTCGCGATCGAGGTGCCGAACTCCGAGGCGGCGACCGTCTACCTGCGCGAGATCTTCGTCTCCGCGGAGTTCGCCGAATCGAAGGGCAAGCTCCCGCTGGCTCTCGGCAAGGACGTGACCGGCACACCGGTCGTCTCCGACCTGACCTCGATGCCCCACCTGCTGGTCGCCGGCGCCACCGGCAGCGGCAAGTCGGTGGGGCTCAACTCGATGATCTGCTCCATCCTGTACAAGGCCTCGCCGGCCGACGTGCGCTTCCTCTTGATCGACCCCAAGCGGCTCGAGCTCAGCGTCTACGAGGGCATCCCGCATCTGCTGGCGCCGGTCGTCACCGACGCGAAGGAAGCGGCGGCACGCCTGCGCTGGATCGTCGGCAAGATGGACGAGCGCTACCGCACGTTGCAGCTCAAGCAGGTACGCAACATCGAGGGCTACAACAAGGTCGTCGGCCCGGAGGAGAAGCTTCCGTACTGGGTCGTCGTCGTCGACGAGCTGGCGGACCTCATGATGGTCTCGGCCGGCGAAGTGCAGACCTCGCTGGTGCGGCTGGCGCAGATCGCGCGCGCGGTCGGCATCCATCTGATCATCGCGACCCAGCGCCCCTCGGTCGACGTCGTGACCGGCTTGATCAAGGCGAACTTCCCGACGCGCATCGCCTTCCAGGTGGCCTCGAAGGTGGACTCGCGGACCGTGCTCGACGGCAACGGCGCCGAGCAGCTGCTCGGCCGCGGCGACATGATCTTCGTCCCGCCCGGCGCGAACAAGCAGACGCGGGTGCACGGCGCGTGGGTGGCCGACGACGAGGTGCGCGCGATCTGCGATTTCCTGCGCAGGCAAGGCACCGCCGTCTACGAGGAGGTCGTGCTGGCGACCGAAGAGGAAGTCGCCGCGGGCGCCGACGCCGACCGGGACGACCTCTACTGGGACGCGGTGCACCTCGTGATCGGCCAGCGCCAGGCGTCGATCTCGTTCCTGCAGCGCCGGATGCGCCTGGGCTATCCGAAGGCCGCGCGCTTCATCGACATGATGGAGCAGGATCGCGTCATCGGCCCCGGCGACGGCGCCAAGCCGCGGGAGGTCCTCGTCGGCCCCGAGTATCTCGCCAAGCGCGGCAAGTAGCGGCCGGCCGGGCCCGGCATCGCGCGGGACGCTACAATCGGGCGCGAGATGCGCCCATCATCCGTCGTCGCGCTCGCTCCGGTGGTGCTCGCCGGGGTGGTCGCGCTCTCGCCGAGCGGCCGGGCGGGCGCTGCCGACCTCCGCGAGGCGCTGCGCCCATGTACGCGGGCCGATCTCATCGGGACCTGGGCGATGATCCGCCTGGGCACGGCGCCCTCGGCACAGATCGACGCGACCGACCCGTACTTCTACCCGTACCAGCGTTACGCGTTCTCCGCCGATCGGCGCCTGCGCCACCTGACCGCGCCCGCGCCCGTCGGCCCGGAGGAGCAGCGCACGATCCTGTCGGCGCCGGCCACGATCACCTGGACGGTGGACGACCGCGGACGACTGCTCACGCGAAAGAACGGCGCGGCGGCGCCCGAAGTGGACGCCTGTCAGATCCTGCTAGCGAAGGTGAGTGATCCGCGAAGCCCGGTCCCGGGGCTCCCCGGGGACCTCTTGCTGACCCACTACGGCGAGGACGGAAAGCCGATCGCGCGCCGGCTCTTGCGGAAGATGTCCGGGCCGGGCGAGTGAGGCTCTGGGGCGCCGCTCGACCCAGCGGGGGCCGCGCGGCCTCGAGGGCCAGAGGAGCTCGAGGACACCCAGAACCAGGAGCGCGCAGGCGCCGGCCGTCGCGAACAGGATCACGACCTCGTCCCGCACCCACCAGGGTTCCACATCGTCGATTTAATCCGCAGGGCCGCCCGGCCACCAAGAAAATAGGCGGCTAGAAGCGGATCCGGACCCGGTAGGCGAGCTTGGTCGCGCCCTCCTTGGGCACGGGGATCTGGTACTTCAGGGTGTGGGCCTGGAGCTTCTCGTATGCGTGGCTCGAGCTCAGCACCTGCCAGTCCCCGGGCACGGGCTCGATGACGGTGACCGTCTGCGCCTCGGTCTTGTGGTTGCGGAGCGCGATCTCCCACTCGACCTCGTACAGGTTCGAGGCGAGCTTCCTGAAGTCCTTCTGGGTACGCTCGCCGACCACGTCGAACGCGTTGCCGAGCTTGATCTTCACGCGCTCGTCCTTGGGCGTGTGATCGATCCAGTCCTCGCCGACGAACTGCTGGCTGCCGGACGCGTCGGCCTTGTAGACGCGCACCTTGCCCTTGGGCAGCGGCAGGCCCAGCCGGTTCTCCTTGCTGTTCTTCACTTCCAGGTAGACCGCGACCTTCTGATTCGAGACGGGCACGCCGTAGGCGTTGCGATAGTAGTCCGCGGCGCCGTAATAGATGAGCTCCTTCGTGACGGGCACCTCGCTCGCCGCGAGCAGTGAGAGCTGCTTGGTCTGGTTGTCCTTGATCGTCGTGCGCCCGTCGAGCGTGTAGAGGTGGTACTCGAAGAAGCCTTCCGACGCGAAGTCGTGGTTCGCGGTGGCGGGGGAGGCCGCCTTGGCCGCGAGCTCCAGCATGCGCTGGTCAGGGCGCGCCTCGGCCGCACGGTTGACGTCGCCGGCGACGAGCTTGAGCGCGGCGTTGCCGTAGGTGGCGCCGCTCTTGTTGTCGATCGTCACCCAGCCGGTGAGATCGGAGAGCGTGTCGGCGGCGTTGAGCACCATGACGTAGTCGGCCTTCCAGGTGATCCCGCCCGTGAGATACGACGCCTCGATGCGCTGCGGCCGCGAGGTCTGATTGCGCAGCAGCCAGACGAGGGTCGGCTTGGACACGAGGTTCTCGGGCAGCGACGGCAGGACGAGCCGGCCGTAGTGGCCCATGTGGATCTGGCCGTTGATCTCGAAGACCGGCCCGTTGGTCGAGAGCAAGGTGGCGTCGTGATAGGTGCCGTCGTTCTGGTAGAGCCGGACCTTCCGGCCGACGTACTTCTCCATGAGCTTCTGGCTGGTCAGCAAGTCGTATTCGTAATTCTGCTCCAGGATCTTGAGGCCGGGCGCGTCGGTGGTCGACTTGAGGTGGACCGTCGTCGGATCGATCAGCGCCGCGACGTCCATGAACTGCACCTCGCTCTGTCCCGACGGGAAGCGCACTTCGCGAAGGTCCTTCACGAGGCCGAGGTTGCCGTTGTAGATGGTCACCATGACCTCGCGCTGGTCGTCGCGCGTCACGCTGACGGGCGCCGCCGCGGCGGGCCCTCCGGCGACGAGCGCGCCGATCAGCAACGAGGCGAGCACGGGCGTTCTCATGACGTCGTTCCTCCCGGTCTTCCGGATATCGTCCTGCTCGATTTCGGCTGCTGAGGAGTTAGACCGGGGAGGTCACGCGAAGTTCCACGGCGGTCCGCCGCCGGACGGCGGTCCGCCGCGCACGGGCTCAGCGGGTGATCTGCAGGACGACGCGGACGCGTGCCGGGAGCTCGGCAGGCTCGTTGCCGGGCTGCCATCGACCGAGCCGCTCGAGCTCACGGACGAGCTCCGGATAGACGTCGCGCGGCACCATCAGCACGAGAACCTGATCCTGGCCCGCCGCGCTGTCCGCCCGATAGGTCTCGGCGCCGAGCCGCGTCGCGAGCTCGGTGACGCTCCGCACCGCGGCCTCGCGGTCGCTCACGGTCAGTCGCGCCGACACGGCGGGCGGCGCGAGCGCCGACCCGGTGATCGACGGCGCCGCCCGTTTGAGCGCCGAGGCGTCGGCCTGCGGCCGGGGCGCCGGCGGGGACGCAGGCTGTAGATACTGTGTCCCGGCGGACGGCGCACGCTCGCCTTCTGCGCGGGGGGCGTCGGTTTTCTCGGCGGACTGCGACTCCAGCTTTTCCCGGCGCTCCTGTGTCTTCAGAGCGTCGAGATCCCGCGAGCGCGTCGCCGGCTGCTGCAGCGCGGCGGCCGGTGGCGCTGCGGCCGAGGGCGGCGTCTGCGCAGGGGCCTTCGGCGGCTCCGCCGCGTCCTTGGCTTCCGGCGACCTCGCGAGCTCGCGCGCTTGGTTCTTCCCTTTGTCGAGCTCGCGAGTATTGGCCAGCATTTCCCTCCGCGGGTCGGTCTCGCGTGGCACCTCCGCCTCGCGTGCCGGCGCGCGCGCCGCCCCCTGCGGCGCGGCACCTTCGAACGCGTCGCGCATGGACGGCGCGATCGATTCGACGGGGCTGAAACGTTGCGGAGGCGTCGCCCGGTACACGAGCGCCACGCCGATGCCCACCAGCACGATGGCGGCGGCCTCGATCGGCAGCTTGATCGGCCAGGGAAGGAAGAGGCCCCGGACGAGGCGCTGGTACCAGGGCACGGGGCGCGCGGCCTCGAACACGCGATCGACGAACCCGGCGGGCGCGCGGAGCGGCCCGACCGCGCGCACCAGCGCGACGGTGTCGCGGAAGCGCTGCAGCTCGCGCCGGCAGTCCGCGCACGTCGCCAGATGCGCCTCGAGGGCGGCGCGCTCGCCGGCCACGAGCGCGTCGTCCACCAGCGCCGAGAATTGCTCGCGCGCGTCGTGGCAGGTCATGGCAAGAACCGTTCGAGCTTGTCTCGCAGATCCATGCGCGCCCGATGCAGTCTCGAGCGGACCGTACCGAGCTCGAGCTCGAGCGCGGCCGCGATCTCTTCGTATGAGAGCCCTTCGAGGTCGCGGAGGACGACGACGATCCGGCGCTCCTCGCTGAGCTCCGCGATCGCCCGGTGCAGCGCCGTCTCCAGCTCGTTCCGCTCCATCTCCTCGGCTGGGCCCACCTCGCGCGACGCCAGGCGGGTCAGGGTTTCTTCGCCCTGGCGGGCCATCCGCCGCTCGCCGGTGGTCAGGCGGTTGAGGCACTGGCGCGAGGTGATCGCGTAGAGCCACGTCGACAGCTTCGCCTCGCCGCGGAACTCGCCGATGGCCCGGTGGACGCGCAGGAAGACTTCCTGGGCGAGCTCCTCGGCCTCCGCGCGATTGCCCAGCATGCGCAGCGCGACGCCGAAGACGCGGTGCTGGTAGGCGATCACCAGATCCTCGAAGGCTCGGGAGTCGCCGCGCCGGAGCCGGTCCACCAGGGATGCATCATCGCCGGTCCGCCCTTCCATCCAGTTAGACCATACCGCTCGCGGTGGGTTCCCCCCGCGTTCAATTTCGAGGCCGCGCGTTGCGCGTGTGGGCCACCGGGCCCATACTGCGAGGACCGTCGTGGCCGCCAAGCGGCCGAAATCCGAAAGGAAGTCCGATGCTCGAGGAAAACCAGGCGCGTGAGCTCGCCGATCACTGGGTGGGGGCGTGGAACAGCCATGACCTCGATCGCATCATGGCGCACTACGCGGACGACGTCGTGCTGATCTCGCCGGTCGCGGCCAGGATCCTCGGCGATCCGTCGGGCCGGGTCTCCGGCAAGCCCGCGCTGCGCGCCTATTTCGAGCGCGCGCTGCAGGTGTATCCGAATCTCAAGTTCGAGCTCGTGGACCTCATGTGGGGACTCCAGAGCGTGGTCCTCTACTACGTGAACCAGAAGGGATCGAAGACCGGCGAGTACATGGAGATCGAGGCCACCGGCAAGGTGTCGAAGGTGGTTGCCAACTACAGCGGATAACCGAGCACACGAGGGCTCACGCGATGCCGCATCCGCTCGTCACGCAGCTCAGATTCACCCGGGACGAGTTCGTCCGGGGTTTGACCGACCTGACCGACGAAGAGGCGCGCCGCCGCTTCCAGCCGATCAACTCGATCAGCTGGATGATCGGCCACCTGGCCTGGCAGGAGCAGCGCAACTGGCTCACCCGGGCTCAGGGACAGATCCTGCGCGCCGACCTGAACGAGCGCGTCGCCAACGGCATGCCGGCCAGCACGCCGCCCCTCGACGAGATGTGGACGGCCTGGCGGGCCGTGACCAAGGCGAGCGATTCCTGGCTCGAAGCGCTCACGACCGAGCGGCTGCAGGCGCCGATCGCCGAAGGGCTCTCGAGCGTCGGGACCTTCCTGCGGCGGACGACGTACCACTACTGGTATCACCTCGGCGAGGCGCTCGCGGTGCGCCAGATGCTGGGCCATCGCGACCTGCCGGACTTCGTCGGCGACATCGACACGCAGGCGCCGTACCGGCCGGAGTGACGGCGTGAGCCCGGAGACGCTGATCGGATCGCTGGGCGTCGCCCTCTTGCTGCGGGCCTTCTTCCTCAACCTGATCCGCGTGCTGAGCACTCAGAGCTATCCGTACACGGCGCTCAATTTCGCCGGCGCCTCGCTGGCGGGATACGCGTCCTACCTGATCGATTTCGTCCCGTTCGTGGTCCTCGAGGGCACCTGGGCGGCCGTCGCCGCGGTGGCACTGATCCGACGGTTGCTCGGCGTCGATCGCGACACATGAACGCCGACGCCGTGCGCACGCTCTATCACTTCAGCGCCTGGGCCACGGGCCGCATCCTCGACCACGCGGCGCGGCTCAGTCCGGACGAGCTGGCGAAGCCGAGCGGCGCCAGCTTCGGCACCGTGCGCGAGACGCTCGTGCACATCATGGCCGCGCAGCTCATCTGGCTCTCGCGCTGGCAGGGCACCTCGCCGACGTCCCTGCTGGAGGCGCGCGAATTTCCCGACGTGGCCTCCATCCGCGCGCGCTGGGGCCGGATCGAGGCCGACACGCAGCGCTTCATGGCCGGCATGACCGACGCCGATCTCGCCAAGGTCGTCGAGTACCGCAACACCCGCGGCGAGCGCTGGGCATACCCGCTCTGGCAGCAGGTCGTCCATCAGGTCAACCACGCGACCCAGCACCGGGGCGAGGTCGCCGCGACGCTGACCGAGCTCGGTCATTCGCCGGGCGACCTGGATTTCCTGATCTTCGTCGACGAGACCGAGCCCCGCCGCTGACGCGCCGGCCTCCGCGCGATGCGGCGGCTAGGGCCGTGGCTCGTCGGGCGCCTTCCCGCCGAGCTCGGCCAGCGTCGCCACCGCGGTCGGCGCATCGATCGGATCGAAGGCGGGATTCAGGCTGAGCGCCTGGGCCAGATGGCGCTGCGCCGTCGCGCGATCGCCGAGCCTGGCGTGGATCATTCCCGAGTGGTAGAGGAAGCTCGCGTCGGGCGTGCGATGCGCCAGCGCCTTCGCGGACAGCCGCCGCGCGTCGGTGTAGCGACCGTTCTTGTAGTACGCCCAGGCCAGGGCGTCGGCGGCGGAGACGTTCGGCCGGCGCTTGAATTCCCGCTCCGCGATCGCCAGCGCCTCCGGCAGCCGCCGCTCGCGATCGGCGAGGAACCGGGCGAGCTGCGCGTCGCCGGTGACGCCGTTGGCCTTGTTCAGCCGGTCGATCGTCTCGACGAGCGCCCACTGTTGCTCGGCGCTCTTCGGGTCGTCGGTGACCGCGTAGAGCCGGCCGAGGGCCACGACCACCTCGTGCTGCGGTGCGATCGCGCTCGCCCGCCGGTAGGCGTCGATCGCGCCGGCGTAGTTCGCGCGCGCGGCCCGCACGCGTCCCTGGGCGAAGAGCACGTGGTAGTTGCTCGGCGCCCGCGCCATCGCCTGCTCGACGATCTGCTCGGCGGCGACGAGGTTGCCGGTGGCCAGGTGCATCAGGGCCAGCTGAGCCCGGCACCAGGCGGTGTTCTCCGCGTAGGGCGCGCCGGCCTTGATCGCCCTGTCCATGACCCAGGTGGCCCGCCGCACGTCGCCGATGACGAATAGAAAGTGCGCGCTCCGGCTGTAGGCCGAGATGTCCGGCCGCAGATCGAGCATCTTCTGATAGTGCTCGGCCGCCAGGTCGTAGTCGCCGAGCTCGAGCGCCGCGTCGCCGAGCAGGCCGTACGCGGCCGCGCTGGTCGGATCGACGGCGAGGGCCTTCCGGGCCCATTCGGTCGACCGCTCGAATTCGTGGCGGGCGCTCTGGACCCAGGCCAGACCCACGAGCGCCTCGGCGTTGCCGGCGTCGAGCGTCCGTGCCTGCTCGAACGCCTGCTCGGCGCGTCCGTAGTAGCTCAGGTCGGCGGTCTCGCGCGCCTTCTGCATGAACGCATCGCCGAGCGCGGTCCAGGCCGCGCGGTCCTGCCGCTCGCGCCGAGTCTTCGTCGTCAGCCGATCGATCGTCTGATCGACCGACGGCCGCTCCGGTGCGACGGCGTCCCCGCCGTCCGCCGCCCGGACGCCCGGCATTGCGCCGAGCGCCAGGGCGACGGCCGCGACGGCGGCCAGCGCGATGCGCGGTGTCACTGGGGGTCCTTGCGGTTCGTCGGCCCCGCGTGCGGCGTGGCCGAGTACGGGAAGACCTGGTTGTAGACCTGGTCGTTGGCGTTGATGTTGTCGCCCACCACCGTGATCGTGGAGTAGGCCGGGCCGCTCGCCACGGCGGTCAGCGCGATGTCGACGACGTCGTCACCGAGGCGCCGCCCGTTCGGCCAGCCGCCGGACACCCCGGCGGTCGTGTCGCCGCCGAGGAAGCCGAGACGGCTGAAGCCCGTCTGCCCCGCGAGCTGCACCGGCCCGGTCGCCGTGTTCACGCGGAGCACGTCGGGGATGAAGACCGCGACGAGGTCCTCGCGGTTCGCCGTCGCGAAGCTCGTGCCGAACACCGTGTTGAGGAGCACCGCCACCTCGGGATTGCGAGCGTAGGTGGCGAACGCCGCGTCCTCGAGCGGGGTCCGACGGTTGTAGTTGTCCTTGTCGCGCAGCGCGACCAGCACCTCGTTGAACAGCGGATTGCCCATGCGATTGACCTGCACGAACGGGCCTTCGCTCCGCGCGTCCCTGGTCGCCAGCCGGATCGTCACGCTCGGCCGCGACACCGACGCGTACACGCCGACCCCGGTCTGCGGCCCGAAGAACGGGCTCTGGTAGTCGAGGCTCGGCAGATGATGGAGCGGAATCTGGATCGCGTAGGCCAGGACGTTGTAGCCCTTGAAGCCGTCCACGCCCGTCCCGGCCTGGCCGAGACCGCCGCCGAGGATCCGGGGATCGAGCAAGTCGAAGATGGCCGGCGTATCGGCGAAGAACCCGTCCTCACGCGGGCCGGCGAAGACGGCCTCGCCCGACGCCAGGCCGTACACCGTCTGGCGGGTGTAGCGATCGAGCGCGGCGAACGAGGTCGCGCCCGACACGGCCTTGCCGCTCGCGTCGTTGTACGCGGGCGTCGTGCGCGCGCCGACGTTCGGCGGCGGCGTCATGAGGTCGTTGGCCACCGGCGTGGTCTGCCCGCGACGGCCCTTGTCGCTGTCCTTCATCACGACCTTCGTGACGTCGTAGGTCTGAGTGAAGTTCTGGCGGGCGTCGCCCACGTTGTTGATCGGCCCGAGCTCCGCCCCGAGGCCGTAGGACAGGATCGTGTCGGGATTCTTCAGCCCCGGAGTCGACAACGGGTTGACGTTCGAGAACGTGAAGTCGTAGCGGAGCACGTCGTCGCCGGTGGCCGGGTCCGCGATGTGAATGCTGTAGCGCGCGTCGTCGGCGAACCGGTCGTAGATCACGCCGTCACCGGGCTCCGAGAACGGGCGCACGTGGACGACGACGTTGAGGACCTTCTCGCGCGGATTGTTGTACTTGGTCCCGACGAACGCATAGACGTCGGTCAGATTCGCCTGCGGATCCTGCTTGATCAGCGGAGCGTCGCTGTGGCTCGCGGCGTCGGCGGTTCCGCCGACGAACGCGAGCAACGTCACCAGGGCCACGGAGGCCATGCCGCGGGGAGCGTGCCTCATGATCGATCCTCCTGTTCTCTCTCGATTGCCATCGGTCACGTGAGCTTCCAGGGAACGAGTCCGCCGGCGAGCGCCTGGACGGCGATCGACACACCCAGCAGGGTCATCACGGCGGAGGACGTCAGCGGCAGCCAGCGCGTGACGAGGGGACCACGCTCGTCGAAGCGCGCCACGAGACGTCGCGCGTACACCATGAGCATGCCGATCGCGATCAGCACGAGCGCCAGGCCCACGCTGAAGGCGACGATCAGCAGCAGTCCGAAGCCGACCCGCCTGAGCGAGAGCGCGCTCAGGAGGACGACGAGCGCGGCGGGACAGGGAACGATCCCGCCGGTGATGCCCAGAGCCCAGAGCTGGCGCAGCGAGACGCTGCTCACGTCGTGGTGACGAGGCGCACGACGATCGTCGGCCCCGTGATGATGGCCGTGGTCGTGCGCGTGAGCGTCGTGTACGTGATCGTACGCGTGCCCGTGATCGTGGTCGTGCGGATGATCGTGGTCATCGGCCGCCGGACCGTGGGGGTGCCCGAGCCCGCCGTGATGATGATGCCCGCCGTGATGATGATGAGCGTGCTCGGAGGCTCCGCCACGGAAGCGGCGCCAGAACAACGTGAGGCCGAGCGCCGCGATCGCCAGCCCCGAGGCCAGCGCGAGCCACGGATAGAGGCGCTCGGGGACCACGTACTGCGAGGCATAGAAGGTCACGCCCCCGAGCAGATAGACGCCGGCGGTATGCGATGCGGTGACGATGAGCCCGAGGATCAGCGCATGCCGCGCCGTGCCCCGCGAGCCCACGAGATAGGCGGCCACGACGGTCTTGCCGTGGCCGGGCTCGAGCGCGTGGAATGCGCCGAGCGCAGCGGCGACCAGGAGCGTGATCGCGACGACGCTCACGGTGAGCTCGCGTGTCGTGATCAGGTCGGTGAACGCGCCGCGCGATACCGACTGCACGTTGGCCTTCGCGACGATCGGCGGGGTCGCCGGCGGTGTCTCGGCCTCGGTCTGCGGCATGGCCGACGGCCGCGTCGTGATCCGCGGTACCGGTGTCGGCGCGGTCGGCGATGGAGCGGACGGCGCGGTCGTGATCGGCGCCGCCACGACCGGTGACGACACGCGCGAGAAGCGCACACGCGCCTCGCGCGTTTGGGGCGGTGCATCGAGCAGGTCGGTCGGGTAGTCGCTGAGCTCGCGGCTCCGATCGCGCTCGGGCACGGTGCTGTCGACGAGCGTGCTCCCGGCGCGGCCGACCGCGACGATTTCCTTCCACCCCACGCGCGCGGCGAAGTTCTCGTCGCGATAGCGCAGGTCCTGGACGGCGCCGTGGCTGTTCGCGAGCGGCGCCTTCATCAAGATCGCCATCTTCATCGTCGGCAGATCGGCCGCGCCGGGCGGGAAGATCACCGCGGCGGACCGCACGGCGAGCGCCAGCCGCCGGCCGTCGATCTCGAGCACCAGACCCGCCTTCAGCGCATCGGCGGTCTCGCGGAGATAGCGCGAGACGCGGCCGTCGGCAGGGTCGGCGGGCATGTCACGCGCCTGCAGCTCCTGGAAGGTCGGGATCTCGGCCATGTCGACGAAGTAGCGGACCGCGATCGCATCCGGCTCGATCTGGATGCCGCTGTACTGACTGATGCTGAAGTTGCCGAGCGGATGCGCCTGCCCCGGCGCAGGAATTGCCAGGATCAGCGCGGTGAGGAGCCCGAGTGCCCGGACGATCCGCTGAGTGCCCATGATGTTCTGCAGACCCTACGGATCGCGCCGCGGTTTGGATTCACGGCGCTGGATCGCCCCCGTGGGGGGGCGCAGGTCAGCGCGTGAGCCCGATTTCGCGGAGGTAGCGGAGCACGCCCGGATGGATCAGGTCGGACCGGGACGCCGCGCCGAGCGTGTTGGCGACGGTCGTCTCCTCGGCCTGGGGCAGGCGGCGCGCGATCGCACCTTCCCCGCGATGCAGTGCGCGGGCCAGCCGATACGTCACGTCGTCGGCGAGATCCGGCCGCGCGAGGATGAAGCTCCACGAGCCCACCGACGGTAGATGCGCGGCCAGGCCCGGGTACGCGCCCGCCGGAACGGTCATGGGCTTGAGAAAGGTGTGTCGCGCAAGAATGCGAGCGATCTCGTCTCCGGCCGGCGCGATGAAGCGCGCGCCGGCGGTCCCCTTGGCGACCGCGCCGAAGCCGGGCCAGCCCTGGCCTCCGCC
>Ga0306923_10001331_pt1 | contig 21717 bp, 24 predicted proteins | sample sta12Can44000108_FD_203841 | JGI IMG/M metagenome (GOLD analysis project Ga0306923, IMG submission 203841) | Lab enrichment of tropical soil microbial communities from Luquillo Experimental Forest, Puerto Rico - statanox.12C.anox.44.000.108 (v2)... | ecosystem: Environmental > Terrestrial >... | reverse complement strand
CGAGGCGGCGGCATAGCGCGCCAGCGGTAGCGCCTTGGCCTGGGCGTTCTGCGCCAACTCGCCCATCTTGCCGGGCGAGTTGGCCAGGTGCACCAGCCAGTCAAGATAGGCCAACAGCAGCGAGGCCGGCGACAGCGCCATGGTGAAGCGCCCTTGCACCGCATGCATCAACCGGTCGGTGGAATCGGTGAAGATGGGGAAGGGGGCGGAGAAAGGCTCCGGGCGGGGCGGCGGCGGTACCAGCGGATGCACCGGCTGGAGCTCGAGCAGCGTGGCATCGTGGCCGTCGTCGTACTGCGGCGGGGCTTTGGTGTGGGGCGATTCGGCGGAGGCCTGGGGGCCGATCTCGTTCATGGTCGCTCCTGACACACGGGCAGGTTGCTCATCATAATCTGCCCGTGCCGGTCGCGCTCATGAAATTTCGCGGGTGCGAAATGGGAGGTTCTCATGGTGGCGGTTTTTAGGGGAGGTTCTTCCCAATATTGCATTCACTATTTTTTAATATTTTTCCGAGGTGGCGATGTCTTGTCTGGCGAGGGCAACATTTACGCCGATATTTTGCTGATTTTTGCCAAATTGGCTGGATTTGATGGGGATTGGGTCGTACATTCAACACTGAGTTAGTGTACGCGAAGTTTGGAAATGGCCCTCGGCACCGGCAGAGTTTCAGCGGTTGCAGCGCCCGGCATGGCGGCGGCGGCTACGGCCCGCCCGCTCTCGGGCGGCCGCAATGTCGCGTCTGTCAGCGGTGGCGTGGAAGGGGCCGACTTCTCTCCGCAGATCGGCGTCGACGACAACAGGCTGTGGCGCTACGACGACGAGCAAACGCCCGACTTCGGCCAACAGAAGAAGCAGGACGACCAGGCGACGCCGTTCGTCTCCCGTCTTGCCACTGCCTTCCAGGTGGGGGACACCGAGGAAAGCACCGAGGCCGGGGGTGCGGGCAGAATCTCGCTGTTCCAGATGATCTACGGCATCGCCATGTACGAAGCTAACCTCAAGATCACCATGGCCGGCGGAGTGCGCCCGGGCAGCGTACTGAATTCGCTGTTCTGAACACAGGCGTTATTCCCGCCCCAGCATAGCGGAGAGCCGGGATCCACGGCCGCGGGGGGCACCATGGATCCCGGATCGCGCAGTCGCGTCCGGGGCGACGCCTTCTCAGTAAATTCCCAGATCTTCCACCGGGTCGCCGGGGTGGAAGCCGGGCGGCACCTCGCCGATCTGGGTGTTGTCGATGTCTCTGTTCGGCACCTCGAGGCCGGCGGAATTCTCGAACGGCCGCGGCTGCAGGCGCGTCTGGGGCGAGGTCTGGTGTTCGTCGCGTTCGAGGATCTGCCGATAGGCGGGCGGCGGCTGCACGGCGGCGGTCTGGGCGGGTGCCGCCATGGCGGTGGAGACGCCCACCGGTTCGACGTTGATACCCAACGCGCCGATGGTGGACATGTCGACCTCGCCGGTGGGGCGCAGACCGTGCTCGGACTGGAAGCGCAGCACGTTGTTGCGCAGATTGGCGGTGTAGTTGCCGTCCACCGTGGTGGGATAGCCCTGCTGATTCAGGCGCTGCTGCACGGCGGACACCACGTCGCGATTGGGCACATATGCCTTGGTGGTCTGGGCCGCCGCCAGGGGTTCGCCCGGGCTCTGCCACGTGGGCATGCCGGTCGCGGTGGACTTTTGCTGGGCCCAGGCGGGCAGGGCTGCCAAAGCGCCGAGGGCGACAAGGACGATGCGCGTCTTCATTCACTCTCTCCTGGCGGTTGCCATTGAAAGGGAGGGCGGGCGGCGGGCCCGCCCTCGTGTTCGGGCTAACGGCCCATCATCCCGCCGCCCTGATGTTCCGGCGAGCGGTTGCCGCCGCCCTGTTCCGGTGTCTGGGCCTGCTGGGCGCCGCCCCGGTTGACGCCGAGGGCGGCCAGCGTCTGCTGGTCGGGCTGGCCGGTGGCCTGGATGTTCTGGTCACGCTGGAAGTTCATCAATGCCTGATGAGATTTCTGCCCCCACACGCCGTCCGCCTTGCCCACGTCGTAGCCCTGGCTCTGCAATTGCTGCTGCACCTGGCGGGTGGTGTTCTTGTCCAGATTCTGGGCCGATTGGCGGGTGTGGCTGCCGGACATGCTGCTCTGCGAGCTGCCCTGCTCCTGGCTCTTTTGGTCGCCCATGCCCGCCATGGCCGGGCTAATCGCCACAGCACCCAGCAGGGCCAGGGTCAAAACCTTCCTCATGGTGATCCTCCGCTTGAATGATCAAGTCGGGAGAAACGAGTGCGGGCGATTTCTCCCACGCCATCAATGGCCGACACCCACGATGGTTCCGACCGTCCTCCCTATGCGCGGTAAACGTCAACCGTCAGGGGCGTGGCGTCCGCCCTTCCAGTTCACGCTTGGGGGCACCGCGCTCCTGCGCTTCGGGAACGCCCGTATTGGGATTTTCGGGCACCGCCTGACCCTGCACGTCGGGCGAGGTCATGCCTTTATCCCTGAGCTCCTGGATCTCGCCTTGCTGGCGCTGGTCTGGGCGTTGCGCCTGTTCTTGCATCGAGCGCTCGCGCTCGGATCGCGGCATGGTGGTCGTGTCGGAGGTGGTTTGGCCGAGGGCCGGAAAAGCGGCCAGAGCGGCGAGTACGGCCATAGGCAGGAACGTCTTCATGGTCGCCCTCCTCGGGGTGGTGAACCATGAATGCGGGAGGCGCGCGAATGTTCCCGCCTATATCGCCCACAGGATGATGGCGAGCATCAGAAGAAGCCCTGCCGCCAGCGCCGCCGCTCGGCGTGAGCGGAAAGGCGAAGATGCCGCCGGCTCGGCAATCGGCTCGGCGGGCGGCGGCGGCAGGGGAATGACGGAATCCGGCGCGGCCGGCGGTGGCAGACGGATAGCCGGGCCTCGCGGCATCGGCATGTCGAGCAGCAGCGGAGGCACGGGGGGCGGCAACACGGCCGGCTCGGTCGGGCAGGGGGTCCTGGGGCGTGGGCTCGCCTTTTTCCGCGTCCGTCTCGGCTTCAGGGGGGCCGCCTTCTGCGTCCCGGTTGCGCGTTTGGCTTGTATGGCCGCGATCATCGCCATGGCCTCGGCATGGGAAACGCCCACCGGGCGCAGACGCCTCAGCGCCGCCTTGTCGGCCGCCAGCGCCACGAGGCGCTCGTCGTCAAGGACGTCCAGCGCATAGCGGAATTCATCGTCCATGGCGCCGACGATTTCCTCAATGCGAAGCATGGCTTAGTCCTAAAGGTGGGCGATTACTCCATCGATGATATCCCAGGCGCGGTGCAACTCCATATCCGTGATGCAATAGGGGGGCAGCAGGTAAAGCACGTCGCCCATGGGCCGCATCAACAGGCCCTTGGCTAGGAAGTCGTTTTTCAGCTTGTTGGACAGCGCCCCGCCATAGCCCTGGCCGGCCAGGTCGAAGGCGGCGATGGTGCCGCAGATGCGGGCCTTGGACACGCCGGTGCGCCGCGCGATGCCCGGCAGGCGCTGGCGGTGGATGGCCTCGATGGCCTTGATGCGCTCCTGGCAGGCCGGCGCTTCCAAAAGGTCGAGCGAGGCCAGGCCGGCGGCGCAGCCCAGCGGGTTGGCGGTGTACGAATGGCCGTGCAGGAAGGCCTTGGAGATGTCGGTGCCCAGGAAGGCTTCGTAGACGAATTCCCGCGCCACTGTCAACGACATGGGCAGGAAGCCGCCGGTCAGCCCCTTGGACAGGCAGACGAAATCGGGCGTGATGCCCGCCTTGACGCAGGCGAAAATATCGCCGGTGCGGCCGAAGCCGGTCATCACCTCGTCCAGGATCAGCAGGGTGCCGGCCTCGCGGGTGCGGGCTTCCAGCGCGCGCAGGAAATCGGGGCGGCACATGCGCATGCCCGAGGCGCCTTGGACCAGCGGCTCGATGATGATGCCGGCCACCTTGCCCGCGTGCTTCTCCAGCACCTCGTCCAACGTCAGCAGGGTGCGCTGCTCCTTGGCCTGGGCTTCCTCGTCGCCGTCCCAGGCGAGCGGGTAGGGCACCACCTCGACCGGGAACATCATATTCTCCCAGGCGCTGAAGATGCCGCAGGACCGGCCCACCGACATCGCGCCCACGGTGTCGCCGTGATAGCCGCCGTGGAAGGCGATGAAGACGCGGCGGTCCTGGCCCTGGTTGCTCCAGTACTGGCGGGCCATCTTCAGCGCCACTTCGACGGCGGTGGAGCCGTCGTCCGAGAAGAACACCCGGTCCAGATCGCCGGGCAGCCGCTTGGCCACCCGCGCCGCCAGGCGGGCGGCCGGCTCGTGGGTGAAGTCGGCGAAGATGACCTGTTCCAGGCGCTTGGCCTGGTCGGCGACGGCCTGGGCGATGGCCGGATTGCCGTGGCCGTGCAGATTGACCCACCAGGACGAGCAGACGTCCAGATATTCCTTGCCGTCGGCGCTGTAGATGGTGGCATCCTTGCCACCCAGCGCCAGGATGGCGGGCGGCGCCGTTCCGGCCTGGGTGAAGGGGTGCCAGACGTGACGGGCGTCCAGCGCGCGCAGCTCGTCGTAGGAGGGCGTCGACATGGGCTAGTCTCCGAAGGGGCCGAAGGCGGGGGGCGGCAGGCTGGCCACCACAGCGGCGGTCACCGCCGGCAGCGGCTGTATCTCGGCCAGCACCGGCACACCGCCGAAATGCTCGATGGCTTGGCGGTTGGCGGGATTCTTCTGCCCGTTCATCACCACGCCCAGGATGGGCAGGCGGCGGCGGCGCAGCGCCTCCAGCGTCAATAATGTGTGGTTGATGGTGCCCAGGCCCGAGCGCGCCACCACCAGCGCCGGCAGCCCCAGGCGCTCCACCAGGTCGATGGTGAGCGCAGTGTCGTTGAGCGGCACCATGATGCCGCCTGCGCCTTCCACCACCAGCGGCTTGTCGGTCTGCGGCAGCACCATCGAGGACAGGTCGATGCGGGCGCGCTCGCGCCGGGCGGCCTCGTGCGGCGACAGCGGCGCCTGGAACACGTAGGCGGAGGGATGGATGACCGCGCCGGGGACCAGCCGTCCCAGCGTGCCGTAATCGGTGATGTCGGCGGCTCCGGTCTGCACCGGCTTCCAGTACTCGGCGCCCCAGGCCTGGGTCAGCCAGGCCGAGACCAGGGTCTTGCCCACGTCGGTGTCGGTACCGGTGACGAAGACGCCCCGCATGTTGCTACTCCGCAGTCACCACGGCAAAAAGCAGATCATAGGTGATGGCGACCGGTGCGCCCATGGCCTTCATCACCCGGCGCAGGGCGCCCGGCGACAAGGGCTGGTGGCTGGGGGAGGGGGTACCGGCGCCGATGCGCTTCAACGCTGTAAGGAAGGCGTGGGCATCGGCATGGGGCACCACCACGCGGTGGCGTACCACCTGCGAGCCCGCGGGCAGCTGTGCCGCCAGCTCCTCGGGAGAGGGATAGGCGGGGATGCCGCAGGAAAGGTTCAGTCGCTCATGGGCGCTCCGCCATTCGGCGAAGCTCTCGCGGCCCAGGGTCGAAAACACCAGCCGGCCACCCGGCGCCAGGCGAGCGCCCAGTTGGCGCACCGCGCGCGGCAGGTCGGCGAACCATTGGGCTGCCAGGTTGGACACCACCAGGTCGAACAGGCCCAGCGGCGCGTCCGGTTGCTCGGCGTCCATCACCCGGAATTGGGCCTTGTCGGCGCCTACCGACACCCGCGCCGCCGCCACCATGGCGGGGCTTAAATCGGTGACCAGCCAATCGCCGCCGATGACGGGCAAGAGCCTCCGTGTCAGCAGGCCGGTGCCGCAGCCCACCTCCAGCACGGTGGGCTTGTCCGGCAGCGCAAGTCCATCCACCAGCCCGACCAGCAGGTCGGCGGCCCTGGCTTGCGCCTCGGCGGCGCTCTCGTATGTGGCGGTGGCGGCGGCGAAGGAATCCGCCACCTTCTTCTTGCGGTTCATCGTAGACCGGCCGCGAACAATCGAATCTGGCTGGCCACCCAGTCGGGATGGTTCTGAGGCAGAAGATGGTCGGCGCCCTCGGCCAGCACCATGGGTACCTCGGCGAAGGCTTCGCGGCTCATGGATTCGGGCACGATGGCGTCACGGCTGCCGCACAGGGCAAGCATCGGGCAGTCCAGCGCCCGCATGGCGGCGCGCTCGTCACAGGCGGCCAGCCAGGCCAGCGCATCCTTCAGGCGGTCGGCGCGGATGTCGGACACATCCGGTGTGTTCACACCGCAGCGGGCCAGGAAATCGGCGGTAACCGCCTCGGGCTCTTCGGCGAATCTGGCGCTCATGCGTTCGATCATGCGCGGGGCCACGCCCGAGACGAAATCGGGGGCTCGGGTGAAACGTGCGAAGGCGTTGACCGCTACGGCGCCGGCCCACGGGCGCGGCAGGTTGGCCAGGGCCCAGGCGAAGCCCATGGAATGGCCGACGACGATGGCGCCCGGCACCTTGGGATGGTGGGGCGGGCTGGCGCGGAAGCCGAAATCCACGAAGACGCGGGCGAATTCGGGCAGGCGTTCGGCCACCGGCTGCCAGAAATTCGCGTCGAAGCCCCAGCCGTGGACGAAGACCAGCGTGCGCATGGCGCCGTTCTTTCCGCTCATCGGGCCGCCTCCGCCGCCTCAATGGTGGCGTCGATCAAACGCTCGATATCGGCGTCCGAGTGGGCGGCCGACAGGGCGAAGCGGATGCGGCTGGTGCCGTTGGGCACCGTCGGCGGGCGGATGGCGATGCCCAACAGGCCCTGTTCCTCCAGCCGGGCGGCGGCCTTGAGGGTGCGCTCCTCGTCGCCCAGGATCACCGGGACGATCTGGGTCGAGGACGCGCCGGTATCCAGCTCCGCCTCGTGGAAGCGGGCCCGCACGTGCGCCGCCATGGCCTGAAGACGGGCGCGGGCGGCCCCCATGGTGGGCAGCAGATCGATGGAGGCATCCATGGCGCCCAGCACCGCCGGCGGCAGCGCGGTGGCGTAGATCAGGCCCGAGGCCTTGTTGACCAGATAATCCTTCAACGCTTTCGAGCAGGCCACGTAGGCGCCGAAGCTGCCCATGGCCTTGGAGAAAGTGCCCATGGCCACGTCCACGTGGTTGCCCACCGACAGGCCGAAGCCGTTGGGGCCCAGAACACCGGTGGCGTGGGCCTCGTCCAGGTAGAGCAGCGCGTTCCATTCCTCGGCGATGGCCGCCAGCTGGGCCACGTCGGGCGCATCGCCGTCCATGGAAAATACCGATTCGGTGACGATGAAGCGCGGCCCCGGCTCGCGCGCGGTGCGGGCCAGCAGGTCCTTGAGGTGGCCGAGGTCGTTGTGGCGGAAGCGGTTCTGTTTGGCACCCGCCACCTGGCAGGCCATGTGCAGGCTGGCGTGGTTCAGCCGGTCGGCGAACACCAAGGGCTCGGCGCCCCATAGCGTCCGGTCCAGCAGCGCCGGCAGCACCGAGGCGTTGCACTGCCACCCCGAGGCCAGCACCAATGCGGCCTCGGTGCCTTTAGCGGCGGCGATCTTCTCTTCGATGGCGGACAGCGCCGCCAGATGGCCGGTCACCAGCCGCGAGGCCCCCGATCCGGCGCCCCAGCGCGATGCCCACTCGCGTGCCCGCTCGATCACCACGGGGTGGCGCGACAGGCCCAGGTAGTCGTTGGACGAAAAGTTCACCAGCTCGCGCCCGCCCAGAAGGATGCGGCCGCCGTCCAAAGGTTCAGCGTCGCGTAAGCGCCGGCGGCGCCCCTGGGCGGATAGGTCGTCGAGGGCTGCGAGCAGCCTGGTATCGAGGTCGTGCATGGGGGAGGTGTTCTAGAGTCTTTTCGCTTCTGTTGCAAAGGCAGTGTAAGCGGTTCTAATCTGCGCTCCCCGCAAAGGGGGGCAAGACCCTTTGTGTAGTAAGGTTTTGAGGAGATTGGCGAAGTGACGGCAGCGGTGAAGATGGACGCCCAGCAGGCGGGCCTGCGGCACGACTGGACTGTTGACGAGGTCGAGGCGCTGTTCGCCAAACCGTTCATGGACCTCCTCTTTGAGGCCCAGCAGGTCCATCGCGCCAATTTCGACGCCAACAAGATCCAGGTGTCGCGGCTGATCTCCATCAAGACCGGCTCGTGCCCCGAGGATTGCTCCTACTGCCCGCAATCCGCCCATTATGCCACCGGCCTCGAGAAGGAAAAGCTGATGGCGGTGGAAGAGGTGGTGGAAGCCGCCCGCAAGGCCAAGGAAGAAGGCGCCTCGCGCTTCTGCATGGGCGCCGCCTGGCGCGGCCCCAAGGGTGACGATTTCGAGGTGGCGGTGGCCATGATCGAAGGTGTCAAGGCGCTGGGAATGCAGACCTGCGCCACCTTCGGCCTGCTCGACAAGTTCCAGGCCAACCGGCTCAAGGAAGCCGGCCTCGACTATTACAACCACAACATCGACACCAGCCCCGAGCACTACAAGGAAGTCATCACCACCCGCACCTTCCAAGACCGCCTGGACACGCTGGAGGTGGTGCGTGATGCCGGCCTGCATGTGTGTTCGGGCGGCATCATCGGCCTGGGCGAGACCCGCAAGGACCGCGCCAAGATGCTGCTGGAGCTGGCCAACATGCCCAAGCACCCGGACAGTGTGCCGATCAACCTGCTGATCCCCATCCCCGGCACCCCGCTGGCCGATGCCGAGCGTCCCGACGCGTTTGATTTCATCCGCTGCATCGCCGCCGCGCGCATCATGATGCCCAAATCCTTTGTCCGCCTGTCGGCCGGCCGCGAGGGCATGAGCGACGAAATGCAGGCGCTGTGCTTCCTGGCCGGCGCCAACTCGGTGTTCTGCGGCCACAAGCTGCTGACCGCCAAGAACGCCGCCCCCGGCGACGACAAGAGCCTGTTCGGGCGATTGGGCATCAAGCCCATGTAACAAGAAAGGGCCTTCCCACCGGGAAGGCCCTTTTCGTTTCAGTACCGCCCCAGTGATCCTCGGGCGGCGTCGATGCCCAACTGGGCGGCGCGGTTGTTGCCGTACCAGGTCTGGGTCATGGCGGTGAAACCCGGCATGTCGATGTTGACGTCGGTGCGGTGATTCAGGTTGACGTTGTTGCGGGTGTTGGCGATCAGGGTCTGAACCTGGTTTACCCCCACATCGTGCACGATGTTGGTGCCTGATGGCAGGTTCAGGCTCATGCCGCCATCCGCTGTGGGCGACAGGCTGGCACCATCCAGATTGCCGACGGGAGTGGTGGTGGCGCTGCCGAGGCCGCCCCGGTCGTTGACCGTCAGCAAGGTCTGCAGGCCCTGGGCCACGGCGCCTTCCACCGTGGTGCGCACGACCACGGCGAAGTCCATGGGGATGCCGCCGATCATCATGCCGCCCCGGTGGCTGCCCAGTTCCACGGCGGTCATGGCCGGCAGGCCCGAGAAAGGATCGTCCAGCACGGCGGCCCCGGCCGGCGCGGCGATGGCCAGCAACAGGGCTGCGGTGGCAAGGGTAGGCACGGTCGTCATGGTCGATCTCCGCGATTGTTCGAGGTGACGGTCCATCAGAACTCGTGGAGTCCGGGCAGGAAGTTGGTCAGGCTTCCCAGGCCATTGCGGGACAACGCCGTCCCGTAGGGGGCCTTGCGGCGTGCCGCCCATTCCTCGGGCCGGTTGAAGGTCTGTTTGGCCTCATCCACGTTGTCGTGGATGACGAAGAGCACGCCCTGCCAGATGCTTTCGAACTCGGTCCGGGGCATGGCCTTGACCCCCATGGCCGGGTCGCCGACCAGGACGTCGCCGCCCTGGATGCCCTTGATCACCACGAAGTGGTTATAGCCCTTGGTGTTGATCAGGGTGATGGCGGGCACCCCCACCTCGGCCAGCTTGTCCAGGCCGACGCGGTAGCCGTCAGAGTGCAGCCCCAACGAGGCCAGATAGCGCTGCATGTCGAACATGGAGAAGCCGAAGCGCTGGATGGCTTGCTGATCGCCGGTGGCGAACATGGCTTCGAACGCCTGCGATTCGCTGGTGGGACGGTTGTAATGGTGGGTCAGCAGGGTGGCCAGCGCCGCCGAGCCGCACGAGAAGTCATGCTCCTGGCGGATGACGGTGTGGAAGCGGGCCTCCTTCAGGCTGACGACCGGCACCGATACGGTGCCGCCGGCCGTATTGAGCGTGGCCTCGCCGGCGATGGCCGGCGATGCCGCTGCCACCAACGCCAGAAAGCAGAAGATGCGGGGACTCATCGGCTCCGCTCCTCAGCGCATGTATACGTTGACGCTGGTGGCGTTGTTCATGTTCACCAGGTCGCCGGTGTTCTGCATCACCGCGGTGATGCCGTTGTTGCCGGTCACCTGGGCTGGGGCGATGACGCCGGAATACTTGGCAGCCCCGCCGCCCACCGAAATATTGCCGTTGTTGGTGCCGGTCAGCGCCGAGTCGTTGGATTGTAACAGGCTGTTGGAAATGCCCGACGTGGTGTCGGTGCCGCCGCGTTTGCCCGCCAGTTCGTCCTCTGCCACCGCTTTCTGCCCGAAGGTGAGCTCGTCGGCCGTGGCCGTCTGGGCCAGGGCGAGCAAGGCGGCCGCCAGGATCAGATGCACGCGCATGGCTGTCCTTTCTGTTGGTTTCTTGGCCGGAAAAAGGGCCGGCGGAGCCCGCAAGGAGCCCCGCCGGTGTAAGAGTTAGCGGACGAAGTCGGTCTTCGCGTTGATGCTAAACGAGCTGAACTGGGTCGCGGCCAAGCCGGTGTTCTGGGCGATGTTGGCGATGCCCGACATGGTGCCCAAGGCGATACCGCCGATGGCGCCGGTGCCGAACGTGGTCGAGACGTTGCCGCCGTTGCCGCCCTGGGTGGCGCCGGTGGCCGCGTTCAGGGACTGCGACGAGGCCGCCAACTGGCTCACATCGCCGCCTTTGGAGCTGGCCTGGGCGCCGATGCCGCCCGAGCTGCCGCCGTTGCCGCCGCTGGCCGCCGACTTGGCGTCCTGCTGAGACGCGTTGCTGTTGGTGCTGGTGTTGTTGCCACCATTGCCGCCCTGGCCCGAGGCCGCCGACAGCACGTCGGTGGAGGATTTGGAGATCGGCACGTTAAAGGACTTGGCCCAGGCCGCGGAGTCCTGGAAGTTGCTGGCCTTGCCGGAAGCGTTGGCGGTGTTCGTCCTGTCGCCGCTGGCGCTGGCGGTTGTATCGTTGGAAGCGCCACCCAGATTGCCGGACAGGGCGGCGGCACCCGACAGGCCAACCGAGGTGGACTTGGAGGCGCCAAAGGCGCCCGAGGCGGCTTCGCCCTCGCCTCCAGTGCTCCTATTGGAGGACTTGGCGCCCTGCAGGCCCAGGTTGGCCGACACGGCGGTACCGTTGCCGCCGTCACCGCCGCGGCCGGTCTGGAGGTCCCTGTTGGTGGAGGAGGCGTCGCCGCCGCTGCCCAGGTTGCCGGTCAGGCCGACCTGCGTCGGGGTAAGGTCACCGCCACGGGCGTTGCCGCCCGTGCTGTCACCCGACGACAGGGATATCGAGCCCATCGTGTTGGTGGTGCTCATGGTGGTATTATTCTGCATCCACGTCACGTCATGCCCGGCTGCGAACGAGCCCGCACCGATGGCCGCGACGTTGCTGCCGCCGTTGTTGGCGGCCAGCGCGTTGGTGCCGGTGGCGATGGCCGAATGGGCGGTCACGGTGTTGCCGGTGCCATCCACGACCAAGCTCTTGTCGCCGCTGGCGGTTTCGGCGTCGGAGACATCGATGGTCTGGGTTTGGGTCGACCCCTGGGCCACGCCCTGGGCGGCGCGCTGGCGCTGGGAGGCGAAGCCGCCGTCCCCGCCGCGGGCGGCATCCGCGGCAGCCGCGGCAGCGCCGTTGCCGCCATTGCCGCCAGTGCCGGCATTGGCGGTGGCGCCCGCGCCGCCGCCCGCGCCGCCCGAGCCCGCGGCAGCGGCAGCCGAAGCGGCACCGTTACCGCCGCTGGCGTCGGTGTTCTGGGTGCCGGTCTGGGTTTGCACCGGGGTCGCCACCTGGACGCCGGACTGGACGGCGGTAATGGTGACAGGTCCGGCATAGGCCACCGAGATCCCCATGATCATCGCGGCGCCCGACACGCCCATCAACAAAGCCTTCTTCATTTTGCCTCCTATTGGCATTGCCTAACGAAGTCGACGTTCGTTACCCGAATGGACGGCTGCCGGGGCGGTCCTTCTTGGCAAAGACAGCGTCCGGCGTCCCGAAGCGGGTGTCCGATTAAAGGCAATTGCCGTGCCAGAGCGCGGAGATGCGCTTAAGCTGTTGATGGAAAATGAAAAAAAGACGCCACCCGCGGGGCGGCCCCGGGGCGGCGGTGTAACGCGGGCGATACGGCCCGTTAATCGGCTGTGACGGTCAGGCCGGCTGGGCGATGGTCACCGTCAACTCGCCCACGCCCTCGACGCGGCCGACCAAGTGGTCGCCCGGGCGCACCGGGCCGACCCCCTCGGGCGTGCCGGTGTAGATCAGGTCGCCGGGGCTCAGGTGATAGTACTGGGAGAGGTGGGCGATCACCTCGGGCACTGACCAGATCATGTCGGCAATGTCGCCGCGCTGGCGAATCTCGCCATTGATCTCCAGCGTGATGGCGCCCGACAGGACGGGGGTGGTGCCGCGCACGATGGGGGTGATGGGGGCCGAGAACTCGAACGACTTGCCGAGATCCCACGGCCGCCCCTTGTCGCGGGCGGCGAATTGCAGATCGCGCCGGGTCATGTCCAGGCCCACCGCGTGGCCGAACACCGCCTTGGCCGCCTGCTCGGGCGTGGCCTGGAACACGGCGGCACCCAGCGCCACCACCAGTTCGATCTCGTGGTGCAGATTGGCGGTGGCCGGGGGGTAGGGGATGGCCCCGCCGCCGGGCACCAGCGAATCAGGCGACTTGCTGAAATAGAACGGCGGTTCGCGGTTGGGATCGGAGCCCATCTCGCGGGCGTGGCCCGCATAATTGCGGCCGACACAGAACACCCGGCGGACGGGATAGGCGGCCTCCTCGCCAGCGACCGGAACGACGGGACGGGGTATGTCGAACAGCACGGACATCAAGCGGTCTCCTGCGCGGATGGATTGGCCGCCAGCATGCACCGCCGGGCTTGGGCGATCAACCATCAGCCCGGACGGGTTAACCGTAAAGATTCTTGACACCTGTCTTGCAGTGGAAATCATTGTCGGTTCAAGAACACGTCCCATTAGAGGACGGTCAGGGAGGACCATAAACGTGCAATTCCGGCTTGGGGATTATGTTCCCTATTTGCTGAGCCGTGCTGGCGTTTCGCTGGCCAACAACGTCTCACGCGAACTCGATCAGTTCGGCGTTTCCTTGCCCATGTGGCGGGTTATGGCGGCTCTCCTGGACGAGGGCGAACAACGTCTGGGCGATCTTGCCCGGCTGACCGCCATCGAGCTGTCGACGCTTTCTCGTATCGCCGCCGCCATGGAGGCCCGCAACCTGGTGACCCGCCGCCGCTCAGGCCAGGATGCCCGCGCCGTGCTGATCGCGCTGACCCCAGAGGGCCGCCGCAAGACCGAGCGCGCGCTGGACTGGGAAAACATGGCCGTGGCGGGAATGAGCGAAGAGGAAATTTGCATACTAAAAGGACTATTGCATAGGTTATACGGCAACGTAGTCGGGCCGGATCACTTGGGTGTTATCGAAAAAACAGGTACCTGACGGTGGGTGTCTCTATATTACGTTGTATGTAATAAAAGAGGCTTGGATGTATACGAGTATGCGGAAGGAGAATCCGCATGCCCGTATCCCTACTGCATCCGGCGGCAGCGTTTCCTGCTCTCGACCTGCCGCGCCGCTACAACGCTGCCACCTGGTTCATCGATCGCCACGTGGCAGAGGGCCGGGGGCGCAAGGTCGCCTATGTGGACCCCGGCGGCGGCCACACCTACGCCGATCTGGCGGAAAGGGTGAACCGGGCCGGTCAGGCCCTGCTGTCGCTGGGTCTGGACATGGAGCAGCGGGTCGCCCTGCTGCTGCCCGACACCGTCCAATTTCCATCCGTGTTCTGGGGCGCCATCAAGGCCGGTATCGTCCCCATCCCCTTCAACACCCTGCTGACAACCGAAGATTACGAACATCTCCTGGCCGACAGCCGGGCTCGGGCCCTGGTAGTGTCTGCCTGCCTTCTGGAGAAGGTGGCGCCGGTTCTGGGTCGGCTGCCGTTCCTGCGGGCGGTGGTGGTATCAGGCGGCGAGCCTGGTCCCCATGCCTCGCTCGAACGGCTCATGGCCCAGGCCCCCGCCCATCTGGAAGCGGCGCCCACCACCGCCGACGATATCGCCTTCTGGCTGTATTCATCGGGTTCCACCGGCGCCCCCAAGGGCGCCATGCACCTGCACCGCCACCTAGTCGCCACCGCCGAGCTGTACGGCCGCGGCGTGCTCGGCCTGACCGAGGCCGATACCGTCTATTCGGCGGCCAAGCTGTTCTTTGCCTACGGCCTCGGCAACGGCATGAGCTTCCCGCTGCATGTGGGGGCCACGACCATCCTGCTGCCCGAGCGGCCCACGCCGGATGCCGTCATGGGGGTGTTGCAGACCCACAAGCCTACCGTGTTCTGCGGCGTGCCCACCCTGCTGGGAGCCATCCTGGCCGAGCCCAAGCACGCCGGCGTACGGCTGAACCTGCGGATGACCATTTCAGCCGGCGAGGCGCTGCCCGAGGAGATCGGCCGGCGCTGGCAGGACCGCTTCGGCGTTGAGGTTGTCGACGGCCTCGGCTCCACCGAATTGCTGCACATCTTTCTGTCCAACCGGCCGGGAAAGGTGCGCTATGGCACGTCTGGGGTGCCGGTGCCGGGTTATGAGGTCCGCATCGTCGACGAGGCGGGGCGCGACGTGCCCCCTGGGGAAGTCGGCGAATTGGTGGTACACGGGCCCTCTGCCGCCCAGGGCTATTGGAATCGCCGCGAGCAGTCGCTGAAAACCTTCAAGGGCGAGTGGACCCACACCGGCGACAAGTACTCGGTCACGCCCGACGGCTTGTACCTCTATCACGGCCGTGCCGACGACATGCTCAAGGTCGGTGGCATCTGGGTGTCGCCGTTCGAGGTGGAGAGCGCTTTGCTGGCCCATCCCGCCGTGCAGGAGGCGGCTGTGGTCGCCCAAGCCGACGAGGGCGGGCTGATCAAGCCAAAGGCCTACATCGTGCCGGCGTCGGGCGTCGGGTCCGGCCCGGCGCTTGAGGCGGAGCTGAAGGCCTTCGTCAAGGAGCGGCTGGCACCTTACAAATATCCCCGGTGGATTACCTTCGTGACCACCTTGCCCAAGACGGCGACGGGGAAGATCCAGCGGTTCCGCTTGCGGGTGGGATAGAGCGCGATGACATTAGGTCGGCGCAGGCATGCGCCGCCCTAATGTCTGAATCGCCCTCTAATTTGTGAATAGAGACGGATTCAGCTCACAGGCCGGATCGCGAAGCGATTCGACCTGTGACCATCCGGCTCTAGAGACAGCCGGGAGGGGGACGGGTAGATTGCCCGTCCCATCCACTGCCTGAAGCACGGTTTATGGATTTCCTTGATCTCGATTCCGTCCGGCTGGAATGTCGCTGGATTGGCGAGCGTGCCCAAGCCCCGGTGCTGGTGTTCCTGCACGAAGGGCTTGGGTCGGTGTCGTTATGGCGCGATTTCCCCGACCGGGCGGTGGCGGCCACTGGGCTGCCGGCCTTCGTCTATTCCCGCCAGGGTTACGGCGGCTCGTCCCCGGTCGAGGTGCCGCGGCCGCTCGACTACCTGGAGCGGGAGGGCCGCGAGGTATTGCCGCGGGTTCTGGACGCCGCCGGCATTTCCTCCGCGGTCCTGGTGGGGCATTCCGATGGCGCCTCCATCGCCCTGGTGCAGGCCGCCCTCGACGGGGGACGCCGGGTCAAGGCGGTAGCGGCGCTGGCCCCGCACACCTTCGTCGAGGAGGTCTGCGTCGCCGCCATTGCCCAGGTCAAGGAAACCTACGCCGACGCTCTGCGCCCCCGCCTGGAACGCCACCATGGCGCCAATGTGGATTGCGCGTTCTGGGGCTGGAACCGCGCCTGGCTGGACCCGGGCTTCAAAGCCATGGAACTGCGCCCGCTGCTGCCCAAGATCAGCGTGCCGGTCACCGTCATCCAGGGCGAGGACGACGAATACGCCACGCGCCTGCAGGTGGATGCGGTCATCGAGGGCGTTTCCGGCCCCGTCCGCGCCGTCATGCCGCCCCGCTGCGGCCACAGCCCCCACCGCGACCAGCCCGAGGCGGTGCTGGAGGCCATCGTGGACTTGGTGAGGGGGCTTTAGAGCGGCGCGCCTTTAATCTGAGGCGCGTCGCCCCTGCGAGCATTGAGCGAGTGGCCGTGCCGCCCCGAAAGGGGCAAACGACGCCCGAAGGGCGGCCCGGCACGAAGTAACGGGTGGGCTCCGCCCACAAGCGGCCGGATGGCCGCGCCCGGCGAGGGGCAATACGTGATGCAGATTTTTCTGCATCACGGTCTAAGCCGCCTTGAGCGTGAAGAAGAAGGTGGCGCCCTGGTCGGGTTCCGATTCGATCCAGATGCGACCGCCGTGCCGGTCGACGATCTTCTTGCAGATGGCTAGGCCGATGCCGGTGCCCTCGTAGCTTTCGCGGCTGTGCAGGCGCTGGAAGATGCGGAAGACGCGTTCGTGATCCTGGGGGGCGATGCCGATGCCGTTGTCGGCCACCCAGCACGCCACCTCGGCACCCTCGTGGCGCCAGCCGACGCGGACCTTGGGCGGCCGGTCCGGGTGGTGGTACTTCAGGGCATTGCCGACCAGGTTCTGGACCAGGCGCGACAGCTCGGCGTCGCTGCCCACCACCGTGGGCAGACCGGGCGCCACGCTGATCTCGGCCTTTTCCTCCTGGGCGGCGACCGCCAGCGCGAGCAGGGCCTGCTCGACCACGCGGCCCAGGGGCAGCGGCGCCATAGCGCGCTCCAGCCGGCCGACGCGGGAATATTCCAGCAGGTCCAGGATCAGCCGATCCATGCGCACGGCGCCGTCCTGGGCGAAGGCGATGAATTCGCGTGCCTCGGCCGGCAACTGCTCGCCATAACGGCGGTCCAGCATGGTGACGAAGCTGTTGACCATGCGTAGCGGCTCGCGCAGGTCGTGCGAGGCCACGTAGGCAAACTGCTCCAGTTCCTCGTTGGAGGCCTGCAGTTTGTCGGTCTTGTCGGCCAAGGCCTGTTCGGCCGCCTTGCGTTGGCTGATGTCGCGGGCGAAGGCGCAGACATAGTCGCCGCCGGCGAACTCCACGTAATTGGCCGAGACCTCCGCCGGGTATGCGGTGCCGCCGCTGGTGCGGTTGACCGTTTCGAAGCGGACCCGGCGGCGCTGCTTGAGCCGGCGCAGCAGCCTGGGCCACAGGATGTCGGAGATCTGCGGCGCCACCGTGCCGATGGGCTGGCCTACCAGTGCGTCCGGCTCATAGCCCAGCCGGTTGCCGGCGGCATCGTTGGCGTAAAGGATGCGGCCCCCGGCATCGACCCAAAACACCAGGTCGGCGGCATGGTCCAGGGCGAATTGGGCAAAGCGCAGCCGCTTTTCGCTTTCGCGCAAGGCGACGGCGCCGGCTTCTTCACGCCGCGACTGGCGCGCCATCGTCACCACGATGATGCCCAGGCCAAGGGTGGCGATGCCCGCTGCAACCCCCAGGCGGATGGCGTTTTCCCGCCACGGGGCCAGCAGCACGTCCTGGCGCAGGGACACGTTGACCACCAGCGGATAGCGCTCGATTTTCCGGTAACCGAGAATTCGGATGGCACCGTCCATGGGACTGGGGCCCCAGCCCAGGCCGTGGCTGGGTGCCTCGGGCTGGAAGATGGTCAGGTGGCCGAAATTCTGGCCCAGCTTCATCTTGTCCACCGGCGGAGTGCGCGCCAGTAGGGTGCCATCCGAGCGGAACAGCGCGCTGGCGCCCCCCTCGACGGGCAGCACGCGGCTGAACGACGTTTGGAAGTACTCGGGGTTCACCGCCGCCATGATGATCCCCTGGAAGGAGCCGTCAGGGCCGGAAATGCGCCGCGTCACCGGAATGACCGGCGAGCCGTCGACCAGCGAGGGCCACGGTGCCGAGATGTGCAACTCGCCCGAGGGATTGTTGCGATGCCAGATGAAGTATTCGCGGGTGCTGCGGTCGTCGGCGGGCGGTGGATAAAGCTTCGCCGAATTGAGGATGCGACCGTCGGGGCCGAGGATGGCAAGGGCGACGATCTGCGGGATGCCGGAGATGCGGGCGCGCAGGACCTTGTGCATGTCCTCGCTGCCCGCCTTGGCGATGCCGCCCGCATTCTCCACCGACAGGGCGGTGGCCTCCACCACCATGTCCACCGATTCGAACGCCCGCTCGGTCTGCTGTGCCAGGGATTGCGCCAGGGCGGCCAGATTGGCTTCGGCGGCGGCGGTGGTGGTGACGCGTTGGCGCCAAATTTCCCACGCGGTCATGGTGACCATTACCACGATGGCGATGCTGCCAAGGATCGCCATCGCTTTGCTGGTGGTCGGTCGCAATAGGCTGCGCGTGGTTGCGGAGGTCACGCCGGCAATCCTGAATGCTTGTGCTGCTTCTATAGGATAGGGACGCTACCACATTCGGATAGGTTTCGCATCTCTCCCTTGTGCGTAAGCGAAAAGGGCCCGCCGGCAATACCGGCGGGCCCTTCGGCAAACAGGCGGATCAGCCCTTGGCGCGCGCGGCGACCGAGGCGCGGATGGCCAGCGGGGTGGCGTCGTCGTGGATGGTGGTCACCTCCTCGGGATAGGCGGTGATGTGGTGCAGGGCGAGATCGGCGCCCATGAATTCTTCCTCATCCGACAGGCGGATACCCACGGTGGCCTTCAGGCCGCCATAGACCGCCAGACCGGCCACCAGGGCCAGCGCCGCACCGGTGGCGGTGCCGGTCACCTGGGCGCCCAGGCTGACGCCGCCCAGGCCGCCAAGGGCTTCCTGGCCGAACACGCCGCACAGGATGCCGCCCATGAAGCCGCACAGGCCGTGCAGGGCCCAGACGCCCAGCACGTCGTCGATGCGCCACTTGTTCTGGCACAGGTTGAAGGCGAACACGAACAGGGCGCCGGCCATGCCGCCGGTGATGAAGGCGCCGATGGGGTGCATGACGTCGGAACCGGCGCACACGGCCACCAGGCCGGCCAGGGCGCCGTTATGGACGAAGCCGGGGTCGTTGCGGCCGGCCACCAGGCTGGCCAGGATGCCGCCCACCATGGCCATGAGCGAGTTCAGCGCCACCAGGCCCGAAATCTGGTCCATGGTCTGGGCGCTCATGACGTTAAAGCCGAACCAGCCGGCGCACAGGATCCACGAGCCCAGCGCCAGGAAGGGGATGTTCGACGGCGGGATGGCGATGACGTGGCCATTCTTGCGATAGCGGCCGCGGCGCGCGCCCAGCATCAGCACGGCGCCCAGGGCGATCCAGCCGCCCACGGCGTGAACCACCACCGAACCGGCGAAGTCGTGGAAGGTGGCGCCAAACACCGACTTGATCAGGTCCTGAAAGCCGAAGCGGGTACCCCACACCATGCCTTCGAAGGTAGGGTAGACCACCGCCACCAGGATGGTGGTGGCCATCAGCTGCGGCCAGAACTTGGCGCGCTCGGCGATGCCGCCGGAGATGATGGCCGGGATGGCGGCGGCGAAGGTGGCGAGGAAGAAGAACTTCACCAGGTCATAGCCGCTGGCGGCGAAGGTGCTGCCCTCGGCCTTGCCCACCAGGACGGCGGCCGAGCCGAAGAAGTTGATGCCGTAGGCGATGGCGTAGCCGACGAAGAAATAGGCGGTGGTCGACACGGCAAAGTCGGTCAAAATTTTTACCAGGGCATTGACCTGGTTCTTTTTACGCACTGTACCTACTTCCAAAAAGGCGAAGCCGGCATGCATGGCCAAGACCATGACCGCGCCCAAAAGGACGAAAAGTACATCCACCCCACTCTTCATCGATTCCATTTTATGCCCTCTTGCGAACCCGTATCCGCCGGTGACGGAACGTTGGGCCGCTATCAAGCCCCGTGCCAAGTGCAGTGAAAGTCATAAATGTAAGCAAAAACAATTGGATATGGCTGTGATGATGTTTTTGGCATTGCGCACTGGCGTATGGAATAGGCAATTCGTCGCGGAAAATGCATAAGACGCGGGCAATGTCGCATCGAACTACCGGCAGTGGCGGCGCGCGCTGTCCGCCTTTTGGGCAAAATTTATTGCTGTCTTGTTTTTGTGCAGCGGGCCGGGGTTATTTTTTTGCTGAAGGGAGTGGCGGGGCTGGGGCGGCGAACTGGCACGCTCTCTGCAACGTGTTGGTCAGCACATCGGCCAGAGCCAAGCATTTTCGCGAGGTTCGGCCCCCTGACACGGAGAAAATTGCCATGGCCTCGGAAAATGTTGCCGTGCTGTATGGGAACAATGCGCTCGACATCAAGCTCGAGGCGGCGCGGCTGATGCGCGAGGCGCTGTCGCGTCCCGATGATGCCGACGTGCTGATCAGCATGGCGATCCAGTTGTTCAATTCCGCCAATGCCGACGCTATCGATAGCGAGCGCCGGGCCTAGGGCGGTGAGCCCTAAGTCTGCATTACGTTCCATGCGCACTGTTCGTCATCGCCGGGCTTGACCCGGCGACGGGGGCCAACGCTCCAGATCAAAGGCTTGTTGCTCTATAGCCCGGCGGCGGCGGCCTTCAGCACCTCGGCGCTGTGCCGCAGCGCCGCTTTCTCGCCAGCATCCAATGCCGGCCACAAGGCATCGCCGGCTCCGCTGCGGCCGATCACCCGCGGCAGCGATAGCGCCACCTCGGTCACTCCTTCCACCTCGGGAATCTGGGTGGACACCGTCAGCACGGCGCGTTCATCGGCGGCGATGGCCTGTACCAGGCGGGCGATGCCGCCGCCGATGCCGAACCAGGTGGCTCCCTTGCCCGCGATGATTTTATAGGCGGCTCCGCGCACCCCCTGGTCGATGGCCTGGCGGTCGCTTTCGGTCAGCGGCCGGCCGTGCTGGCGCGCCAATTCCTCCACCGTGATGGCGCCCACCGAGGCGCTGGACCAGCACAACACCTCGGAATCGCCGTGCTCGCCCAGCACCCAGGCGTGCACCGATTTGGGGCTGATCCCCAGGAACTCACCCAGCAGGGCGCGGTAACGCGCGGTGTCCAGAATGGTGCCCGAGCCGATCACCCGCCCCGGCGCCAAGCCGGAGATCCGGGTGGTGATGGAGGTCATGACGTCCACGGGATTGGTGGCGACCAGCAGCACGGCGTCGGGGGCGGCGCTCAACACCCGCGGCACGATGTCGGAAAATACCGCCTGGTTGCGCTCCAGCAGTTCCAGCCGCGTCTCACCCGGCTTCTGGCTTACCCCGGCCGCCAGCACCACCACGCCCGAACCGGCAATGTCGGCCCAGTCGCCGGCAGTGACGCGGGCGGGGTAGGCGAAGGGGGTGGCGTGCAGGATGTCCTGGGCCTGAGCCTCGGCCAGCGCCCGGTTGCGGTCCACCAGTACCACTTCCGAGGCGGCACCGCGCATGACCATGGCGAATGCGGCGGAAGCGCCCACCATTCCGGCGCCGATAACGGTAACCTTCATCCCCGGTCTCCTGCCTCAAGCGGTATGACCAGACAAAGGTAAAGGCTGTGGGGAAGGTTCGCCAGGGGCTAAATGCCGCGCCCGGCGAAGGGAAAGTGGCGCGAGTGACGGGGCTCGAACCCGCGACCTCCGGCGTGACAGGCCGGCGCTCTGACCAACTGAGCTACACCCGCTCCGGTGTGAGGGCCGGGGATATATCAGTCTCTTTCGGACTGCGCAA
>Ga0306923_10001328_pt1 | contig 21726 bp, 21 predicted proteins | sample sta12Can44000108_FD_203841 | JGI IMG/M metagenome (GOLD analysis project Ga0306923, IMG submission 203841) | Lab enrichment of tropical soil microbial communities from Luquillo Experimental Forest, Puerto Rico - statanox.12C.anox.44.000.108 (v2)... | ecosystem: Environmental > Terrestrial >... | reverse complement strand
TAGCTCAGTCGGTTAGAGCGCCGGCCTGTCACGCCGGAGGTCGCGGGTTCGAGCCCCGTCACTCCCGCCATACCGCCGAAAGGCGGTGGTCGCGGTTGAGGCTAATGTCTTGCAGGAGGGTCTCGCCCTTTTCGTCCTTTGTCGTCCCCTGAAAATCCCGTTGGGCCGTGTCCATATCCCGAATGGAACCCAATCGGACGGAAGGGAGCGTGCGGACGATCGGTTGGCGGGGCTTCTCGGGTCGGACCCATAAGTTAGGGCAGGGACGATGGAAGCTTGGCTGCTCGAATATCTGCCGATCCTGATTTTCCTCGGTATCGCCATTGGTGTCGCCGCGATCTGTATCGGCGCGTCTTGGCTGGTCGGCCATCAGAAGCCGGACCCCGAGAAGAACGCGGCATATGAGTGCGGTTTCGAGGCGTTCGGTGACGCGCGCTCGAAGTTCGAGGTGCGGTTCTACCTGGTCGCCATCCTGTTCATCATCTTCGACCTCGAGGTCGCCTTCCTGTTCCCGTGGGCCGTGGCCCTGGGCAAGATCGGCCTGTTCGGGTTCTGGTCGATGATGGTGTTCCTGGGCGTGCTGACTGTCGGCTTCATCTACGAATGGCGAAAGGGAGCCTTGGAATGGGAGTGACCAATTCCGGTCTGGTGACGCCCGCGCATGCTGCGCCGCTGCCCCCGGGCGCGGCGCAAAGCAGCGTTCTGCAGCTGGTTACCGACCAGATCCAGGACAAGGGCTTCGTGCTGGCCAATGTGGACAAGCTGGTCAACTGGGCCCGCACCGGCTCGATGTGGCCGATGACCTTCGGTCTGGCCTGCTGCGCGGTCGAGATGATTCATGCCGGCTGCTCGCGCTATGACCTGGACCGCTTCGGCGTCGTGTTCCGCCCGTCGCCCCGTCAGTCCGACGTGATGATCGTGGCCGGCACGCTGACCAACAAGATGGCCCCGGCGTTGCGCCGCGTTTACGACCAGATGGCCGAGCCCCGCTGGGTGATCTCCATGGGGTCGTGCGCCAACGGCGGCGGCTATTACCATTATTCCTATTCGGTGGTGCGCGGTTGCGACCGCATCGTGCCCGTGGACGTCTACGTCCCCGGCTGCCCGCCGACCGCGGAAGCCCTTCTGTACGGCATCATGCAGCTGCAGAAGAAGATCCGTCGGACCGGGACCATTCTCCGCTAGAAGCCCAGAGGGACGGCCAGACCACCATGACGCAAGCGCTGAAGGACCTGGGCGACTATATCGCCGCCGCCCTGCCCAACGATGTGCTCGAAACCGAGGTCAACCGCGTAGCCGAGTTGACCATCACCGTGCGCACGCCCTCCATCGTGAAGGTGATGACCTTCCTTCGCGACGACCCGACCTGCCTGTTCAAGCAGTGCGTGGACGTCTGCGGCGTGGACTGGCCGGCGCGCGAGCTGCGGTTCGACGTCGTTTATCATCTGCTGTCGATGAAGCATAACCAGCGCCTGCGCGTGAAGGTGCAGACCGACGAAGACACCCCGGTGCCGTCGGTCACCGGCGTTTTCAGCTCGGTCGGCTGGTTCGAGCGCGAGACCTGGGACATGTTCGGCGTGGTCTTCTCGGACCATCCCGACCATCGCCGCATCCTCACCGATTACGGCTTCGAGGGTCACCCGCTGCGCAAGGACTTCCCGCTGACCGGCTATGTCGAGCTGCGTTACGACGAAGAGCAGAAGCGCTGCGTCTACGAGCCGGTGAAGCTCACCCAGGATTTCCGCAGCTTCGATTTCCTCTCGCCGTGGGAGGGCCAGGGCCCGCTTCCCGGTGACGAGAAGGCGGAAGGGAGCCGCTAGAGATGGCCGAGTCCCAGATCAAGAGCTACAACATCAACTTCGGCCCCCAGCACCCGGCCGCGCACGGCGTGCTGCGTCTGATCCTGGAAATGTCGGGCGAGGTGGTCGACCGCGCTGATCCGCATATCGGCCTGCTGCACCGCGGCACCGAGAAGCTGATCGAGAACAAGGTCTACCAGCAGTCGACGCCTTACTTCGACCGCCTGGACTACGTCGGCACCATGAACCAGGAGCACGCCTTCGTGCTCGCCGCCGAGAAGCTGCTCGGCCTGGACGTGCCGGTGCGCGGCCAGTACATCCGCGTGCTGTATTGCGAGATCGGCCGCATCCTCAACCACCTGCTGAACGTCTGCTCCTTCGTCTTCGACGTGGGCGGCATGACCCCGATGCTGTGGGGCTTCGAGGAGCGCGAGAAGCTGATGGAGTTCTACGAGCGCGCTTCGGGCGCTCGTCTGCACGCCAATTACTTCCGCATCGGCGGCGTCGCCGCCGATCTGCCGCCGGGCCTGCTGGAAGACATCGCCGCCTGGTGCGAGGAGTTCCCCAAGGTCATCGACGACATCGAGACCCTGGTCACCGAGAACCGCATCTTCAAGCAGCGCACCGTCGACATCGGCACCGTTACGGCCGAGCAGGCGCTGGACTGGGGCTTCACCGGCCCCAACCTGCGCGCTTCGGGCATCGCCTGGGACCTGCGCAAGAGCCAGCCCTACGACGTCTACGACCGCGTCGATTTCGACGTGCCGGTAGGCAAGGTGGGCGACTGCTATGACCGCTACCTGATCCGCATCATCGAGATGCGCGAGTCGATCAAGATCATGAAGCAGTGCATCAAGGACATGCCGGCCGGTCCGGTGCGCGCCCAGAACCGCAAGGTCTCGCCGCCGCCGCGCGCCGAGATGAAGCGGTCCATGGAAGCTCTGATCCACCACTTCAAGTTGTTCTCCGAGGGCTTCCACGTGCCCGCCGGCGAAGTCTACGCTGCGGTCGAGGCGCCCAAGGGCGAGTTCGCCGTGTATCTGGTCGCCGATGGCACCAACAAGCCCTACCGCTGCAAGATCCGGCCGCCGGGCTATGTCCACCTGCAGGCCCTCGACATGATGTCCAAGGGCCACATGCTGGCCGACGTGGTCGCCAATATCGGCTCCATCGACATCGTTTTCGGCGAGATCGACCGATGAGCACTGAAGAAATGACGAGCTTCGCCTTCACGCCCGAGAACCTGGAAAAGGCGAAGAAGGTTATCGCCAAGTACCCGGCGGGCCGCCAGCAATCGGCGGTGATGCCGCTGTTGGACCTGGCCCAGCGTCAGGTGGGCTGGACCAGCCTGGCGGTGATCGAATACATCGCCGAGATGCTGGACATGGCGCCCATCCGGGTGCAGGAGGTCGTGACCTTCTACACCATGTACAACCAGAAGCCCGTGGGTAAGTTCCACGTGCAGGTCTGCACCAACATCTGCTGCCTGCTGCGCGGCTGCGACAGCGTCGCCGAGCAGGCCAAGAAGGTGCTGGGCGTGGAGTGGGGCGAGACCTCGGCCGACGGCCAGTTCACCCTGTCCGAGGTGGAGTGCCTGGGCGCCTGCACCAACGCGCCGATGATGCAGATCAACGACGACTACTACGAGGACCTGACGCCCGACACCACCAAGGCGGTGCTTGAGGCGTTGAAGCGGGGCGAGACCCCGAAGCCGGGTCCGCAGAACGGCCGTCAGTTCTCTGCCCCCGAGGGTGGCCCGACCACGCTCACCGAGCTCACCTTCCAGACGGAGAAGGCGTGATGCTGCGCGACCAGGATCGTATCTTCACCAACCTGTACGGCCTGCATGACTGGGGCCTGAAGGGCGCCCGGGTGCGCGGCGACTGGGACAACACCAAGGCCATCCTCGAAAAGGGCCGCGACGCCATCATCGAGGAAGTCAAGAATTCCGGCCTGCGCGGCCGCGGCGGCGCCGGCTTCGGCACCGGCATGAAGTGGTCCTTCATGCCCAAGACCGAAGGCCCGCGCCCGCACTACCTGGTGATCAACGCCGACGAAGGCGAGCCGGGCACCTGCAAGGACCGCGAGATCATGCGCTTCGACCCGCACAAGCTGGTCGAGGGCGCCCTGATTGCCTCCTTCGCCGTTGGCGCCCACGCCGCCTACATCTACATCCGCGGCGAGTTCATCCGTGAGGCCGAGAACCTGCAGGCCGCCATCGACCAGGCCTACGAGGCCGGCCTGATCGGCGACAATTCCTGCGGCTCGGGCTACAAGTTCGATTGCTACGTCCATCGCGGCGCCGGCGCCTACATCTGCGGCGAGGAATCGGCGCTGATCGAGAGCCTGGAAGGCAAGAAGGGCCAGCCCCGCCTGAAGCCGCCGTTCCCGGCCGGCGTCGGCCTGTACGGCTGCCCGACCACGGTGAACAACGTGGAATCCATCGCCGTGGTGCCGACCATCATGCGGCGTTCCGCCTCGTGGTTCGCCGGCCTCGGCCGCCCGAAGAATTCCGGCACCAAGCTGTTCTGCATCTCCGGCCATGTGAACAAGCCGTGTAATGTGGAAGAGGAAATGGGCATTCCGCTGAAGGAACTGCTGGAAAAGCATGCCGGCGGCGTGCGCGGCGGCTGGGACAACCTGCTGGCTGTCATCCCCGGCGGCTCGTCGGTTCCGGCCCTGCCCAAGTCCATCTGCGACACCGTGCTGATGGACTTCGACAGCCTGCGTGAGGTCCGCTCGGGCCTGGGCACCGCCGCGGTGATCGTCATGGACAAGTCCACCGACATCGTCCGCGCCATCGCCCGCCTGTCGCGCTTCTACAAGCACGAATCCTGCGGCCAGTGCACGCCGTGCCGCGAGGGCACCGGCTGGATGTGGCGCCTGATGGAGAAGCTGGTACGCGGCGAGTCCTCCATGGAAGAGGTCGAGCTGCTCGAGCAGGTCACCCGCCAGGTCGAAGGCCACACCATCTGCGCCCTCGGCGACGCCGCCGCGTGGCCGATCCAGGGTCTGATCCGCAACTTCCGGTCCGAAGTGGACAAGAAGATCGCCGGTCGGTCCCAGAGCAGCGCGGCCTGAGGAGAGACGAGACCAAATGCCCAAACTGACCATCGACGGAACCGAGATCGAAGTCGAGGCCGGGGTAACCATCCTCCAGGCCGCCGAACAGCTCGGCATCGAGATCCCGCGCTTCTGCTACCACGAGCGTCTGGCCATCGCCGGTAATTGCCGCATGTGCCTGGTTGAAGTGGAAAAGATGCCCAAGCCCGTCGCCTCCTGCGCCCAGCCGGTGGGCGAGGGGATGGTGGTGCACACCAACAACGCCAACGTGCGCAAGTCGCGCCAGGGCGTCATGGAATTCCTGCTGATCAACCACCCGCTGGACTGCCCGATCTGCGACCAGGGCGGCGAGTGCGACCTGCAGGACCAGGCCATGGCCTATGGCGGCGACCGCGGCCGTTACCAGGAAGAGAAGCGCGCCGTCGAGGACAAGTCCTACGGCCCGCTGGTGCAGACCTGGATGACCCGCTGCATCCAGTGCACCCGCTGCATTCGCTTCATCACCGAGATCGCCGGCACCCCCGTGCTGGGCGGCCTGAACCGCAGCGAGCACATGGAGGTGTCCAAGTACGTGGATGCCGCCCTGTCGTCCGAGCTGTCGGGCAATCTGATCGACCTGTGCCCGGTGGGGGCGCTGACCAACAAGCCGGCGGCCTACACCTACCGTTCGTGGGAGCTGAAGAAGACCGAATCGGTCGATGCCATGGACGCGCTGGGCTCGGCCATCCGCGTCGACGCCCGTGGCAATGAGGTCATCCGCATCCTACCGCGCGTCAATGACGACGTGAACGAGGAATGGCTGGGCGACCGCTCGCGCTTCGCCTGCGACGGCCTCAAGCGCCAGCGCCTGGATCGTCCCTACATCCGCCGCGACGGCAAGCTGACCGCCGTCAGCTGGGGCGAGGCCTTCGCCACCATCGCCAGCAAGCTGAAGGGCGTGCCCGGCTCGAAGATCGCCGCCATCGCCGGCGACCAGGCCGATTGCGAGACCATGGTGGCGGTCAAGGACCTGCTGGCCAACCTGGGCTCGGGCAACATCGACTGCCGCCAGGATGGCGCCAAGCTGGATGCTTCGGTGCGCGCCTCGTACCTGTTCAACAGCACCGTCGCCGGCATCGAAGAGGCCGACGCCCTGCTGCTGATCGGGTCGAACCCGCGCACGGAAGCGCCGGTTCTCAACGCCCGCATCCGCAAGCGCTACCTGAAGGGCGGCTTCAAGGCCGCGGTGATCGGCCCCAAGGCCGACCTCACCTTCAAGCATGAGTACCTGGGCGACCAGGCCTCGGTGCTTGCCGACATCGCCGCCGGCAAGCATCCCTTCTTCGAGGTGCTGAAGAACGCCAAGAAGCCGGCCCTGATCCTGGGCCAGGGCGCGCTGACCCGCGAGGACGGCGCCGCCATCCTGGCCCTGGCCAAGAAGCTGGCCGACGCCGCCGGCCTGGTGAAGGACGGCTGGAACGGCTTCAACGTGCTGCACACCGCCGCCGCCCGCGTCGGCGGCCTCGACCTCGGCTTCGTGCCGCAGGCCGGTGGCCGTGACGCCGCCGGCATCGTCGAGGGCGCCGCCAAGGGCGACATCTCGGCGGTGTTCCTGATCGGCGCCGACGAGGTGGACGTGAAGGGCCTGGGCAACGCCTTCGTGGTGTATCTCGGCTCCCACGGCGACGCCGGCGCCCACCGCGCCGACGTGGTGCTGCCCGGTGCCGTCTACACCGAGAAGTCGGCCACCTACGTCAACACCGAGGGCCGCGTCCAGCGCACCCGCCTGGCGGTGTTCGCCCCGGGCGAGGCCAAGGAAGACTGGCGCGTGGTCCGCGCCCTGTCCGACGTGCTCGGCAAGCCGCTGGCCTATGACACTCCCAAGCAGGTGCGTGACCGCCTGGCCGCGGTGAACCCGGTGTTCGCCGCGACCGACGTGGTCGCCCCCGCCGCCTGGGGTGCCGCCTTCGGCGCCGAGGGTTCGCTCTCGGACAAGCCGCTGGCCTCGGCCATCGACAATTACTACCAAACCGACCCGATCAGCCGCGCCTCCAAGACCATGGCGGAATGCACGGCTGCTTTCGGGCATGGCTGTGGCTGCAACCACAAGAAGACGGGGACCCATGGTTGATCTGCTCTCTGGGCTGCTGCCCGCCGAGATCTGGCGTCTGGTCGTCATCGTCCTCCAGATTCTCGCCATCGTCGTGCCGCTGCTGGTGGCCGTCGCCTACCTGACCTATGCCGAGCGCAAGGTCATCGGCGCCATCCAGCTGCGCAAGGGTCCCAACGTGGTCGGCCCCTTCGGCCTGCTGCAGCCTCTGGCCGACGGTGCCAAGCTGTTCCTGAAGGAAACGATCCTGCCCACCGGCGCCAACAAGGCGGTGTTCGTGGTGGCGCCCATGCTCACCTTCATCCTGGCGCTGGTCGCCTGGGCGGTGATCCCCTTCGATCAGGGTTGGGTGCTGGCGGACATCAATGTGGGCGTGCTGTACCTGTTCGCGATTTCCTCGCTGGGCGTGTACGGCATCATCATGTCGGGCTGGGCGTCCAACTCCAAGTACGCCTTCCTGGGCGGCCTGCGTTCTGCGGCGCAGATGGTGTCCTACGAAGTGTCGATGGGCCTGGTGATGATCTCGGTGCTGCTCACCGCCGGGTCGCTGAACCTCAGCGACATCGTGATGAAGCAGAAGGAGACCATCTGGTTCTTCATTCCGCACTTCCCGATGTTCATCGTCTACATCGTGTCGATCCTGGCGGAAACCAACCGCGCTCCGTTCGACTTGCCTGAGTCGGAATCGGAACTGGTGGCGGGTTACAACGTCGAGTACTCGGCGATGACCTTCGCCCTGTTCTTCCTCGGCGAATACGCCAACATGATCCTGATGAGCGGCATCTGCACCGTGCTGTTCCTGGGTGGCTGGCTGCCGCCGGTGGACATCGCGCCGTTCAATTGGGTGCCCGGCATCATCTGGTTCGCCTTCAAGATCGCCTGCGTGCTGTTCGTCTTCCTGTGGGTGCGCGCGACCTTCCCGCGTTACCGCTATGACCAGCTCATGCGGCTGGGCTGGAAGGTGTTTCTGCCGTTCTCGTTGTTCTGGCTGGTGTTGACCTCGGGCGTTCTGGTCGCCTTCGGTTGGCTGCCGGGCCAGGGTTGAGGAGTAGAGAGATGGCTTTCATCGACCGCACCGCGCGGGCGTTCCTGCTGACCGAGCTGGTTCAAGGCTTGGCGCTGACGTTCCGCTACATGTTCAAGCCCAAGGTCACCATCAACTACCCTTACGAAAAGGGTCCGCTGTCGCCCCGCTTCCGCGGCGAGCATGCGCTGCGCCGCTATCCCAGCGGCGAGGAACGCTGCATCGCCTGCAAGCTGTGCGAGGCGGTGTGCCCGGCGCAGGCCATCACCATCGAGGCCGAGCCTCGCGAGGATGGTTCCCGCCGCGCCCGGCGCTACGACATCGACATGACCAAGTGCATCTACTGCGGCTTCTGCCAGGAAGCCTGCCCGGTGGACGCCATCGTCGAGGGGCCGAACTTCGAGTTCGCCACCGAGACGCGGGCCGAGCTCATGTACAACAAAGCCAAGTTGCTCGCGAACGGTGATCGCTGGGAGGCCGAACTGGCCATGCGTATCGCCGCCGACGCGCCTTACCGGTGATCAGGGGAATCGGCATGATCGCGGCTCTCATCTTCTACATGTTCGCGGCGCTGGCCGTGGGAAGCGGTGTGATGGTCATCACCTCGCGCAACCCGGTCAATTCCGTGCTGTTCCTCATCCTGTGCTTCTTCAACGCGGCCGGACTGTTCCTGCTGCTGGGCGCCGAATTCCTCGCCATGGTCTTGGTGGTGGTTTATGTCGGCGCCGTGGCGGTGCTGTTCCTGTTCGTCGTGATGATGCTCGACATCAACTTCCTCAAGCTGCGCGAGGGGTTCCTGCAGTACCTGCCCACCGGCGCCGTCATCGGCCTGGTGCTGCTGGTCGAGCTGGCCACCCTGTTCGGCGGCTGGGCCTTCGCCCCCGATGTGGAAGCCCTGGTGCGCGCGCCCGCGCCCAACATCGCCGACGTGTCCAACACCGAGGCGCTGGGCCGGCTGCTCTACACCAACTACGCCTACCTGTTCCAGGCCTCGGGCCTGATCCTGCTGGTGGCCATGGTGGGTTCGATCCTGCTGACCCTGCGTCGCCGCGAGGGCGTGCGCAAGCAGGTGATCGCCGACCAGATCGCGCGCACCGCCAAGGACAGCATTGAAATCCGCAAGGTTCCCACCGGGGGGGGCATCTGATGTTCGAGATCGGTCTCGCCCATTACCTGACCGTCGCCGCCATTCTGTTCACGCTGGGCGTGTTCGGCATCTTCCTGAACCGGAAGAACGTCATCATCATCATGATGAGCGTCGAGCTGATGCTGCTGGCGGTGAACCTCAACATGGTGGCGTTCTCGTCGTTCCTCAACGACCTGGTGGGCCAAATCTTCGCCATGTTCATCCTGACCGTCGCCGCCGCCGAGGCGGCCATCGGTCTGGCCATTGTCGTCTGCTTCTTCCGCAACCGCGGCACCATCGCGGTCGAGGAAATCAGCCAGCTCAAGGGGTAATCCAGCGATGCAGTTCGTCGCCGCCATTTTCCTGCCGCTGCTGGGCTCGATCGTCGCCGGCTTCTTCGGCCGCTTCATCGGTGACCGCGGGGCGCAGCTTGTGACCTGTACGCTCATGGGCATCTCGGCCGCCTGCGCGGCCCTGATCTTCAAGGACGTCGCCATCGACGGCAACGCCGTCACCATTCCGCTGCTGCACTGGATCCAGTCCGGCACCGTGGACGTGTCGTGGGCGCTGAAGTTCGACACCCTGACCGCCGTGATGATGATCGTGGTGACCTGGGTGTCGTTCATGGTCCACGTCTACTCGGTGGGCTACATGAGCCATGACCCGTCCATTCCGCGGTTCATGAGCTACCTGTCGCTGTTCACCTTCGCCATGCTGATGCTGGTGACCGCCGACAACCTGGTCCAGATGTTCTTCGGCTGGGAAGGCGTGGGCGTGGCCTCCTACCTGCTGATCGGCTTCTGGTTCGAGAAGCCGTCGGCCTCGGCCGCCGCCATCAAGGCCTTCGTGGTCAACCGTGTCGGCGACTTCGGCTTCGCGCTGGGCATCTTCGGCGTCTACTTCCTGTTCGACAGCGTCAACTTCGACGCCATCTTCGCCGCCGCCCCCGACAAGGCCGCCGCCACGGTGACCTTCTTCGGCCTGAACGCCAACGCGATCACCATCTGCTGCCTGCTGCTGTTCGTCGGCGCCATGGGCAAGTCGGCCCAGCTGGGCCTGCACACCTGGCTGCCCGACGCCATGGAAGGCCCGACCCCGGTGTCGGCGCTGATCCATGCCGCCACCATGGTGACCGCCGGCGTCTTCATGGTCGCCCGCATGAGCCCGCTGTTCGAGTACTCGGACACCGCGCTGACCGTGGTGACCCTGGTTGGCGCGGCCACCGCCTTCTTCGCGGCCACCGTGGGCTGCGTGCAGAACGACATCAAGCGCGTCATCGCGTACTCGACCTGCTCGCAGCTGGGCTACATGTTCTTCGCCATCGGCGTGTCCGCCTACCAGGCCGCCATCTTCCACCTGATGACCCACGCCTTCTTCAAGGCGCTGCTGTTCTTGGGCGCCGGCTCGGTGATCCACGCCATGAGCGACGAGCAGGACATCCGCAAGATGGGCGGCATCTGGAAGCACGTGAAGGTCACCTGGGCGCTGATGTGGATCGGCTCGCTGGCCCTGGCTGGCATCCCGTTCTTCGCCGGCTACTACTCCAAGGACATGATCCTGGAGGCCGCCTTCGCCTCCCATTCCATCGCCGGCCAGCTGGCCTACTGGATGGGTATCGGCGCCGCCTTCCTGACCGCCTTCTACTCGTGGCGTCTGCTGATCATGACCTTCCATGGCAAGCCGCGCGCGGACGAGCATGTGATGGCCCACGTGCACGAGAGCCCGGCGGTGATGGTTCTGCCGCTGTTCGTGCTGGCCACCGGCGCCGTGTTCTCGGGCTGGCTGGGCTTCGAGATGTTCGTCGGCCACGAGCAGGAGCACTTCTGGCGCGAGGCGATCAAGGATCTGCACAGCACCATCGAGCACGCCCACCATGTGGAAGCGTGGGTCGGCACCCTGCCGACCATCGTCGGCGTCGCCGGCATCTCGCTGGCCTACGTGCTGTACCTGTTCGTGCCCTCCATCCCGGGCGCGCTGGCCAAGACCTTCAACGGCCTGTACCGCTTCCTGCTGAACAAGTGGTACTTCGATGAGCTGTACGACTTCCTGTTCGTGCGTCCCGCCTTCAAGCTCGGCAAGGGCCTGTGGCAGGGCGGCGACGGCGCGCTCATCGACGGCGTCGGCCCCGACGGCGTTGCTGCCGCCACCGCCGCCATCGCCAAGAAGGTCGGCAAGCTTCAAACCGGTTACCTGTACCACTACGCCTTTGCGATGTTGATCGGCGTGGCGGTGTTCGTGACCTGGTACATGTTCAACGTGCGCTAAGCCTGGGGAAGATTATGACCGACTGGCCTCTGCTCTCGCTGACGACGTTCCTGCCGCTGGTAGGTGCGTTGTTCATCCTGGCGATCCGCGGCGAGACCCAGGTGGTGGCGCGCAACGCCCGCAACGTGGCGCTGCTCACCTCCGTGGCGACGTTTATCGTCTCGCTGTTCATCCTCGCCAATTTCGACCCGGCGTCGGCCGACTTCCAGTTGAAGGAGACCGCGCCCTGGCTGGCCGGCACCGCCATCAACTACTCCATGGGCGTCGACGGCATCTCGGTGTGGTTCGTGCTGCTGTCCACCTTCCTGACCCCCATCTGCCTCCTGTCGTCCATCGGGGCGGTGGAGCACCGGGTCAAGGAATACATGGTGGCCTTCCTGGTCCTCGAGACCTTGATGATCGGCATGTTCTGCGCGCTGGACATGATCCTCTTCTACGTCTTCTTCGAAGGCGTGCTGATCCCCATGTTCATCATCATCGGTGTGTGGGGCGGTGCGCGGCGCGTCTATGCGGCGTTCAAGTTCTTCCTCTACACCCTGGCGGGTTCGGTGCTGATGCTGGTGGCCATGCTGGCCATGTACTTCCAGGCCCACACCACCGACATCCCCACCCTGATGGCGCATTCCTTCTCGCACTCGCTGCAGCTGTGGCTGTGGCTGGCGTTCTTCGCCTCGTTCGCGGTGAAGGTGCCCATGTGGCCGGTGCACACCTGGCTGCCGGACGCCCACGTGGAGGCGCCGACCGCCGGTTCGGTGATCCTGGCCGGCGTGCTGCTGAAGATGGGCGGGTACGGCTTCCTGCGCTTCTCGGTGCCGATGTTCCCGTTCGCCACCGAGTACTTCTCGACCTTCGTCTACACCCTGTCCGTCGTCGCCGTGGTCTACACCTCGCTGGTGGCGCTGGTGCAGGACGACATGAAGAAGCTGATCGCCTATTCGTCCGTCGCCCACATGGGTTACGTCACCATCGGCACCTTCGCCATGACCACCCAGAGCGTCGAGGGCGCCATCTACCAGATGCTGTCCCACGGCGTGGTGTCGGGTGCGCTGTTCCTTTGCGTCGGTGTGGTCTATGACCGCATGCACACCCGCGAGATCGCCCGCTACGGCGGCCTCGCCACCCGCATGCCCAAGTACGCGCTGGTGTTCATGTTCATGACCATGGCCTCGGTTGGCCTGCCCGGCACTTCGGGCTTCGTCGGCGAGTTCCTGGTGCTGCTGGGCGTGTTCCAGGTCAACACCTGGGTGGCGCTGTTCGCCGCCTCGGGCCTGATCCTGGGTGCCGCCTACATGCTGTATCTGTATCGCCGCGTGGTGTTCGGCCGCCTGACCCGGGACGACCTCAAGGACATCCTGGACATGAGCCCGCGCGAGGTCGCCATGTTCGTCCCGCTCATCGTCGTGGTGATCTGGATGGGCGTGTACCCCAGCACTTTCCTGGGCCCGGTGCATGCCTCGGTGGCCAAGCTGATCGACAATTTCGAGCTGGCGAAGGCTTCCTCCTCCGTCAACGTTGCGGCTCGATAAGGGGGACTGGATATGACCGTGACCCTGGACCTGTATCCGGTCCTTCCGGAAATCTTCATCGTCCTGTCGGCGATGGCCCTGTTGATGCTGGGTGTCTTCAGCAAGGGTGACAGCACTCGCACGGTGTCGGGCCTTGCCATCGCCGCGATGGCAGTGGCCGGCCTGCTGGTGGTCGCCACCTCGGGCGGCGGCCGCGTGACCGCCTTCGGCGGCTTGTTCGTCACCGACGGCTTCGGCGCCTTCGCCAAGGTGCTGGTGCTGGCCGCTTCGGCGCTGACCGCCGCCATGAGCCTGCAGTACCTGGAGCGCGAGAAGCTCGGCCGCTTCGAATATCCGGTGCTGATCCTGCTGGCCACCGCCGGCATGATGGCGATGGTGTCGGCCAACGACTTCATGTCCCTGTACCTGGGCCTGGAGCTGCAGTCGCTGTCGCTCTACGTGCTGGCCGCGTACCATCGCGACAGCGCCCGCGCCACCGAAGCGGGCACCAAGTACTTCGTGCTGGGCGCCCTGGCCTCGGGCCTGCTGCTGTACGGCGCCTCGCTGGTCTACGGCTTCTCGGGCACCACCTCGTTCGAGGGCCTGGTGAAGGTGTTCGGCGGCCACGGTGCCCACCCGCACCTGGGCTTCATCGCCGGCTTGGTGTTCATCATCGCCGGCCTGTGCTTCAAGATCTCGGCGGTGCCGTTCCACATGTGGACCCCCGACGTGTACGAGGGCGCGCCGACCCCGGTGACCTCGTTCTTCGCCGTGGCTCCCAAGATCGCCGCCCTGATCCTGGTCGTGCGCGTCCTGATGGGCCCGTTCGGCGACCTGATCGAACAGTGGCGCCAGGTGATCAGCTTCATCGCCATCCTGTCCATGTTCGTCGGCGCCTTCGCCGCCATCGTGCAGACCAACATCAAGCGTCTGATGGCCTACTCGTCCATCGGCCATGTCGGCTTCATCCTGGTCGGTCTGGCCGCCGGCACCGCCGACGGCATCCAGGGCGTGCTGGTCTATCTGGCCATCTACCTGTTCATGAATGTCGGCTCCTTCGCCGTCATCCTGTGCATGCGCAACCAGGGCCGTCTGGTGGAAGGCATCGGCGACCTGGCCGGTCTGTCCAAGACCCATCCCGCCATGGCGGCGGTGATGGCCGCCCTGATGTTCTCCATGGCGGGCATTCCGCCCCTGGCCGGCTTCTGGGGCAAGTTCTACGTGTTCATGGCTGCGGTTAACGCCGGCCTGTACTCGTTGGCCATCATCGGTCTGCTGACCAGCGTGGTGAGCGCCTTCTACTACCTGCGCATCATCAAGATCATGTACTTCGATGAGGCCGGCGAGGCGTTCGAGCGCAACACCAGCCGCGCGCTGTCGATGGTGATGGCGATCTCGACCGTGGTGGTCATGGTGTTCACCTTCGTCCCCGGTCCGCTGCTCAACACCGCCAAGGCGGCTGCCCTGGTGCTGTTCCCGGCGGCGGGATGACGACACAAGGCGTTCTGCCGGCGCCGTTCAGCCACGTGCGGCTGGACAGCGTCGGCAGCACCAACGACGAAGCACGGCGGCTGGCCCAGACGGGTTCGGCCGCCGATCTTCTTGTGGTCTCGGCCATTGCCCAGAGCCAGGGCAGGGGGCGTCGCGCGCGGCCCTGGATCAGCCCGCCGGGCAACCTGCATTGCTCCACCTTGGTCCGCCTGGACGGCGATCTTGGCACCGCCGCCCAACTGGGCTTCGCCGCCGCGGTGGCGCTGGTGGACACCTTCCGAACCCTGGTTCCCGACGCCTCGTTCACCTGCAAATGGCCGAACGACGTGCTTTCCAATGGCGCGCGCGCCGGGGTTGGCGGGGCGGCCGGCGCCTTTGGCAAAGTCTGCGGCATGCTGCTGGAGCCGGTGGCACGCGACTGGCTGATCATCGGCGTGGGCGTCAACGTGGTAGCCTCGCCGCCGCCGGGCGAACTGCTGTATCCCGCCACCTCGCTGGCCGAGCAGGGTTTCGCCGGCACCGACCTGGACGTGCTGGCGGCCTTCGCCGGCCATTTCGGCCCCCTGGTGGGCGAATGGCGGCGTGACGGGTTCGCTCCCATCCGCGAGGCTTGGCTGCACCGCGCCCGTGGCCTGGGCGAGCCCATCGTGGTTCGCCTTGAGGGCGAAACGCTCACTGGACTTTTTGCTGGGCTTGACGCCGAGGGCGCTCTGCTTTTGGATCAGCCCTCTTCGGGTCTCCGGCACGTCATGGCCGGAGACGTTTATTTCCCCGACGCAGGTGGCCGCCCCACCAATCCCACCCGCGCCGGGTAAGGAGCTTGAGCGATGCTGCTTGCCATCGATGCAGGTAACACCAACATCGTTTTCGCCGTGTTCGACGGCGAACAGGTGCGCGGCGAGTGGCGCGCCTCTACCGATACCGACCGCACCGCCGACGAGCTGGGCGTGTGGCTGATGCAGTTGTTGACCATCGAGGGCCTGCGCCGCGAGGACATCTGCTCCGCCATCATCGCCAGCGTGGTGCCGGCCATGGTGTTCTCGCTGAAGACCCTGTGCCGCCGCTATTTCCGCTGCGATCCGCTGGTGGTGGGCGGCGAGGACGTCGACCTCGGCATCAACATCCTGCTCGACCGCCCCGAGGAAGTGGGTGCCGACCGCTTGGTGAACGCGGTGGCCGCCCATAAATGTTATCCGGGGCCGATGATCGTCATCGACTTCGGCACCGCCACCACCTTCGACGTGGTGGATACGGACGGCAATTACTGCGGCGGCGCCATTTCGCCCGGTATCAACCTGTCGCTCGAGGCGCTGCACATGGCGGCGGCCAAGCTGCCCCGCGTGGCCATCGGACGGCCGCGTTCGGTGATCGGCAAGGCCACCGTGCCGGCCATGCAGTCGGGCATCTTCTGGGGCTATGTCGGCCTGATCGAGGGGCTGGTGAAGCGGATCAAGGAAGAATACGGCGCCGAAATGCTGGTGGTCGCCACCGGCGGCCTGGCCCCCCTGTTTGCCGAAGTCACCAAGGTGATCGACCGCCTCGACCCCGACCTCACCCTGCGCGGCCTGCTGGAAATCCACCGCCGCAATTCGAAGAAGGCCTGAATGGCGAAGAAGAAGTCTGCTCAGCCTGAGGGCGAGCTTTATTTCCTGCCGCTTGGCGGTGCCGGTGAAATCGGCATGAACATGAACCTGTACGGGTTCGGCGGCAAATGGCTGATGGTGGATCTGGGCGTTACCTTCGGTGACGATTCCATGCCCATGATCGACGTGGTGATGCCCGATCCGGCCTGGATCGAGGAGCGCGCCGACGATCTGGTGGGCATCGTGCTGACCCATGCCCACGAAGACCATCTGGGCGCGGTCCACTATCTGTGGCCCAAGCTGCGCTGTCCGGTCTATGCTAGCCCCTTCGCCGCCGCCCTGCTCAAGGGCAAGCTGCACGAAGTGGGCCTGCAGAACATCGTGCCCGTGCACGTGGTCACTCCGGGCAAGCCGTTCGACGTGGGGCCGTTCGAGGTGGAGATGGTCGCCATGACCCACTCCATCCCCGAGCCCAACACCCTGGCCATCCGCACTCCGGCCGGCACCGTGGTGCATACCGGCGACTGGAAGCTGGACCCCGATCCGCTGATCTCCGGCCCGGCCGACACCGAATCGCTGCGTCGCGTGGGCAACGAAGGTGTGCTGGCCCTGGTGGGCGATTCCACCAACGTGTTCACCAAGGGGCATTCCGGCTCGGAAGCCGAGGTGCGCGCCAATTTGATCGAGCTGCTGGGCCGTTTCGACGGCCGCATCGCCGTGGGTTGCTTCGCCACCAACGTGGCGCGCGTGGAGAGCATCGCGCTGGCGGCCGAGGCCAACGGGCGCTCGGTGGCGCTGGTGGGCCGCAGCCTGTGGCGCATCGAGAAGGCGGCACGCGAACTGGGCTACCTCAAGGACATCGCCCCGTTCCTCACCGATCACGATGCCGCCGACCTTCCCGCCGACAAGGTGGTCTACATTTGTACCGGCAGCCAGGGAGAGCCGCGCGCCGCGCTGGCCCGCATCGCCGCCAACGACCACCCTTACGTCAAGCTGGGCAAGGGCGACACCGTGCTGTTCTCGTCGCGCGTCATCCCCGGCAATGAGAAGGCCATCTTTCGCGTCCAGAACGAGCTGGTGCGGCAGGGCTGCGAGGTGGTGACCGACCGCGACGAATTCATCCACGTCTCCGGCCATCCCGGCCGCGAGGAGCTGGAAACCATGATCCAGCTGGTGCGGCCGCGGATGGTGGTGCCGGTGCATGGCGAGGCTCGCCACGTGCGTGAGCACTGCGCCCTGGCCAAGCGCTTGGGCGTGCCCGAGACCGTCGTCGTCGAGGACGGCGCCATGCTGCGCCTGACCCCCGAGGGCCCCGAGGTGGTGGATCATGTGCCCACCGGCCGGCTGGCCCAGGACGGCCCACGCCTGATCCGGCTGGATTCGGAAATCCTGCGTGACCGTCGCCGCATGGTGTTCAACGGTTCGGCCGTATGCACCGTGGTGGTGGATCGCAAGGGCAAGCTGGTCACCGATCCCCAGGTTACCGCGCTGGGTCTGTTGGACGCCGAGCATTACGCCGAGGAACACGACACCGTGGTCGAGGCGGCACGCGACGCCTACGAGGAACTGCCGCTGACGGCACGCCTGGACAATGGTGTGGCGCAAGAGGCCGTGCGCCGTGCCGTGCGCCGCACCCTCAAGGAGATGCTGGGCCACAAGCCGGTGACCACCGTGCATCTGGTACGGGTGTAGAGTCTGTCTGGGTTTGGTCGAATCTTTCCTTTTGTTCGTCATGGCCGGACTTGACCCGGCCATCCAGGCTGCCGCAGGCGGCTTCGCCACCATGGACCCCCGTATCGAGTTCGGGGGTGACGAAAATGAAAGGGGCTTCAGCCTAAGTCGGACAAACTCTAGTAGTGCCGTGACAGCGCCAGTCCCATGGACAGCAGGACGAAGGCGTAATAGACCCAGCCTACCAGGATGATGATCCGCTGCGCTTTCGAGCGGAACATGCCGGTGGGGCCGGCTTCGGCCACGTGGGTGGCGGGCGGTGCCGATGGTTGCGGCGGAGCGCCCGTGGGGGCCAAGGGCTGAACCACGCGGTGGGGCGGGGCGGTGCCGGGTTCGGCGAGGTCTTGAGGCTCGGCCTCGATGGGGTGGGGCGTCAGCCGTTCCGCCAACCGGGCGAAGAAGTCGTTGGCCACGCGCACGGCAACGCCACGCAGCAGGCGATCACCCACCGAGGCGAGCCGGCCCGTCGGGTCCACGTGGATGCGGTAGGCCACCAGGGTGCCGCCGCCCACCGAGGACAGGCGCACCGCAGCGGTGCCGTCGGCGGAGCCGGCCGACGGACTCTCGGCGTGGGCGCTGATTTGCCACCCCATGGGGAAGTCCTCGTCGGAAACCAGCAGGCGGCCGGTGAACACCGTGCTGACCGCGCCCACCCGCGCCATCACCCGGCCGGAGAATTCATGGGGCGACACCTCTTGCACGTCCTCGCAGCCGGGAATGCAGGCGCGCAGGGTTTCGGGGTCGTGCAAGGCGGTCCACACCCGTTCGCGCTCCGCCGCCACCCGGTATTCGCCATTGACGTTCATCACCGCTGGGTCCGCGTGTGTTCTCCTTTCCCAGGAATGGGAATGACGGGATGGGTGGTCAACGCATCCCGCCCATCAGGAGAGGCGGCCTCCCCTCCGGGTGAGCGCCGCCGCAGCCAGTCCAGAAACCGCCGGACGATGCGATTGCGGCCGGTCACCCGCAGCACGACCACCGCGCAGGCAAGCCGCTCGCCCCAGGGCAATTCGCCCACCGACAATGCGCGCAGGTAGCCGAGCCTGAGGCGCAGGCCCTTGGGGCCGGGGATCACCGCCGGATTGATCATGCGCGCCTGGTCGCGATAGGGCTTCAGCACGCTGACCCCCTCGTGGCAGCGCTTGATCATCACCTTGTCGTCCACCTGGACGAAGCGCCCAAGCAGGGCCAGTTCCGCCAGCAGCACCCGGTCGGCCTCGTAATAGCTTCCGTGCATGTGGGTGCGGGCCAGCGCGTCGGAGCGGATGATGCCGAAGATGGCGGTACACCAGTTCATCCGTCTCAGGGCTTGGCCGAAGCGCTGGGACGGGCGCTTGCCCTCGGCCAGGTGTGCTGGTTCCAGCCTGTGGAAGGGGCGGCCGCGATGGTCGAGCACGCTGCCGTCCGCGGCCACCTCCAGCGGCCGGGCGGCGTCGTCGATCAGGGCCAAGCGGGAATGGGACAGCACCGCGTTGGGCCTGTCGTCCAGCGCGGCCATTAGCGTCGCCAGCGCCTCGGGCGCCAGCAGATCGTCATGGGCCATCCATTTGAAGCGGGGGGACTGGCACAAATGGAAGACCCGGTTGAAGTTGGGCCCGGCGCCGATGTTGGTTTTCACCCGCGTGTACACGATGCGCGGGTCGCGGCGGGCGAAATCCAGGCAGATGTCGGGGGTGGCGTCGGTGGAGGCGTTGTCGGACACCACCACCTCGAAGTCGGCAAAGCTTTGCCGCAGCAGGCTTTCCAGCGCGGCCGAGAGATAGGTGCCGCCATTGTGGACGGGTAGGCCAATGCACAGCGGAGGAGGATTCTGCATGGCGAGAACCGGTCGTTGAAACCAGCGCCACAGTTTTGTCTTGGCTGGCCGCCAAGCGCAAATCCGCCCACGGGGTAGTCGGGCACGCAAAGGTCGATGTGCAAACCCTAGCCTTTTGGAACGGTTTGTTGTTCCCGCCTCATACGTTGGTAAATTTGACCGCACACTCCCATCGACTAGGATGAATGCCATCTTCTTTTGGGGGCGGTATGACGGAACGGCGTACCATAAGTTGCCTGGCGTCGTTGATGAGCAAGGCCGTGCCCGGGGGCGGCGGAACTCCGCACGAGATCAAGCACGCCGTCGATCAGGTGCTGGCATGCGACCGCCACGTTCATTGCAGTCAGCGCCTGCAATGCACCTGGATTGCCGCGGAATTGGCCGAGCAGATCCGGCTCAACGGCCGGTAAACAGCGTCTTGTACCGCATATCCTCTTCCAGGATATGGTCCAGCAGCCAGGATTTCAGGAATTTCGCCATTTCTTCCGTCAGCGTGTCGGCCTGCTGGCCGGCCAAGTGACGGCTGCGGAATGCCATGACCAACTCGCGCAGCCGCTCATGGGCGGCATGGTGGCGGTTCAGGTCGGAATAGTCCCGCGACGACAACTTGGCTTCCTCGCGGGTGAAATGATGGTCAGTGTAATCCATTAGCTCGTCAAAGAGACGGCCAAGCTCAACCGTTGAGGTATTATTCGTCCAGGCATCATAAATCTGGTTGAGAATGTCGATCAGCTTGCGATGGTCGGCATCCAATACCGGCTGGCCGACACTGAAGGACGGATTCCACTGGATGAAAGGCATGGCAGCACTCTTTGGTCTGTGCCATCCACTAATAGGCGTCCGGATGGCGGCTTTGCAAGCCCCGACGAGGCTGGGACGTGCAACCCTGGCATTCTGGGATTGAGTTTTGACCCTAGAGGTGTTGAAGCTCGATGCCGTACTTCTTTAGCGCATAGCCGATCTGGCGTGGCGTCAGCCCCAGCAGCCGGGCTGCCTTGGCCTGCACCCAACCGCAGCGCTCCATGGCTTGGACCAGGCGGTCGCGTTCGGAAAGCTCTTCCGACGGCGGTTCCGGTTCGGCCCCCGAGACGGCGGCCCCCGAGGCGGCGGGCGGCGCAGCCGGGGGTGGGTTGGGGGTGGCGGGAGCAGGGGGGGGAGCCGGGACGGGAGCCGACACAGCGGCAGCGGGTGCTGCCGGCACCGACGGGCGGTTGGTCTTCCACAGCACCGAGGACAGGCAGGTGTCGCGGCGGCACGACAGGTCCATTTCGGTGATCACCGCGTTCTTGCACATGGTGGCCGAGCGGGTGACGCAGTTCTCCAACTCGCGCACGTTGCCGGGGAAATAGCAGCGTTGCAGCCCTTGCAGCGCCTCCTCCGAGAAGGTGAGCTGGCGCCCGTTTTCCTCGTTGAAGCGCTTGAGGAAGTACATGGCGAGCAGCGGGATGTCGCCCTGGCGCTCGCGCAAGGCCGGCAGGAAAATGGGCACCACGTTCAGGCGGTAATACAAATCGGCGCGGAACTCGCCCTTGGCGACCGCCTCTTCCAGGTTCCTGTTGGTGGCGGCGACGAGGCGCACATCCACCTTGATGGTCTTCGAGCCGCCGACCCGTTCGAACTCGCCCTCTTGCAGCACGCGCAGCAGCTTGGCCTGGAACGAGGCGGAGATTTCGCCGATCTCGTCCAGGAACAGGGTGCCGCCGTTGGCCAGTTCGAAGCGGCCCTTGCGCTCGGCCATGGCGCCGGTGAAGGCGCCCTTCTCGTGGCCGAACAATTCCGACTCCAGCACGCTTTCCGCCAGCGCGGCGCAATTGACCTTGACGAAGGGCTTGTTCGCGCGCGGGCTCAAGACGTGGATGGCGCGGGCGATCATTTCCTTGCCGGTGCCGCTTTCGCCCCGCAGCAGGATGGTGGCCTTGGTGGGTGCCGCCTGCTGGACATGACCGAACACCCGGGCCATGGCCTGGGACGAGCCGACGATGTCTTCCAGGCCCTGGACCGGGACGGCCGGCTTGATCTCCTCCATCTGCTTCTGCAGGCGGGCATTGTGCTCCATCAGGCGGGTGCGGTCGGCGGCCACCTTGTGGTGCAGGCTGACGGTTTGGCCCACCAGGGTCGCCACCATGGTGAGGAAGCGCAGGTCGTGCTCGAAGACGTGCCGGGCGCCGTCGTCCCAGCAGCGCTCGACCGACAGCGCTCCCATGGGCTTGCCGGTGGTCTTGATGGGGACGCAG
>Ga0306923_10001320_pt1 | contig 21805 bp, 21 predicted proteins | sample sta12Can44000108_FD_203841 | JGI IMG/M metagenome (GOLD analysis project Ga0306923, IMG submission 203841) | Lab enrichment of tropical soil microbial communities from Luquillo Experimental Forest, Puerto Rico - statanox.12C.anox.44.000.108 (v2)... | ecosystem: Environmental > Terrestrial >... | reverse complement strand
GCCGCGGTCGAACTGCATGCCTTCGACGATCTCGACTTCGGTGTCGAGCGCTTTGGCTTCCTCGACCGTGATCACGCCTTCGTTGCCGACCTTCTGCATCGCCTCGGCGATCATCTTGCCGACCTTGCTGTCGCCGTTCGCCGCGAGCGTGCCCACCTGGGCGACCTCCGCGGACGAGCCGACCTTCTTCGCGCGCTTCTCGATATCCTTGACCACCGCGCTCACCGCGATGTCGATGCCGCGCTTGAGGTCCATCGGGTTCATGCCGGCGGCCACCGACTTGGCGCCCTCCTTGACGATCGCTTGCGCGAGCACGGTCGCGGTGGTGGTGCCGTCACCGGCGATGTCGTTGGTCTTCTGGGCGACCTCGCGCACCATCTGCGCGCCCATGTTCTCGAACTTGTCCTCGAGCTCGATTTCCTTCGCCACCGTCACGCCGTCCTTGGTGATGCGGGGCGCGCCGAAGCTCTTGTCGAGCACGACGTTGCGGCCCTTGGGGCCGAGCGTCACCTTCACGGCGTTGGCCAGGATGTCGACGCCGCGCAGCATCTTTTCGCGCGCGTCGCCGGCAAACCGTACGTCTTTCGCAGCCATTTCAAGTCACTCCATTCGTGTCTGATGTGATTTTCCAGTGGTCCTCATCCCGAGGAGGGCCGCAACGGCGCGTCGCGAAGGATGAGGTGTCCCGTGCTCTCGTCCCTTCGAGACGCGGGCTTCGCCCGATCCTGGGGACGAGACTCGACGTCAGGCGATCACGCCCATGATGTCGGACTCCTTCATGATCAGGAGGTCCTCGCCGTCGAGTTTGACTTCGGTGCCGGACCATTTGCCGAACAAGACCCGGTCGCCGGCCTTGACGTCGGGTTTGATGATCTTGCCGGCCTCGTCGCGGCCGCCGGGCCCCACCGCAATGACTTCACCCTGCGACGGCTTCTCCTTGGCGGTGTCGGGGATGATGATGCCGCCCTTCGATTTTTCCTCGGCATCGATACGTTTCACGACCACGCGGTCGTGCAGGGGACGGAACTTGGTCTTGGCCATGAGGTCTCCTCACAAGGCGCTGGCAGGGCTTTAACTCATTGATCGATAAGCTCGATCTGCGGGACTGTTAGCACTCCATGTCGACGAGTGCCAACAGCTGGCGCGGACATAGGGGCTGGCGTAGAGGCTGTCAAGCACAGGGGGACGATCGGCACTCGCGCGGCCGATCGGCGCCCGCGGAACTCGACCGCCCGCGCGCCATCGCCGAGGTCGACATGGCGCTTCGGCGCGCTGCGTAGCGCCGGAGGCCGCGTAACCGTCAAGGTTGACTTGGGCATGGGGAGTAAGCCGAAACGAGCGGCGTCCATGCCGCCGCTTGTGCGCCTACGCCGCGCCGCGACGCCTCAACATCACGGTCGAGCAGCCGGTGCGGAACCGCGCAAGACCGCAGGGCAGGGAAGCACGGCCGCGCCTGGCTGCCTCACATCTGCCTTGGGCGGGCCTTATCCTGACACCAAAGTTGGCGGGATCTCACGGATTCCGTTGGGGGCGATGCCGTCTCGTTAACCATGCGACCGGTAGAAGTAAGTTTAAGTCTGTCCGCGGCCGTGGTGTCTTGCGATGTCGCGGGCAGGAGTAAGGGAAGATCGTCGATGGGGAATCGCAATTTCGGTTGGCCGCTGGTTGCCGTCGCGCTGTCAGCGCTGGCGCTCTCGGCCTGCAGTACAACGCCCTCCCCGCAGGTCGCGGCCTCGGCGCCGCCGGAGCCCGAAATGCCGGCGCGCGTGCGGCCCACCGAGATCGTCGGCCGTTGGGGATACGCCGCCTATCACAAGCCGGAAGATCGCACGCGCACCGAGGCCAATGCCCGCGGCCAGTGCAAGCAGCCCTACGTGATCGGCCAGGGGGCGAACGGCGGCGTCATGATGTATCTCGCCGATTCCAGCGAGCTGCAGGAACTCCGCCTCAAGGGCAGCTCGTCGGGCAAAGACTATATCGGCCCGGCCGGCCGCACGCCGGGCGTGCAGGATCGTGAAATCGTCTCCTTCGACGGCCGCGTGATGATCCTCAAATACGTCGATCCCGAGGTTGATGGACGCTACGGAACCGGCATCTTCGTGCGGTGCGCGCCGCGAGCGGCGCAGGCGAGCGCTGCGACCTCGCGCTGATCGCCGATCCGGCCCCGATCGAGCGCCAGCTCTTGCGCAGCCCAAACGGCACACAACGTCTTGGCCGGCGGGCGCGGCGCAAGGACACGCCGTCATGACACGCCGCAACCTGCTTGCCACGCCGCTTGCCGCGTGGGAGCGCGACGGGCTCAAGGCCGCCCTGGTCAAGGCCGGGCTACCGGCAGACGATGTCGGCGATGCGCGCCTGTTGTTCTGGCGCTTCGAGACGACCGATATTCCTGTTGGCTTCGGCGGACTTGAAATTCATGGCAGCGATGCGCTGTTGCGTTCGCTGGTGACGCTGCCGCCGCTGCGCCAGATCGGCATGGGAGCCGCGATGGTGGCCGTGCTCGAGACCGAGGCGCGCGCGCTCAAATGCCGCGCGATCTATCTCCTGACCGCGTCGGATGCGAATTTCTTCGGCCGGCTCGGCTATGCGCCCTGCGCGCGCAGCGACGTGCCGGAAGCGATCCGCGCCAGCCGACAATTCGCCGAGTTCTGCGCGCCCACCGCGGCCGCGATGGTCAAGCGTATCGACTAGTGCCCCGAACCCGAAGTTCGCGCACACCGTGCGGCAAATGTGGTCGCGAACTTCGGGTTAAAAAGGGGCACTAGAATCATAGAGTTGCTAGTGGTCCTTAGATTCCGAAGTTCGTATCTGAACGTGCCGCGAGTGCTTACGAACTTCGGAATCGGACCACTAGATAGATGCCGGCGCGAGCCGTGTTAGGCTCGAACGCCGTTCGCCCGCCGCGCGTCTTGTCATGCCCCCACTGCCCGATGTCATCGCCGGCCCCTGGCGCGCCGTCCTCGTGCTCGGCGTCACCGAAATTCTGGCTTGGGGCGCAATCTTCTATCCGCCGGTCTTGACCGTGCCGCTGATCGCGCACGAGCGCGGCTGGTCGATGACCTTCGCTATGGGGGGCTTTTCGCTCGCGTTGCTCACGGCAGGGCTGGTTTCGCCGCGCGTCGGAAGGTTGATCGACCGGCACGGCGGACATCGCGTCATGCCGATCGGCTCGCTGCTGGCCGCGCTCGGTCTCGCCTTGATCGTCTACGCCGATCACCCCGCCGCTTATCTCGCGGTCTGGCTGCTCATCGGCGTCGCCACCGCTGCGATCCTTTACGATCCAGCCTTCGCCACGCTCGGTCGCATCTTCGGCGCCGCCGCGCGGCGTCCGATCACGGCGCTCACGCTTGCCGGGGGCTTCGCCTCCACGGTGAGCTGGCCCGCGACCCATGTTTTGCTCGAGGCGGTGGGATGGCGCGGCACCTATCTCGTCTACGCCGCGCTGCTTGCTTTGGTCGCGGCGCCGCTGCACGCCTTCGCATTGCCGCGCACGCGCGCCACCGTCGCGGCGCCGTCCGACCAATCGGTGCAAGCGCCGAGCGTCGTCCTGCCGCCCACGGGTTGGCCTTTCCTGCTGGTGGCGGCGGCGTTCGCGGCTTACGCCTTCGTGCCGTCGGGCCTGTCCGCGCATCTGCTCGCGATCTTCGGCCGCGCCGGCATCGATGCGGCGACGGTGGTGGCGATCGGCGCGTTGTTCGGGCCCGCGCAGGTCGCGGCGCGCATTTGCGAGCTCATGTTCGCGCGCAGCATCCATCCGCTCCCCATCGCGCGCTTCGCGGTCGCGCTGCTGCTCGCGGCGTTCGCGCTCATGGCGCTGTTCGGGCTCACCGCGGCGGTGGCCGCGAGTTTCGCGGTGATGTTCGGAATGGCGAATGGCCTCCTCACGATCGCGCGCGGGGCGGTGCCGCTCGCGCTGTTCGGCGCGGCCGGCTACGGCCATCTCGTGGGCCGCATCGGGGGGCCTTACCTGGTGATGCAGGCGGTGGCGCCGCTCGCGCTTGCGTTCGTCGCGGAGCGAACTTCCGACGCAGCGGTACTCGCCGTGGCCGCGGGATTTGCGACGATAGCGTTTATCGCCTTTGCAGCCGTACGCCGGCCAAAAGACATAGCACGGTGAATTAAGCGTTCCTGCGATCGAGGGTCGCCGGAGCCGGCGGCCTTTTGCTCGCTTCATGCGCTCCGCGCGGGCGTGCGCTCACAGGTCACTATCGTCGTCGCCGCCATCGAAGCCGAAGCCGTCGTCGTCAAGGTCATCCCCACCCGGATCGTCTTGCGCATCCTCGCTGCGATCGTCATCGAGCAGGCCATAGCCGCGGCTCGCGCCGTCGTCGCCGGACGAGGATGCCCGTCCGACGTCGTCGAGCCCGGCCTGGCGCGACAACTCGCCGCCGGCCCCGCTCCAGGGGGATGATCCGCTGGCGGCGGAGCCCGGATCGAAGGCGGCATGCGCGCCCTGCTGATGGCCGCCCATCATGGAGCGAATGCTGCTGAGCAGCAGCGAGCCGCCGATCACGCCGGCCGCGGCCGCGGCGGCGGTGCCGAGAAACGAGCCGCCCGGCGCCATGGGCGCTCCCGCCGGCGCGGCCGACATCGGCTGCGTTGCCTGGGTTCCGCTCTGCCAGGCGGGCGACATCGGCGTCGATGTGGGCGCCGCCTCGCCCGGCCGCACCGAGGGCACCGAGCCGCGACCCTCGCGCTTGCCGAAAAAGCTCTCCCGTACCCCGCCGAGAAAGCTGGTCTCGGGCGTAGCTGTCGCGGCCGATGCGCCCTCGAGCTCATGGATGCGGGCGTCGGCCCGTTTGAGGGCTTCGTCCTGCACCAGCACGGTCTGGACCAACGCATAAACGGCGTTGGGGGCTTGCCGCAGGCTATCCCTGATCAGGCGTTCGGCCTCGGGATCGCGCTGGGCGTCCTCCAGCGTGGCCAGGCGGTCGAACAGTTCGATGACGAGATTGCGTTCCTCTGGGGTCATTGGTCGCCTCCTTCCTCCCTGACGACGCCAGTTCATGTAGGCAACGCCCGTGAAAGCGGAATGACCAGCATTCACAAAAAGATTTCGGTGGTTTTCCTCGCCCGACCAATGGGATGGACAAGCGGGCGGCGATCACGCCAAGGCCACGCGGTGGCGCGCGAGCACGCCCGGAAATTCGTCGCCGGCGAAGAAGGCATACTCCCGCTCTCGCAGCGTCGTCAGGGGATCGAGGCGCTCCAACTCGGCGTCGACGAAGCCGGGATGACACATGACCACGCTGCCGTCGGGCAGCCGCTCGAGGAAGCGCGGGAACAGCGCCGCGAAATCCGCCGCGTCGTCGAATTCATAGGTGCCGGCGAAGGCCGGATTGGTGCGCAGCCCCAGCGCCGCGGCACGGCGGCGGAATCGGTAGCTCAAAACGTCGAGCACCAGCGCCTTGCGGTCGGCAAGTTTTTGCGCGAACGGCACCACCCGCCCGCATTGGCGCAGCCACGCATTCGGCGCGGTCCTCGGCGCGACGACGAATAGGGCGTCGCTGATCTGGGGGAAGATGTGCACGTGGTGATGGCCGTCGATGAAGTCCGGCGCGCGGCCGAAGCTATCGATGAAAGATTCGAGCTGGCGGGTGATTTCAGCCGCCAGCACGTCGGGCTCGAGCTGGCGCATGAGGGCGCGGCCCGCCATCGCCGCGAGCGGCAGGAAGGCGCCTTCGCGCAGCGGCTTGAAGCTCTTGCTCAGCGGCCGAAAGGGGGCGGTGAGCGTAAGATGCAAGCCGATCGCCACGCGCGGCGCGGCCGAATTGAGCACACTGAGCGCGGCCGCCTCCGAGCGGTGAAAGCTCGGCGCGACCACCATCGCCGAGGTGGCATTGAGGCGTCGGCGCACGACGAGATCGCGGATCGCGCTGCTGACGGCGGCGGAAATTCCGAAGTCATCGGCGCACAGCCAGATGCGGCGGCGCTCCGCCCCCCCGGCCGCGGCCGCGTCTAAACCGCCCATATTCTCTCCACCCACGTCAACCCCACTCTGACATCGGCCGTGAACGGCACAGCGTTGCAGGCCCGGCAAAGCGTGCTAGCCGAGTTGATCGTCATACGCAGGCGAGGGCCAATGAATTTTCGTCTCGGCGGCGTTCATTCCGCGGCCGAGCGCGCCGGCGGACCGCCGACGGCGTCCGCGTTCTCGGCCGTCTTGAGCGTGTGCTCGGCCACGAAATAGACCGGCCGTGCTTTGAGCTCCGACAGGATCTTCCCGATATATTCGCCCATGATCCCGATCATGATCAGTTGCACGCCGCCGAGCACCATCAAGCCCACGATCACCGAGGGATAGCCCGGGACCGACTCGCCGAAGACGAAGGTCTCGAGCAGGATTTGCACGCCGAAGATGAATGCCGCGGCCGCGAGCAGAAGGCCGAGCAGGCTTGCGAGCCGCAGCGGCGCGACCGAGAAGGACGTCAGGCCTTCGATCGAGAGCGCCATCAGCGAATATAGGTTCCACGTCGTGCGGCCGTGGATGCGCTCGGCCGGTTCGTAGTCGACCCGGATTTGACGGAATCCGATCCAGCTCGCGAGCCCCTTGAAGAACCGGTTGCGCTCGGGGAGCTGCTTGAGCGCCGCGGCCGCGCGCGGCGATAAGAGGCGGAAGTCGCCCGCGTCCTCGGGGATTTTTTGCCGCGCGCCCCAGTTGATCAGGGCATAGAAGGTCTTGACTCCGAGACGGCGCAGCCACGGCTCGCTCGCGCGGTGCGCCTTGGCGGTGTAGACGACGTCGTAGCCGTCGTCGAGCCAATAAGACACGAGCCTTTCCACCAGCGTCGGCGGATGCTGCCCGTCGCCGTCCATGAACAGCACGGCGCCCAGCCGGGCATGATCGAGGCCGGCGAGAAGCGCCGCCTCCTTGCCGAAATTGCGCGACAGCGAGATGACCTGGATGTCGAGGTTTTCGGCAGGAAGTTCGCGCGCGGCGGCGAGCGTCGCGTCGGCGCTGCCGTCGTCCACATAGACCGCCTCGGTCGCCAGCCCCCGCCCCGCCTTGAGCGCGCGGGCGACTTCGACGATGCGGGCGTGCAGGGTCGCGAGATTGTTGGCCTCGTTGAACAGGGGAACCACGATCGACAGGCCGGCGTCCGCCCAGCCGCGCGGCCGCGCGGAAGCGCCGGCGCCGCTCGCTCGGGTCATCGCATCGCCTGCCATCGACCGCGCCTTTCGAGCCCTTTCCCCGCCGCGAAGGGGTTATAGCCCAAGCATGGGCTGCTGTCGCGCGAGGCGGCATGGGCGGGGGAGCCTCGGCGTGGCGGTCCGGACGTGCTAAGCGGGGCCCGCCATGAGGCTACCCGCGCCACTCGACCGTCTCCAAGAGCGCCTCGCTCGGGCCTGGCACGAGCGCGCGGTTACGCTCAAGGCAGCGAGTTTCGCCATGGTCGGCGTGGTCAATACCCTCGTCGATTACAGCGTGTTTCTGTCCGCCTATTACCTACTCAAGCTGCCGCTGATCCCCGCCAATGTGCTGGCCTGGCTCGTCGCGGTATCCGGCTCATACGTGATGAACTGCTTCATCACCTTTGCGGCCGAGTCCGGACGCCAGCTGCGCTGGCGCGCTTACGGCGCGTTCGTGGCGTCGGGCATCCTCGGGGTCATTACCAACACGACGGTCCTGGTGGTGGCATCGCTTTGGCTGCCGGTCCCGGTGGCGAAGCTTCTGGCGATCGCAGCCAGCTTCGTGGTCAATTTTTCGCTCTCGCACTTCGTCGTGTTCAGGACGCGCGAACCGCCGGCGGAACGCTCGGCCGAATGACGACGGCGGACATGCTCTGGCTTCGTCATGGCTTCAAATCCACCACACTAGGGCCGCAGACGGCATATGCGCGACGACGAAAACTTGACCGCGGAACGAGCGACCTTCGTCACGCACCTCGAATGTTCGGCGAGCGGCGCGCGCTATGGGGCGGACGAGCTGCACAATCTATCGCGCGAGCGCAAGCCTCTGCTCGTGCGCTACGATCTCGCCGGCGTCAAGAAGGCGTTGAGCAAGGAGGCGCTGGCGCGCCGCCCGCGCGATCTCTGGCGCTATCGCGAGCTCTTGCCGGTGCGTCGCGCGCGCGACATCGTCAGCCTCGGCGAGCCGGTCACGCCGATCATGGCGATGCCGAGGCTCGCCAAGACGCTGAAGGCAACCGAGATCCTGGTCAAGGACGAAAGCCGGCTGCCGACCGGCTCGTTCAAGGCGCGCGGGCTTGCGATGGCGGTGTCGATGGCGAAGGCGCTCGGCGTCGCCCACATGGCCATGCCCACCAACGGCAATGCCGGTGCGGCGCTCGCCGCCTATGCCAGCCGCGCCGGCATCAAGACCACGGTGTTCTGTCCCGAGGACACCCCGGAAGTGAACGTTCGCGAGATCGCGCTGCAGGGCGCGACCGTCTACCGGGTCAACGGCCTCATCGATGATTGCGGCAAGATCGTCGCCGAGGGCGCGGCGAAAGTCGGCTGGTTCGACACCTCGACGCTCAAGGAGCCGTATCGGATCGAGGGCAAGAAGACCATGGGCCTCGAGCTCGCCGAGCAGCTCGGCTGGGAGGTGCCGGACGTGATCCTCTATCCGACCGGCGGCGGCACCGGCCTCATCGGCATGTGGAAGGCGTTTGCCGAACTCGAAGCGATCGGCTTCCTCGGCGCCAAGCGCCCGCGCATGGTGGCGGTGCAGGCGGCTGGCTGCGCTCCCATCGTGCGCGCCTACGACGCTGGCGAGGAGCATGCGCCGCGCTGGCAGGACGCGCATACCATCGCGTCCGGCATCCGCGTGCCGCAGGCGATCGGCGACTTTCTCATCTTGCGAGCGGTGCGCGAGAGCGACGGCTTCGCGATCGCGGTGGCGGATGACGCCATTACCGCGGCGATCGACGAGGTCGCAAGCGCGGAAGGCGTCCTGCTGTGCCCGGAGGGCGCCGCAACCTATGCGGCGCTCAAACAAGGTCTCGCCGACGGGCGAATTCGCCGCGAGGAGCGGGCCATGCTTTTCAATTGTGCAACGGGTCTCAAATACCCGCTGCCGCCAGTCGACCGCACGCTCGACCGCTCAAAGCCGATCGACTTCGCCGCGCTGAGATAGATTGTCGCTAATGTTGCCACGCGTTCGGCGATGCCGCAGTTGCCCTCTCCCCTCGCGGGAGAGGGCAACTCGGTGGTTCAGCGAAGATGAAAGGGTGAGGGGCCATTTCGGGAGAACCTTTGCGAGCAACCCCCTCACCCAACAGGGTGCCTTGGAAGACCGAGCCGCCCTCTCCCGCGAGGGGAGAGGGCGCATACGCATGAGCATCGCTCGCGGGCAGCCATGCTGGCTTCCCCAGCCGGCGGCGAACATCAAGGGGGTATGACTTCGCCGGCGATGGTTATCGCGGCGGTGCAAGCCCCGCCTCGAGCTTGGCGTAAAGCGGATCGGCGCGAGCAAAGACATAGCCGAGGTCCGCGACCACGACGTTCTCGGCGCCCTTGTCCCGCAGCAGCGTTGCCAGGGCATGGACGTGGTTCGGCGGGCAGTGCAGCGTGAGCATGCCCGAGGAGGTCGGCCCGCCGAACGGCGTCTCGACCCCGAAGCGTTGCCTCGCCTCGGCGATGAGCGCGTCGTCGCAGCGGGCAAAGCGAGTGCGCACCTCGCGGAACGCGCGCGCGCGCGTTTGCGCCGCGATGCGATCGAGCACGCTGCGCGCGGTCGCGCGCTCGGCCGCACCCCAGTCGGCCGCGCGCGCCGCGATCAGGTTCGCTTGCGAGCGCAGGATCACGCCGTCGTCAAGCACCTTGAGGCCGTTGGCGGCGAGCGTCGCGCCCGTGGTCGTGATGTCGACGATGAGCTCGGCGGTGCCGGCCGCCGGCGCGGCCTCGGTCGCGCCCGAGCTTTCCACGATGCGGTAGTCGGTGACGCCGTGGCTGGAAAAGAAATCGCGCGTGAGATTCACGTATTTGGTCGCGACCCGCATCTTGCGCTCGTGCTTGAGGCGGAACGCGATCGCGACGTCGTCGAGATCGGCCATGCTGTGCACGTCGATCCACGCCTGCGGCACGGCCACCGCCACGTTGGCGTGACCGAAGCCGAGGGGGTCGACGAAGACGACGCGCCGATCCGCGTCGGGTATTTTCTCGCGCACCAGGTCTTCCCCGGTGACGCCGAGATGCACCGCGCCCTGCGCCAACAGGTCGACGACTTCGGCAGCCGAGAGATACGCCACCTCGACGCCGGGCAGGTTGGCAATGGTGCCGCGGTAGTCGCGCGCGCCGCGCGGCTTGACCAGCTCGAGTCCGACGCGCGCAAAGAAGGCTTCCATGTTCGCCAGCAGCCGGCCTTTCGCCGGCACGGCGAGGACGAACGGCGCGCTCATGATGTGCTCCGCAACGCCGCCAGCCGCTCGATCCACACCGCAAATCCGACCGCGGCGATCGCACGGGCGCTGCCGAGCCGCGTGAGCAACCCGTCATAGCGGCCGCCCGCCACCAGCGGGCCGACCGCGCGCCCGAGCGGGTCGTGCAGCTCGAACACGAAACCGGTGTAATAGTCGAGGCCGCGGCCGAAGCCGGTCGAGAAGCGAATGCGGGCGACGTCGACGCCGCGCGCGGCCAGCAAGGCGGTGCGGCTTTCGAAGGCGTCGAGCGCGGCCTCGAGCGCGATCTTGCCCTCGCGTGCAAACGCGCGCAGCTCGGCCGCGGCCTTGCCGGGATCGCCGGCGATGGCGAGGAATTTTTCGATCAGCGCGCGCGTCTCGCGCGGCAGCGAGGTCTGCGCGCCGAGCGCGGCCTGCTCGAGGAAATGCTCGGCGATTTCGCCCACCGAGCGTCCGCCGACCGCGGTGATGCCCGCAATCGACAGGAGATCGGTGACGAGCGCGTGCGCCCCCTTGGGGTCGGAGCCGGCGAGCGCGGCGAGCACGCCCTGATATTCGGAGCGCGCATTCGAAGCGCCGATGGTAAGCCGATCGAGATCGTGCGCCAGCGACGTCTTGTGGTTGAAGTCCTTGATCAGGCGCCGCTTCCACGCGGGCGCGAGATCGAGCGCCGCCACCAGGGCGGAAAACAGGGCGACGTCGCCCATGCGGATGTCCGGCGCGCCGAGGCCGTAATGCGCCGTGGCGTCGAGCCCAAGCGCCAGCATTTCGGCATCCGCCGCCGCCGTGTCGGGGCGGCCGAAGGATTCGATGCCGGCCTGCAGGAATTCGCCGCCGCCCTCGTCGCGATGGCGGAAGACCGGACCGAGATAGCAAAAGCCCCGCGGTTTGCCGGCGGCGGGCGAGGCGAGATAGTCGCGCGAGACTGGAATGGTCAGATCGGGGCGCAGGCACAGTTCGCGCCCCTGCGGATCGGTGGTGAGATACATGCGCTTGCGGATGTCCTCGCCGGAGAGGTCGAGAAACGGCTCCGCCGGCTGCAGAATCGCCGGCTCCACGCGCGCATAGCCCGCGCGCTCGAACGACGCGATGAGCGCGTCGGGCGCGGTGCTCGTCGGGATTAATCTGGCGCTCGTCATGGCGCGGCCGCAGTCGGTTAAGCCGGTGGCGGCGGCGCTTTAGCATGCTTGGGGGGTGAATTCGATGCCAAACCGCGGGCGCGCTTAACGCCGGTCTTGGGCTGTTTTAGGGGTCGCGGACGGGGCTAGCGCCAGTCCCCGAGCACCGCCCCCACCAGCGCAAGCGCCGCCACCGCGGCGGTATCGGCGCGCAGCGTGCGGGGCCCGAGCGCGAGCCTAACCGCGTTCGGCAATTTCAGCAGCGCGGCGCGTTCGTCCGCCGCGAAGCCCCCCTCGGGACCGATGAGGACGGCGAGCGCCATCGCCTGCGCACCGCGGGCGCTGCGGGCCTGCGCGAGCGCGGCAAGGGGGTCCTTCACCGGCGCCTCCTCGTCGCAGAACACGAGCAGGCGGGCGGGATCGAACTCGGCGATCATCCGCTCCAAGGTCAGCGGCGCGCGGATTTCGGGCAGCGTCAGGATGCCGCACTGCTCGGCCGCCTCGATGGCGTTTGCGCGCATGCGCTCGAGGTTGACGCGGGCAACCTGGGCGTGCCGGGTCAGGATCGGCTGCAGGCGGGACGCGCCCATCTCGACCGCCTTCTGGGCCAGGTAATCGAGGCGCGCATGTTTGAGCGGCGCAAACAGGTAATGCAGATCGAGCGCGCCGGTCTGCGGCCGGGTGCGCTTGCCGATGGCGAGCGTCAGCCGGCGTTTTCCCGGGCCTGCGAGCGTGCCCCGCCATTCGCCGTCGCGGCCGTTGAATACCAGCACGCCATCGCCCGTTTTCAGCCGCAGCACGTTGCCGAGGTAATTGGCCTGCGACGCATCGAGCGCGATGCTCGCCCCCTCGTCGATGGGGGCGTCGACGTAGAGGCGGGGGGTGCGGATATCGCAGCGGGGCATGGGGCCAGGGGCCGTGATCGGTCGCGATAATCGGTGGTTGCGGTCCACCCTTGAGACATCGAAGGCGAAAGGCCGGTAAACGACCGTTGGTTGTGCGGCCCCGGAACCCCGGATGACCGGGAACTGACCTCCCGGGTCCCTGGTTCTGCCGTGTTATCGCCGAATTCAAAAGGCTGTTAATATGTCGGCCGCAGGATCGAGCGGGGTCGAATCGAGCGGCCGGGGGAACACCGTCATGACGCTCAGCCGGGCTCTTCCATTGGCGTTGGTACTCGCGGGCATGTCGCTTTGGCCGGCGGCGGCACAATTTGGGGATATGCCGGGCATGCCCGGTTCGCCCGGGATGTCGCCGTCGCCCGGAGTGTCCCCCGGTGTGCCGGGAGGGGCGTTCAGCGCGCCGCAGGCGCCGCCCCCCGCCTGCCAGCAGCTCCTGAACAACCGGGATGAGGTCAGCAAGCACGGCCAGGCGCTGCAGGCGGCCGGCCAGAAGAAGGCGCCCCCAGACGAATTATGCAAGCTTTTCAAGGCCTTCGTCGCGGTCGAAACCAAGATGATCAAGGGTCTGCAAGAGCACAGCGCAACCTGCGGCGTTCCCCCTGAGGTCCTCAAGCAAGTCAAGGAAGGCCACAGCAAGGCTTCGGAGATGAGCAAGAAGATTTGCGACATAGCGGCGCAGGGACCGCGCCAGGCCGGCCCAACCCTGAGCGATGCCCTCGGCACGACGCCGCTGGTGCCAGACGCTTCAACCACCAAGAAGGGGTCGTCGACCTTCGACACGCTCACCGGCAGCCCGCTGTCGCCGCAATGATCCGCGGCGCGGGTCGCGTCGCCGATTCGACCGGCAATTGGGTCGACGGCGTCGCCCCCGCCTGGGCGCGCCCCTACCTGCGGCTGGCGCGCCTCGACCGGCCGATCGGCTCCTGGCTCCTGTTGATGCCGTGCTGGTGGTCCGTCGCCCTTGCCGCCGTGCACGCCCGCAGCCAAGTCAATCTCTGGCACGTCCTTTTGTTTTTCTTCGGCGCCTTCGCCATGCGCGGGGCGGGCTGCACGTGGAACGACATCGTCGATCGCGACCTCGACGCCCGGGTCGAGCGTACGCGCTCGCGGCCGATCCCCTCGGGCCAGGTGACGGTTGCGTCCGCCGCCGCCTTTCTCGCGCTGCAGGCGTTGGTCGGGCTGGCGGTTCTGCTGCAGTTCAATCGCTTCACGATCTACGTCGGCTTCGCATCGCTGGCGGTGGTCGTGGTCTATCCCTTCATGAAGCGGATCACGTACTGGCCGCAAATCGTGCTCGGCCTCGCCTTCTCCTGGGGCGCGCTGATGGGATGGCCGGCGACGTTCGCGCGGCTCGATCCCCCCGCGCTCCTGCTCTATGCCGGTGCGATCTCCTGGGTGATCGGCTATGACACCATCTACGCCCACCAGGACCGTGAGGACGACGCGCTGATCGGCATCAAGTCGACGGCGCTGCTCTTCCGCGAGCGCACCAAGCCCATGCTCGCGCTGTTCTACGCGCTCGCCGTCGCGCTGATCGCATTGGCCGGCTGGAGCGCGGGCGCGGGACTCGTCTTCGCGCTCGGGCTCCTCGCCTTTGCCGCGCACCTCGCGTGGCAGATTGCCCGCCTCGACGTCGACGATCCCGTCAACTGCCTCGTGGTATTCAAGTCGAACCGCGATGCCGGGCTGATCCTGTTCGCGGGGCTCGCGCTCGATGCGGGTTTGCGGGCGTAGGTGCGTTGCGCCGCAAGCACGGACGGTGACTACATCGTATATCCGCGCGCTGCGCTGGCACCCTGCGCGAGCGCGGGCCAGGCGGCCGGCGAGCGTGCGCGGGCCGCGGCCTCGGCCGCCGGCAGGCTCATGTCCCAGTCGCGGGCGATGAAGCGGCAGGCGCTGATGCCGTCGGATTGCGGCGAGGCGAGCCACACCACCGGCGTGCCCATGATCTCGGGGTCGAGCAGGAAGGGAGGGCGCGGCTTGCCGGGCGGGAAGAAACCGGGCGTATCGGTGGGTCCGCCCGGCACCAGGATGTTCACGGTGACGCCGGTGCCTTCGAGGTCCTTGGCGAAGCTCACGCAACTCGCCTCCAGCGCAGCCTTGGATGCGCCGTAGGCGGACAATCCGCCTGCCAGCATGGTATCGAAGCTCGTCGTCACGGTGATGATGCGTCCCCAGCCCCGCTTGATCATGGGTTCGGCCGCGAAGCGCGACATCAGGAATGCGCCGATCGCGTTGATCGCGACGATGCGTTGCCAGCCTTCCGCGTCCGCTTCGAAGAACTTGATGCGGGCCTCCTTGTGCGCGGCCGCCGTGGACATGCTGATGCCGGCGCAATTGACCAGGATATCGAGCGCGCCGAAGGTCCCGACTACCTGGGCAACGGCATGCCGGCAATCTGCGATCTTGGACACGTCGGCGACGGCGTTGAGGAATTTTCCGGCAAACACCGCTTCCGCCGCGAGGCGATCGAGACCGGCGGCATCGACATCGACGCCCGCGATCTTGGCGCCGGCCGCCGCGAGCGCGCGTGCCATCACCCGTCCCATGCCGTTCGCCGCTCCGGTGACGACGGCGACGCGGCCCGCAAGCAATTGCGTGTCTGCCATGACGCGGTGCCTCCCACGCGGACCATGACAAATCGCCGTCGACGATTCAATCGCGCGCAATTCCCCCCATGCACGTTGCACCGACGATCGCGCGGATGCTAGCTCTCGGGGCCGAGAACATCCGCGCCAGGAGAGAACCATGTGGCGTGCAAGATTCGCGGCCGCATCGCTCGCGGTCATAATCGCAACGTCTGCGGCTTTAGAGTTTGCTCGCGCCGAGGACGAGCTCAAAATCGCGGTCGGCGGGCGCGGTATCGGCGAAACCTTCGTCACCGAGGTCGGCTACAAGGCCGGCCTGTTCAACAAGCACAACCTCGCGCTCGACATTTTCTATACCGATGGCGGCGGCGAGACCCAGCAGGCGGTGATCTCGAACAGCGCGCAGGTCGGCATCGCCTCAGGCTTCCTCGGCGCGATCGGGGTATTCGCCAAAGGCGCACCGGTGCGGATCATCGGCGGCTCGTATACCGGCGGCGCCCAAGTCTTCTGGTACGTGCCGGCGGACTCGCCGATCAGGGCTCCGCAGGATCTCGTGGGCAAGACCGTCGCCTATTCCAACAACGGCTCCTCCACCCATGCCGGCGTGCTCGCGCTGCAGAAGCACTACGACATCAAGTTCAAGCCGACACCGACCGGCAATGCGGCCGCGACCATGACCGCCACCATGACCGGACAGGTCGACGTGGGTTGGGCGGGCGCGCCGTTCGGCGTCACCGAGCTCGAAGCCGGCAAGACCCGGCTGATCATGAAATCGTCGGATGCGCCGGACTTCGACAAGCAGACCAGCCGCGTCATCATCGCCAATGCCGACGCGCTCAAGGCGCGCCCCGACGTGTTCGCGCGCTTCATGCGCGGCTACCGCGACGCGCTCGCGTGGATCTATTCGACGCCCGAGGGGCTTGCCGCCTATGCGGCCTTCGCGAAGCTGTCGGAGGCGACGGCCAAGCGCGCGTTGCAGGAGTTCCTGCCGCCTGCCGCGGTCGATCCCGATCGTATCTCCGGGATCGAGGAGGTGATGGCCGATGCGGTTGCCTTCAAATTCATCACGGCGCCGCTGACCAAGGACGAGCTCGCGGAGCTCATTCAGATCCCCGAGCGGCGGCGGTGACGCCGCGTCAGTGCCGGCAAATCGGCAAATTCGAAACGCCGCGGACGGCAGAAGGGGTCGAGCCGCGCGCCGCGGCTCGACCCCGCAGGCAGGTTCCTGCTGGTTGTTTGACGCCTCAAAACTTACATTCTCCCCGCCGGGCACCCTGGTTTGTTTCGCTGCGCCGGGGTTTTGTCGCCGACCGTTGCCGCAAACATGCCCCAAACAAGTCGGAATCCGCTTAATGTTCCTGGTTAATCCGAGGTATCACCCCATCGAATGCGACTCATGCTTGACGAGTCCTTGCCGCGTGCCCGCAAACATCGGTAACCGGTGCTCGACCGTAAGATTCGAGGCGTAATTCCTCCCGATGTCCCCGCTCCTCGACCAATCCGCGTTGACCGACCTCGCCGAACGGCTGGTCGCAGCCGCCCGCCGTGCCGGCGCGGACGCCGCCGACGCGCTCGCCGTGCGTTCGGTCTCCCTTGCGGTCGAGGTGCGCGAGGGCGCGGTCGAGGAATCCGAGCGCTCCGAAGGCGACGATGTGGGGCTGCGCGCGTTCGTCGGCCGCCGCCAAGCGGTGGTATCGACCAACGACGTCAAGGCCGACGTGGCAGCGCTTGCCGAGCGCGCGGTCGCCATGGCAAAGGCGGCGCCCGAAGACCCGTTCGCTGGGCTCGCCGATCCCGCGCGCCTCGCGCGCGACGTTCCCGACCTCGATTTGCTCGATCCGGATCTTCCGACCGTCACGGAGTTGGAAGAGCGCGCGCAACGCGCCGAGCATGCGGGGCTTGCGGTCAAGGGCGTCACCAAATCAGGCGGCGCCTCGGCCTCGGCCGGCATCGGCGGCATGGTCTTGGTGACGAGCCACGGCTTCCGCGGCGCCTATCTCAGTTCGGGCCAGAGCGTGTCGATGACGGCGATCGCCGGCGAGGGCACCGCGATGGAGCGCGACTACGACTATTCCTCCACGCTCCACGGCGCCGATCTCGATCCGCCCGAGAAGGTCGGACGCACGGCCGGCGAGCGCACGGTCGAGCGGCTCAATCCGCGCAAGGTGAAGAGCAAACGCGTGCCGGTCGTGTTCGACCGGCGGGTCGCAGGCTCGCTCATCGGCCATCTCGCCGGCGCCATCAATGGTGCTGCGGTCGCGCGCAAGACGAGCTTCCTCAAGGACCGGCTCGGCGAACGGCTGTTCCGGCCGGGCATTCACGTGCTCGACGATCCCTTGCGTCGACGCGGCTTGCGCTCGCGCCCCTTCGACGCCGAGGGCGTTGCAACGGAGCGCCTCGCCGTGATCGAGGATGGCGTGCTGGCGTCGTGGTTCCTCGACTCCGCGACCGCGCGCGAGCTCGGCCTTGCCAGCACCGGCCACGCCCAGCGCGGCGTATCCTCGACGCCCGCGCCCGGACCGAGCAATCTGCATCTCGCCGTCGGCAGCGACACCCCGGAAGCGTTGATCGCGGACATCGCCGAGGGCTTCTACGTCACCGATCTCATCGGGGTGGGCGTCAACCAGGTGACCGGCGACTACAGCCGCGGCGCGTCCGGATTCTGGATCGAGAAGGGCAAGCGCAGCTACCCCGTGAGCGAGGTGACGATCGCCGGAAACCTGATCGACATGTTCCAGGCGCTCTCGCCCGCGAACGATCTGGAGTTCCGGTTCGGCACCAATGCGCCGAGCGTGCGTGTGGAGGGCCTCACCGTTGCCGGCCGATGACCTCGATCGCGCCTTGGTGCGCGATCGTCTCGCCGCAGCCGTGCGCGAAGCCGGCGCGCTGGCGCTCCACATGTTTCGCGGCCGCCCCGCGAGCTGGATCAAGGGCGCCTCCTCGCCGGTGAGCGAGGCGGATCTGGCCGTTGATGCGCTCTTAAGGGAGCGCCTTCTAGCGATCCGCGACGCCGGCTGGCTGTCGGAGGAAACGGAGGACGATCCGGCGCGATTGCAGCGCGCCGAGGTGTGGGTGGTCGATCCGATCGACGGCACGCGCGCCTATCTCGCCGGCCTTGCGGACTGGGTGATTGCCGCGGCGCTGGTGCGTGCGGGCCGCCCGCAGATTGCGGCGCTTTACGCACCGGTGAGCGACGAGTTGTTCCTCGCCGTCGCCGGCGGTGGTGCCACCCTCAACGGCGCGCCGATCAAAGCGAGCACGGGCGATCACCTGGCGGGCGCGACGTTTTCCGGCGCCAAGCGCCGGCTGGAGAGCCTTGCGGCGGTCGAGCCGCGCATCGCGACCGTGCCGAGAATTCCCTCGCTCGCCTTACGGCTCGCGCGTGTCGCGACCGGCGCGCTCGACGGCACCTTCGCCGCCCCCAACAGCCATGATTGGGACCTTGCGGGGGCCGATCTTTTGGTGCACGAAGCCGGCGGGCTGGTCACGACTTTGACGGGGGAATCGTTGATCTACAATCGGCCCGATCCCGTTCATGGCGCGCTGGTGGCTGCCGGGCGCGCCCGTCACGCGCTGTTGCTCGGCCTCATTCGCGATCGGCTTGCCGAGTTTGCATAATCGAACCGGCGCGGTTCGCGCCATGCCGCAAACCGCTGCAGGCTATCGGGTCGAGGCGTTTTCGAGGGCAAACCGGGATCCACTTCGCCAAGGCTATGGTTCCGGTCGATCGGGATCGAGGAATGCAACCTATGTCGGATCAGGTCCAGCGCGGACAATTGTTGCATCTCGTCTTCGGTGGCGAGCTCGCCGATTTGGACAGCGCCGAATTCAGGGAGCTCGACAAGCTGGACATTGTCGGCATTTATCCCAACTACGCCGCCGCTTATGTTGCCTGGAAGGCGAAAGCCCAGCAGACCGTCGATAACGCCCATATGCGCTACTTCATCGTGCATTTGCACCGCTTGCTCGATCCGCAAACGGATCAGCGCGCCAAGCGCTGACGTCGAGCGGGCTCCCCGATGCCGTGGGTCAAGCGTCTCGTGGGCTCGCGCCCGTTCCAGAAGACCACCGGGGTCGTGGCGGCCGAATACCTTCGTCTGGTATGGAATACCACCCGGTTCGTGTTCGAGCCGGAAGGCATCTACGAGCAGGTCGACCGCGACGCGCCGGTGATCATCGCCATGTGGCACGGCCAGCATTTCCTGGCGCCTTTCATCAGACGCGCGCAGGATCGCGCCAAGGTGTTGGTCTCGCGCCATCGCGACGGCGAGATCAATGCGCTTGCGGTGGAGCGGCTGGGCATCGGCGCCATTCGTGGCTCCGGCCATCACGGCGGCGGATTCATCGGCAAGGGCGGGGTGAGCGCCTTCAAGGAGATGCTGAGCGCGCTGGAGCAGGGTTACAACGTCGCGCTCACCGCCGACATTCCCAAGGTGGCGCGGGTCGCGGGTCTCGGCATCGTCAAGCTCGCGAGCGCATCCGGCCGGCCGATCTATCCGATCGCGATCGCGACCAGGCGGCGCGTGGAGCTCAACAACTGGGACCACACGGCCGTCAATCTTCCGTTCGGCCGCGGCGGCGGCGTCGCCAGCGAGCCGTTGCGCGTGCCGGCCGATGCCGACGACGCCGCGCTCGAAGCCGCGCGACGCGCGCTCGAGGCCGCGCTCAACGCGGCAACCGCGCGCGCCTATGCCATCGCCGATCGGCCGCGGGAGGACGGCGGTCGTGGCTGACGGCTTGCCGCTGACGCTGCACGCCTATCGGCTGCTGACCGCGGCGGCGACGCCGCTCGCGCCGGCGCTCATCTCGCATCGGCTCAAGCACGGCAAGGAGCTCGCCGCGCGCCTCAACGAACGCTATGGCGAAAGCGAGGTCGCGCGACCGGGCGGGCCGCTGGTGTGGGTCCACGGCGCCAGCGTCGGCGAGCTGCTCTCGGTGATTCCGCTGATCGAACGCATCAGCGAAAGAGGATTCGGTGTGTTGTGCACGTCGGGCACCGTCACCTCGGCCAATCTCGCCGAACAACGCTTGCCCAAGGGCGTGATCCACCAATTCGTGATTCTCGACACGCCGCGCTTCGTCAAGCGCTTCATCGACCATTGGCGGCCCGATCTCGCGCTCTTCGTCGAGTCGGATCTCTGGCCCAACTTGATCGTGACGAGCGCCGAGCGCGGCATTCCCTTGATCCTGATCAACGGCCGCGTGTCGGAGCGCTCGTTCAATCGCTGGCGACGCGTCCCCGGCACCATCGCCGCGCTGCTGCGCTGCTTCGACCTCTGCCTCGCGCAATCGGCCGCCCACGCCGCGCGTTATCGCGAGCTCGGCGCGCCGCACGTCACCACCACCGGCAATCTCAAGTTCGACGTGCCGGAGCCGCCCGCTGACCCCGCCGGTCTGGCGGTCCTACGGACGGCGGTCGGCGGACGCACCGTCATCGCCGGGGCCTCGACCCATGCCGGCGAGGAAACGATGTTGATCGAGGCGCACCAGCGGCTGCGCGGGTCTTTCCCCCGGCTGCTCACGGTGGTCGCGCCGCGTCATCCCGACCGCGGCCCCACGATCCTCGACATCGCGCATGCCGCCGATCTCAAGGCGGCGCTGCGCTCGCGCCGGGAATTGCCGCGCGCGGACACCGACGTCTATGTCGCCGACACGCTGGGCGAACTCGGTCTGATCTACCGGCTCGCGCCGATCGTGTTCGTCGGCGGCTCGCTCGCTACCCATGGCGGCCAGAATCCGATCGAGCCGATCAAGCTCGGCGCGGCGGTTCTGCACGGCCCGAACGTTTGGAACTTCGCGGAAATCTACGCCGCGCTCGACGAGGCGCATGGCGCCGAAGAGGTGAGCGACGCGGAGGGCTTCGCGCTGCGGGCGGGCGCCTGGCTCAAGGACGCGCACGCCCGCGCGGCGGTGACCGCCGCTGCGCGCGAAACCGTGGCCACGCTCGGTGGCGGGCTCGAGCGCACGCTCGCCGCGCTCGAACCCTATCTCATGCAGATTCGCCTCGAATACCGCGAGTCCCATGCGTGAGCCGTCGTTCTGGTGGGGCGAGGCCTCGCTCGCGTCCGCCCTGCTTGCGCCGCTGGCGGCGATCTACGGCGCGGTGGCGCAAGCGCGCCTTCGCGGACGTGGCCGCCGTGTCGGCGCGGCGGTGGTCTGCATCGGCAATTTCACCGTCGGCGGCGCCGGCAAGACGCCGACGGCGCTGGCGGTGGCGCGCATGCTGGCGGGGGCGGGCGAGCAGCCGGTCTTCCTCAGCCGCGGCTACGGCGGGACACTCGCGGGCCCGGTCCTGGTCGATCCGACGCGGCATCGTGCGCAGGACGTGGGCGACGAGCCGCTGCTGCTCGCGCGCACGGCGCCGACCATCGTGGCGCGCAACCGCGTCAAGGGCGCCGCCATCGCCGCCGGCGCGAGCGTCATCGTCATGGACGACGGCTTCCACAATCCGTCGCTCGCCAAGGACTTTTCGGTGCTCGTGGTCGACGCCCGGCGCGGCATCGGCAACGGCCGGGTCATTCCGGCCGGTCCGCTGCGGGCGCCGCTCGACGCGCAGCTCGCGCGCGCCCACGCGCTGGTTCTGGTCGGGACGTTGTCGCGCGCCGCAGCCGTCGTGGCGGCCGCGCGCGCGCGCAAGATTCCGGTTTTGCCGGCGCGCTTGCGCCCCGACGCCGACTTCATCGCCGGGCTCGGCGGCAGCCGCGTGCTCGCCTTTGCCGGCATCGGGGATCCGGAGAAATTTTTCTCAACGCTTGCCGACGCCGGCGTTGCGGTTGCCGCCACCCGAAGATTTCCTGACCATCACCGCTACACGCGCGCGCAGGCGAAGGCGCTCTGCGAGCAGGCCGAGCGCG
>Ga0306923_10001318_pt1 | contig 21814 bp, 15 predicted proteins | sample sta12Can44000108_FD_203841 | JGI IMG/M metagenome (GOLD analysis project Ga0306923, IMG submission 203841) | Lab enrichment of tropical soil microbial communities from Luquillo Experimental Forest, Puerto Rico - statanox.12C.anox.44.000.108 (v2)... | ecosystem: Environmental > Terrestrial >... | reverse complement strand
CAGGGTGGCCAGCCCGAACAGGACGGTGGACAGGATCCGCGCCCAGTTCTTGCCCTGGCCGTTCGCCCGCGCCATCCACAGCCACAGCCCTACGCCGATCACGCCCGACACCACGGCCAGCGCGATGATGAACGTGTTCAGCTGGTTGACCTGGGTGGCGGTCAGGCTCGGCCGCGCCTTCCTGATCGCGTCCTTGGTGCCGCCGATGCTGGCCAGGGAGACGATCAGGCTGACCGTGCTGACGGCGGCGCCCACGTACATGAGCTTGACCGCGTTCAGCACCGACTGCGGCGCAGGAGGCCGGTCCGGCTCGACGGGTTTGCCGGTCGACGGATAGGGCTGGTACATGGCGACCTCTGCTGAGTGGAATGCCTAACGGACCGCGGTCCCCCGCTGACCTACCGAGCTTAGTGGCTCACCCGGCATCGGGCCATTCAGCTCCGCCGGTTCGGTGATACTGAACAACGATGACGGACGAGACCTCGGTGAGCCCCGCGGTGTCGGCGGTTCCCGAGCCGCCCGCCGCTCCGGCGCCGACCCCGGCGCCGGCGCCGCCCGCGGCCACGGCGGCGCTTTCTCCCCCGCCCGCCTGGCTGCAGCGCTGGGAGATCGCCGCCGTCCTCCTCGTCTCGCTCGGCGCCAGCGCCCTGTACGCGCTGCTCTCGTTCATCGGCTCGGTGACCGCGAAGCAGTCGCTCGCCAAGCAGACCACGACCCTCAACGGCTCGCTGGCCCCCGGCCGCCCGCTGCTCGACCTGTTCATGCAGCTGCTGAACATCACCCTGTCGCTGGCGCCGGTCTTCCTGGTCTTCTACCTGCTGGCCCGGTCGGGGGAGCGGCCGTCCTCGATCGGCGTGGACGCCCGCGAGCCGGGCCGGGACCTGGCCCGCGGGACCGCGCTGGCCGCGGTCATCGGCGGCACCGGCCTGGGCCTGTACCTGATCGCGTACCACGCCGGCGTCGAGCTGAACGTGGTGGCGGAGAGCCTGCCGGACATCTGGTGGCGGTTCCCGGTGCTGCTGCTGTCGGCGGCGCAGAACGCCATCTCCGAAGAAGTCATCATGATCGGCTACCTGCTGAGCCGGCTGGACCGGCTCGGCGTGCGGCCGTCCCGGGCGATCGTCCTCAGCGCGGTGATCCGCGGCTCCTACCACCTGTACCAGGGCGTGGGCGCGTTCCTCGGCAACGCCGTCATGGGCCTGATCTTCGGCTTCCTCTACCGCCGCTGGGGCCGGGTGATGCCGCTGATCATCACGCACTTCCTGATCGACGCGGTGACCTTCGTGGGCTACGCGCTGCTGGCCGGCCACGTGTCCTGGCTGCCCCGCCCATGAACGTGCTCGCGCGGCTCTGGGACCGGGTGTCGGGCAGCCAGCCGCTGCCGCCGGCCTGGGTGGTGGCCCTGACCGGGCTCCTGGCGCTCGGCGTGGTGCTGGATTCACGATCCTGGCGGCTGACCGGGAAGGTCATCACGATCGCGCACGAGGGCGGGCACGCGCTGGCGTCCGTGCTGTCCGGACGGCGGCTCGACGGGATCAGGCTGCATTCGGACAGCTCCGGGGTGACCTACTCGCGCGGCAAGCGGACCGGCCCCGGCCTGGTGCTCACCGCGGCGGCCGGCTACGTGATGCCGTCCCTGCTCGGCGCGGGCGCCGCCTGGCTGCTGGCGGAGCGGCACCTGACCGCGATGCTCTGGCTGGGCCTGGTGCTGCTGGCGGCGACGTTCCTGGCCATCCGCAACCTGTTCGGCGCGCTGGCGGTGCTGGTCACCGCGGGCGGCGTGTTCGCGGTAAGCTACTACGCCGCGCCCGCGGTGCAGGCCGGGTTCGGCTACCTGGCCGCGTGGTTCCTGCTGTTCGGCGGGCTGCGCCCGGTGATCGAGCTGGCCCACGGCTCCTCGGGACGGCGCCAGCGGTGGCAGTATCGGTCAGGGCTGGGAGGCTCCGACGCCGACCAGCTGGCCCGGCTGACCGGCGCCCCGGCCGGGCTGTGGATCACGCTCTTCATGCTGGTCGCGCTGGCCGCCCTGGTCATCGGCGCCGTCCTGCTCGTGCCGCCCGGCTGGCACCTCGGCTGGCCCCCCGCCAGCTCCTGAAGCCGAACACAAATTGGAAACCTTCGCAGTCACGACATCTGCCGGCGTAGCACGTGCCGCCCCGCGCTTAGTTCGCTATTATGTCGCAGAAACTAATTGAATTCCGTTGACGGTATACGACGAACATCGTTATCATCTGCCGAGAAGAAAATTCTGACTCCCCGAGAAGGGTCAATGGCCAGGGCTTCCGCGGTCAAGATGCCTCCGGAGGCGAACGCCGCGCACGGGTGTGAGGGCGCACGCCGCGTCCTCGCCCTGATGCTCACGTTCTCCGCCGACGATCACACCCTCACCGCCCGCCAGCTCGCCGAACGCACCGGCATCGCGCTGCCCAGCGTCTACCGCTACCTCACGCTGCTGCGTGAGACCGGGTTGCTGGCCGGCGACGAGCGCGGCAGCTACCGGCTCTCGGCCCGGCTCGTCGGCCTGGCCCGGGCGGCGGAGGCCGCCGAGAGCATCATCGACGTCGCCGACCCCGTCATGAAGGACCTGTCCGTGCGGACCGGCGAGACCGTCATCCTGGTCCGGCTGATCGGCCGGTCCGCGGTATGCGTACACCGGGTGCAGTCCAAGCAGCAGCTGCGCATCTCGTTCGAGGCGGGCCAGCCGCTCCCGCTGGACAAGGGGGCCAGCGCCCGGCTGCTGCTGGCCAGCCTGGCCCCCCACGTCCGCCGTGAGTACCTGTCCCCGCTGGCCGAACGGGATCCCGAGGCCGCCATCATGCTCGAGAAGAAGATCCTCGCCGCCGGCCAGCAGGGCTTCGCGACCAGCGAGGAGGAGATCCACAAGGGGGTCTGGGCCGCCGCGGCCCAGGTGATGCAGGGCAAGCGCATGGTGGCCGTGCTCACCGTGCCCTCTCCTCTGGTCCGGGCGCCGGCCGAGCAGCGGACGCAGCTGCTGGGCCAGGTCCGGGCCTCGGCCCGCGCCATCGAGGACGGCCTGCGCCTTGCTCGCCGATAGGGCCCGCCGGTAAGGATTAAAACCTCATTAAGACCGGTGAGGCTCAGGTTCGGTGGTCATCAATTTCACCGTTATTCTTCCCGCATGCCGGAACTCCGCGACGTGATCCCGGGCAGTCAGGTCAGCGCGAGCCAGCCGTCGCTGGCCGGCCTGCAGGCCGCGCTGGCCGGCGGCACGCTCAGCTCGGCCGTCCTGACCGGCTTCTACCGGCAGCGCATCGAGCGGCTGAACCCGGCGCTGCACGCGGTCATCACGGTGAACCCGGACGCCGCGGCCGAGGCGGCGGCCAGCGACGCGGCGCGCGCGGCGGACGGCCCGCGCGGGCCGCTCGAAGGCATTCCCGTGCTGGTCAAGGACAACATCCAGGTCGCGGGCATGCCGACCACCGCGGGCTCGCCCGCCCTGCTGCCCGCCGAACCCGGCGACGCCTTCCTGGTCGCCCGGCTGCGGGCGGCCGGCGCGGTGATCATCGGCAAGGCGAACCTGTCCGAGTGGGCCAACTTCCGGTCTACCCACTCGACCAGCGGCTGGTCCACGCTCGGCGGCCAGACCGCGAACCCGTACGCGCTGGACCGCAACCCGTCCGGGTCGAGTTCGGGGTCGGCGGCCGGGGTGGCCGCCGGGCTGGCGCCGCTCGCGATCGGCACCGAGACCGACGGCTCGATCGTCTGCCCGGCCAGCGCCTGCGGAATCGTCGGCATCAAGCCCACCAACGGGCTGGTCAGCCGCCGCGGTATCGTGCCGATCTCACCGGTGCAGGACACCGCCGGACCGATGGGGACCTGCGTGGCGGACGCGGCGGCCCTGCTCGCCGTGCTGGCCGCCGCCGACCCCGAGGATCCGGTCTCGGCCGCAGAGAACGAACTGGCCGAACGCGCCGGGGTTCATCCCTCCGGCGCCTCTTACGAGCACGCCCTCGACGCCGCCGCCCTCGAGGGGGTCCGCCTGGGCATCTGGCGGGACGGTTCGGCCGCGGCCGGGCCCGCCACCGCCGCGGTGCTCGACGAGGCGGTGGCCCGGCTGCGCTCGCTCGGCGCCGTGGTGACCGATCCGGTGTCGCTGCCCGACGCGGAGAAGATCGCCGAGCCGGAGTTCGCCGCGTTGCGCTACGAGTTCAAGTACGGGATCAACGCGTACCTGGCCTACGTCGCGGAGTTCAGCACGGCCGGGTCGCTGCCCGGCACGCTGGCCGCGCTGATCGACTTCAACAAGCGGAACGCGGACCTGGTCCTCTCCCGGTTCGGCCAGGAGATCTTCGAGCAGGCCGAGGCGACGAGCGGCGACCTGGCCGACCCCGGCTACCTGACCGCCCGGCGGGACGCCACCCGGCTGGCCCGCGCCGCCATCTCCACGCCGCTGGCCGACCATGAGCTCGAGGCCATCGTGGCGCTGACCGCCAACCCGGCGGGCCTGACCGACTACGTGCTCGGTGACCACGACGTGTTCCACACCTCGGGCCCGGCCGCGGTGGCCGGCTGCCCGTCCATCACGGTGCCGTTCGGCTCGGTGTCCGGGCTGCCGGTCGGTGTGTCCTTCTTCGGCCCGCGCTGGACCGAACCGCGCCTGATCGCCCTGGCCTACGCCTTCGAGCAAGCCACCCAGCACCGCCAGCCCCCCACCCTCCCCCCCAGCATCCGCTAACCCCGCCCCTCGCACCCAGCTCCTCCCCCGCGCGGCCACTCTGGCCCATCTTGTGGCCGTGAGCTGGCGTGGAGGTCGGGATGGCCTGGTCGGAGCCGCACGATAACCTGACGAGCATGGAGTCTTGGCGCCGAGCGGATGTTCCCGTGCTACCCGGGAGCGGTCCGGCGCCACGGCTGCACGACACGGCCACCGGCAAGCTGGTCCTGGCTGCGGCGGGCCCGGTCGCCACGCTGTACGCCTGCGGCATCACGCCGTACGACGCGACCCACATGGGGCACGCCGCCACCTACACCGCCTGGGACCTGCTGGTCCGGGCCTGGCTCGACGCGTCCCCAGAGCCCCCGGAGCCCCCGGAGGCGCCGGGCCCGCCCGCGCCGCGCTACACAGTTATCTATGTGCAGAACGTGACCGACGTCGATGACCCGCTGCTGGAGCGGGCCGAACGAGACGGCGAGGACTGGCGCGAACTGGCCCGCCGCGAGACCCAGCGGTACCGCGATGACATGGAGGCGCTGCGCGTCCTGCCGCCTACGCACCTGATCGGCGCGGTCGAGGCGCTGCCCCTCATCGAGCGGTTCAGCGCCCGGATGGCCGACCGGGGCGCGCTGTACAACGTGGACGAGGACGTCTACTTCGCCAAGTCGGCGGACCCCGGGTTCGGCTCCCTGTCCGGACCCGGCACGGCCTGCGGCTACAGCCCGGCCGAGATGGCCGAACTCGCCGCCCAGCGCGGTGGCGATCCGGACCGCCCCGGCAAGAAGGATCCGCTCGACGTCCTGGTCTGGCGGGCGGAACGGCCCGGCGAGCCGGCCTGGGACTCCCGGTTCGGGCGCGGCAGGCCCGGCTGGCACGTCGAGTGCGCGGCAATCGCCACCGAATACCTGGGCAACTCCTTCGACGTCCAGGCGGGCGGCTCCGACCTGGTGTTCCCGCACCACGAGATGAGCGCCTCGCACGCCCGGGTGGCGCTGGCCCCGGGGGGGATCGGGGGGGACGTCTTCGCCCGGGTGTACGTGCACGCCGGGATGGTCAGCTACCGCGGCGAGAAGATGTCCAAGTCGCTGGGGAACCTGGTCTTCGTGAGCGGGCTGCTGGCCAGCGGGGTGGACCCGATGGCCATCCGGATGGCCCTGCTCGCGCATCACTACCGCTCGGATTGGGAGTGGACGGACGCCGTCCTGGGTGATGCCCGGGTCCGCCTGGCCCGCTGGCGGGCCGCCCTGGCCCGCGCCGAAGCCGCCGCCCCCCAGGCCGTAACTCCGGCCACGGCCCCGGCGGCTGCCGCCGAGATGGTGCTGTCCGGCGTGCGCGCGCGGATGCGCGACGACCTCGACGCCCCCGGCGCGCTCGCCGTCGTCGACCACTGGGCCGACACCCTGGTCGCCGAACCCCCGACCCGCATCACCCCCGGCGACCTGATCGGTGCCCGCCTGGTCAAGGCCACCGTCGACGCGATCCTCGGCATCAGCCTGTAGGACCTGCTGCGTTCCTGGCTGAAGGAAGCCGGCTGATTGTCAAACGGCGCCGCGCTCCTGTGGATAACGCTCGAGTTATCCACAGGTGCCACCATGAGGCCAGACTGCGCACGGCCGGCCACCGCACGCTGGCGGAATGATACAAACGCTCACCGCGGGTGACGACTCCCCGCACCCTCTGCCCGATTCCCGTTTCCCGTGGACTTTGCGGAGCCCGGACCGCGGGCCCGCTCCGGAGTCGGCCCCCGTCCGGGTCCGCCCCTGCTCACCAGGGGAGCTGCTCGCCATCGTGCCGCACCTGCTCGGCTTCGTGCCGCAGGCCAGCCTGGTGGTGATGGGAACCGAGCCGCCGCGCGACCGGATCAAGGTCACCCTCCGCTACGATCTGCCCGACCCGCCGGGCGCCGGGGCCGCCGCGGACCTCGCCGCACACGCCGTAGGCGTCATCGGCGCGCAGCAGCTGACCGCGATGACGGCGGTCGGATACGGCGCGGAAGCCCTGGTGGACCCGGTCGCGTACGCGCTGCGCGACGCGGCGCGGCAGACCGGGATCGACCTGCGTGACGTTCTCCGGGTCGAGGACGGCCGCTACTGGTCCTACGCGTGCGGCGACGAAACCTGCTGCCCGGCCGCTGGCACGCCCTTCGATCCCGAAACTCCCGCCGCGGCCGCCATGACCGCCGCGGGCATGCCCGTGCTGGCCGACCGGGCCGCGGTGGCGGCGCGGGTGGCGCCGCTCGGCGGTACCGACGCGGTATCCATGCGCCAGGCCACTCGCCGGGCCGAGCGGCACGCCAGCCGGCTGCTCGCCAGGGTCCGCAAGTCCGCCCGCCTGGGCGCCGCGCGCCAGATGATCGCGGCCGCGGGGCTGAACGCGGTGGGTGCCATGATCGCCGCCTACCGAGGCGGCGGCAGCTACGCCACCGACTACCAGATCGCCTGGGTAACGGTGGCGCTGCGCGACCTGAGGGTCAGGGACGACGCCTGGGCCCGGATGGACCCGGCGCACCTGGACGCGCACCGGCGGCTGTGGATCGACGTGACCCGGCGGGCGCAGCCCGGGTACGTGGCCGCCCCCGCGTCCCTGCTCGCCTTCGTGGCCTGGCAGGCCGGTGACGGCGCGCTGGCGAACGTGGCGCTCGACCGGGCGCTCGCCGACGAGCCGCGGTACTCGATGGCCCTGCTGCTCCGGCAGGTGATCACCGCGGGGGCGCCGCCGTCGCTGGCCCGGCTGCCGATGACCCCGGAGGAGGTGGCCGCCAGCTACGACGAGGCGGAAGACGAGGCGGAAGAAGACCCGGACGGCATCTATGACCGCGAGCTGGACCCCGATGTCCACGACCCGGACCCGGAAGGTGAACATTGAGGTCAGAGCCGCGCCGAAGGAGGAGCTCTATGTTTGCGGGATACACTGCCTGAGATATTCGTCCCGCTCGGTATGGATCTCGTCCTTTTGTCCGCCCCCGGCCGTTTCCATAATGAGTGACAGCCCTTGACCCGGAAAGGATGCCCGTGGTGGATGCCCGCACGACCTCTGGCACGCATGAGGCCGAGGTCGCCAGACTGAGTGAGGCCTACGCGGCCCTGCCGCCGGGGGTGCCGGTCCGGCTGGCCAAGCACACCTCCAACCTGTTCAGGTTCCGTGACGCCACAGCACATGCAACGGCCGAGCTCGACGTCTCCGCGTTCGGCCACGTGCTGTCCGTCGATCCCATCACCAGGACGGCCCGCGTCGGGGGCATGACCACCTACGAGGACCTCTGCGACGCCACCCTCCCGCACCAGCTGATGCCGCTGGTGGTGCCCCAGCTCAAGACGATCACCCTCGGCGGCGCGGTCACCGGCCTCGGCATCGAGTCCACCTCGCTGCGCAACGGCATGCCGCACGAATCCGTCATCGAGATGGAGATCCTCACCGGCGACGGCCGCGTCGTCGTCGCCACCGACGACAACGAGCACGCCGGCCTGTTCCGCGGATTCCCGAACTCCTACGGGACGCTCGGCTACAGCCTCTCGCTCACCATCGAGCTCGAGCCGGTCCGGCCGTACGTGCACCTGCGCCACTTCCCCTTCGACCGCGCCGAAGCCTGCATGGAGGCCGTCAGCCAGATCGCCGCGGAAGGCCGCTACCGCGGCCATAAGGCGGATTTCCTCGACGGGACCGCGTTCGCACCGGACGAGCTCTATCTCACCGTCGGCGCGTACAGCGACGTGGCCCCGTGGCGCAGCGACTACACCGGCCAGCAGATCTACTACCAGTCGGTCCGGCGGGACAAGGAGGACTTCCTCACCATCCGCGACTACCTGTGGCGCTGGGACACCGACTGGTTCTGGTGCTCGCGGCCCTTCGGCGTGCAGAAGCCGATGGTCAGGAGGCTGTGGCCGCGGCGTTACCGGCGCTCGGACGTGTACCGGAAGCTGGTCGCCCTGGACCGCCGCTTCGGCCTGACCGGCGCGCTGACGCGGAAGCGGCACCTCCCGTCTCGCGAGGCGGTCATCCAGGACGTGGAGATCCCGGTCGAACACGCTGCCGAGTTCCTTCGGTTTTTCGCGGCCCATGTGGGGATGAGTCCGGTATGGATGTGCCCGCTGCGGCTGCGCGGCGAGCGCACCTGGCCCCTCTACCCGCTCAAGCCCGGCGAGGTGTACGTGAACTTCGGGTTCTGGGGGACCGTGCCACTGCCCGCGGGTCTAAGGGACCAGACGGACGGCTATTACAACCGCCTCGTCGAGGACGAGGTCTCCAAGCTGGACGGGCACAAGTCGCTGTACTCCACGTCGTTCTACGCCGAAGACGAGTTCTACCAGCTCTACAACGGAGAGGCGTACCGCGCTCTCAAGCGCGCCTACGACGGCGAGGGCCGCCTGCTCGGCCTGTACGAGAAGTGCGTCAGCGGACGCTGAGCGAAAGGAACGCGAAAACCGATGGCACTGGCTGAGGTCTTCAAGGCATTCGCGGGGCCGGACGTACCGGTGGAGTTCACGGCCTACGACGGCAGTCACGCCGGGTCGCCCGGATCTCCGGTGAAGATCACGGTCCGCTCGCCGGTGGCCGTGGCGTACCTGGCCCAGGCCCCCGGTGAACTGGGGCTGGCCCGGGCCTACGTGGCCGGGCACCTGGACGTCGAAGGGGACATGTACGAGGCCCTGGCCAGCATGACGAAGGTCCAGTCGACCAGCCTCGGCCTGGCCGAGAAGCTGCGCCTGCTGCAGGCCCTCGGCGGCCCCAAGCTGCTGGTGCACCGGATGCCGCCGCCGCCGCAGGAGGTCAGGCAGCACCGCCGCTGGCGGGCCGGTCGGATGCACTCCAAGGGCCGGGACGCCAAGGCGATCTCGCACCACTACGACGTGTCCAACCGGTTCTACGAGTGGGTGCTCGGGCCGACGATGGCGTACACCTGCGCCTGTTACCCGCGCGAGGACGCGACCCTGGAAGAAGCGCAGTTCAACAAGCACGACCTGGTCGCCCGCAAGCTCGGGCTGACCGAGGGCATGCGGCTGCTCGACGTCGGCTGCGGCTGGGGCGGCATGGTGAGGCACGCGGCGCGGGAATACGGCGTCAAGGCGCTCGGCGTCACGCTGTCCGCCCAGCAGGCCGCGTGGGCGCAGGCCGCGATCGAGCGCGAGGGCCTGTCCAGGCTCGCCGAGGTGCGCCACCTGGACTACCGCGACGTGCCGGAGAGCGGCTTCGACGCGGTCAGCTCGATCGGCCTGACCGAACACGTCGGCAAGCAGAACCTGCCGTCCTACTTCTCCTTCCTGCTCGGCAAGCTGAAGGTCGGCGGCCGGCTGCTGAACCACTGCATCACCCGGCCGGACAATACCGAGCCCGCCATCCGCAAGGGCGGGTTCATCAACCGGTACGTCTTCCCCGACGGAGAGCTCGAGGGCCCCGGCTACCTGATCTCGCTCATGCACGACGCCGGCTTCGAGGTGCGGCACGAGGAGAACCTGCGCGAGCACTACGCCAAGACCCTGGCCGCCTGGGGCGCCAACCTGGACAAGCACTGGACCGAGGCGGTCCAGGAGGTCGGCCTGGGGACCGCCCGGGTGTGGCGGTTGTACATGGCCGGCTCGCGGCTCGGGTTCGACCGTAACCACATCGAACTGCACCAGGTTCTCGGCGTGCGGCTGGCCGCGGACGGGACGTCCGGGATGCCGCTGCGGCCCGATTGGGAGCAGCCGCGGGTGCTAGCCGGTTGATTTTACCTAACGGACCGGGTTTCTCCCCCTGCCACGGCCGGCCGCCTCGATGGCGGCCGGCCCGGCCGGGCCCCCCGTCCTCCGCGCCGCGCGCCCGCGGCCCGGAGGCAGCGGCGGATGCACCGCACGTGCGCTATCCTGTGCGCATGCGTGCCGTCCGGCTGCTTCTTACCTAGCCGCGCCGACTTACCGTCGTTGGCGCGGCTGCCCCTCGTCTCGAGGGGCGTTTTCATTGCAGGTGATCATCACTCGCAGGGGCCGGACCGAATCAATGGTGAGGAAACGATGACAGCGGCCGAGAGCGCCGACCTGGCGCAGCGCTATGACCCCCGTGACGTCCAGGAGAAGTGGCAGGCTCGCTGGGCGGAGCTAGACCCGTTCCGCGCCAGCGAGGATGCCGCCGACCCGCGGGAGCGCTTCTATCTCGTGGACATGTTCCCCTATCCATCGGGTGACCTGCACATGGGTCACGCCGAGGCGTACGCCATCGGCGACGCCCTGGCCCGCTATCACTTTCTGCGCGGCGAGAACGTGCTGCACCCGATCGGCTGGGACGCCTTCGGCCTGCCCGCGGAGAACGCTGCCATCAGGAACAACTCGCACCCGGCCGACTGGACCTACGCCAACATCGAGACCCAGGCCGCCTCGTTCCGGCGGTACGCGACCTCGTTCGACTGGAGCCGGCGGCTGCAGACCTGCGATCCCGCCTACTACCGCTGGAACCAGTGGCTGTTCCTGCGGTTCTACGAACGGGGCCTGGCCTACCGGCGCGACGGCTACGTGAACTGGTGCCCGGTGGACCAGACCGTCCTGGCCAACGAGCAGGTCATCGCGGGCAAGTGCGAGCGCTGCGGCGCCGACGTGGTGCGGCGGATGCTGAACCAGTGGTACTTCAAGATCACCGAGTACGCGGACCGGCTGCTCGCGGACGCCGGGCAACTCGAGGGCTGCTGGCCGGACCGCGTGCTGCTCATGCAGCGCAACTGGATCGGCCGGTCCGAGGGCGCCGAGGTGCACTTCACCGTGGAGGGCCGCGATGAGCCGGTCACGGTGTTCACCACCAGGCCCGACACGCTGTACGGGGCCACGTTCTTCGTGGTCGCGGCCGACTCGCCGCTGGCCGAACAGATCTGCGCCCCGGACCGGCTGCCTGAGCTGCGCGCCTACGTGGAGCAGGTCAGGAAGCTGACCGACATCGAGCGGCAGTCCACCGAACGCGAGAAGACCGGCGTCTTCCTCGGCCGGCACGCGATCAACCCGGTGAACGGCGAGCTGATCCCGGTGTGGGCCGCCGACTACGTGCTGCCCGACTACGGCACCGGGGCGATCATGGCGGTGCCCGCGCACGATCAGCGGGACCTTGACTTCGCGCGCGCCTACGGGCTCGACGTCCGGGTCGTGGTGGACACGGGTCTGGCGGATCCGGTCCAGACCTGGATCGCCACCCCCGGCGACGGCACGCTGGTGAACTCCGGTCCGATCAACGGTCTGGCCAAGGCCGAGGCGATCGCCGCGATCACCGCCATCCTGGCGGAACAGGGCCAGGGAGGCGCGGCGGTCAACTACCGGCTGCGGGATTGGCTGGTGTCCAGGCAGCGCTTCTGGGGCACCCCGATCCCGGTCATCCACTGCCCGTCCTGCGGCGAGGTGCCGGTTCCCGACGACCAGCTCCCGGTCGTCCTGCCCGACCTGCGCGGCCAGGACCTGGTGCCGCGGGGCGTGTCCCCGCTGGCCGCGGCGGAAGACTGGGTGAACGTGTCCTGCCCGTCCTGCGGCGGGCCGGCCAAGCGGGATACGGACACCATGGACACCTTCGTGGACTCCTCCTGGTACATGTTCCGGTATTGCTCGCCCGGCTACACCGAGGGCCCGTTCGACCCGGCCGAGGTCCGCCGCTGGGCGCCGGTGGACATGTACGTGGGCGGCGTCGAGCACGCCATCCTGCACCTGCTGTACAGCCGGTTCTTCACCAAGATCCTGTACGACATGGGCTTGGTCGACTTCACCGAGCCGTTCACCCGGCTGATCAACCAGGGCCAGGTGATCAACCACGGCAAGGCGATGTCCAAGTCGCTGGGCAACGGCGTCGACCTCGGCGAGCAGATCGAGCGGTTCGGCGTGGACGCGATCCGGCTGACCATGATCTTCGCCAGCCCGCCTGAAGACGACATCGACTGGGCGGACATGCACCCGGAAGCCATGGTCAAGTTCCTGGGCCGGGTCTGGCGGATCGCCGCCGACGTGGCCGAGGCGGACCAGGGCACCGGCGACCAGGCGCCTGCCGCTGGCGACGCCGAACTGCGCCGGGTCACCCACCGGACCATCGACGAGGTAACCCGCCAGGTCGAGGCGTATCACCTCAACGTGGCCGTGGCCCGGCTGATGGAGCTGGTCAGTGCCACCCGGAAGGCGATCGACTCGGGACCCGGGGCGGCCGACCCGGCCGTGCGCGAGGCGGCGGAGGTGCTGACCGTGCTGGTGTCGCTGTTCGCGCCGTACACCGCCGAGGAGTCCTGGCAGCTGCTCGGGCACAAGCCGTCGGTGGCCCGCGCCACCTGGCCGGTCGCCGATCAGGCGCTGCTGACCCAGGAGAAGGTGACCTGCGTGGTGCAGGTCAACGGCAAGGTCCGCGACAAGCTCGAGGTTTCGCCGCAGATCGGGGCGGACGAGCTACGCGAGCTCGCGCTGGTCGCGCCCGGGGTCGTCCGGACGCTGGGTGACCAGCAGGTGAGCCGGGTCATCGTGCGGGCGCCGAAGCTGGTTAGCATCGTCGCGGCATAGCGCTCGCCTCCTAAAAGGCGAGCGTCGGCGATCCGCCGGGGGCCGCGCCCTAGGACGCGGCCCGGCTCGGGTATCCGCTCGGACAGTCAGGTAGCTCCAATCTGGCAGGGCCGCTCAGACGCGGCGCAGCACGGCCACGACGCGGCCGAGGATTTTGGCCTCGTCGCCGAGGATCGGCGTGTAGGCGGGGTTGTGCGGGATCAGCCAGACGTGCCCGTCACTCCGCTTGAACGTCTTCACCGTCGCCTCGCCGTCCAGCATCGCGGCCACGATCTCGCCGTTCTCCGCGTCCTCCTGCTGCCGGACCACGACCCAGTCCCCGTCGGTGATGGCGGCGTTCATCATCGAGTCGCCGGCCACCTTGAGCAGGAACAGGGTGCCCTCGCCGACCAGCTGCCTGGGCAGCGGGAACACATCCTCGATCGCCTGCTCGGCCAGGATCGGCCCGCCCGCGGCGATCCGTCCGACCAGCGGCACGTAGGCGGCCTCCTGTGAGGGGATGTCGATGCCCGGGATCTCGCCGGCTTCCTCCTCGTCCCGGCTGGGCTCCCGGCTGGGCTCGGGCCGCACCGCCGGGTGCCCGGGCAGCCGCACCTCGACCGTGCGCGGCCGGCCCACGTCCCGGTGCAGGTAGCCCTTCTTCTGCAGGGTACTGAGCTGGTACGAGACGCTGGAGGTGCTGGTCAGGCCCACAGCCTCGCCGATTTCCCGCATCGACGGCGGGTAACCGCGCTGCTGCACCGACTCCCGGATGACCTGGAGTACCTTGCGCTGCCGCCAGGTCAGCACGTGGTTGGGATCTGGCTTATCCGGAGTTTCCGGGATGACGACCGGCACGCTGCCTTTCGGCTTGCGCCCTGGTCGTCCTTTTGGTCTGGGTGCCCCCGCTGGATTAGTGCCGGACCCGCCGGCTGCGGCGCCTCCCATGGCGGTTTCCTCCATTTGCTGACCTTCCGTATCCGAGTTCTTGCGTGCTGAGTAGAGACTAACGGTTCTTATTCGAGATCCCAAACATCTGTTCGACGTGTCGCAAAAATGTCAGACCCGTGGAGTACAACGGCAACATACCCCCTTCGGTCGAACAGTAATACGATCGAATGGGTGTACGATCGAACACGCTTCGGTTCGAATGAAGGTTTGATCATGGAGGTCGCCATGAGTGCGCTGCCTGAGGTCGCGCTGACCTGCGGTTCCGATACCCGCCCGGCACGCGCCCTCCGCCCGGTAGGCATACCTTCCGGCCACCGGGACGACACGCCCGGGCCTCGAGAGGACACGCCCGGCCCCCGGCGCGACACGCCGGCCGCTCAATGCGACACGCCGGCCGCACGATCCGGCTTTCGAGGAGACGCGCCCGCCCCGCTGCGGCTCACCCGGCGCGGCCGGGTGCTGGCCGCGGTGGCGGCCGCCCTGCTGGTGACCGTGATCTCGCTGCTCGCGGCCGGCGTGGCGCAGGCGACGAACCACGGCTCCCCGCGCCCGGCGCGGCAGAACCTCGTCCAGGTGGTCGTCCGCCCGGGCCAGAGCCTGTGGTCGGTAGCCGAGAGCGCGGATCCTGACCAGGACACCCGCGCCGTCGTCCAGCAGATAGTCGACCTCAACTCGCTGAACGGCGACACCGTGTTCGCGGGCCAGCAACTCTGGGTCCCGCGCGGTTGAGGCCCGGGCGCGCGGCCCGGAAACATCGCCTTCGAGGGCTGAGTAACATGCCTGGGTGCGCGCGGATCCTTCACCACTCGCCAGGGCCGTGATCGGCGTCCTGCTCGCCGTGGCCGCCGTGGCCGGCTGCTCGTCCCCGGCCACGCACCCGAAGCCCCTTCAGTCATCCGCCGGCCCTGACCGTCCGCGCCCGAACTTCGTCTTCGTGCTGACCGACGACCTGTCCTGGAACCTGGTCAGCCACATGCCGCACCTGATGGCCCTGGAGCGGGCCGGGATGACGATGGCCAGCTATTACGTGGTGGACTCGCTGTGCTGCCCGTCACGTTCGGCCATCTTCACCGGCGAGTACCCGCACGACAACGGCGTCTTCACCAACGCCGGCCGCGACGGCGGGTATTACACCTTCAACGCCCATGGCGACGAGCGGAAGTCGTTCGCGCTGGCGCTGCACCGGGCCGGCTACCGCACGGCGCTGATGGGCAAGTACCTGAATCAGTACCAGCCCGCGGATCCGGTGCCGCCCGGCTGGGACGAGTGGGACGTCACCGGGAACGGCTACGGCGAGTTCGATTACACCCTGAACCAGGACGGCCGGCCACAGCACTACGGCCATGACGCGCAGAGCTACCTCACCGATGTGCTGGCGGCGAAGGCCAGCTCGTTCATTGACGCGTCCGCCTCGTCGGGCCGGCCCTTCATGCTCGAGGTGGCCACGTTCGCACCGCACGCGCCGTACGTCCCGGCGCCCCGCTACGCGCATGCGGCACGGCAGCTCGCCTATCCGCGGACGCCCGCCTACGACACGTTGCCCACCGATCCGCCGTCATGGCTGACGGGCCGGGCGTCGCTGACGCCCGCGGCGCAGAAGCAGATCACCGGCGAATTCCGCGAGCGGGTGGCCGCTGATCTCGCCGTCGACGACATGATCGGGCAACTCGAGCACGAGCTCAAGATCGACGGCCTGGCCGGGAACACGTACCTCGTGTTCAGCTCCGACAACGGCTTTCACATGGGTGAGTACCGGCTCGACCCGGGTAAGCAGACCGCGTTCGACACCGATACCCGTGTCCCGCTGATCGTGGCCGGCCCCGGCGTCCCGGCCGGGCGCGTGGTCCGCCAGCTAGCGTCCAACATCGACCTGTGCCCGACGTTCGAGACCCTGGCCGGCGTCCGGATCCCCGCCGACGTCGACGGTCACAGCCTGGCCGGATTGTGGCACGGGCAGGATCCGGCCGACTGGCGGCAAGCCATCCTCATCGAGCACCACGGCCCGAACTTCTCCCCGGACGATCCCGACCGGCAGACCATGAAGAACGGGGACCCGCCCAGCTACGAGGCGGTGCGGACCGCGACCGCCCTCTATGTGCGGAACGCCGGCGGCCAGCGGGAGTACTACGACACCGTTGACGATCCGTACGAGCTGCACAACATCGCCGCGAAGGGCATCCCGGCCGCGTTGCCCGAAGCGCTCAGCGCCCTGGAGAACTGCCATACCGGTGCCGCCTGCTGGGCCGCCGCCCACCTCGGCTCGCGCTATCCGCCTACGGCACCGTGAGCAGCGTCTTGCCGACCGTCTCCCTGGCCTCGATCGCCGCGTGCGCCCCGGCCGCGTCGGCCAGCTCGAACTCCTGGCCGATGATCGGCCGCAGCCGTCCCGCCGCCGCCTCGTCCAGGGCCGTCCGGGCCAGCGTCACCAGTTCCTCCGGGCCCACGCCCGCCCCCGCCCGCATGGTGACCTGGCGAGACTCGGCGAGTTCGGGGGTGACCGGGGCGAAGTTCCCGCTGGCCATGCCGAACGGGCAGAACCGGCCGCCCTCGCCCAGCAGCCCGAACGCCGCCAGCCCGATATCCCCGCCGACGCCGTCGAATACCACGTCCACCTGGCCGGCCGCGTCGCGGACCTGCTTCTCCCAGCCGCCCCGGCTGTAGTCGACGGTCACGTCGGCGCCGAGGTCACGGGCGACGGCGAGCTTGCGCGGCTGACCAGCCAGCGCCACGACCCGGGCCCCGGCCCGCCGGGCGATCTGCACCAGCAGCGTGCCCACGCCGCCGCCCGCGGCCTCGACCAGGACGGTCTCGCCCGCCTGCAAACCGGCCCGGCCCGCCAGGGCCAGCGCCGTCCGGCCGTCGGCCAGCAGCGCGACAGCGTCCCGCGTGGCCAGCCCGTCCGGGACCCTGATCAGATGGGACGCGCTGGTGACCGCCCGCTCGGCGTATCCGCCGGTGCCGTTCAGGCTGGCCACCACCCGAAGACCCGACCAGGGGTTGGCGTCGCTCACCGTGCCGCCGACGCCGTTGCCCAGGATGACCGGCAGCGCCGGGAGCATCGACGGATGCGGTGGCCGGCCCGCCCGGATCTGGGTCTCGACGAACGTCACGCTGGCGAACTCCACGTCGATGACCACCTCGTCCGGCCCGCCCCCGACGTCGGCCACGTCGGCAGGCTCGAGCACCTCCGGCGGGCCGAACTCCCTCATCACCACCGCACGCACGCAGGCCTCCTCCACCCGGAACGATTCTCCCGGCACCGAGCCTAGAGGCGCCGTACGTCCCGCCGGAACATGGCGCGCGGACCCAAGGCCTATCGCCCGACGCCTCAGCCCGTTCATAAGGCGTGGATGCCACTCTCATGCTGTTTCAGCAGCGTGGATGTGGCATCCACGCCCTACGGCCGGGTACGGATGGTGCCAAGGTGGCTGATGTCGGGTTTTGCGTTCGCGCGCAGCCCTCCGCGCGGATCTTGGCCGAGCGGCGGTGATCATGGCCCCATAATTGGCGTCGTGAACGAGCCGGAGGTCAGGATCAGACCGGTCAACGAGGGCGACCGCCCGATGCTCTCCTGGCTCGTCGCGGAGCTCTGGGGCTCCGAGCTCGTGGCCGTGCACGGCACGGTGCTGCGGCCCGCCGAGCTGCCCGGGTTCATCGCCGAACGCTCCCGAAGGGTCGTCGGCCTGCTCACCTACCAGATCGCGGGGGACCTGCTCGAGATCGTCACGCTCAACGCCATCGAGCGCCGGGTCGGCATCGGGACCATGCTCATCGAGGCGGCGGTGGGCGCGGCGCGGCACTTCGGCTGCCGCGAGGTCCGGCTCACCACGACCAACGACAACGTCGACGCCCTCCGGTTCTACCAGCGCCGCGGGTTCCGGCTGGCCGAGCTGAGACCTGGCGCGGTCGACCGCTCCCGGCAGGAGAAGCCACAGATCCCGCAGACCGGCGACTACGGCATCCCGCTGCACGACGAGATCGACCTCACGCTCGGGGTCTAGGCAGCAACAGCGCCCTTCACCTGCCGCCCCCGGGTCCAGACCGCGGTGATCCTGGCCGGGTCGGCGAGCACGGCGATATCGGTCAGCGGATCGGCGTCCAGGGTGATCACGTCGGCGTCGTAGCCCTCGGCGAGCCGTCCGCTGCGCGGCGCCTGCGGCCCGAGGGTGAGCGGCCCGGACGCGGTGGCCGCCTCGATCGCCTCCAGCGGCGACATGCCCAGCTTGACCAGGTAGCCGGGCTCCGAACCGTTCTGGCCCCACGCGTTGGGCCGGTCGGGGCCGGTCAGCGCGATGTCGGTGCCCATCGCGATGGTGACGCCGTGCTCGTAGGCGCGCGTCACCGCCTGCGCGTGCAGGTCGGCGATCCCGTCCAGCTTGGCCATCGCGTACGCCGGCACCGTCCCTTTGACGTCGCGGAAGGACAGCATGTCCTCGATGATCGTCCGGGTCGGGACCAGGATCGCGTCGGTTTCGCGCATCGCGTCGCAGCACTCGTCGTCCAGGTAGGTGCCGTGCTCGATGGTCCGTACCCCGGCCCGCAGGGCCGCCATGATGCCCGGCTTGCCGTGGCAGTGCGCCGCCACCACCCGGTCGGCCAGCCCGGCCACCTCCACGATGATGCGCAGCTCAGACACCGTGAACTGCTGGTGGATCGGGTCGTCGATCTCGGAGAGCACGCCGCCGGACGCGCACACCTTGATCACCTTCGCGTTCCGCCTGAGCTGCTCGCGGACCGCCGTGGCGCACTCGTCCTGGCCGTCCGCCAGCCGCATCAGGCCGCCCCGCCCGGAGTAGTCGCGCATCCAGTCGAGCGGGAAGGAGTGCAGGTCACCGTGGCCGCCGGTGGTGCTCAGCACCGCGCCCGCGCCGTAGATCGCCGGGCCGTCGACGACCCCTTCGCCCACCGCGCGGGCCAGGTAGACCCCGAGGCCGCCCACGTCGCGCACCGAGGTGATCCCGGCGTCGAGCGCGGCGCGCAGGTCCCTGGTGCACCGGGCGGCCCGCAGCGCCTCGGGCTCCAGCGGGAGCTGCCCGAGATCGAAGGTCCTGGTTCCCAGGAGGTGCCCATGGCACTCCCACATCCCCGGCATCACCGTCGTCACCCGGGTCACCGGCGTCCCGGGGGTTGGCGGGGCCACCCCGGCCGGGCCGGCGTAGCTGATCCTGGCCCCGTCCAGGACGACCACCCCGTCGCTGACGGGACCACCGCGCCCGGGTATGAGTAGCTCGGCCTCGATGCGGTGCATGGGTTTTACCTCCCACAGGGGGGTATGGGGGGGCGGTAGCCACCCCATGATCGGGGGGTTCCGGGGGGTCGCCCCCCGGATCATACAGTTACCTTCACCATCTTGACGGCCCGCCACCCGCGCGGTCCATCATGGATAGCCGATTGTGTTCATCAGGGAGGCCCAGGTCAGGACGACCTTGACGCATTTTTTCACCGACAGTATCTACGTGTGTGCTGTCGCGAGCACGGGTCATGCGCTATACAGAGACATACGACTGTCCGGCAACGGGGTGCGGGAATCCTGGGCTCTAGGGAGGCAGGGACATAGGGGCGAGGAAGCGTGATGCTGCCAAACGATAGGGCCCAGCCCGCCGCGCAAGACAAGCCGAGCTGGGGGACACGGCTATTGCGCGCGCACCGGCGGGCCCCGACTTGGCTGAAGGTCACCGTAATCGCCGCCGCCGTCCTGTTCTTCCCGGTCACGCTGGGCCTGATCATCCTGGCCGCCCTGGTCTACGCGGTCGTCTCGGTCGTCCAGGGGCGGCGTACCGCGGGCGCCTCCGCGTCGGTGGCGGTCTGGGGGCTGGTCGCGTTCTCGGCCTTCTCCAACGGCAACCGGTCCTGGCTCTTCTCCTTGCTGCTGCTGCCCTTCGTGGTCGCGCTCGCGGCGCACGCCCGCCCGCTCGCCCGCTGGTTCGTCCCGTGCCGGACGGTCGCCTGGGTCCTGGTCTGGTCCGTGCCCGCGGGCATCATCGCCCTGAAGGCCGCGCCGGACCAGCCGTTCATCGGCACGATCGCCGCCTGGCTGCTGGCCGCGGCCGTGCTCGGCTGGCGGGTGGCCAAGGGCATCCAGGACACCCGCATGTACGGCGGCCGCGATCCCAGAGCCCCGGGAGGCCCGGCGGAACAGCCGACGGCGGCGCCGGCGGGAAACGCCAGCCCGGCGGCCTACGGCGGTCGGCCGGCCGGTCATCCCGGCCCCCCCGCCCCGAGTATGCGGGCGCAGGCCGCGGCGCTGCCCTACGCCGAGCACGCCGCCGGCGACCACCAGGGCGGCGCTCCCAGGCCCCGGCCGCTGATCTCGGTCGAGGACGCGATGGCCGAACTCGATGCGATGATCGGCCTCACCCCGGTCAAGGAGCAGGTCCGCTCGATCGCCGCGTCCATCGAGGCGGCGCGGCGGCGCACGGTGGCCGGCATCAGCACCGAGCGGCCGATGCGGCACTTCGTGTTCCTCGGCCCGCCCGGCACCGGCAAGACGACGGTGGCCCGAGTGCTGGCCAAGATCTTCTACGCCTTCGGCCTGCTGCAGACGCCTGAGGTCATCGAGGCGCACCGGGCCGACCTGGTCGGCGAGTACCTCGGCGCGACCGCGATCAAGACCAACGAGCTCGTCGACTCCGCGCTGGGCGGGGTGCTGTTCATCGACGAGGCGTACAGCCTGGTCAACGAGGGTGACGGGCAGGCCGACCGGTTCGGCCAGGAGGCGGTGCAGGCGCTGCTCAAACGGGCCGAGGACAACCGCGACAACATCATCATCATCCTGGCCGGCTACGAGAAGCAGATGGAGTCCTTCCTGGCCTCCAACCCCGGCATGGCGTCCAGGTTCGCCACCCGGCTGAAGTTCCCCAGCTACTCTCCCGCGGAGATGATGGCGCTGGCCCAGACGGTGATCGGGCGGCGCGGGGACCAGCTCGACCCGGACGCGCGGCCGGTGCTCTACCGCAAGCTGGAGGAGGTCGGCCGCCGCCGGATGACCGACGACCTGGGCAACGGGCGGTTCGTCCGCAGCCTGATCGAGAAGGCCGGCCAGGCCCGCGACGTGCGGGTGATCACCAGCACGCCGAACCCCGAGGAGCAGGATCTGCTCACCATCCGGGCCGGCGACCTCGAGCAGGGCTACGCCGAGCTCACCAGCAGGCTGCGCGGTTACGAGGACACCCCCACGGTGGAAGCCGCGCTGGCCCAGCTCAGCATGCTGGTCGGCCTGGAGCCGGTGAAGCAGCAGGTGCGCGCGATCGCCGCGCAGCTGCGGGTGGCCAAGATGCGCAGCCGGCAGGGGCTGAACAGCCAGCCTCCGGCCCGGCACTTCGTGTTCACCGGCCCGCCGGGCACGGGCAAGACCACGGTGTCGCGCATCCTCGGCCGCATCTTCGCCGCGCACGGGCTGCTGGTCAGGCCCGAGGTGATCGAGGCGCACCGGGCCGACCTGGTCGGCGAGCACCTCGGCTCCACCGCGATCAAGACCAACAAGCTGATCGACTCGGCCATGGGCGGCGTGCTGTTCATCGACGAGGCCTACTCGCTGAACAACGTCGGCTACGACGGCGGCGACGCGTTCGGCGCCGAGGCGGTGCAGACGCTGCTCAAACGGGCCGAGGACGACCGCGACCGGCTGGTCATCGTGCTGGCGGGCTACCCGGACGACATGGACAGGTTCCTGCGCAGCAACCCCGGCCTGGCGTCGCGGTTCAGCACTCGGGTCACCTTCCCCAGC
>Ga0306923_10001313_pt1 | contig 21838 bp, 22 predicted proteins | sample sta12Can44000108_FD_203841 | JGI IMG/M metagenome (GOLD analysis project Ga0306923, IMG submission 203841) | Lab enrichment of tropical soil microbial communities from Luquillo Experimental Forest, Puerto Rico - statanox.12C.anox.44.000.108 (v2)... | ecosystem: Environmental > Terrestrial >... | reverse complement strand
CGGCGGCGGGACCATCTTGTCTCCCGGGCCGAGCTCGATGTCACCGCCGGCGGTGTGGAACACGATCCGGCCGCGCACGCAGTACAGCACCTTTTCGTAGCCGTGCTCATGCCAGCCATAGGTATCGCCGGGGCCGTTGCCCCAGCCGTGCGGGCTCAGGCCCTCGGCGCGCATCCGTGCTGCGATCTCGTCTTCGCCTGGCGGCGTGCCGTCATGCCGCCCGGCCGCGGCGTCAGGGCCCATCGCAGCACCTCATCACAGCCGCGAGTGTAGTGTGCCACCGCGGCAACCAGGCGGCGGCAGTCGCGGACTGCGCCGACCGGGAGAAGAGGATCACAGAGGTCATGCATCACAGAAGGTAACTCGAGTCTTCATGTGCCCGCGCAAGTACCCGCCGCTATGGTCGGCAGCCAAGTCGCCAAGGCGGCCGCCCGAGGCCGCGCCGAAGCGGGTGATCTGTGTGGCGACGTATGCGTGACCCGACGGGCGATCCGGCGGTTCCCGGGCGTCAGCTTGCAGGCAGCCGGTAACGGCGGAATCCGGCGCTGGTAGCCGCGAACCAGGTGCCGTCCGGTCCGCCGACTAGCCAGCCGTCTTCCGGGTCGTCCAGCCGGCGGATCACGCCGTCTCGGTCGATGGCAGTGAAACACCCGGCCGGGCCGTCCAGCTTGGCGACGATGAAGTCCCCGGCGAAGCAGGCCGCCTCGTGCCAGACGCAGCCGTCGTCGGGCGAGTGAACCGCCTGGAGGGCGGCGAACTCGGGCGGACGCATAGACGAACCGCGTTTCTTCTGCCGTGCGGCCGCGGAGACCGCGGGGGAACGAGCGCACAAGCAGTCGCTGGCCGTCATGCGACGTGGTGATGATGATCCGTGAGCCCGACGGGTCTGCGTCGCTCAGTACCCAGTCGTCCCAGCCGGCGTCGATCACCCTGAGCCCGGTACCCTCCGCGGCCCGGTCCGCCGGGCGGACCCGCCAGGCCCGGGCCGCGTCTTGCCCTTCTCCCCGGACAGGCCCACCCAGCCGCCCGGCTGGTGAACCGGGTGAATCCCGGCCGGCACCGCCATCAGGGGCGCCGCCGCCAGCGGCTCGCCCGGCTCCAGGTCCAAGCGGCGCACCGCGCAGCCGTCGGAGGCATCGGGCACCACCGCGTACGGCTCGCCGGCCATGTCGAACCAGGCACAGCCCGAGCAGCCGCGGGGCCAGGGCTCGTGCTCGTGACGCCAGGCAACCTTTTTCCGCCCGGTCAAGCAGCACAAGGCTGTCAGGGCCGGAGACAAGCGCCAGCCCCCGCCCGGGACAGTATGCCCTTGGTGTCTACGACCGTTCCGACGCAGAGAAAGCGTCCTCCGATCCCCGATTCGCACAGCCAGACAGCGGCGGTATCCGACGTGCTAGCTCGCGTCTTGTGTTCACCATTGAGGCGAGAGTGCGACAAGTCAAGGTCCCGCCGGATCCGCACGCCGTTCCCCAGGAGCCCGGGCAAACGCGGACAGTCACGGAGCGCGAGGTCGTGCAGCTCAGCGCCTTCGGCAAGCGGCTCAGTGGATTCGCACGAAACAAACCTCAGTGGAAACGGCACGCTCAGGCCAGCGAGGTCAAGGGCGCCCGCGGCCTATGCCTGAATCTGCTGCAGGCGCCGCGTGGGCATGAGCGCTCAGCTCGGCTGGAAACGCCGGGCCTGCCTCCGCACCGGCTAAGGCCTGAGTGCCGGCTGGAAAGCCGTGTCCGCCGGCACCGGCCGACCGCGCCGCAGACCAGGCCTGGGCCACCAGGGCCCGCCGAGCGGGGCCCTGGTGCGTGCGTACGAGCTAGCTGCCGCCCTGGTTCTGCTGGTCCTGGTCCTCGACACCCAGGTAGTTCTCGACTTTGTCCTCGCCGGACTGGATCTGGCTGCCGTACTTGTCCCCGGTCTTGTCGTCAGCGAACTCCGCGGCCTTGTCCAGGACCTCGTCGGACTGCTTGTCGTGCTCGCCGGCAAAGTCCTTGGCCTTGTCAGCCATCTCGCCGAAGTCAGGCATGGTGCCCCCTCCATCGTCGGTCCGCCCACTCTTTCTGACCTGGCCCGATCTTCCCCGGACGGTTGATCCCTAAACGGCGCCTTAACCGGTGCCCCGGCTGCGCACGCGGGCGCCTTCCTGGAGAAGGCGACAGGTTTTGTGGTCACTATCGGTGACGGATGCCGTGACGGATCTGCGGGAGCTGCCGGGCTATCCGCTGCTGACCGGAGCGCGGCGCGACTGGCCCCGGAAAGCCGGCATCCAGCCAGGGGCGCATCCGCCCGGCGCCTTCCAGGACTACGCTCTACGCACACGCTCCACAGAAATCCCGCAAGCCCGGGGCCGGTGAGCGACGGCTGTTACCGTTCCGCAACTTGGACCCGTCTTGAACCCCCATGATCCTGACCTGAAATAGCCTTCATCTGACTGTTGCGAGCTGCTGCCCAATGACATATCCGCAGGTCAGGCCATGATAACGATGTGTCCGAGGCCCGAGTGCACCAAAATACCAATGCCTCCTGACCTTGGAGTTCCCCTTGGATGCGGCTGGGGGTGCGCGATGACCACCGGGCAGATTATCAGGTGGTCTACTGCGGGCGCCGTGATCGGCGTCGCGGCGGTCGCCGAGGTCGCGTCCTACGAGCACGCTTATGCGCCGGTGCGGGCGCACGGCGAGACGGGCTGAATAGGACAGTCGCTGGGCTAAGTTCGCGCTTGATGATGGTGCTGTGTGAGGGCGGCGGACTGATATCGGTCACCGTCGGATCCGCCGTGCTAAGCGAGTTAGGGCTGTGCTGTCGGCCGTACGAGTATCTCGTTGAGGGTCATGCGCCGGGGGCGGGTGACGGCGAACGCGATGACCTCGGCGATGTCGTCGGCGGTGATGGCGAGCTGCTGGTACATCTTCTCGGCACCTTGCTTGACCTCGGGGTTGGTGATGTGGTCGGTCAGCTCGGTGGCGACGGCGCCGGGTTCGATGACCATGACGCGGACGCCGGGCTGGAGTTCCTGGCGCAGTGATTCCGACCAGCCGTTGATGCCCCATTTGGTGGCGGCGTAGACGGCGTTGCCGGGGCGGGCGGTGCGGCCGGCCACCGAGGACAGGTTGACCAGGTCGCCGCCGCCGTCGCGAAGCTGGTCGAGGAACACCTCGGTGACGGTGATGGCGCCGAGCAGGTTGGCTTCGATCATGCGCCGGTGGTCGTCGTGTCCCTCGCCGGTGAAGGGGGCGAGCAGCATGATGCCGGCGTTGTTGACCAGGACGTCGGTCCCGCCGAGTTCGGTCTTGACCCGGTCGGCGGCCCTGACGAGGGAGTCGCGGTCGGTGACGTCGGCCTCGATGGCGATGGAGCCGTTGCCGAGTTCGTCGGCCAGGGCATTGATGCGGTCGGCGCGGCGGGCGATCAGGGCCAGCCGGTAGCCGCTGGCGGCGAGCGCGCGGGCGGTGGCCTCGCCGATGCCGGACGACGCGCCGGTGATGACGGCGACCGGGCCGGTGCCCTGGCCGGGAGTGGTGCTCATGGGTAAGTCCTCCGTGAGTGCTGCTCAGCGGGTGCTGGTGCGGGGGTGCCGCGTAGTCGGCGTCGGTGACCTGGCCGCCCCAGATGGTCTGAGGGGCGTCGCTGCGGTCGCCCTCCATCAGCGCGAGGTGGGCCATGAAGCGGCCGGGGGCGGCGCCGTGCCAGTGTTCCTCGCCCGGTGGGTGTAGATGTGTCGCCGGGTGCGCCGATGAGGGTGCCGTCGCGGCTGCCGAGCGGGGCGATGCCCTCGATGATGTGCAGGATCTGCCCTAGGCGGTGGGAGTGCCAGTGGGAACGGGAACACAGTGCGAACCGTAGATCTCCGTGGTCTCTTGGGTTGGCGGTGCCGCTGTGTTCACTCCTCGGTGATCTGCTTAAGCTGGCCCATCGCGCTCATGGCGTTGGGCCAGCCCGCGTAGAACGCGAGGTGAGTGATGGCGTGCACCAGCTCGTCTTTGCTCAGGCCGTTGTCCAGTGCGCGGCGCAGGTGAGAGCCGAGCTGGTCGGTGCGGTAGAGCGAGACCAGGGCCGCCACCAGGCTGCGGTCCCGCTGGGACAGTCCGGGATTGGCCCAGACGTCGCCGAACAGTACGTCGTCGGTCAGCCGCACCAGGTCGGGCGCGGTGTCGCCGAGTAGCTGCTGGGCTCGTGTCTTGCCGCTGTCTGTCATGCTTCCAGCTTGCCGCGTGCGGCGGCAGGGCGGCAGGGCGGCTTGTTCAGGGGAGTAGCCAGCGGGGGTGCGACACGGCTCCCCTCGGCCGGCGGCGCGGCTGCCGTGGCGGGGCACACTGGTGGCATGGCACCTGAGCAGCACGACGGCAGCGGGACGGAACCGGGACGTTTCCTGCGCGCCCGGCGCAGCCATGTCAACCCGGCCGACGTCGGCTTCACCCCGGGAGCCGGGGTGCGCCGCACCCCGGGCCTGCGCCGGGAGGAAGTCGCGGCGCTCGCCGGGGTCAGTATCGAGTACTACACCCGCCTTGAGCGCGGCAAGGAGACCCGCCCCAGCCCGGCCGTCACCGACGCCCCGGACCGCGCCCTGAAACTGGACGCCGACGAGCACGAGCACCTGCGCGCCCTGGCTGCCCGCGCTGCCCGGTATGCCCCGAGCCCCGGCTGCCCCCAGCCGCACCGTGCGACCGCAGCTCAAGCTGCTGCTGGAGACCTTGCGCCCGAACCCGGCCTACATCACCAGCCGGACCCTCGACCTGCTCGCCGCCAATCCCGGTGTGATGGCGCTCTACGCCGGCATCGGCGAATGGCCCGCCGCCCTCGTCGGCGAACTCATGCTCAAAAGTCCGGACTTCGCCAAGCTGTGGGAACGTTACGAAGTCACCCACCGCACCGCCGCCCTGAACAAGACCTTCCACCACCCCCAGGTCGGCACCGTCACCCTCGGCTTCCAGGGCATGCAACCGGCAGGCACCCCCGGCCAGCGCCTCGGCATCTACCTCGCCGAGCCCGGAACCCCCGACTACGACGCCATGATCCTGCTCGACCTGACCGCCCTCCGCCACACCGAACAGCCAGCCGCGCAACAGCGGCGGGCGGCGGCGGGGATTGCCTTCCTGGTCGTCATGATGCGCTTCCGGTATCGTCTGCCGGTTCGAAAAGCTTGCGGTAGGCGCCGTATCCCTCTCGTTCCAGATCGTCGGCCGGGATGAAGCGGAGGGCGGCGGAGTTGATGCAGTAGCGCAGGCCCCCGGCTTCCCTGGGCCCGTCATGGAACAGGTGGCCCAGATGGCTGCCGCCGTGGGCGGAGCGGACCTCGGTCCTGGGTATCAGCATGCTGAAGTCGCGGCGCTTGACCACGTTGCCCGGCTCGATCGGAACTGAGAAGCTCGGCCAGCCGGTGCGGCTGTCGAACTTGCTGACGGAGGCGAACAGCGGCTCGCCGGACACGACATCGACGTAGATGCCGGGCTCCTTGTTGTCCCAGTACTCGTTCCTGAATGGCGGCTCAGTGCCGTTCTTCTGGGTGACCCGGTACTGCTCCGGGGTAAGCCGGGAGACGGCCTCAGGGTCCTTGCGGTAGTTGTCAGTCATGTCAGCTCTCTGCTTCATGGTCCCGCTCGCTGCGGGATGATCCCCTTTGGTACAACCTGAAGCTGGCCGCCGTTATGTCCGGCCCAACCGGCCTGCGGGCCGTCGGCCCGTGGCGAGCGCGCTGCTGGGATATCCCTCAGGAGGCCCGTCGTCCCGACATTTGACCTGCGGTGGCTCTAGGCGCTCGATCACTTGGACTCTGGGCCAAAAGCCTGGAGGGTCGCAGGCGTGGGCCTGCAAAGATCGCCGAATGCGACCGCAAGCTAGTCCGGTACCGTGCCGCGCTGATCGCGGTAGTGAGACCGGCCGCCGTCGCGAGCGCGGATCACCCTAATCGCTACCCCTAGATCATCGCCTGGCAGGGACAGTAGGGGCGCGCGTGAGACGCCGCCTGGAACAGCGGCGTCATGCCCACCTCCCTCGCATCCTCGCCCCGCACACGGAACGATCCGTCCTGGCGCGAAGTAACGGTCCCGTTCAGGAAAATCAAAAGCAGTCAGCCGAACGGGACCGTGGTTTCTCCCGCGAGCGGACCGGACGAAAACCCTCCCGGCGGTAAACGGCCAGGCTCCGCGGCCCTCAGGCCGATGATTGACCGCTGGCGGCCGCGAGGAAGCGGCGCCAGTTCCTCGCCCGGCCCTCGGGACGTTTGCAGCTATCGGGCGACAGATTCGAAACAAGTTCGTCATCTGCAGTAATGGCAGCGGAACATAGGCCGCTTACGCTTCAGGCGATGGCGGACCGGCCAGGGAGGCAGGCGTGCCGGAGCAGGCACTATCCGAGCCCGCCGGCTCAGCCGATGCTTACCGCGGGCGGCTCGGCCCGGAACAACTGGCCGGAAAGGTCCCGATCGGCGTGATGTGCAGTGCCTGCTGAGATGGATGGTTCGGGCGGACCCGCCCGCTGGGGTGACGGCGATGTGTGCCTGCCGTTCTGCGGTGACGAGTACCCGCCGCTCAAGGCTTCTCCCGGCGCGGTGATCTGCACCAAGCCGTGTCACCCGGAAACCGAGATGCACCTGAATGAAGAGACCGGCTGGGTGTGGCGGACCAGTGCATAGCGCCGCATTCCCGGGTCGCGGCCTGGGCCGCCGGACTGGAGAGCGAGCCTGCGCAGAGTGATCTAGATAACCCCTGGCGTGCGGTGTGAACGTTCGCCCTTGTCGTGTCGTGCTCTTCATGACGATTTCCAACGTCAAGGATGGGTACCCGATGGGCACCGAATCGTACATGACCCCCGCACTGGCCGAACTGTGGCTCCGCTACAGTTCCCCGGCTGAGATGGAAGAATGGACGGAGCACTGCTTGCCATCTGAGTACATGGCATCAACAGCCAATGTCGTCGCGCGCCTGAATACCATCGCCGATGATTGCAGGATCGATGGAATCAACGTCGACGACGCGATCGCCACCCTCAGTGACTTCGGCCGGGCCAACACGTTTGTTATCAGACTATACGTCGCTCAGATCCTGAAAGGGCTGGCAATTGTGCGCCCCTCGCTGGCCTGGTAGATGCCATGCGGAATATGCCGGCCGCCTACCTAGGCGAACGAACGAGCGAACGGATCGGCATCGTGATGGGGGTGCCCAGCCTGATCGACCTGTTCGACGAGAAGAACCATGCGCAACTGCCCGGCAGAATCCTGGAGAGCTTCGGGCGGCTGTTCAAGAACGACCTGAAGCTGTATGTCTACCCCGTGCAGCCCTCACCGGAGGACGAGCTCAAGACCTCGATGACATCGTCATGACCCGCGCCGTAGTGGTCCGCTACCGCACCCGCCCGGACACCGCCGACGACAACGAGCGACTGATCAAAGCCGTGTTCGAAGAACTGGCGGCGGTCCGGCCCGGCGGAATCCGCTACTTCACGGTTCGCGTGGACGAGACCACCTTCGTGCACACGGCTGTCTTCGACTCTGACGCCAACCCGCTCGATGACCTCCCCGCCTTCCAAACGTTCACCTCGGGCATAAGGGACCGCTGCGAGGAACCACCCGCGACAGCGGCCGGGCGCCTCGTGGGGAGCTATCCATAGGGAGCCAACTGATGCCGCATCACCCCCCGGTGGCCGGTACCGTTCAGCGCGACGCAGCGCTGGGCGGCGATTCCAGCTTCAATCCAGTTCAGCCAAGACGCGCAGGCAGGCACAAGCAGTCATCCCAGCGTTGTCGGTGCGCGCGCAAAACTGGATGATCTTTATTCGCCGCTCAAACACATACGGCGCAGGTGGAGGAGCGAATATTCGGCGCACGGCGGCCGTGCCGGCGCCGCCGCGCTTAGCCGATCCGGGTTCTCGCCGGGTTACACCGATTCCTCGGATGCGAGGACCTGACCGGTACGGGTGTCTTGCGCAGAGTCCGTTGGTTCTGTCTCTTCCTGTTCGGCCGGCCGGCTGGGGCGCCGCCCCCCGGCGAGCTTATGCCGCCGTCACGATGGGGCTGTGGGCACTGCTGACCGGCGGGAGGCCCGGCGGCGCCGCGGCCGGCCGGAGCCCGGGTGGCGCTGCTGCCGGGCGGGGCTTCGGTGGCGGTGGTTGCCGGACAGGCCCTGGCGTGATCGAAACGGCGCCCCCCGGCCGCCGGGCCCGGCCCGACGGCATGGAGTCAGCGGACCGGGGCAGCTGGCCGGGTCAGTAGCCGTAACCGGGGGCGGCCGGAGCGGCCGGGACCGTGCCCGCCGGCGCCGGGGAGCCTGCGATCGGGGTAAGGCCGGGGGTGGCCACGAAGAAGTCCTGGACGCCCTGGCCGGTCACCTGGCCGGGATGGTCGCTGACGAAGGTGTACAGCAGGTGGCCGTTGTAGGCGACCTGGTGGCCGTGCGCGTCGTTGACCACGGTGAGTGTGCCGCCCGGGCCGGCGGCCGTGGGCGCGGCCGAGGTCAGCGGCGGCCACAGCGCGGCCACCCCGCCGGTGACCAGCGAGGTCGCGGCGGTGTCGGGCCGGTAGAAGTACAACGGCAGGCCGCCGGAGTTGACCAGGATGGTCTCGGTCGTGCCCGCGACGGTCGCCGGCGCGGTGCGCACGGTCGCCGCCGTTGCGCCGTGGCCGGCGGCGGCGCTGCCGGCGGACGGGCCGCCTGCCGCGGCGGCGGCGACGCCGCCGGCGGCGGCCACGGCGGCCACGCCGAGGCCGGCGATGATGAGTTTGGGGTGTCGCATGGTGAGCTCCTCGTGAGGGCTGGACGGGCGCGGTAGTTGCGCTCTCAACTACTTACGGGGAGGAGACCGGGCAAGGGTTGGCCGGCGCGGTGCGACATGCCTCACACTGCCTGAGCCGCCCGGCCCGGACCGGCGCGCTCACCCACGTGCGCGAGGCCGGCTGAGCGGTGACATGCACGCCTGATCGCCACCTGCATCAACGCCCACGCCGAGCGGGAGATCCCGGCCTGGACGCCAGGCCCCTTGAGTAGCCGCCCGGCGGCATAACGCGTTCCATGGGCTCTGACCTTACGCAAACTCAATCGCCGGGGACGGACCAGCCCTAGACATAGCGGACGAGTTCACCGCAAAAGATCCGTCGTTCTGGTGCGCCCAGGCTGTGGTCTTCAAGTTGGCCGACGGCGGAGTTCTCGATGAGTTTCGGGCGCTCACCCTCAATGCCGTTTCCAGGCACCCATACCGTTCAGCTCGTGCTTTCCAGTCGGCGCTGGAAGAACTGGATCGTTGCCTGCACGGCGGCTGGGCTGATCCCGACCGCAGTGTTCGGTAGCACGGCGAGCTCGCCGTCTGACAGGACGCGGTAGGCGCTGGCACCCTCTTCGATCGAGCAGAAGGGGTCGCGGTCGCCGACCAGGATCAGCGTGGGCACCGTGATCGCGTGCAGGTCGTCGACGGTGTAGCCGCAGGGCTGGCTGAATCGGTCGAAAGACCAGGTGAGGACCTTCTTCCAATGGTCAGGGCCCTGTGCCGCGTCGTGGTCGGCCTGCATGAGCTCAGCCATCGCCCGCAGGAAAGTGTGCTCGCTGTTTGCCATTACGTCCGGATCAGCATGGGCAGCGTCGGGTGCGCCGCCGAGCATCTGCCGGGTCATCGCCAGGCCGGGTGTCCGCGGGTCGGGGTTGAGCAGGTCGTAGCCGCCATGGTTCACGACCGCCCGCACCAACGCGGGCTTGCGGATCCCGATTATGGTCGCGACATGCCCACCATCGCCGTAGCCGCAGACGAGCGGCCGATCGAGATGGAGAACGTCGATCAGGGCGACCATGTCGTCGGCCAGCAGGTTGTACGAGATTGGGCCGCCAGGGTGGACTGTCCGGCCTGAACCGCGGAAGTCGGGCACGATGACACGGAAGTGCCTGGCGAGGGTCTCGATATGGCCGAGGTACGACGACAGCCACCCGGCCCAGATCGGGTTGGTCGAGATCATGCCGTTCTCGAGCAGGATGAGAGGTTTACCCGCTCCTGCTTCGGTGAAGTGGATGTCGATGCCGTTGGCGTGGATGAACCGCTTGAGCGCTCCATCGGACTGAGCCGCCATGACTGCCCTCCTGGTCTCGAGCACGAAGGGCCGCGGATCGAACAGCCTCATCCCGGGCGGTCGCTCGTGCAGTTCGCTCATGAGCAGACGATGCCGAGAGAAAACCGACGGAGCATCGGTGACCTCACCTATTTCCGGTGCCGAGTTCTCAGCTGCTGATGCTGGCGGCGAGCCGGGCGGCTTCGGCGCGTCCGCGCACGCCGAGCTTGGCGAGGATGCGGGCCACGTGATGCTCGGCTGTCTTCCGGGAGATGAACAGCCGCTCGGCGATCTCGGGGTTCGACAGGCCCTCGCCGACAAGTCCCAGCACCTCCTGCTCGCGCTTGGTGAGCCTGCCGATGTTTTTCGGGCCCCGCCGCGCCGCCCTCACCCCGAGTTCCCGCAGCAGTGCCGCTGCCGCATCGGCGTCGCGGCCCGCGCCGAGATCCTCGAAGGCTGTCAGCGCGGTGCGCGCCTCGGCTGCCGCAACCGCCGGATCGGCCTGGCGGAGCAGCCTGGCGAGCGACAGCCGGGACTGCGCGGCGCGGTAGGGGATCTCGGCTTGGGTGAACGCGAGGAGTGCTGCTTCCAGCTGCCCGCGGGCCCCGGCCGCGCCGGTCGCCGCCAGGGCGTGGCCGAGCAGCCTCCGGCCGTGGGCGGCGATCAGATGGCAGTCATGGGCGGTACCGAGCTCGATGAGCGCCCGGGCGCGCCCGGCCGCGGTATCGCTGGCTCCCAGCGTGATCTCGGCCTGGCCGAGGAGCTCGATCACCGCGGCGAGGTCAAGCCGGCCGCTTCCCACGGCGTCCACCCGCCGGCGCAGGACGGCGGCGGCCAGCGACGGCTCGTTCCGCGCCAGGTGCAGCGTGCCGACGGCGACCACCGCTTCAGCCCGTCCCTCGAGACCTTCCAGCACGCGCGCGGCCTCCTCGGGCCGTCCCTGCGCAAGCCGCAGCTCGGCGAGCGTGCCCGACGCCAGCGCGTGCGACGCCGGAGTGATGCCCCGCGACATCGCGACGGCCTCCGTCAGGAACCTGTCGGCCGCGTCCCAGTCCCCGTTCTCAAACAGCACCCGCCCGTAGTGGGTGCGGCATTCGGCATACAAGAACGGGCACCCGTACCGGCCGATGAACCGGTCCATCGCCTGCAGCCACTGCGTCGCCCGCTCGATGTCGAAATGACTGCTGCACACCAGCATCGTCATGCAGCTCGCATGAGCGGCCGTCAGCGGATCCCCGCACTCGCCGCCGAACGCGCCCGCCATCGCCTCATCGAGCAGGGCCATGCCGTCGGCGACGCGGCCCTGCTGCACGAGCGCACCGCCCACCGCGGTCATCGCCAGCAACTCAAGATCGGCGTTCCCGTTCGCCCGGCCGATCGCCAGCACCTCACGGGCCAGCCGCTCACTCTCAACCGGATCGTCGGTGACAAATGCCGTGCCGCCGAGCAGCTCCCCCCGCAACTGCGGCGCCTCGGCCTCCACGATCCGCGCCGCCCGCGCCAGCCAGCCCCGGGCCGCCGCCACGTTCCCCATGAACTGCTTGTGATAACCAACCAAAGACAGCGCCGCGGCAGCGGCCAGCACAGGATCCGCGCGCCGGCGAGCTGCCGCGTAGGCACGCTCCAGCGACTGCATCATCGCCGGCAGATCACCCAGCCAGTAACAGGCGTTGGCCAGGCCCAGCAGCGCCTCGGGCACCTCACCCTCGCCGAGGACCGCAGCGAACGCGTCGCGGGCTCCGGTCCAATCCCCCGACGCCATCGCCTCGAACCCGGCACCAACCCGGCTCTCTACATCGCTGTCCATCGCAGACACATCGTATGAGGTTCCAGGCCGCAGCGACTCTGCCCAGCCTTCCCGGCACATGCCGTTAGGGGCAGTGAGTTCGCCGGCCCCGGATGCTGACGTGGCAGGTGGCAAGTGAAATGGCCCCGAACCCGGCGCGGGTTTCGGGGCCGTGGGTTTCCAGTGGTCTGCGGTTTAGTGGTGGGAGTCCTCCATCTCGGCTTGGGTGAGTGTCCCCTGGTCTCAGGCGCAGTTGGCCGGCAGGCCGCCGCTGCGGTGGCCATCGGCTTGGGCAGGCCCGCGCTGCCCGACGAAGGCTTCGGACCAGGCGACCGTGTCGGCGATCTGGAGGCCGTGGTTCAGCGCCAGGGAGACGTCGTGGCCGGAGCCAGGGATCAGGCAGGCATGCAGTTGGGCCTGCGGGGAGTAGAACGGCGCGTCCTGCGCGATGATCCCCGCGGCGGATGAGCAGTCGAAGGTGCCGCCAGTGACGCTCGTCCCGCAGGTGGTCAGGTCGTTGCTGCCCAGGATGGTCAGGACGGGGACGTTGATCGCCCGGGTGGCGGTGAGGTCGGTCGTCACCAGCGGAAGGGCAGAGTTGAGTTCGGTCCCGGAAACTACGTCCTTGCGGGCCTCGTCCTGCGCGATGACGGCCGGGTCGGCGTCGGGCAGGTGGTAGAAGAGCACGCTGCGCTGGCCGGGGACGGTGGTCAGGTACCCGGAGTCGAGGCCGCTGCCGGTGAACTTGGGGTCACTAGTGGCAGGGTAGAAACCGCCCGAGGCGGCAAAGGCTTTGGCCAGCGAGTGGGCCACGCCGGTCACTATGACGCCGTCGACGTCGTGGTAGGTGATGGCCTCGTCCCAGACGATCAGCGAGTTCAGCGAGTGGCCGACGGTGATGACCTTGCCGAACCGGACGCCGGCCACCTGGCCGGCGTGCAGCGCCTGCACGACCTGGTGGTCGACGAAGGCGTCCGCCTGGGCCGTGATCTGTGTGCTGGCCGGGTGCGAGCTGTCGCCGCTGCCCAGCGGGTCGATCGCGAAGGTGGCCAAGCCCCGGGCGGCGACGGAGCGGGCGTAGGAGTAGCGGATCCCGTCGATCGTGCCGAAGTCCCAGTAGTCGTGGGTGTAGGTGGCGCCGGAGATGAGTAGCTGGACCGTGGTGCCAGGGGACTGCTCGGCCAAGGTGGAGCACAGCTCACCGCTGATGGTGCTGGTGGCGGGCTGCCCGGGCGCCAGCGCGACCGGGATTCGGATGCCAGACTGGCAGGTCACCGCGTCATGGCTGCGTGGTTCCGCGGTGGTGGTGCTGGCCGCGGCCGCGCTGGTGGCGGTCACGGCGATGACCGCGGCGGCGGCCAGCGCCGATGCGAGCAGGCTGCGCCGGGACAGCGCCGGGAGCCTGCGTGGTACACAGAACATGGTTGGTCCTTTCAGGGGTTTGAACCGATTGGTGTGGATGCGGGCAACCAGGCAGGCCAGCCTGCAGCGACGGTGCAGGTGACGGCCGTGAACGTATGGCCTCGCCAACGAAGCTACGGACGGCAGGTTGGAAGCGAATCCGGCGTGACCACTGAAATCGGCCACCTGGCGCCGGGCCATGGTGAGCGCCGTATCCGCAGGACTACGTAGGTATCTGCCCTACCAGGCAGGAGATGGCTCGCTGGCAGCCTGCGCAAAACGGGCAGCCAAGGGACCGTAGCGGCAGCACTCCCGCCCGCATCTATTGCACGGGCCCGCTTCTGCCCGGGTCCAGCTGGCCGCGGTAAGCGCAGGGGAGTGGGGGCTCGGGCTCTACCGGGCGACGGTGTTCGCGTTCTGCGCGGCGCTCACGGACCCAGGCGCCGCGATCCCCCGCCCAGACGACATCCGGCCGCTTGTCCACCATGTCATGGACGCCTTCTGGTGCCACCCGACTAGAACCGAGGCATCCACCTGGGGCAGCTACCCTTACGACAGCGACCCAGCCGGCACCGCCGTCCGGCCGCTCGGCCGGCCTTTCACCTTCACCGAGGGTCGGGCAGCCCGGCAGGACCGGGCATGGATCGCGGGCTCGCTGGCGATGAGCAAACCCGAAGCCCGCGCCGCCTACCTGAACAGCGCCCCGCAAGCCGAACTCACCGGCGCGCCCGCCACCGACTGAGGTCCCTCGCCCGTCGGCGGGTCCCGGGGCTGGGCGTCATCGGGCGGCAAAGGGCTGGTGTCCGAGAGGGACTTGAACCCCCATGTCTGTGACCTGCGGGTTTTCGTACCTGGATCGCACCTTGAAGCATATAATCGCAGGTCAGGGACTTGTAAGCGTGTCCGAGGCCCGAGTGTAACGAAATACCAATGCCTTTTGACCGCCGAGTTCGCGCTTGACGCTGCAGGCGGTGCGCGATGACCACCACCGGCCAGATTATCAGGTGGTCCACGGCGGGGAACGTGGTCGGCGTCGCGGCGGTCGCCGCGGTCGCGTCCTATGAACATGCCTATGCCCTGGTGCGGGCGCACGGGGAGACGGGCTGGATAGGCCGGCTGGTCCCGCTCACGGTGGACGGGCTGGTCTACGCCAGTTCGATGGTGCTGCTGGACTCGGCACGCCGCGAGGTGCCCGTTCCGCCGCTCGCGCGGTGGCTGCCCGGGCTGGGCATCGCGGCGACGCTGGCGGCGAACGTGGCGCACGGGCTGGGCCATGGCCCGGTCGGCGCCGCCGTGGCCGCGTGGCCGGCGGTCGCGCTGGCCGGGTCGTATGAGCTGTTTATGACGATCATCCGCGGTGCCCGCCAGCCCGATGGCGGTGTATCCGGGGCGGCGGAGCATGTACCCGAGACCGTATCCGGGACGGACCCGCTGCGGGTACAGGCTGCCGAGGTGTTCGCCGCCGACGTGGCGGCCGGGCGCGTCCCCTCGGTCCGGGCTATCGGCTCGCGGCTGCGCGTGGGGCAGTCGCGCGCGCAGCAGGTACGCGCGTATCTCGCCGCACTCGCTGACGGTTAGGTCAGCTGAATCCGCCCAAGGGGCGGTCATGCCCGCGTAGCGACAGCGCGATTACTTCGCATGACCACTGTCCATGGTGAGGCGCGCACGTAGCCGCCTTACCTGCATCGGTTCGGGTCCGCAAGTGCTCGTTCCGTGGCCCGATGGGGTTGGGTGGCCGTGGTCCGGGGCGTGACCCAGTCTGCTCCCTGTTCCCGATTGCTGCCGGTTCGTGCGAGCGGCGGTGGCGGGGCAAGGGGCGCGCAGCGCCCGCGTAGCGGCGCCGCAGGCGCCCTTGCCGCGGCCCGCCGCGAGCCGATAATGGGCGGCCGGGGACGGGGAGCCCTCTAGGTGCGGAGTACGGGTTCAGCGGTCCGGGGTGGTGGCCTTTCGGTGCGGGTGACCAGCCGTGGCGGCCGGGGGCAGGGCCTGGGGCAGCCAGCCTTACCTAGGTCCGCGGGGCTTGGCGCTGCCCCGGCGACATGATGATTGATTGGGTGTCCCCGCCTGCGGGGATGCGGCCGCTCAGTCTAATCAGGCCGTCCGCCTGGCCCGCTGGCGGGCGGGCCGGCGGCGGCTGACAGCGGCTCGGCGGGAGCTGGCCGCGGTGGTCCCCATCGGGTTGAGTGCGGCTGCGGTATGCCCGGCCGGGCCGGCGCGGTCGCGAGCTGGTGACCGATGGCATGGGGGTGGGTCTCAGACGGCGGCGAGCGCGTCGTCGCCGAGCTCGGTCAGGATGTGGCAGGCCTGCCGGATGATCTTGCGGGCCTCGGACAGCGCGGCGCGCTTGCCGCCGTTGTTCTCCTTGACCTGGGCGTAGTAGGCGTGGTCGGGGGCGGAGGACCGGGCGTGGGTCTTGCCGGCCTCATACACCGCCCAGCGCAGCACCGGCGGTCCCTGCCGGGACAGCCGCCCGGGCGGCCCCTTGCGGTCGGAAGACCAGACGGTAACGTCCAGCCCGGCGAACCGGACCGCCTTGCGGGAGGAGGAGAACCGGCCCGCCCCGCCCAGCCAGCAGGTCAGCGCCAGCGCGGTGACCGGCCCGACCCCGTACAGCCGGGCGGCCAGCACCTTCGCGCCGGCCAGGTGCCGGGCGGCATCCACCAGCTGGTGCCGCAGCACGTGCATGCGGGCCTCCAGGGCCTCGGTCACCTCCAGCGCGGTGACGATCTGCAGCTGCCCGGCCGGCGACAGATGGGCGGCCGCGGCCTCCCGCAGCGCGGCCAGGCCCTGCTCGGTGCGCAGCGCCCCCTCGCCCATCGCGGGGCCACCCTGGTGGAACAGCACCGCGTGGATCCGCTGCGCCCAGGCGGTGTGCTCGCGGCGCAGGTCGTTGTACAGCTCGAGCAGCGCCCGGCATTCCAGGATGTGGCCGGGCGGGATCCAGCACTCCGGCAGCCGGCCCTCGGCCAGCAGCTGCCGCAGGTGCCGGCAGTCGGTCTTGTCGGTCTTGGCGTGCCGCTTGCGGCCGCGGGCGAAGGCGGTGTCGGCCGGCTCGGCCAGGTGCACCGTGACACCGGCTGCGGCCAGTTCCTCGGCGACGTACCGCCACCCGGTGCACCCCTCGACCGCGAACGCGGCATCGTCGCGGCCGGCGAACCGCGCCAGCCAGCCGCGCAGGTGCTCCCGGTCGGCCGGGCTGACCTGGCCGCGCCGCACCTGCCCGGTGGCGGTATCGAGGTAGTCGAAGGTGATCTGCTTCCGGTGGATATCCAGCCCGCCTACGATGGGCATCGGGACCTCCTCAAGCTCCGGAGGGGCGCACGCACGCGCCCCATGCGAATTGCCTACGCGGTCCATCCTGACCCGCGTCTGAGCTGGGGAGGTCTCCCGGCACCCCGGCCGCGGCCCTCGGCTCAGCACGGCCCGATGCATGTCATCTAACTGCATGTCGAGCGAGGCGTGATGGCATCGCCCGCGCCTGGCGCAGATCTGGATGATCGGCGTGGCCGCCGGCGCTGGGTAAAGCCGCGGAGGTACGCCGTTGATCATCACCGGAAGTGCGCCTGCGGGTAGCCCTGTACTGACCGATATCCGCTCGGGTTGCCGCGAGGAGGAGTGCTCGCCTGCTGGACGGGCTGACCTGGTCAGCGCCGGTCGCTGTTAGCGTCGAGGGCGATGCGACGGGAAAGCGCGCGAAGGGGCACGCCTTGAAGGCGATCGTCCAGCCAGGTCGGCCAACCGGTGGGACTGGCACCTCATCCGCGGCGAGCCGGTCCTGCTTGGCCCGGCCGGGCTGGGGAGCGTCCGCAGACCGAAGTTCCCGGTCCCGGGCGGGACCTGGCCGGGACGGTGGAGCGGGCCGGGTGCGGTACTGTCCTGGCCTGAAGGACATGATGCTTGCCGTTGATGCCGCCGCGGATGCCGGCACGCGTTTGCCGTGTGCCCCGGTGCGGCGGGAGATCTTCGAACCACGGTTGCAGAGGCCGGCGATGACCTCGGCTGGGACGGCGATCGCCGAGGTCACGCGGCGGGCGCTCGGTGCCCTGAGCCGACGGCCACGCGGGCCGGGACCGTGCCAGGTGCGTCAGTCCGGCGGCCCGGGTGACGGGCTCTCGCCGGCGGGTGTGGCGGGCTCGCCGGCGCCCAGGAGGCGGCGGCTTTGCAGGCTGTATAGCAGGATGAAGGCGGGCCCTATCAGCAGCACAGCGACGATGAACAAGACGACGATGGCCACCAGGGTGTCGTTGGGGGCGCCGGCGTTGCTCAGGGTCACCGCGGTGCCGGGCAGGAGCACAGGGTACTGGGCCACGCCCCAGCCCCAGACGACCGCTGCCACGCCGAGCGCGGCGATACCGCGGACGGCGGTGAGCCCGCCGGCCGCGAGCAGGGTGACGACCGCGAGGCCGCAAATCCCGGCGAGCACCACGAAGGGGAGGGCCCGGCCGGTCAGCCGGTCGTAGAGCGCCGGGTTCGAGCCGCGCAGTGCGGCCAGCGCGGCCAGCGACAGCGCACCGGCGACGATCGCGGCCACCTGGGCGCGGCGGGTGAAGTAGGCCTGCATCCGCCGGTCGCCGCGGCGTGCGGCCTCACCGGTCAGGTAGACGGCGGCCAGGTAGCCGCAGGCGGCGACGAACAGGAACCCGGCCAGCAGCGCGGTCGCGCTGGTCCAGGCGGCCAGGCTGGCGTGGCCACCGTTCGCGGGGACGGCGCCGGTGGCGATGGCACCGATCACGGTGCCCATGAAGAAGGGGGTGACCAGCGAGGAGAAAGCGAACGTGATGCCGGTCACGCGCCGCCACCGCACGTCGGTGATTTCCTTGCGGAACGCGAAGCCGGCGCCGCGCAGCACGATCCCGGCGACCGCGAGCCACAGCGGCAGCGCCAACGTGGTCATCACCGCGGCGAACGCGTGCGGGAACGCGGTCCAGAAGATGACCAGATCGAAGACGAGCCAGACGTGGTTGGCCTCCCAGACCGGAGTGATCGAGTCGTCGATCAGGACGCGTGGCGCCAGGCGGCGCGGGCCGGGGCCGGCCAGCAGGTCCCACAGGCCGCCGCCGAAGTCGGCCCCGCCCAGGACGGCGTACAAGGTGATCCCGGCGAGCAAGATGGCGCCGACGGCGTCGGCTGCCATCATGACTCCGGCTGGCCGGCCGGCTCGTCCGCCAGCGCGGGCGGCGGGCCGTACGGCACGGCGACCTCGGCGGCGCCACCACGGCGCCAGCGACGGGCCAGCATCCGCAAGATGACGATGGTCGCGGCGCCGAGCACCGCGTACCCGACGATCACCAGGCTCAGGCTGGCGAGCACGCCGCCGTTGGTGGTGGCCGCCGCGGCCGTGGCCTGCAGCCGGTACACCACCCACGGCTGCCGTCCGACCTCCGTGACCACCCAGCCGCACTCCATGGCCACGATCGCGGCCACCCCGCTGACCGCGCCGGCCGCCCAGAACACCCGCTGGGCCGGCAGCCGCCGGCGCCGCCACCACTCAAACAGCGCCCACAGCCCCAGCAGCAGCAGCAGGGTACCCAGCCCGACCATGACGTCAAAACACAGGTGGATGAGCCACACGGCCGGCGGACGCTCGGCCGGCGGGACGGTGTCCCAGCCCGCCACCTGAGTCCCTGGCCCGAACCCGGCCAGCAGCGAGTCCAGGTACGGGATCTTCAGCCCGGCGTAAATATGCCCGTTGAGGTAAACGCCGCCCAGCCATTCCGGCACCTGCCTGGAGGTGTGCGCGACGTACTCCATCGCCGCGAACTTCACCGGCTGGTCCTGCGCGATCGCGCGGGCCGCGGTGTCCCCGACGAAGATCTGGAACGGGCTCAGCACTGCGGCAGGGACGAACCCGAGCGCGAAACCGGTGTAGTGATAGCGATCCCGCCTGCCGCGCAGGATGCCCGCCGCGTACACTCCCGCGACGGTGAACCCGGTGACCATGTATGCGGCCAGGATCATGTGCGGCATCTCGTACAGCGCCGCGTGGTTGAAGTACACCTGCCAGACATTGACCGAGGTGATCCAGCCGCCCTGTTGGGTGAACCCGCCCGGCTGGTTCATCCACGAGTTGACCGCGATCACTGACATCGCCCCGAAGATGCCGCTGACCGCGATCGGCACCCCGCTCCAGAAGTGCGCCCAGCCCGGCAGGCGCCGCCAGCCCCACAAGTAGATGCCGGCGAAGATCGCCTCCAGGAAGAAGAAGATGCCCTCCACGCCGAACGGGAACCCCAGCACCGCCCCGTACTGCCGCATCAGCCCGGGCCACAGCAAGCCCATCTCGAACGACAGCACCGTGCCGGTCACCGCGCCGACCGCGACCAGCACCCCCATCGCCTGCGACCAGTGGCGCGCCAGCCGCATCGCCGTCTCGTCCCGCCGCCGCAAGCCGATGAACTCCGCCAGCAGCACGACCGACGGCAGCGCGACGCCCAGGCAGGCCAAGATGATATGGAACCCGAGCGTGGTGGCCATCTGCGCACGAGCCGGGACCACCTCCCCGCCGACGCGGGAGGCGGCGAGCAGCATCACATCGTTGACACCCGTCATGGCTCACCCCTTGGTGTCTCCGGCGGTCTGCGTTCCCACCTGGATCTGGGCTCGACCGCGACGATCTTGGCTGCCGCCCGCCGCAGCAAAGGACCCGCGGTGCTAAGCGCCCTGGCCGTCGCCGACGATCTCGACGTCGGCCGCTTGGTCGCTGTGCCGGCCCAGGGGATCAGGCTGACCAGGTCGCTGTGGGCGCTATGGTCGGCAGACCGGCCGCTGTCGCCCCTGGCCCAGGATCTGCTCGGCATCGCCTCGTCATAAGCCAGGATTGTCTGCTGCCGAGGGGCCTCGCGTGCGCACAAGCGCGGCATGTTCTCACCCATCGTGACGTCGTCGGCGCTCTCGCCTGCATCGGCTATGCTCCCCGCCAGCCTGGCAGAACATATGCCGGGTAGCTCCTCGTTGTCCGGCCGGGAGCCGGGCAGGAGGGTAGATTGCCGGAGCCATTCGGCGCGATATTCATGCGAGATGTTCATGCGAGGGCCGGGCCGCTGGTCATCCGCTTTGGGTGCTGGTCGCCATCACGATGGCGCCACCCTTGATGGTGTTGACCGCCGCGAGCCCCACATACCCGCCGAAGGCGACCGCGGTGGCGGCGTTACCGCCCGGCCGGGCGACGAACAGCGCGATCACCACCGTGATCGTCACGGCGAACGCAAAACCAATGACCACGGTCACTGCGGGCCCGCGCAATGGCCTGCCTGCCAGGACGCCCAGCGCCAGGCCGGCGCCGGCCAGGAACAGCAGGAGCATCTCGGCAATAACGAACCAGTACCCGCCCCAGGCCGACAGCGTCCCGCCGTCGGCGCCGGTATCCCGGTACCAAGGAAGGAACATCGCCACGGGCAGCAAGAGCGCCCCGGCAGCCGCGAGAACCCCAGCGAGATTGTCACGGCTAGACCCCACCGACCTGGCCGGGAGCCACCCGGCACCTCGCCGCCGCCCGCTCGTGGTCGTGGCGGCGCGTGCGCCCGGCTGTATGTTCGATCCCATCGCAGGCCTCCCGGCATGTTCCCTGAATCCGCTGAGAACTTTCTTCCTAGTCCGCAACTGTGCACCCTCGCCGTCAGGAAAACACCCGCCACCTGGCGGGTGTTTTTCGCCACCGCTTAGTGCAGTATCGAGAGCTGTGCCAGCCAGGCCCCGCCAGCCGCCCCGGCACGCCGCGAGGGGTGAGTGACATCGTGAAGCCGTTGGCCGTGGGCCTGGAGGCGCCGAACGCAGCCGCCGCATGATCCATGGCCAAGAGAAGGGCACCTTCATGACACGTGAACCTGCGGAGCCGTTGCGGCTTGACTACCTGATCAGGGCCGGGACGATCCATTCGATGACCGGGAAGACCTACCGCTCGCTGGGCGTGCGCGGTGCGGAGATCGTGGCGGTGTCGGCGGATCTGAACGGGCTGGATGACCTGGCCGGCGGCGGGACCGCGGTGGTCGAGGCCGGTGATCTCACGCTGCTGCCGGCCTTCGCTGATTCGCACGAGCACCTGATGGAGGCCAGCCGCAACACGCTGCTGGTCCCGGTCGATAAGGCCCGGTCGGTGGCTGAGTTCACCGGCATGGTCGCCGACGCGGCACGGGACGCCGCGCCGGGTGAGTGGATTGTGACCTCGATGGGCTGGCATGAGTCGAACCTGGCCGAGAACCGGCTGCCTTCCCTGGCCGAGCTGGACGGGGCGGCACCGGATCATCCGGTGCTGGCTCGCAGGGGCGGACACCTGGCGGTGGTCAACTCGGCCGCGCTGCGGGCAGCTGGCATCGGGCCGGACACACCTGACCCACCCGGCGGGAAGATCGGACGGCTGGCCGATGGCAGCCGGGATGGGACGCTGGAGGGCGGGGCGGTGTACCAGGTCGCGGCGTTCACGGTCGGGCCAGACCGGGCCCAGTTGGCCGCGGCCCTGGGAACCGGCTCGGCCGCCTACGCGGCGCTGGGGGTGGGCACCATCCGCGAGGCGATGATCAACCTTGATGAGCTGCTCGCCTACCAGGACGCGCGGGACCGAGACTTGCTGCGGGTGCGGGTCCGGCCGATGATCCGGGTCGGCGCCGAGCTGACCGAGGATGCGGCGATCGCGCTGA
>Ga0306923_10001312_pt1 | contig 21840 bp, 22 predicted proteins | sample sta12Can44000108_FD_203841 | JGI IMG/M metagenome (GOLD analysis project Ga0306923, IMG submission 203841) | Lab enrichment of tropical soil microbial communities from Luquillo Experimental Forest, Puerto Rico - statanox.12C.anox.44.000.108 (v2)... | ecosystem: Environmental > Terrestrial >... | reverse complement strand
CCGACGTAGACGAGGAAGAGTACGGCGGTGGACGTAAGCCGCGCATCCCACGTCCACCAGGTGCCCCACGTCGGCTTGCCCCAGATGGAGCCCGAAGCGATGGTGATCCCGGTGAAGATCACCCCCGGCTCGGCCGCGGCGAGGGCGAGCCGGTCCCAGCCTGCTCTCCGCGTCAGCAGGTAGCCCACGCTGCCGATGAAGACGAGGGCGAAGGCGAGATAGGCGGTGAGGACGGCCGGCACGTGGAGGTACATGATGCGCTGGACGTTGCCCTGCATCACTTCGCGCGGCGCGTAGCCGAACGCGGCCACGATGCCGGCCACGAGGCCGAGGACGGCGAGCCAGCCAAGCGCGCGCACGGGCATCAAGCTTCCAGCACGAACTCGAACGTGAGCACGCCCACGACGAGGTAGACGAGATCGGCCGCGCCGAGGAGCTTGAGCCACGGCGCGGCCTGCGCCAGCGGCTCTCCGAGGAGCACGGTCTGTGTCGCGCTCACCGACGCGAGCAGCACGGGGACGGCGGCGGGGAGGAGGAGCACGGGGAAGAGGAGCTCGCGGGCCCGGAGCTGGGCGGTGATGGCGCCGAAGAGCGTGCCCACCGCGGCGAGCCCCAGTGTGCCGAGGGCGAGGACGAGCACGAGCCCGGGCAGCACGCTCGTGAAGTCGAGGCTGAAGAAGAGCGCGAAGAGGAGCACGAGCACGGCTTCGACCACCGCCATGAGGAGCACGTTGCCCACGAGCTTGCCGAGATAGATGGCAGACTTGTCGCCGGGGGCGAGGATGAGTCCCTCCCAGCAGTCGTTCTCGCGTTCCACGAGGAAGGTGCGGCCGAAGGCGAGAAGCCCGGCGAGGAGGAAGCCGAGCCACAAGAGGCCCGGCAACGCTGTCTCCACCCGCGCGCGGTCTGGTCCCAGGGAGAACTGGAACACGAAGAGAAGGAGGAGCGAGAAGAAGACCAGCGTGTTGACGCTCTCCTTGCTCCGTCGCTCGCTCAGCAGGTCCTTCCACACGACGCTCCACGCCCGGCGGACGTAGCCGCTCACGAGGCGCTTCCCGAGCCGAGGGCGAGATCATCGTAGAGCCGGCGGAGCTCATCGTGGCCGAGCGCGGCGGTGGGACGATCGAGCGCGATGCGCCCGCCCGCGAGGATGGCGACCCGATCAGCCACGCCCAGCCCCGCGTCGAAGCTGTGGGTGGCGACCACCAGGGCACCGCCGCGCGCCTTGAAGGACATGAGGAACTCGCCCAGCCACTTCCGCCCCGCGCGATCGAGGCCCGTGAAGGGCTCGTCGAGGAGGAGGAGCCGGCCCCGCCCGAGGAGGACACGGGCGAGGGCGAGCCGCCGTTTCATTCCCGCCGAGAAGGTGCGCGCGCGGCGCTCCGCTACCGTGTCGAGCTCCACTGACTCGAGCGCACCGAGGAGCCTCGGGCGCGTGGCGTCGTGGCCGCCCATCGCGGACCAGAAGCGTAGATTCTCGATCGCGGTGAGGTCCTCGTAGATCCAGGTGCCGTGCCCCACCATGTCGATGGCCCCGCGAACTGCCGAGGGCTCCTTCAGCGCATCCCGGCCCGCGATGCGCAGCGAGCCCGAGGTGGGACGCAGGAGGGTGCCGAGGATGCGGAGGAGGGTGGTCTTGCCCGTTCCGTTCGGCCCCAAAAGGGTCAGGCCCGTACCACTGCCCAGCGAGAGCGAGACGTCCTCCAGGGCGGGGGTGGGGCCGTACGTCTTGCGCAGGTGCGCCGCCTCCACCACGAGATCGGATGCGGGTGGCGGCGTGTGCTCGCGCACCGCGTCCGGTCCGGTCGCGATCAAAGCCTCATCGCTCTGAGACGCGCGATGCGCTCCTCGATCGGCGGATGCGTCGAGAACAGGCTGGCCAGGCCGCCCGAGGTGAGCGGGTTGACGATGAAGAGATGCGCAGTGGCCGGCGCCGCGTCCATGGGCACTTGCCGCTTGGCTATGTCGAGCTTCTGGAGCGCCTCGGCGAGACCGGAAGCGCGGTGGCACAGCTGGGCGCCGGAGGCGTCGGCCTGGTACTCACGCGAGCGCGAGATGGCCATCTGGATGAGCATGGCCGCGAACGGGGCGAGGATGGCCATGAGGAGAGCGCCGATGGCGCTGCCCCCGCCGCCATTCTCGTCGCTGCGCCGTCCGCCGCCGAAGATGGCCGCCCACTGGGCCATCTGGGCGAGATAGGTGATGGCGCCCGCGATGGTGGCGGCGATGGTCATGATGAGGGTGTCGCGGTTCTTCACGTGGGAGAGCTCGTGGGCGAGCACGCCGCGGAGCTCCTCCTCGTTCATGATGCGCAGGATGCCCTCGGTCACCGCTACCGCGGCGTGCTGCGGATTGCGCCCGGTGGCGAAGGCGTTGGGGGAATCGTCCTGGATGATGTAGATCGGCGGAACGGGGATGCCAGCCTCCGCCGCGAGCTGGCGGACGATGCGATAGAGCTGGGGCGCCTCCGCCTCCGTGACTGCCCGGGCGCCGTACATTCCGAGCACGATCCTGTCGGAGAACCAATAGGACCCCATGTTCATGACCAGGGCCATGACGAAAGCGATGGCCATGCCCTGCCGTCCTCCCACCGCGCCCCCGATGAGGATGAGCAGGCAGGTGAGCACGACGAGAAGGAACCCGGTCTTGATCAGATTACCCATCGCGAGGGACCTCTTCGCGAATGCTAGCAGCGACCTCCGAGAGCGTCAAGCAACGGGGCCGGCGGCGTCGCGCCGCTTCGTCGCCGCACGCGGGTCGAAGCCGACCCAGCGGATACCGCGTACACCGCGGAAGCGCCGTGCCATCGCCTCGAGGGCTTCCGGATGGCAATCCACGAGGAGAAAGCGCCGCCCCGTCTCGAGACACGCGGCCCCGGTGGTGCCGCTGCCCGCGAAGAAGTCGAGGACGAGATCACCAGGGCGCGACGAGGCCTGCACGATGCGCCGGAGCACGCCGAGGGGTTTTTGGGTGGGATAGCCGGTGCGCTCCTGACCCTGGGTGGGCACGATGGTATGCCACCAGGTATCGGTGGGCAGCTTACCCCGCGCCGCCTTCTCGGGGCCCACGAGGCCGGGTGCCATGTAGGGGATGCGCTCCACCGCCTGGGCGTCGAACACGTAGCGCAGAGGGTCCTTCACGTACACCAGGATGTTGTCGTGCTTGGGCGGCCAGCGCCGTGTGGGGCGGCCACCGTAGTCGTAGGCCCAGATGATCTCGTTGAGGAAGCACTCGCGTCCGAAGATGCTGTCGAGCAGCACCTTGCAGTAATGGACCTCGCGATAGTCGATGTGGAAGTAGAGCGTGCCGTGGGGCGCGAGGGCGCGATAGGATTCGCGGAGACGTGGCTCGAGGAAGGCGAGATAATCGTCAAAGCGGTCGGGATAGGCACGCGAGCCCATTTTCACCGTGTCGTAGCGGTGCCCCTTGAAGCCCACGCGATCGCCGGAGGCGCTGCGCACCGTCTTGATGCGGGTGTGCTCCTGTGCGCGGCCGGTATTGAAGGGGGGATCGAGGTAGACGAGAGCAGCCGCGGCGTCTGGCACGTGGCGACGCAGCACGTCGAGGTTGTCTCCGAGATAGACGGTGTGCACGGCCCCCGTAGTATACGGGTCACCCCGTGTTCCCATCACATGCCCGAGGGTGTCGGTGGGCCTTTCAGGTTGACAAGCGGGGAGAGCGGCCCGTACACTGGCTCGATTTCAGGGAAATCTACTGGTTCTGTCGAGAGTTAGCCGGAGTCGAACATGATCATTAAGGTCTCGGAAATACCCGAGGAGGGGCTGAGGTTCGAGGGCCCACAGGCTTTTCCCGAGCCCTTCCAGGACCGGAGCTGGCGCCTGGAGGATGTTGAGCTCGGGGTCGAGAAAGACGGGGATACGGTCTTTGTTACCGGCCACCTTCGCTCGCGAGTGCCCCAGGTCTGCTCACGCTGCCTCGAATCGTACGAGGCGACCGTCGACGCGGCGGTGGACACGCGTCTCGTGCCTGCCCCCGCCGCGCGGGGAGAGGAGCGGGAACTCGGCGCCGACGACCTCGAGACCGACGTCTACGACCGGGACCAGATCGATCTCAGCGTGCTCATCGAGACGGAAACGACGCTCGGCCTCCCCATGAAGCCGCTGTGCCGCGAGGGGTGCCGCGGGCTCTGCCCGAGTTGCGGGGCCAGCCGCAATGGCGAGCCGTGCGGCTGCGCGCCTGCCGTCGATCCGCGTTGGTCACAGCTCAAGGGACTGGCCGACCGCCTGTCCAGATAGTTCACATAGATCGAGAGCCTGGCCTCGAGGGCCGGCCAAGGAGCCATCAGAAGATGCCGCTGCCAAAGCGACGCCACTCGAAGACGCGGGGCCGCAAGCGTCGAACGCACTACAAGATGTCCGCGCCGACCCGCTCGGTGTGCCCGCAGTGCCGCGAGGTGAAGATGCCGCACCAGATCTGCCCCAAGTGCGGATTCTATAAGGGCCGGGAAGTTCTCTCCGTCGAGGGCGAGTAACGACGGGGCGCGCAGGCCGCGAGCGATGAAGATCGCGGTGGACGCCATGGGCGGGGACTTCGGCCCCGCCGTCGTCGTCGAGGGAGCAGTCGCGGCGGCCCGCGAATTCGGTCTCGCCTCGGTCTTGGTGGGGGACCGTTCTGCCGTCGAGCGCGAGATTGGTCGCCTCAAGGCACAGGACCTTCCCCTCACTGTCCGCCACGCGAGCCAGGTGGTGGGCATGGCGGAGCCTCCCTCCCACGCCCTCCGTCGCAAACGCGACTCCTCCCTCCGCGTGGCGGCCGAGCTCTGCAAGGAGGGGGAATGCCAGGCCCTCGTGTCCGCGGGCAATACCGGGGCGGCCATGGCCATCGGCATGTACGTGATGGGCCTGCTCCCCGGGGTGGAGCGCCCCGCCATCGCCGCCGCCCTCCCCAGCCTCTCCGGCTACACCATCCTGATCGACGCGGGCGCCAACGTCGATCCGAAGCCGCGCCACCTCTTCCAGTTCGCCGTGATGGGCCATGTCTACTCGCGCGACATCGTGGGCAAGGACAATCCGCGGGTGGGTCTCCTCTCCGTGGGCGAGGAGGAGGGCAAGGGCAACGAGCTGACCAAGGACACCTACGAGAAGCTCCGCCACTCCTCCCTCAACTTCATCGGGAACATCGAGGGTCGCGACATCTATAACGGCCGCTGTGACGTGGTGGTCACGGACGGCTTCACGGGCAACGTGTGCCTCAAGGTGTCGGAGAGCCTGGCCGAGATGCTCACGGAGATGATCCGGCAGGAGGTGGGGCGCGACGTCTTGTCGCTCGCGGGGGCCGCGCTGTCCAAGCGGGCCTTCGCGCGCATGAAGCGCCGCGTGGACTACACGGAGATGGGCGGGGCTCCCCTCCTGGGGATCAGCGGGGCGACCATCATCTGTCACGGGGCCTCGCCCGTGAAGGCCATCAAGAACGCCGTGCGAGTGGCTGGGGAATGGGTGAAGAGCGGGGTCAACGAGCACATCACCACCGCCCTCGATGCCGAGCTAGAGCTGGCCGAGGGACGCGAGGGAGGTCGCGAATGACCAAGGCTCAGATCATCGGCATCGGCGCCTACGCTCCGAAGCGCATCCTGACCAACCAGGATCTGGAGCGGATGGTCAAGACCTCCGACGAGTGGATCGTCCAGCGCACGGGCATCCGTGAGCGCCACGTGGTCGACGAGAACGAGGCGACTTCTGACCTCGCCATCAGGGCGGCTCAGCAGGCGCTGGAGCGGGCGAACGTGGAGCCGGAGGACATCGATCTGATCGTGGTGGGCACGACAACGGGTGACATGGCCTTCCCCACCACCGCCAACCTCGTGCAGCATCAGCTCGGCTGCCGGAACGCGGGTTCCATGGACGTCTATGCCGCCTGCTCGGGCTCCATCTACAGCCTATCCATCGGCTCCCAGTACGTGCAGAGCGGCAAGTACCGGACCGTGCTGTGCATCGGCGCGGAGAGCCTTTCGCGGATCACCGACTATACAGACCGCGGCACCTGCATCCTCCTCGCCGACGCGGCGGGGGCGGCCGTGCTCCGCGCCACCGACGGCCCGTCGGGCATCCTCGACACCGATCTCTACTCGGACGGGCGCTATGGCGATCTGCTCATCCAGCCCGGGGGCGGCTCCCGCAATCCCGCCACCCACGAGACGGTGGAGCAGCGGCTCCACTACTGCAAGATGAAGGGCAACGAGGTCTTCAAGGTCGCCGTGCGCATGTTCGGCGATTGCGCGGAGCGCATTCTCGCCAAGAACGGCTTCACCGCCTCCGACCTCGCCCTCTTCGTGCCTCACCAGGCGAACCTCCGCATCATCGAGGCGGCGGTGAAGCGGCTCAAGTTGCCCATGGAGCGGGTCATCGTCAACGTGGACCGCTACGGCAACACCGGGGCGGCGTCCGTGTACGTGGCGCTCGAGGAGGCGTGGGCGGGCGGTCGACTGCGCACCGGGGATCTCGTGCTCATGGCGGCTTTCGGGGGCGGCTTCACGTGGGGCGCCGCTCTCATGCGCTGGTAGGCCCCATGAAGATCGCCTTCCTCTTCCCCGGGCAGGGCTCGCAGTCTGTCGGCATGGGGAGAGCCTTCGCCCAGAACTCGGGGGGCGCTGCCGCGGTGTGGGGCCGCGCCGACGATGCCCTCGGCTTTCCCCTCTCGCGCCTCTGCTTCGAGGGGCCCGAGGACGAGCTCGCCCTCACCGCGAACACGCAACCGGCCATCCTCACGGCGAGCGTGGCGGTGGCCGCCGCCCTGTCCGAGCGCGGGATCAGCCCCAACCTGTGTGCCGGCCATAGCCTCGGCGAGTACTCCGCCCTCGTGGTCGCAGGCGCCCTCGGTTTCGAGGATGCCGTCCGACTCGTGCGCAAGCGCGGCGAGTTCATGCAGGAGGCGGTGCCCGTGGGCACGGGTGCCATGGCGGCGCTGCTCGGGCTCGAGCTCGCCGCGGCGGAGCAGGCCTGCGCGGAGGCGGCCCAGGGAGAGGTCGTGAACGTCGCCAACATCAACTCGCCGGGCCAGATCGTGATCGCGGGGCATCGCGGCGCGGTAGAGCGCGCGGTCAAGGCCGCGGGGGCGCGTGGCGGGAAGAAGAGCGTACTCCTTCCCGTGAGCGCGCCCTTTCACTCCGCCCTCATGAAGCCCGCGGCGGACCGGCTGGCCGCCGAGCTCGAGCGGGTCACCGCCCAGGCCCCGCGCGTCCCCGTGGCGCGCAACGTCGACGCGGGGCTGACCACCACCGCGGACGACGTCAAGCCCTTCCTCGTGCGGCAGGTGGCGAGTCCCGTGCGGTGGACGGACTGCCTGCAGACGCTCGCCAGCGAGGGCACAACGACCTGGCTCGAGGTGGGGCCGGGCCGCGTGCTCACGGGTCTGCTCAAGCGCACGGTGGAGGGCGCGCGCGGACATGCGGTGGAAGATCCGGAGGCGCTCGACAAGGCGTCGGCGACCCTCGCGGGAGGCGCCTCGGCGTGACGGGCGGCAAGGCGCTCGCTGGCCGCGCGGTGGTGGTGACGGGCGGCACGCGTGGCATCGGGCTCGCCATCGCCCGCGCGCTGGCGGAGGACGGCGCCTCCGTGGTAGTCTCTGGCCGCGACGCGACCCGGTTCGAGTCCGTCACTCGAGAAATCGAGGCGATGGGCGCCGCCGCGCTGGCGGTGGCCGCGGATCAGTCGAAGCGCGAGGACTGCGATCGACTGGTGGAGGCGGCCAAGGAGCGATTCGGGCGCATCGACGTGCTGGTCAACAACGCCGGCTTCACGCGCGATCAGCTCTTGGTGCGCATGAAAGACGATGACTGGGATCACGTCATGGACACGAACCTCCGTGGCGTGTTCCTGATGACCCGCGCGGCGGCGAAGTCCATGATGCGGCAGAAGGGCGGGCGCATCATCAACATCACCTCCACGGCAGGAGCCATGGGCAACCCCGGCCAGGTCAATTACTCGGCGGCGAAGGCAGGCGTCACCGGGCTGACCAAGGCCGCGGCGCGCGAGCTCGCGCACTGGAACATCCTCGTCAACGCGGTGGCCCCGGGCCTGATCGAGACGGACATGACGGCGACCTTGCCCGAGGAGACGCGAGAGGGACTGCTCCGACAGGTCCCACTCAAGCGGATGGGCGGGGCGCGGGAGGTGGCGGAGGTGGTACGATTCCTGGCCGGCGACGGCGCCACCTACATCACGGGGCAGACCATTCACGTCAACGGCGGCCTGTACATGTAGGGAACCGACGCCACGGCTGCAGGTTTGGGTGGGGTGAGTTCAATTCACGCAGGAGCGGGAGGTGTTCATGGCAAAGCCGGTCGAGGAGCGGGTCAAGGAGATCATCGTCGAGCAGCTCGGAGTGGAAGAGGACGACGTCAATCCCAACGCGAAGTTCATCGAAGACCTGGGCGCCGACTCGCTCGACACGGTCGAGCTCGTGATGGCCTTCGAGGAGGAGTTCGACCTCGAGATTCCCGACGAGGACGCCGAGAAGATCACCACGGTGGGGGACGCCATCAGCTACATCAAGGAGAACCAGTAGCCGGGGCAGGTCCCCGCTCACGCCATGGACCAGCGCCGGGTTGTGATCACCGGGGTGGGCGCCGTCACCCCCGTGGGCAATACCGCAGAGGAATTCTGGCAGGCCCTCCTCGAGGGCCGCTCGGGCATCGGGCCCATCACGCGGTTCGACGCCACGGGGTTCGAGACGCGCATCGCCGGTGAGCTCAAGGGCTTCGACCCTCTCAAGTACATCGACAAGAAGGACGATCGAAAATTCGATCCCTTCCTCAAGTACGCGGTGGCCTGCGCGGTGATGGCCGTGGAGGACGCCGCCCTGAAGACAGACCGCGTGGACGCCACACGCTTCGGCGTCCTCGTGGGATCGGGCATCGGGGGCCTCGAGACGCTCCTCGACAACTACGAGGCCCTGCGGACCAAGGGGCCGGACCGCGTCTCGCCCTTCCTCATCCCCATGCTCATCGTGAACATGGCGTCGGGGGCGATCTCCATGCGCGTGGGGGCCAAGGGCCCCAACACGGCGGTGGTCACCGCTTGCGCCACCGGCAACCACGCTATCGGTGACGCCACCAAGATCATCCAGCGCGGGGACGCCGACGTGATGATCGCGGGCGGGGCGGAAGCCATCATCATTCCCCTCGCCATCGCGGGCTTCGCCCAGATGAAGGCCATGTCGACGCGCAACGACGACCCCACTCACGCCTCGCGCCCGTTTGATGCGGAGCGCGACGGCTTCGTGTGCGGAGAAGGGGCGGGGATCATGGTGCTGGAGTCGCTCGAGCATGCCTCGCGACGTGGCGCCCGGATCTATGCGGAGGTTGTGGGCTACGGCATGACGGGGGATGCGCACCACATGACGGCGCCTGATCCGGAGGGCGACGGCGCGGCGCGGGCCATGAGCGCGGCCCTTCGCGATGCCGGACTCGATCCGTCCGCGGTGGGCTACATCAACGCTCACGGCACGTCCACGCCCTACAACGACAAGTTCGAGACCCTCGCCATCAAGCGCGTGTTCGGCGAGCACGCGCGCAAGCTCGCGGTGTCCTCCACCAAGTCCATGACCGGACACCTCCTGGGGGCCGCGGGGGGCATCGAGGCCATCGCCACCACCTTCGCCATCCATCACGGCATGCTCCCGCCCACCATCAACTACGAGAAGCCGGATCCGGACTGCGATCTCGACTACGTGCCCAACCACGCCCGCAAACAGGAAGTGGAGGTCGCGCTCAGCAACGCGTTCGGCTTCGGCGGCACGAACGCCACGCTGGCCTTCCGCAAGTTCCGGTCGTAGGTGACGGAGGACCTCGAGGCGGCGGCCCGGCTGGGGCCGCGGCTCGGCCACGTCTTCCACGACTCAGCACTCCTCCAGCAGGCCCTGACCCACCGCTCCTACGTCAACGAACATCCCGGGCAGCGCGACAACGGCGCCCTCGCTTTCCTCGGGGATGCCGTGCTCGCTCTCGTGGTCGGCGAGCACGTCTGGCGGAAGCATCCCGAGGAGGCGGAAGGGCTGCTCACGCCGCGTCGCGCCGGCCTCGTCTCGGGAACCAATCTCGCGCGCTGGGCCGCTGCCGTGGAGCTGGGATCGTGCCTGCGTCTCGGGCGCGGTGAGGCGCAGATGGGCGGGCGCGAGAAGGACTCGCTCCTCGCCACCGCCCTGGAGGCCGTCCTTGCCGTCGTCTATCTAGAAGGCGGCCTCACGGCGGTGCGACGGGCCGTGGCCGCGCTGGCCTCGTGGTAAGGTGAGTTCATGCGCTCCTGGCTCTTTTGCCGTCGTGTCGCCGACACCTCCGGGGACTCCTCGAGCTACGCCATCGCCGAGCTCGCCCCCCGCTTGGGCGGCGTGCTCGACGTGGAGCAAGTGAAAACGGAAGGTCACGCCCTCGGTTTCGGCGGCCGGCTCCTGCTGTCGCCGCCCTCCGCGCTGACGGAGCTGGTGGCGCGCTTTCGTCCCCTCGGCTACACGCCGTTCCTGCAGGAAGGGGCGGCGGGCATGACGTGGGTCCGCGCCCTGCCCTTCGTGGACGTGCAGGTGCCCTCGAAGCCGCGCCTCAACATCCTGCTCTTCGTGCTCACCGTGGTGTCGACCATCGTGGCCGGCTCGGGGGCCTTCTTCACCTTCGATCCGCTCGCCGAGCCCCGGCGCATCCTCGACGGCGTGCCTTTTGCCTTCACCCTCCTCGCCATCCTGGGCACCCACGAGTTCGGCCACTACTTCGTGGCTCGTGCCTATGGCGCCTCGGTCAGCCTGCCCTACTTCATTCCCGCGCCGCCGCCCTTCCTCTTCGGCACTCTCGGCGCGATCATCCGCATGCGCTCGCCCGCACGGGACCGCAATTCGCTCTTCGACATCGCGGCGGCCGGGCCGATCGCAGGGCTCCTCGTCGCCCTCCCCGCGCTGTGGATCGGACTCGGCTGGTCGAAGGTGGCCGAGCTGCCCTCGGGAGGCAGCGTGGTGTTCGGCGACTCGCTCATCATGCGCTTCATGACCTGGCTCGCCTTCGGGCAGCTTCCGCCCAATCACGACGTGTTCGTGCACCCGGTGGCCCTCGCCTCCTGGGTCGGACTCTTTGTCACTGCCCTCAACCTGATCCCCGTCGGCCAGCTCGATGGTGGGCGCATCGCCTACGCCCTCTTCGGGCCGCGGCACCGTCAGGTTTCCATCGCCACCTTCCTCGGCCTGCTCGCCCTCGGGGCCATCACCGGCTCCGCAAACTGGTTTGTCTGGGGGTTTCTCCTCTTCTTCGTCATGGGCTTCCAGCATCAGCCGCCCCTCGACGATCTCTCTCCGCTGTCTCCGGGACGCTACGCGGTGGGCGTGCTCTGCCTCGTGCTCCTCATTCTCCTCATCCCGCCCGTTCCCGTCGCGATACAGTAACGTCCGCGCCGGCCCGCTATTGCCTCGGGCCCGGTTCCCCGCTAAGATTCGTCAGCCTCGCGCCCATCCGCGCTCACGCACGAGAGGAGATCGTTGGTGCCCGACCAGGCAGAGCCCGAAGCGCTCGAGTCGCTCATCCGCGCGGGCGAGGTCGACACCGTCCTCACCGTGTTCCCCGACGGCATGGGCCGCCTCATGGGCAAGCGCGTGGTCGGCCGCTACTTCCTCGATCATGTCCTCGACGACGGCGTGCACGCCTGCATCTACCTCTTCACGGTGGACATGGAGATGGAGCCGCTCCCCGGCTTCACCCTGACCTCGTGGGAGCGCGGCTACGGCGACATGAAGATGGTGCCCGACCTGTCCACGTGGCGGCTCGTCCCGTGGCTGCCCAAGACGGCGCTCGTCTTCTGCGACGTGTACACGGAGGAGGGCAAGCCCATCGAGGAGGCGCCGCGCTGGGTGCTCAAGCGGCAGCTCGAGCGCGCGCGCAAGCGCGGCTGGCAGGTGCAGACGGCCTCCGAGCTCGAGCTCTATCTCTTCCGCGAGTCCTTCGACGAGGCGCGGGCCAAGCGCTATCAGCAGCTCACGCCCGTCTCGGGCTACCTGGAGGACTATCACATCCTGCAGACCTCCCGCGAGGAGCCGCTCGTGCGGGCCATCCGCAACCACATGGAGGCAGCGCGGGTGCCCGTGGAGTTCTCCAAGGGGGAGTGGGGCCGAGGCCAGGAGGAGATCAACCTTCGCTACGCGCCCGCCCTCGAGATGGCGGACCGACACGTGCTCTACAAGCATGGAGTGAAGGAGATCGCCTGGCAGCAGGGCTCGTCCGTCACCTTCATGGCCAAGTACGACATGGGCGCGGCGGGCTCGTCCTTCCACCTTCACTCCTCGGTGTGGGATCGCGCGGGTAAGAAGAACCTCTTCGTCTCCGCCGACCGCAAGGGGACGCCCCTCTTCCAGCAGTGGCTGGCCGGGCAGATGGCCATGGCGCGGGAGTTCGCCTACTTCTACGCGCCCACCGTCAACGCCTACAAGCGCTACCAGGCAGGTTCCTTCGCCCCCACGCGGATTGCCTGCGGGTGGGACAACCGCACGTGCGGCTTCCGTCTCTGCGGCGAGGCGGCCGGCTTTCGCGTGGAGAACCGCATTCCCGGCGCCGACGCGAATCCATATCTCGCCTTTGCCGCCACCATCGCGGCTGGGCTCCACGGAGTGGACAAGAAGCTCAAGCCGCCCAAGTACTACGACGGCAACGCCTACGACGACGCCACCCTCGCCCAGGTGCCCAAGACGCTCCGCGAGGCGGTGGACGAGCTCGAGCGCTCGCGGGTCGCTCGCGAGGCGTTTGGCGACACGGTGGTGAAGCACTATCTGCGTCACGCGCGGCTGGAGCAGCAGGCCTTCGATCAGTCGGTGACGGACTGGGAGCTCGTGCGGCTCTTCGAGAGGATCTGACGGCGTGGGGACGAGACTCAAGGGCAAGGTCGCCCTCATCACCGGCGCGGGGATGGGGATGGGTCGCGAGGCCTCCCTCCTCTTCGCCGAGGAGGGCGCGCGTATCGTGGTGTGCGACATCAACAAGCAGGCGGCGGACGAGACGGTGACCCTCGTGGAGAAGGCCGGTGGCCAGGCCGTGTCCGCGGTGGGCGACGTCGCGATAGAGGAGGACGTGAAGCGGATGGTCGAGGCGGGGGTGGGCCGCTTCGGCGCCCTCCACGTCCTCTACAACAACGCGGGTGTCCTCTGGAAGGACCGAGACCGCTCCGTGCTGGAGACGGACGGCGCCCAGTGGGATCGCGTGATGGGCATCAACCTCAAGAGCGTGTTCTGGGTGACCAAGCACGGCATCCCGCACCTGCAGAAGGCGGGCGGCGGCTCCATCATCCTGGTGGGTAGCGTGTCCGCCCTGGCCGGCTTCACCCGTGCCCAGGACGCCTACACGGCGGCCAAAGGCGCGCTGATCTCGCTCAACAAATCGCTGGCCATCCAGTTCGCCAAGGATGGCATCCGCTCCAACGTCATTCACCCGGGGATCGTGGAGACTCCGCTGCAGGCGCCGTACCTCACGCCCGAGCTCAGAGCCGAGCTCAAGACGGGCATTCCGCTGGGCCGCATCGGCCAGCCGCGGGACATCGCCTACGCCGCGCTCTTCCTGGCGTCGGAAGAGTCGTCCTTCATGACCGGGGCCGAGATGATCGTCGACGGCGGCTTCATGGCTCAATAACCCCCACCCGTACTCTGGAGGCCCTCATGCTGACACGGATGCTCCGCACCGCATGCCTGATGCTCTGTGCGGTGGCGCTGGGCACGGCGCCCGCCGTGGCCCAGAAGCAGACGGTCGTCGTGTACACGGCGATCGAGAATGAGCAGATCGCTGACTACATGAAGGCGCTCAACAAGACCCTGCCCAACCTCGAGCTCAAGATCCTGCGGCTGTCCACCGGCGACATCTCCGCCCGCTTCATGGCGGAGAAGGACAACATGCAGGCGGACGCGATCTGGGGAGTGGGTGCCACCAACATGCTCATCTTCAAGAACGCGGGACTGCTCGAGCCCTATGCGCCCAAAGGCCTCGACAAGATCCAGGGGCTCTTCCGCGACAAGGCCAATCCGCCCTCGTGGATCGGTATCGACATCTACATGTCGGCCTTCTGCGTCAACACCGAGATCACCAAGAAGAACAATCTGCCCATGCCCGCCTCGTGGGCGGACCTGACCAAGCCCGTCTACAAAGGGCAGGTGGTCATGCCCAACCCCGCGTCCTCTGGCACGGGCTATCTCTCCGTGGCTTCCATCCTCCAGCGGATGGGAGAGGCCGAAGGCTGGAAGTATCTCGACGCCCTCGACAAAAACATAGCGGAGTACACCAAGTCGGGCTCCAAGCCTTGCAAGGACGCGGCAGCAGGGGAGCGGGCCATCGGCGTGTCGTTCGAGTACGTGGCCCTCGAGATGAAGAAGAAAGGCAGCCCCGTCGAGATGGTCTTGCCCAAGGAAGGCTCGGGCTACGAGATGGAGGCCAACGCGCTCACCAAGAAGGGCGCGAAGAATCCCGCGGCCAAGCAGTTCCTCGACTGGGCGGCGAGCGACGAGGCCATGGCCCTCTACGCGAAGTACTTCGCGGCGGTGGCGGTGGCGGGTCTTCCCGTGCCCGAGGGCCTGCCCAAGGACATCACCAAGGTCGTGTACCCGAACGACTTCGAGTGGTCGGCCAAGAACCGCGATCGCATCCTCGCGGAGTGGCAGAAGCGCTACGCGAAATAGCGTGATCTCGCACGGCGTCGCCCAGCCCGCCTCCCCATCGGGGCTCGATCTCGATGGCGGGCGGTCGCGGCTGGGCTACGCCGCCTTCCGCCCAGGCCAGCGTCAGGCCGTGGAGACGCTCCTCGCCCACGCTCGGCTGCTCCTGGTGGCGCCCACCGGAGGCGGCAAGAGCCTCGTTTATCAGCTCCCCGCCACGCTTCTTGGGGGAACCACCCTCGTCATCTCGCCTCTCATCGCTCTCATGCAGGATCAGGTCGACGGACTCGTGGCGCGCGGCGTGCCCGCGACGTATCTCGCTTCCACCGTCGACGGCGGTGAGATGCGCCGCCGCATGGCGAACATGGCGCGGGGGGGCTACCAGCTCGTCTACGTCGCCCCCGAACGGCTCGGCTTCCCGGGCTTCCGCGGTCTCCTCGCCGATCTCGCCTGTCCCCTGGTGGCCATCGACGAAGCGCATTGCATCAGCGAATGGGGGCACGACTTCCGCCCGGAGTACCTGGAGATCGGTACCCTCCTGCGCGAAGTGCCCGGAGCGCGCGTGCTCGCGTGCACGGCCACCGCCACGCCCGTGGTGCGTGACGAGATCCTGGAGCGTCTCGGCCTGCCCGCGGATACGCCGCAACTCGTCCAGGGCTTCGCGCGTCCCAATCTCTCGCTGCGGGTGGCCGAGGTGGAAGGCCGGCGCGCGCGGGCCGGCCTGATCGACGCCGCTCTCTCCGAGGCGCTGGGCAAGCCGGGAGCGCGGCGCGGCGCCGCCATCGTCTACGCTCCCACGCGACGCGCCGCCGAGGAGGAAGGGGAGAGGCTCGCGACCGAGGGCTGGCGGGCCCGGGTCTACCACGCGGGCCTTTCTCCCGCCGACCGTGGCCAGGGGCAGCGCGAGTTCGCCGACGGCGTCGCGGAGGTTGTGGTCGCCACCAACGCCTTCGGCATGGGGATCGACCGGGCGGACGTGCGCGCGGTGATCCACCTGGGGCCGCCCAGCTCCCTCGAGGCCTACTACCAGGAAGTGGGACGCGCGGGCCGCGACGGCGCCGACGCCCTCGGGCTGCTCCTGATCTCCGCGCGCGACTTGCCCCTGCGGCGGGCCCTCATCGAGCGCGGAGCCGAGGGCGCGGCACCCTCGGCCGCGGTGATCGAGCACAAGTGGGGGCTCTTCCTCGAGCTCGTGCGCTGGGCCGAGGGCGGGACGTGCCGGCACGACGCCATCCTGCGCTACTTCGGCGACGAGGCGGAGACGCTCGACGGCTGCGGGCGCTGTGATGTCTGTCGTGCCCTGGGCGGAGAGACGGGCGCCAAGGATCCAGAGGCGGTGCGGCTGATCGCGCGCAAGGCGCTCTCGGGAGTGGCGCGTGTCCACTCGCGGTTCGGGCTCCAGACCGCGGTGGCCCTCGTGCACGGCGATTCCGACGAGCGCCTTGAGCGCGCGGGCCTCACCGCCACGCCGACCTTCGGCAATCTTCGCGAGCATTCCCGCGAGTGGCTGACGCGGCTCTTCCGCCGCTGCGTCACCGCGGGCTGGGTCAGCTTCAGCGGCGGCGACCGCCCCGTGGTGATCCTGACCGAGGAAGGCCGCGAGGTGATGAAGGGTGAGCGGCCCGCGCGGCTGCTCCTGCCCGCCGTCACCACCGCCCGCGCGGCGACGGCCTCGCCGCGACCAGCCCGGCGGGCTCCCGATGCCGACGAGCTCGACGCGGATGGCCAGCGCCTCTTCGAAGCCCTCCGCGCGTGGCGGCTCGGAGTGGCGCGCGAAGCGGGCATGGCGCCTTTCATGGTCGCCTCCGACCGCACCCTGCGCGACATCGCGCGCCTGCGCCCGCGGACGCCGGACGAGCTGGCCCTCGCCTACGGAATCGGCCGCCACAAGGCGGAACGCTATGGGGCGGCCGTCCTGCGCGTGGTCGCGGAGGCGGGGAGCCGTTGAGCGTGCCCGAAGCGTCCGCCCCGGCGGTCGCCCTCGAGGGCGTGGCCAAGAAGTTCAGCGAGTTTGTCGCCCTTCGAGGCATCTCGCTCTCCATCGCGCCCGGGGAGTTCATCTGCTTCCTTGGCCCTTCCGGTTGCGGCAAGACCACCTTGCTGCGCATCATCGCGGGGCTGGAGCGGCAGAACGCGGGCACCGTGCGGATGGCGGGGCGCGACGTGTCGGAACTGCCCCCCGCCCTCCGGAACTACGGCATCGTGTTCCAGTCCTACGCGCTCTTCCCGAACCTCACGGTGGGGAGAAACGTCGCCTACGGGCTCGAGACTCGTCGCCTAGATTCAGGGGCCATCGCGCGCCGGGTCGACGAGCTTCTCGCGATGGTGGGACTGGCGCGTCATCGTGACAAGTATCCCGCGCAGCTCTCGGGGGGCGAGCAGCAGCGCGTGGCCCTCTGCCGGGCGCTCGCGCCGGCACCCGCCCTCCTCCTCCTCGACGAGCCACTGTCCGCCCTCGACGCGCGGGTGAGGCAGTCGCTGCGTCACGAGATCCGCGAGCTCCAGCGGCGGCTGCGCGTGACCACCATCATGGTCACCCACGATCAGGAAGAGGCGCTCGCCATGGCCGACCGCATCGTGGTGATGAACGCGGGGCAGGTCGAGCAGGTGGGAGCGCCGGCCGAGGTCTACCGTCAGCCGCGGACGCCGTTCGTGGCCCGCTTCGTCGGCCAGATGAACTTCCTGCGCGCTGTCGCCTCGTCGCGCGGCGGCTGGGCACGCCTAGGCTCGACCGAGCTCCAGCATCAGCCGGGCTTCGCGGCGCCGCCGAACAGCGCGGTGACCCTCGCCATCCGGCCCGAGGAGATCGCGGTGGGACCGTCCGCCCAGGGCGCCGCCAACGCGCTCACCGCCCGCATCGCGGCCGTGCAGTTTCTCGGGCCCTTCACGCGCCTCGCCCTCGCCATGGAGGGTGACGGCGAGACGAGCCTCGATTGCGACGTGGCCGCCACCGCCTTCACTGCCCTGAAGGTCGGCGAGGGCGCGGTGGTGCCCATCGCCCTCGCTCCCGAGGCGTTGCGCGCCTTCCCCGCGGCCTCCGCCTCGTGAGCACGCCCGCCCGGCCGGCCGCCGATCTTCCCAATCGGGTGATCCGGCATCGGGTGAGCGGCGAGGACGCCGTCCGGTGGACGCTGGTCGCCGTCTTCGCGATCGTCCTCGGTCTCTTCCTCCTCTATCCGCTGGCCCAGGTGCTCTGGCGAAGCCTGCTCGACGGTGAGGGCCGCTTCATCGGGGCGGCGAACTACGTCCGCTACTTCTCCACCCCGGCCATCGCCGCCTCCATCACCAATAGCCTGTTCGTATCTGCGCTCTCCATGGTCATCACGGTGATCCTGGCCTTCGGCTACGCCTACGCTCTCACGCGCACTGTGATGCCCGCGCGAGGGCTCTGCCGGGTGGCCGCCATGCTGCCGCTCTTCGCTCCCTCCCTCGTGCAGGCCCTCGGGCTCATCTACGTCTTCGGCAACAACGGCCTCATCACGCGCACCACCGGCTTCAACGTGGGAATCTACGGCGCCAAGGGCATCGTGCTCGCCGAGGTCTTCTACTGCTTCCCGCATGCCCTCCTCATCCTCTCCGCCGCCCTCAGCGCCACCGACGCTCGGCTGTACGACGCGGCACGGACGCTGGGGGCGAGCCCGCTCAAGACCTTCCTTACCGTGACCCTGCCCGGGGTCAAATACGGCCTGGTCAGCGCCTGCTTCGTGGTCTTCACCCTCGCCATCACGGACTTCGGCGCGCCCAAGGCCATCGGAGGCAAGTTCTCCGTGATGGCCACGGAGATCTACAACCAGGTCTCCGGCCAGCAGAACTTCAGCATGGGCGCCACGGTGTCCGTGGTCCTCCTCATTCCCGCCGTGCTCGCTTTCCTGGTGGATCGCGTGATCCAGCGCCGCCAGTACGCCCTCGTCACCTCGTCCTCCAAGCCGCTCGTGCCCGAGCCGCATCCATGGAAGGACCGCTCCCTCCTCCTCTATTGCGGGCTCATCGCGGGCTTCATGATCGCGGTCTACGCGGTGATCCTCGTTTCCTCTCTCGTGCAGCGCTGGCCCTACAACTTCACCTTCACGGTCAAGCACTACGACTTCGACACCGCGGGCGGGTATCACTCGCTGTGGAATAGCATCCGGGTGGCCGCGCTCACCGCGGTGGTGGGGACGGTGCTCACCTTCGTGGGCGGCTACGTGGTGGAGAAGTGCCGGACGGCGGCGACGGGACTGCTCTACCTGCTCTCCGTGCTGCCGGTGTCCGTGCCCGGCATGGTGCTGGGCCTCGCTTACATCTTCACCTTCAACGCGCCCGGCAGCCTCCTCAACCTTCTGTACGGGACCCTGGCCATCCTGATCATCTCGAACGTGATCCACTACTTCACGGTGGGCTTTCTCACCGCCACCACCGCGCTCAAGCAGATGGACGCCGAGTTCGAGAACGTGGGCGCCTCCCTCGGCGTTCCGTTCTACCGCACCTTCTGGCGGGTGACCGTGCCCATCGCGCTGCCTTCCATCGTGGCCATCAGCATGTACTTCTTCCTGAACGCCATGGTCACCCTCTCCGCCGTCATCTTCATCGTCGCCCCCGGCACCGAGCTCGCCGCGGTGGCCGTCCTCCTCATGGACGACGCGGGCGACACCGCCCAGGCCGCTGCCATGTCCGTCCTCATCGTGGCCACCGGCCTCGTCGTGCGAAGCCTGTACTGGCTCGCCATGCGGGGAGTGACCGCGCGCACCCAGGCCTGGGCGCGCAGCGTATCCTTCCTCCCGGAGGAGACCACGTGAGCTCATCGCCACTGGCCGGGAAGACTGCGCTCGTCACGGGGGCGGCGCGCGGCATCGGCTACGCCATCGCTGCCCGTTTGGCCACGGACGGCGCTCGCGTCGCCGTGCTGGACCTCGACACGGCCGTGGCGAAGGAGGCGGCCGAGCGCATCGGTCCCTCCGCGCTCGCCCTCACCGCCGATGTGACGGTGGCGGGCGAGGTGGAGGCGGCGGTACGTCAGGTGGACGCGGCCTTCGGTCGCCTCGACATCCTCGTGAACAACGCGGGGATCACCGGCCGCTCCTTTCCCATTTGGGAGCTGTCCGACGAGGATTGGCGCCGGGTCATCGACGTGGATCTCACCAGCGTCTTCTACTGCTGCCGATCGGCCGTCCGCGTGATGCTGGAGCAGGGGAGCGGGCGCATCGTCAACATCGCCTCCATCGCCGGCAAGGAAGGCAATCCGACCCTCGTGCCCTACTCGGCGGCCAAGGCCGGAGTGATCGGCCTGACCAAGGCGCTCGCCAAGGAGGTGTGCACGCGCGGCATTCTCGTCCACGCGGTGGCCCCTGCCGTCATCGGCACCGAGCTCCTCCAGCAAATGGAGCGGAGCACGGTGGATCTCCTCGTGTCGAAGATTCCTATGGGACGGGTAGGGCGGCCCGAGGAAGTGGCGGCGCTGGTCGCGTGGCTCGTGTCCGACGATTGCTCGTTCACCACGGGTGCGGTGCACGACCTCTCCGGAGGTCGGGCCACCTACTAGCGCTGTTCACGAACGGCGCGCCTGCAAACAGAGCGGATCCGCGCGCTTCGGATCGGGGCTCGTCCTCTTCGCGCGTGGCCGCCATCAATCCGGGGGTGAACGACGACGGCGTGCGCTCCTTGTGAAGGCGAGGAGGACGGTGAGGCCGCGACGCATCGACGATGCTTGTGGGCAGCGGGCGTCCACGCTGTGGGCATCAGGAGCGGAAGCCCAGCTTGAGGGCCGCGCTGAGCAGGGCGACCTTGGACACCGATTCCGTGATGCTGTCGTCGATGGCCATAGCTACCGCCTCGCGAAACGACACCACCCGGCGCTCGAAGAATTCGTCGTCGTCGGAGGCGAGAGGATCGGCCGCAAGGTCCTCGCCGATGTAGCAGTACGCGGTCTCGTCGAGATACGCGTTGGAGGGCTGGAAGCGTGTGAGGAAGATGAAACGCCCCGCCCGGTAGCCGCCCTCCTCGCGCAGCTCGCGCTGGGCCGCCGTTTCCGGGTCCTCACCGGGCTGGCCGCCGCCTCCCGGCAGCTCCCACGAGTCGCTGCGCGTGAGATGACGGAACTGGCGAATGAGCAGCACGTGGTCGGGATCGACGAAAGGCACCACGCCGACCGTGATGCCCACGTGCAGCACGGGGTAGCGCCGCTCGCTCCCGGTGGGCAGCCGCCACGCATCTTCCCGCAGCGTGAGCTTGCCGAGCTGCGCGAGCGTGCTCGAGCCTAGGAAGTGCCAGGCCTTCGTCATGGGGAGCCTCCTGGGCGGCGATTATACCTGTGCTAGTTGCTCGATCCTTTGATTCTCGGGAGTTACACTACTGCTTGCATCCGTCCTGGCAACGTCGGCCTTTTCAATCCACTTCGCTGGACCCGGAAGAGGATTGTTCGTGTTCGTCCATCTGCCAGCCACAGCCCAAAGGGAAGGATGGGGTCTCAATAGGTCATTGAGGCTGACGAGTCGGTCCCTGAACTTTGCGGCGCAGAACTTCTGGCGGATTCGTAAACGCAGGCGACGAGTCAGCGCCGAGCCTGGCATGAGCTAGACGCGAACCGATGAAATCATTGGGCGTATTTTGGTGCCAGTCGATTTTATTTACGAATCGCCCAAGGCCGGCGTGAAAGACATGGACAAATAAGGCGACCCGGATTTGGTCCAGGAAATGCGGCGAGCGAGACGGAACTCATTCAGAGTACCGTTGCCACTGAGGACCACTCCTTATAGAGACTCTCTCGTATCTGCAATGTGACATCCGCTCCGTTACGCTCGAGCGCAATGCGGTCGCCCGCCAGGACGCTTACATCACCGGCGGACACACCGCCCACCTGAAGAGCCAGGGCGCCACGCCGCGCCCGCAGAAGGCCGGCCAATAGGCATGTTCAAGAACATCGGCTCGAACTGGTTGCTGATGGTGGTCACGGTTGCTGCCACCTACATCCTGTTGCCGTATTCGTTGAAACATATTGGCCAAGAGCAGTATGGCATCTGGCTCATCATTACTTCTCTCACCGGATACATGGGATTGCTCATGCTCGGCGTGCCCATGGCGTCGGTGCGCTTCATGGCGGACTCGCTGGCGAAACACGATTACGAACAGATGAACAAGTTCATCGGCAGCTCCGCCGGACTGTTTCTGTTCACGGGTGTTGTCTCCCTCGTGGTCGGATGCGGTGTGTTTGTCTTCTTCGAGAGCGCTTTTCCGATCCCGCCAGAG